>Ga0209702_10000520_pt1 | contig 81277 bp, 74 predicted proteins | sample FRY01_FD_187210 | JGI IMG/M metagenome (GOLD analysis project Ga0209702, IMG submission 187210) | Freshwater microbial communities from Lake Fryxell liftoff mats and glacier meltwater in Antarctica - FRY-01 (SPAdes) (version 2) | ecosystem: Environmental > Aquatic > Freshwater > Ice > Glacier...
ATTGATTCTAGGGGGTTTTTCAACATCAATGAATATCGTTAAATACCCCATATATTCTGACTTTTAATCCGTTGGTCGCGAGTTCGAATCTCGCCCGACCCACCAAGTATCTGTATTAAAAAAAATGACTTGCTAACCCCAAGTCATTTTTTTTCTAATTTTTGCGGGTTTTTTTATCAAACATTAATCGCATATGTAAACTATTTACTTCAGGTCTCGCGCTAGGGCACAGAGTCAAACGATTCTTTGAGCATCAAAAACTCTCGATTAATTTCGTCATAAGGCATCAACAGATTCGGAAGCTCTAAAGAGATAATGACATAAAGCGAGAAACCAACCAAAATAATGTATAGGCTAGCTAAGGGCCAATCACTCTCATTTTTCAAAGCCATTGTGTAACCAATCAAGAAGGCAGCAACGCACAAAAGCCCATACAAATATCTCATCAGTATGGCGGGTGGAACAGATTTTGTATTAATGATTCCGACTGCAAAAATTGTAGATAAGCTTCTAACTTGCGTCATGAGTATTTCATTTGCAAGTGCCTGACTACCAGCGGGGGCATTGCGGATCGCGATAATGGTCTCTTCACTGATCTTTCTAGTGGCTGCTGAAATTTTTCCTGAACCCTGATCAATATCTAGGCGATTGTTAGCATTTTTATACATGGTTAAGCGTAAAGTTAACAAGTCATTTAAGGATTTTTTGAGTTCAACTTGATCACTGGGGGCAAGATACTTGAGTGAGCCATATATATCCGCCAAAATTTGAGCTTGGGCACGGATTGAATCTACTCTTATAGAATATCGATTGGCAGCTGATGAGAAAGTAAAGCCAAGTACTAAAGCAGATAATCCAAAAATAGCAGCAACTATAGAGTCACGAACTGCAACCCCACTAACGCCATGGCGCCCCAAGCGAAAATAACCAACATACCAACCAATTGCTGCAAAGATAAAAATAGATCCTGCAAAGAAATATGGAACTTAAGTAATCGCACTGAGGTTAGATTCTAAAAGTGACATCATAGTTTCCTAGATTTTATATTGGCACACTCTGTGCTGTTAGTTTAATTGGCATTTCTGGCGGAGCATCTTTAGCCCATTCAAGAATATGATGGACTGTATTCGTATCATTATTGATAAACCGCCAGGCATATGATCTGGCAACAGATTTAATTATTAAACTTTCTTTTTTAATGCTACCGTCAGACGGCCTAATGCAGCGCTATGAACACCTTGAGGAACAATTGCGCGAATGAGGTACATTTCCTGACTTTGGGTTGCCTTTAACAGCGCTTCATGCAACTCATTTTCTGTTTTACACGCCACACCGACGCCTACGCCAAAAGACTGCGGCAGGTTTTCAGAGTAAAGCTGAGGAATGTTGTTAAATGGGCCGTCTATCATTGGCCTTTGAGTGCCATACCCTTTATTATCTACTACGATCACAATCGGATTTATTCCGTGAAAGACAGCGCTTAACACTTCTAAGCCTGTCATTAAAAAGGCGCCATCTCCCACCAATACAACAGGTCTACGTGCTGGATCAGCCAATCCGGCTCCTAATGCGGCCGGCACGGCATAACCCATGGTGGCATAGTAGGCGCTTGCCAAAGCCCAAGCCGGGGCAACCAGCTCAACGGAGGAAAACAGACAATCACCTGGCTCTATTAACAATCCGTACTTGTCGTCAATTAGAGCTGATACACAGTTCATTACACGCTCAACTGATAAGGCTTTATTATGTTCGGGCTCAAAAATAGGTGTGATGTGAAGACCTTGCCCATTTTCGTGGTAATTATCTTTTAACGCGGCTTTAATTAAGGCTGGCACAAAAGCCCAGAGCGGGACATCTTGGTATGTACGATAGCCAATATGTACGTCTGTATCTGTGCATTCGATGACCTTTGACTTGTCTAGTTTTTGAGTAAAGCCACCCATCACTAAATCAGCGAAAAGAACGCCAAACATAATGAGTGGCTTAGCATTTTCTACTTGATTGACTACCACCTCGGGACTCACTGCCCCCATGTAAACGCCGAGTGACATAGGGTGTCTCTCAGAAATAATGCCTTTTGTAAGTGATGTCGTCGCAACGGGAACCTCAAATAGTTCAGAGAAAGTCTGTAAATGCTTGTTAAGGCCTCGACGAGCTGCCATAATTCCTGCCAACATAACTGCATCGCCAGGGGCCTTCAAAATCTCTAGAACCTCTGCCACTGCGATTTCTAACTTTATATGGTCTACCTTAGGTAGCTCAATTTCTAGAGCGTTCATCACATCATAAATAGGAACATCTACCATGTCCCTAGGAATTTCGATATAACCTGGCCTCTGATGCGCGATCATTTGAGAAATTACTCGATCTATTTCAGCGGCTGCAGTGAGGGGGTTTGTTAAGACAGCCTGAGCAATTGTGACGTCACGGAAAACTTCTAACTGAGTATCAAAGTTTTTTACTTTGTGATGAATTAAGGGATCCCCTTTCCTTTCAGCAATTCCCGGAGCGCCGCTAATAACTAATAAGGGTACCTGTTCAGCCCATGCACCTGCCGTTGCATTGACAACCTTGAAACCGCCTACCGAGTAAGTAACAGCACAAACCCCAAACCCTTTTAAGCGCGCATATGCATCGGCTGCAAAGGCAGCGCCTTGCTCATCAGCGGTGACATGAATGGGAAAATTTTCATGAACCATACGATCAAAAAAACGCAGAGCAAAATCGCCAACAATTCCAAAAGCTTCATTTACGCCTTGCTCTTTGAATCGCTTGATTAAAAATTTAGGAATAGTCGTCATATTTTCAACAGGCATGATTCATTTCTCAAGGTAGGCTTATGCAGGAATTCATTAACAACATTATCATCATTAAAAGCATTTACTCGGTAATCAACCCGTAGATTAACCGAACTTAGAAGCAGACTTCTTTCATTAATAGTAGTTAAGAAAGAAACATTCGAAACTTACTGACTCCTAGATCATGGAAGCCCATAACCGGGTTGAGTCTGGGCTGGCCGTAACCGAATACCGTGAATATTGGTGACTGCGCATCGGTGTGCAAGAAGAAGCCCTTGCATCGGGTAAACCAGTACCGGTTTTACGTGATGAAACTGAACGGCCCGAAGCCGTTTAAATGGGTGTTGTTAAGTTGGTCGGCACAAATTTTGAGCGTATCGTTACAACAGCACAATTGCTTTTAGACGACTCTACCGCCTACCGTGCTATGGCTCGTGGCGTTTCACCTTATGGTGATGGCAAAGCCACAGAACGAATCGTGAAGGTTTTGCAGGAAAGTCTCTGTTGAGCTTCAAAACATTAAAAAAACATTCAGACGAGAACGTAAAACCTTACATTAATAAGTAATGTTTAGTGTAGGGCTTTACACATTTTTTTGATAACTTCCACTAAGATATATTAACGATAAATGAATTAGCTCATTAAAAAATGAGTCTAACTTTTAAATTTTACGGAGACGACAATGATCTATTCAGCACCAGGCCAGCCAAATGCAAAAGTTATCTATAAACCACACTATGAAAACTTTATAGGCGGCAAATGGGTTGCGCCAACTAAAGGGCAATACTTTGATGTCGTTTCACCTGTCAACGGCAATGTTTACACCAAAGTCGCGCGTTCAAGCAGTGAAGATATTGAAAAAGCCTTAGATGCAGCACATATTGCTGCTGATACCTGGGGAAAAACATCAACCACTGAGCGCTCAAATATTTTACTTAAAATTGCAGACCGCATTGAAGCTAATTTAGAAATGCTGGCTTATGCTGAAACAGTTGATAATGGTAAAGCGATTCGTGAAACCCTCAATGCCGATATTCCGCTTGCCATCGATCATTACAGATATTTTGCAGGCTGCATACGTGCCCAAGAAGGCGGTATTTCACAGATAGACGAAAATAATGTTGCTTACCATTTTCAAGAGCCTTTAGGTGTGGTCGGGCAAATTATTCCATGGAACTTTCCCATTCTCATGGCTGCATGGAAATTGGCACCTGCATTAGCCGCGGGTAATTGTGTAGTGCTTAAACCCGCTGAATCTACCCCTGTTTCAATTTTGCTTTTGGCAGAGCTCATCGCTGATTTACTACCACCAGGTGTATTGAATATTGTTAACGGCTATGGCCGAGAAGCAGGTATGCCACTTGCAAGCAGCAAAAGAATAGCCAAAATTGCATTCACTGGTTCAACGTCTACAGGCCGAGTGATTGCTCAAGCGGCAGCAAACAATCTTATTCCCGCCACTTTAGAACTTGGTGGTAAATCACCTAATGTTTTCTTTGCCGATGTTATGGATAAAGATGACGCCTTTCTAGACAAGGCAATTGAAGGTTTAGTCTTGTTTGCATTTAATCAAGGTGAGGTTTGCACATGCCCATCTCGCGCATTGATTCAAGAAAGTATCTACGATAAGTTTATGGAAAGAGTGCTCAAGCGCGTTGCAGCCATTAAACATATAAACCCCCTAGATACCGACAGCATGATGGGTGCTCAAGCGTCAAAAGAACAGTTAACTAAAATTCTCTCTTATCTTGATATCGGTAAGCAAGAGGGTGCAGAAGTTTTAGCAGGTGGTTCACAAGCGCATATGGGCGGTGACCTTGAAAATGGTTTTTATGTTCAGCCTACTATATTTAAAGGCCACAATAAAATGCGTATTTTTCAAGAAGAAATTTTTGGCCCAGTACTTGCCGTAACAACTTTTAAAGACGAGGCAGAAGCATTAGAAATTGCAAACGACACGATTTACGGCTTGGGTGCCGGCGTGTGGAGTCGTAATGGCAATGTGGCCTACCGAATGGGTCGGGCAATTAAAGCCGGTCGTGTTTGGACAAACTGCTTTCATGCGTACCCTGCCCACGCTGCTTTTGGTGGGTATAAAGAATCTGGTATTGGCAGAGAAAATCATAAAATGATGTTGGCTCACTATCAAAATACCAAAAACTTACTTGTCAGTTATGACGAGAACAAGTTGGGCTTTTTCTAAAACAAACAATAGAAAAATAACCTTTTAGACCAGCTTGTTCTGGTCTTTTTTTTTCGAGAGGGCATCAAAATGATTGAAAGAGTCACAGCAACCGACAAGGCGCTAGCGTTAATTAAAGTACTACAAGCAGAACACGGAGAAATAATGTTCCATCAGTCTGGCGGATGCTGTGATAACAGCGCTGCAAACTGTTATTTACCAACAGACCTCACCATCGGTGCATATGATGTCAAATTAGGGGAAGTAGGGGGCGTGCCTTTTTATATTGGAAAGTCACAATATGAGCATTGGAAGCATACTCAACTCATTTTGGACGTCATTGAAGGAACGGGTGGAACTTTTTCACTAGAGGGCGCAACGGGCAGCGCTTTTCATACACGCTCTAGGTTATTTACCAATGAAGAATGGTTATTAATCGAGCCACAGGTTACCAAAGACTTAAGCTGAAAGTAATATGTATTGAGATATATACCTTCACTCAGAAGGTTGTGCGTCTTGGGCAAGTCTTTTGAGGCATTGAGTTTATTTTTTCGCCTATTTTTGGCAAGATATAATAAAGTCTCGCTTTCGCGAGGCTTTTATTTTGTGGTCATTGCTGGCTCTACTTTATGATTCGTATTACTGAAATTCGCTTGCCCGTTGGCCATGCCCCTGAGGCGCTTGAAGAAGCCGTTTTAAATCGGTTGCACCTGCAGCCCGACGATTTAATTAGCTTTGAAATGTACAAGCGCAGTTACGACGCCAGAAAAAATGTTTTGTTGGCCTTTATTTACACGGTTGATCTGACTGTTAAAGATGAAGAGCAGGTTCTGAAGCGATTTTCAGATGATATTCACGTTACGCCATCACCCGACACAAGCTACCATTTCGTCGCGAGCGATGCGCAAGTTTTGCCCGAGGTGAATGCCGCAGATTTTCAGCGCCCTGTTGTCATTGGCTTTGGCCCCTGTGGTATTTTTGCGGCCTTAATATTGGCGCAAATGGGGCTTAAACCCATTGTGCTTGAGCGGGGCAAACAGGTGCGTGAGCGCACGCAAGACACATGGGCGCTTTGGCGTAAAAATGTGTTGAACCCCGAATCAAATGTTCAGTTCGGTGAGGGTGGGGCGGGTACGTTTTCTGATGGCAAACTGTATAGCCAAATTAAAGACCCTAAGTTTTATGGTCGCAAAGTTATTCATGAGTTTATCAAAGCGGGTGCCCCAGAAGAAATTCGTTATGTCGCCAAGCCCCATATCGGTACTTTCCGACTAGTGGGCGTGGTTGAAAAAATGCGCCAAGAAATGATTGAGTTAGGCGGTGAAATTCGTTTTTCACAAAAAGTGATTGGCTTTGATATAGAAGACGATCAAATTAAAGGCGTCAAAATAGAAGGGCATGATGACTTGGCTGCCAACCACGTCATTCTTGCCTTAGGGCACAGCGCGCGCGATACCTTTGAAGCGTTACATGACGCCGGTGTGTTTATGGAATCGAAGCCTTTTTCGGTGGGGTTTCGCATTGAACACCCTCAATCGTTAATTGATAAAGCCCGTTTAGGCCCCCATGCCGGGAATGAATATACCGGTGCGGCAGATTACAAGTTGGTCTATCACGCCAGCAATGGTCGCTCGGTATACAGCTTCTGTATGTGCCCAGGTGGCACCGTGGTGGCAGCCACCTCCGAACCCAATCGTGTGGTTACCAATGGCATGAGCCAATATTCTCGTAATGAGCGTAATGCCAATGCCGGTATTGTGGTGGGCATTACGCCTGAAGACTACCCCGGTGGCCCCTTAGCGGGCATTGAGTTTCAACGTGCTTTAGAGTCAAAGGCTTATGAAATGGGCGGCTCAACCTATGAGGCCCCTGGCCAATTAGTGGGTGACTTTTTAGAGGGTAAACCTTCAACTGAATTCGGTAGCGTGATGCCGTCTTACAAGCCGGGTGTGCATTTGACCGATTTGGCTGACAGCTTGCCCGCTTATGCCATTGAAGCCATTCGCGAAGCCATTCCTGCTTTTGAAAAGCAGATTAAGGGGTTTTCAATTAAAGACGCCGTGCTCACAGGTATTGAAACCAGAACGTCTTCACCCCTGCGCATCACGCGAGACGTTAATTTTCAAAGCATGAACGTTAAAGGTTTATACCCAGCGGGAGAGGGTGCTGGCTATGCGGGTGGCATATTATCAGCTGGGGTAGATGGTATTAAAGTTGCTGAGGCGGTGGCGTTAAGTTATTTGTCGAAATAATGATGAGCGCTATAGTTAAGCAAACTCAATGGTCGTATCGTCAATACTTCGCAGTCAACTAGTACAGTCAACTTATACAGTCAACATTCCACAGTCATCATCTATAGCCTGCAATGAGTCAGCATCAAGTCAAAATCAGAATTTGAATATTCAACGCGGTTTGCTTTGGGGGCAAACTAGCGCTGTCTCAAAGGGTGCTACCGTGAATTATTCGGCGGGCAACATGTCATTTGCGGCGACTTGGAATGACGGTTTCGATTCGAACAAAATGAATTGGTTGGGCGCATCAGGCACATACCAATTAAACACCAAAGAAAATGTCACGTTAAGTTGGGTAGGCCCCGTGAGCGGTAACTCACAAAATACTTACAACACACCGTTATTACAAAACAATTCACAAACTTTAAATGCAATTTACACGTACAGCGCAGACCGTTGGTTTATTGCACCTTACCTTCAATATACAGTTGTCACTAAAAACGAATCGATTGGTATCACCTCGCAGTCTCAGGCCTATGGTGCGGCATTGTTGGCGAATTATCGATTTGTTGACACGAACTGGGAAGGTGTAGGTCGCACCAAAATAAGCCTACCTTTTCGCGTGGAATATATTAAAGAACAGGGTGGCAACCAAGGCGACCCCAACTCAATTCTTTATGGCCCCAACAGTTCGGCTGTCTCGCTTACCCTTACACCTACGATTCAGGTTGATCAATATTTTGCCCGGCTCGAAGGCTCTTTGGTGCAGATTTATCAAGCTCAGCCAGGGTTGGGCTTTGGTTCGAACGGCACCAACGCTTCACAATACCGAATCATGCTTGAGGTTGGGGTATTGTTTTAGGCTTTTGATGGCGGTCTGCCTGAGTCTCTGCCGAAAGGTATCGCAGGCGATTAGGCAACTTGGTCAACGGATCTATTAAAGCCACATCTAATCGTTTTTTGTGGCGACGTAAAAGTGATTTCTTGACAGAGGCCAGGAAAAAATACAATATCCTATAATAATAGGATATTGTATTTGTTTGTATAAAATGTAAACATAATGACCATTATTATAGGAATTTTATCAAATAGCGTTTAGAATGACTGAGTATCCTACTATTATGGGAATTATGAAAACGATGCTACCTTCGCCGCCGAAAGTTGTTCTGCCTATTACCGATGCCAAGGTCTTGGGTGAAATTTTGCGACAGGTCAGAAAAGAGTCAGGCATGACCTTAGTCGATACCGCAGAATCGGTTGGTATCGCTAAGCAGACCTTGTCAGACCTAGAAAATGGTCGTGTTTCTGTCGGTATCAATACCGTACTTAAAATAGCGAATGATCTAGGCCTTTGTCTTTTTGCAGTTCCGCGCCACGAGCAAAATCGTATTCAAAGTATTCTTGAACAGTTTCATAGCGAGAGGTCATGAGCACTGCGTTAGATGTTTACTTAGATCAGATATTAGTTGGCCAACTTGGGCATGATTCAATCACAAACACCTTTTCTTTTATCTACACACAGCAGTGGCAAAATCACCCTAAAGGCTTTTCTCTCTGCCCGTCAATACCACGTATTTCTGATTCCAAACAAAGCCCTGAAAAACATAGCGCTTTAGTTCGGCAGTTTTTCGAAAATCTATTGCCTGAAGGTGAGGCATTAGATATTGCAGCCCAAGTCAATAACGTATCTAAAGCTAATTTAGTTGGCCTTTTCATTGCACTCGGTAAAGAAACGGCGGGCGCCATCAGAATAGCAATGCCGGGTGTTGCGCAACAAGCATTCACGGAACAGACCGCTTTGCGGCAAATCACTTCAGAAGAACTCTCTGAGCGCATGGGTCAACGCAGTCAAATACCCTTTTCTGTTTGGGATGGAAAGGTTCGACTTTCAATTGCCGGCTATCAAGACAAAGTTGCCGTGTATGAAAAAAAAGGGCAATGGTTTCTCGTGGATGAACCTCGTCTTGTCTCCACTGTCATCATTAAGCCTATGCCGCAAAGCATAAATCTCGCTAACTTACCTGCCAATGAATTTTTTTGCATGCGCTTAGCCAAGGCAATAAATATACCTGTAGCTGAAGTGAGATTAGCGTACGTACCAGAGCCAATATTGCTTGTAAGTCGTTTTGATCGAATCGAAACAAAAGAAAATGTGCAGCGGTTGCACGTGATTGATGGTTGCCAAGCCTTAGGGTTTTCAGTTGCCATGAAATATGAGCGCCCATATGGAGATGGCCGAGATGTTCGCGATATTCGAGATGGCGTTTCTTACCCCTTACTCTTTGACCTTATTAATCGATTTAGCGTTTATCCGGCTAAAGATCGAACAACCTTGTTACGTTGGGCGATCTTTCAGGTACTCATCGGCAATACAGACGCCCATGGCAAAAACCTATCTTTTTTCGTCAAGAGTGCTGGTTTAAGTCTGGCACCAGCCTACGACCTTGTATGTATTCCCGCTTTGCGCGATGAAACGCTGTCGCAAACTTTTGCGATGTCTATTGGCGATGCTTTTACAGAATCAGAAATCACCGCTAGCGACTGGTTTGAGTTTGCAGTGGCATGCGGGCTCACCACAAACTTTGTTAAAAAAACCATTGAAAAAATGACTCAAAATATTCTGAATAACTTAAACGAAATGGAATTGGTTTCCACAGAAAACTGTATTGCAAAAGAAGTTGCTGATGCGCTAATCTCGACCATCAGCCATCTGTGTGAGCGGCAAAAAGCAATATCTAAAAATCTTTAACCCTTATCAAGGTACCTGGTGCGTCACCACATATCAATCTAGTTTAGATTGAGTGAAATCTGTGGTGACGAGGTCAACGAACTGGCCAATTTATTGCCCTTGACCGAGCGCAAAGCCTTTGACACCATCAAACATACAAAGGTATTCAGTTTTGATCACATCAACACCTGCATCGGTCAAGGTGGTTAGTAAAGCAATAATATCTCGCTGCGTAATGTCACCCGTAGTGGTCGATGCATAGAAACGGCACCGCCAATGATCGGTACAAAATGTTTCTGGAAAGCCTTCAGGCCACACTGCCCGGGCAGCTTGGGTATTGTTGCCTGTTGAAGGCTTTCCGATCAAGAGGCGGTGGTCGCTGGTATGGCGCAGCGACGCACCCTTAGCAGCACCAGCTAGGCAGTTTGTAGCCTATTTGCAAAAAGCCCAACATGAAAATAAAGTGCTTTTGCCCAGCAATTAAGAGGGTTTTCTACGCCGACGGTGTTTTGTCGGCGAAAGTGTCAACATCAATCTCAACACCCGCAACACTACCTAAGCTATGTGCTGCAGTAATGGGCGCGAGCTTACTTCGTTGGTCTATGCATGGCACATATTTTATTGCCAGCAGGGTCTCTTAGCCAAGCAATATAAACCGTTCCTGCTGCGCCATCGCGATAGCCTGGGTCACCTTCGCAAGACTGGCCGCCATGCGCTACACCGATTGCATGAAAGGCATCGACATCATCTTTTGATTTTGCAGCAAAGCCAATTGTGCCGCCATTGGCATGCGTGGCAGCGTTACCATCAAGCGGTTTGGTGATGGCAAACACGCCACCTGGGCCACGATAAAAGTATCTGCCGTGACTGAACGTGCCAGCCTTAATGCCCAAAGCCCCTAGCGCCGCATCATAAAAATCTCTTGAAGCGTCTAAATCATTTGCACCCAACATAATATGACTGAACATACGTTTTCCTATTAACAAAAAATGTTTATAAATTTAAATAGCGGTTGAATTTAATGATGTTGCTCATGTTTGATATACAACAACAATATCAGATTATTTTAGTATTTTGACCTTGCGACGTGTACTAATCAACCTTCTTTTTTTATATTCGTTTCATATTTTTTAAAAAATAAAGTCAGTGTTGCCCTGCTTGCGCAAAATAGGGGCTATTAGATTTAAAACGATCTTAAATCGTAAAATTGTTACATTATGACTAACTATACCCAAACCCCTCAAGACTTACCCGTGCCAGAAAATGACGGCGCGTCTAACCATTTACTCGGCTTACAAATACCCAACCCATGCGATGGCCTAACGGTGATGTATGACGGTGCTTGCCCACTGTGTCGTAAAGAAATTGGGGTGTACCAATCGCTTACACCACTAGAACCGGTACAGTGGTTAGACGTGAGTGCGGCTCAAGCAGACATCAGTCCTGAACAGCAGGCGCGTTATATGGCACGGTTTCATGTTCGACAAAAAGATGGACAGTTATTAAGTGGTGCAGCAGCATTTGTAGCGTTGTGGCTCACCATGCCGGGTTGGCGCTGGCTCGGGCGATTTGGTCGTTTGCCGGGAATAACCCCACTTATGGAAATTTTATACAACGGCTTTTTGCGTATTCGGCCTTCTATTCAGAAGCGTTTTAAATGACTTAAACTTTAAATGCGTACTTAAATTTCTTGTGTTTAGTTGAATACAAAATATGAACAACCCAGCCTATATTGAACTAAGAAACTTCAAAATTAATACCCAGATTGGGGTTTACGCATCGGGTGAAGTTGTGCCAAAAGAGCATCTGCTTGACCTTACTCTTACCCTTGACGCTAAATATGTTTTGATCGCGCAAGATGGTATGCAGCACGTATTTGATTACGACCCACTCGTTACCGAAATAGAGCGTTTGGGGGCTGCCTGCCATTATGAAACCCAAGAACGATTGGTGACGTGTATTGCACAAGCATGCGCGAGTTATATTGAAATTAATTCTGTAGATATTTTGCTGCGTAAAAGCCCTTTGAGTAATGGCTCAGGCTCGTTGGGTGTGCGTATTAAGCTTGATGCGCAATCACTTCAAGCCATTCGCAATTAACCGGGCTTCGGGTAGCTGACGCAAATACAGCATCGCCGTGACGCCAATCGCAGGTCCGGGTAGCAATATTAAAAAGACCCATTGCCAACTATTAAAAGATGCCGCAGCTAAAGGTAGCAACCAAATCGTGACAACCGTCAACATAAAACCGATGCCTAGCTGCATGGTTAAGGCGGTGCCAATATACATCGGGTCGCCTAGCTCAGTCACCATGGTTGAAAATTGAGCCGAATCGGCAACGACCGTAAAACCCCAAATTAAACTGACTGCAATCAGTAACCACAACGGGCCGTCAAATACAAAGCCAGCTGACACGGCACATGCCCCCGATACCCCCATCATTAAGCTGGTTGTGGCGGTTCTGCCCCAACGGTCACCCATCACCCCCCCTGCAACGCACCCCAAAGCGCCAATAGCAATCACTGCAAATGTGAGCCACGATGCAGCGCTTGGCCCCCCAATATGCTGGGCAGCAAGCGAAATATGGGCAAACGTTAAAAACCACGCCCACATCGCATAGAGTTCCCACATGTGGCCAAAGTAGCCCACACTGGCCAATACAATGCCTCGATTTTTAAAAACTTGAAAAATACGGCCTGTGCTAAACGGTGCGCGAGGAAAAGGGAAGGGCCCTTCCACAATAAAAGCCCAAACAATTAAGCCACCCAGTAACGTTGCAAAAGAGGTTGCCACGATCACCCGTTGCCATTCCAGCCCGCCAACGGCGTTCAGTAAGTGAGGTGAGGCAGACCCTAGCGTTAACGCACCAATTAAAACGCCTAAGGCAACCCCACGCCCACGCGTGAACCATGTCGCAATTAACTTCAAAGCTGACGGATAAACGAAGGCTAAACACACCCCTGTTGCAATGCGCAACATAATCACGATTAAAACGTTATCGGTAAAAAGTATGCAAGCATTGGCTAATGCTGCCCCCACCGAGCCATAAATCATGAGTTTCTTGCTAGGAATGAAATCGGCCAAACCTATGACACTCGAACCCACAGCACCCAAAACAAAACCGACCTGCACACCAATTGTGAGCCAAGCTGAGAGGGTCGGGGTTAAACCCCAAAGCTCTTTTAATTGTGGCATGACAGCTGTTGCTGAAAACCAAGTGGTCATTGAGAGCAACAGGCAAAACGCCAGCAGGCTAAGTACCCGCCACCGAGCCGCTGGTTGAGGGGTAAGGGCAGGCGTCATAGATTCAGTGCTTAAGCCGAACGTGCGCCACGGCAATTAGTATCATATGGGGCACGGTAACGGCGGCAAGCCCAATAAAAACCAACCTTAAAATCAATGAATCGGTTGGTAAATCTGACCATAAAAAATATAGCGTAGTGATCAGTATTAAAGTGAGCAACGTGTAAACCACTGCCATACGAAATAGGCGGGGACGTTCTTGAGGTTTTGCGCCCCGCAATAAACCCGCCAAATGACGCGGGCTGTGTAACAGGCAAAAGTAGAGCGCAAAGTAAATAAGTGGCGAGGCCGCGTAAGCGAGCACAAGCAGTCCTGCATACTCAAGTGCTGAACACCACTTTTGTTTAATAATCGCTACATCGATTAGAAGGACCATTGCAACAATAGTTGCCCAAGCAGGTATTGCCAATTGATGAGCCAGTGTGCCGCCGCCTTCACCAGACAATTGTGTAAAGATAAACGCAACGTTTTCTGTATGAAAGGCAATGGGCATCAAAATCAACAACGCTCCAACGCCAAGCCTTAGCAAGCGGTTGCTGTCACGTTCCCAATCACCTGAAAAATGCCAGGCGCTTATTACTAAAAAGACCAGTAAGCTTGTAACGGGTAGCCACACCCACGTTAAGACTACGAGGGCGGCTATGAATAAGTAAACAACGTTAAACAGCACCGATTGTAGGGTTGTTTGACTTAAGCCCACTGACTCAGCCACCCAAGGGTCAAGCGCCCCATGCGGCAAGCCTAAAAAAATGACCAGAACAGCCAAACCATAAATTTGTAGGGTGGGTGAAATCAAATCGGGCCAAAACATCAATAAAGCAGCCACCGCAAAAGCCACGATCGGGAAAACCAAGCGTTCAATTGTGGGTAGCGCAAGCGGTGCGGTTGCGTGCAGCGATGTTGAGGTTTTCATCATAACGTGTTGCGTTTACGCGCCAGCAGTGCTTTGATAAAAGGCATTTTAGGCATATTGGCAACGATGTGTAAACAATCAAGCAAAGAGGCTTGATCATTCATAAAGCGAATAAATCGATCGGGTGCGGTTTGACTTAACAGGTTGTCAAACAGCATGGGGGCTAGGGCGGGGTTTTTTTGAAGAACCTGTAGAAAAATTTGATCCATCTGTTGCATCAACACACCTGAGACGGTTTGGGGTAAAAGCGTGCTGTTGTCTGCATACTGTTTGGCGCAGCGCTCGGCCCAGCGTTGAATACGTAAAAAACCATACCCCGAAGAAGGGCGCAGCGCACCACCTGCCATGCCTGCCCGCATGGGTTGAGGTGAACTTGTAGGCGTTTCATGCGGCAAACCCATGGGCAGGTTGCCATATTCAGTACGAACGATTTGCGCTTGAGCCCAACCGCGTTCGTGCAACAATTTATCAAGTTCAATTTGTAGGTCTGCTTGGGTCGGGCGAGTGCGCGCAAAAACGGTTACTTCAACTAGAAGATGCCGCGCACTTAATGGCAACAGATAAGTGAAACAAAACTCACCGTTTAGCAGGCGCATATCGGTCATCAGTTCGACTTGTGTTGCGTCAATATCAGCAGGTTGACCTAATAAAATCTCAACACCCAGAAAACTTTGTATGAGGGTTGATTGATGAATCAAACTTGGGGGTGGGGGGCGAGTATCGACAACCTGTTGAGCAATGTAGGTGGCTGAGTCGGTCGTAACCCGCCAACCCCCGTTGTGCACGTCAACCGTTTTAACCGCTTGCCCCAGCGTTAAATTTATAGTCGAACAGTTTTGAATGATCGCCTGACTTTTTTGGTAAAAATCACCCGAACGTATATATTGGTACCGATAATCATTGTGGCTTTTAAACTGCTTAAGCTGGTTGTGTTGGCCAAACGACCATTGCGACCATGCAAAACTTACCCAATCTGAAAACGTATGTTCAGCCGGTGACCAAAAGCACCAGCTTCTATCGTCTTGGTAAGCCGTGCGGGGTTCGATAATGACAACTGATTGTTTAACATCATGCTTTGCAAGCTCTCGTGCCAGTGACAAACCAGCACAGCCGCCACCCAAAATCGCTAGGTCAACATTTTTTGTTGGAATCATGCATTTGTCGTTTTTTGAGCACCAAAGCAGTTTTGTAAATCTTGATGCAGCGTGGGGTCATGCTCTTTAGACGCACCCTGCGTTAAAAAACGCCAAGCATGATGACTCAGGGCTTTGCCTGCACAATAGACTTTGCGCGAGTGGGGCACAATTGCGCGACGGTTCCAAGAGCAGTAACCGGCTTCAGCCACTACTTCACCAATTTCACGATACACCCTAGCAGCGACAACAATACCGTAGCGCGCTGCAGGCGGCAGGTAGCCTACGCCAGCAAGACCACTTTGATAATAGACGTCAGCGAGTTTCAAAATACGTTGCGTGGCTTGTCGTAGCGTTTTTTGTTGATCTGGGTTGGGGTTGACTATATCAGCCGCAGACAGACCGTCAAGCCAAGTAGCCGGTAGGTAAACCCGCCCTTTAGCGGCATCTTCACCGACATCACGCGCAATGTTTGTTAATTGCATGGCAATGCCTAAATCAATAGCAAAGGGCCATGCATGGGTATTGCGAACATCTAAAATAAAGCACATCATTAAACCAACAGTGCCAGCGACTTGGTAGGCATAGTTCAGTAGCTCAGCTTCATCTTTAATGATGCGTGTCGACAAGTCTGAATGAACACCACTGATAAGAGAGTCTACTGGTGCAAAAGGCATCGAAAGTTCTTGCATCAGTGTGATCATATTCATCACACATGGCTCTGAAGAACGACCGCTTTTAAGTGAATGTTTAAGTTGCTCGATTTCACGTGCAGCGTTGTGTTGATCAGAGCTTTCATCAACCAAGTCATCTACATAACGACAAAAGGCATATAAACGGGCGGCACGCACACGATAAGTTGAACCCAGCAACTGGCTAGCGAAATAAAAGCTACGCCCATTTGACTTGAGTACCTCAATGGCTTGGTCGTTTGTGAGTGCCATCATTGGTCAACTCAAGCCGCTTCGGGCAGTAAGCGGTCAACCACTTTAGCTGATGATAAAACCCCAGGTAAACCCGCGCCAGGGTGCGTACCGGCACCCACTAAAAATAGGTTGGCTGGGCCTTCGCCGCGATTATGAAACCGAAACCATGCTGACTGGCTAAACAGCGGAGACACTGAAAAGCCCGCGCCATCTGGTGACAAGTAACGGTCTTCAAAATCAACCGGTGTCATAAAAAACTGACTGACTATTGTTTGGCGTAAGCCTGGTAACGTGGTTTTATCGAGTGCATCGATGACGCGCTCGGCTAACTCTGGGCCAGATTTGTTCCAGTCAACATTGCCTTGCAAATTAGGTACCGGCACAAGCGCATAAAAACTGTCGCAGTTTGGCGGTGCAAAGCTAGCGTCGGTTGCTGTGGGGCGATGTAAATAAATTGAAAAATCGTCAGCCAATATTTTACGATTAAAAATATCGTTTAAAAGTTCTCTATAACGAGGGCCCATCCAAATGGTGTGGTGGGCCACATCAGGGTATTGACGGGTAGTGCCGAAAAACAGCACAAAAAGCCCCATTGATTTTTTCCAACGATTGGCTTTAATACGAGCCGACCACTTGACGCCCTCTTTAGGCAGCAGCTTGTTGTAAAGATGAACAGGGTCAACGTTTGAAATGACCCAATCAGCTGGCAGTATCTCTTTGTGACCGTTAGCTGTTTCAGTGTTGACGTTTTGAATACGGCCCGATTGATTTGACAGTGACGTAACGGTTGTATTGAGCCTAATTTCAATGCCCTGTTCAACCATTAATTTTTCAAAGGCATCAACCAACGCACCGGTTCCACCCATTGCAAAATGAACACCATGGGCTTGTTCTAAAAAGTGAATCAGGCCATAAATGCTTGTTGTGTCAAAGGGGTTACCGCCAACCAATAATGGCTGTATGGAAAAAGCTTGGCGTAAATGATCACTTTTAAGAAAGCGACACACCATTTGCCAAACAGTTTGCCAAGCCCGTAACTTGGCTAAGTGCGGTATTTGAGCAAACATAAAAGCCATGCTCTCAAACGAACGGTCTGACAGTTTTGTAAACCCAACATCATACATTTTGCGCGAATGGGCCAATAAACGATGGTAGCCCTCAACATCGTCTGGGTTAATGCGCCGAATTTCAGCTAAAGTATCTTCTAGTGTGCCACCATAATCAAAGTGGTTGCCATCAGCAAATTCAAAGCGATACCAAGGTTTAAGGGGTACTAACTTAACGTAGTCTTTAAGTGACTTGTCAAAAAGCCCGAACAATTCTTCAAATAAAAAAGGGGCTGTCAAAACTGTAGGGCCTGCGTCATGTTTAAAACCATCACGCTCAAAAACTTGTGCACGGCCACCCAGTCGTGGGCAGCGATCAACTAGGGTAACAGTGTGGCCTTTGGCGCGCGCACGAAGCGCTGCAGCCATACCCCCAAAACCACCCCCTATAACAACGACATGACTCATATGATTTCGCAACTTAAAAGCGGTTCAGTACCAATCGTTTCGGCTAACGCCTCGCAGAGTGGAATAAATACCGCACCACTATTCGCGGGTAGTTGACAGGCATAGCTAACGGCTAAATTCAAATGTTCTTGAGCTAATCGACTGGCTTGGGCCAAAGCGAGTTGGCGATTAAGGCCTGTACTTTGTAAAATACCAATAATATTGGTGTGATGATGCGATAAATCGGCTTGAAGGTCACTGATATCGTCGGCAATTTGGTAGGCAACAGCGAAAGACTCACCCGCTGCTTTTGCAATGGGTAACGACGCGTCTTGATTTGCGCTGATCATAACCAGTTCAAACGGCAACGCCAGCAAGCTTCCAGATTTGCCGATAGCAACGTCTAGATAGGTTTGAACGTCAATGTGTTGCGTTGTTAAAGATAGATCCATTGTTTGTCCGGAAATCAAATCACTGGTTCTTTGGTGCAAATGGGCAACTAATTGTTGTGCATAGACTGGTACGGAAGAAACGGCACGGTATGCAGATGACAGCATTAAAGTACCCGCGCACAGGGCCGAATTGACATCAAATTTAAACCAAGCAGCCTCGCGACCACGGCGCATTTTGTCACCGTCTTGTATATCATCATGTAGTAAAGAAGCGTTGTGAATCAGTTCACAACAAGCAGAAAGAGCCACATTAACATTTTGATCTACATTAAGCGCAATACCCGCACTGAGTGCGAGCCGGGCTCTTAATCGGGCGCCACCACTTTCAAGGTGATAGTGCATCAATTCGGTCAATTTTTCAGCTTTGGTTTCACCAATGGCTTTAAACATAAAAAGCTCAGTGGCTTGCAGAAGCGATTCAAGATTTGAGCTCGAATCTGTGTTTCGTGTTGTCATATGCACGTAACTCAAAAAAAACCCCCAGTCATACGTGCTGACTGGGGGTTTGGTAGCGCCAGAGTCAGACTATTTGCGTGTAAGCAAAATTAAGCTGCTGCGTTTGACTTGCGAACTGCAATCATGAAAATCATGACGCCGAACACGGCCTTGGCAATAACGTCAGCAATGGTGTAACCCACTTCGATTACTGTCATAGCTGAACCGCCACTTAAAGTCATCACAAACGGTGCAAAATATACCACTGGGTAGAAGCACCATGACAAGATGACGACCCAACGTGCTGCACTGATCAAACCACGTACGTCTGCGGCTTGCTTGGAGATTGAATCTGAAAGACCAGAAAACAACGTAATGACAATGTACAAGAAAGGAATCATTGACAACGCGCCCCAAATGAAACGGGTGCTATCAATGCCGCCAGACACTTCGCCGGGGTAACCAAGAATAATCATCAATGCGGCCGCAGAACCAAGCTTTACACTCTTGCTGACTGTTTCTGCTTTGCTTAAACCCATAACCAAAATCAGCTCGATGAGCAACAATGGTACGGTTAATAACCAGTCAACATAACGGTAAGCAACGTTAAAAGGCACGCCTGTTGCAGTGACGACACCATTAACGGCGGTGTAGGCTTCGCCCCAGCTTGCGAAAATACGCAAGTAGTGATAACCAGCGATAAAAGTAACAAGACCGGTAATAATTAAAGCTGTTTTGTATTGTTTAGAGACTTGTGGAAGGCTTAACCAGAAAAATATGGTTGATGCCAAGAAAGCAGCTGTGCCGAAAGAGAAGGCGTTATAAATCAGCTCGTATTGACCGAATGATAGTTGCATGTGGATAATCTCCGTGAATTAATTCTAAAGAATTTTTTTTCCGAAGCCCAATAAAAAGTTAGCATTAAATGAAACTTTTTTGTGGCGGGACACTTCTTCTGGATGGTAATACCAGATTAATTAAAGTTTATGCTTCAAATCTCTTTTTGTACAAGCGTTTTTGTGAACTACGCTTTTAAAAACAATAAAGTGTTGCTACTAAACACGATTCAAGATAGTTTTGTAGAAAACAATTCATGTTTGCCCCTTTTAAAGTTAAGGGTTTTTTTGTTGGTCGGCAACCCCTACATCAGGGTTATTACCTATAGGCGCTAAGCCCGCTGCAACCATTTTTGTGCCATTCCAAACCTGACCACACCAACATTCACCCGTAGCATTAATAATGCAAACACCCGAACCACAGCAACGTTCATCTTGTTCGTTCATAATATTTTCCTTAAATTATGCCAAATATTCATACTTTTAAAAATCGTCTTCAGGGCGTAAAAAACTGCTTACTATATAAGTGGGAACAATAACGATTCACTTTTGTCACAAGCGCCATGCAAAACATATTATCTGATTCTAATCAAACAAATTCAATATCAAATTTACTACCTAAACAAGGTTGCATCAACTATTACCCTGAATTGGTATCACCTATTCAGTGCTTCTCTTTGTATGACCAACTTAAACAAAGCATTGATTGGCAAGCAGATCAAATTTTTATGTTTGGTAAAAAAATAGTAACAAAAAGAAAAGTTGCTTGGGTTGCAGACCCAACTTGTTCTTACACCTATTCAGGTGTGCAAAAACACCCCGACCCCTGGACACCTGAGTTGTTATTAATTAAATATCAAGTAGAAAAGGTTGCAGGTTGTACTTTTAACGCCTGTCTGCTCAATCTTTACCACAACGGCAGTGAAAGCATGGGGTGGCATAGCGATGATGAAAGAGAACTAAATGCCAACGCGGCCATTGCTTCAGTAAGTTTGGGGGGCACCAGAAAGTTTGCGTTTAAGCACAAATTAGATAAAACTACCCATTCTCTTTTTTTAGAAAATGGTAGCGCTTTGATTATGCACCCACCAACTCAACAGTTTTGGCAGCACAGCTTGTTAAAAACTAAACAGCCTGTAGCAGCACGTATTAACCTTACTTTTAGAGCGATTCAGCCTTCACAAACATAAGGCATTACAGGTTGAGGCGATTCAGACCTTTCCAAAAACAAGGCATTACAGTCTTTTACTTTAAAATAAGCGATTGACTTACAATTGAAATTAAGCTTCGTATTGCGCTTCTTCAATCAGCTTAAAGCTTAAAAATATGTTGGTCTCAATTCATTATGTTGGTTCTACTTGTTTTTTTTGTATCTTTTTTGCTGTATCTATCAAACTGGGTTGTCGCTCAATATGGCAGTGAAGTTGCGTTTGGCCAGTTACTTTTTCATGTGCAAATTGGGCTAGTAGCGAACGAGGGGGCAGATGAAACAATTATTTATTCGTTTCTGCAGTACGTTGCCTTGTATACAGTCCTCACCACGACTGCCTTTGGTGTCGTTTCTTATTTTTTACGCAAGCAGAGCAAAAAAGTAAGAATAGCTTGGTTTGTAGTCATTATTTTGACTTTGTCAGGTAGCCTTTTTAAAGCATACGTTAATTTTAATTTGAACGATTACATCAAAATAATGTTGGGCGCTGAAACGTTCTCAGTTTTGTACCGCAACCCTAAAGATATTGAATTTGTTTTGCCCGCTAAGCCGCGAAATTTAATTTTGTTGTATGTAGAATCTTTAGAAAACAATTTTAAAAATATTGACGGCAAAAATCTTATTGAACCCATTGACAAGTTACCTGGCATGCATGTGCCCAACTTTAAACAAGCGCCCGGTACAAACTGGAGCATTGCGGGTATGGTGGCGTCACAATGCGCCATACCTTTAAAAGGTTTCGACCCAACTGACTGGAATATTTTTGAGCAAGATATTTTTTTACCTGGTGCAATATGCTTGAGTGATATATTGCATAAATTTGGTTACCAACAGTTTTTTTTAACAGGGCCTGATATTGAGTTTGCTGGGGTAGATAAGTTTTATAAAACTCATCAGTTTGATCAAATACTTGGCCGTGATGAAGTAAAAAAATGGGTCACAAAAAAAAATCTTTTTACAGGCTGGGGTTTAGGCCTGCACGACGACAGCATGCTTGACTTGGCCTATGACATTGCGGTTAAGTCAGTACAGTCTTCACAGCCTTTTAATTTAACAATTATTACGACAGACAATCATTCGCCCCATGGTATGTCGTCACCAAGGTGTAGTGCTCTTGAAAGGCGAACCAGTTTTGTCGGCGCCGTTCAGTGTTCTTCAAGGTCAGTTAATCGATTTGTTGAAAGGGTACTAAAAAATAAAAAATTCGAAAACACAGATATTGTCATTATGGGTGACCATTTATTTATGGCAATACCCGAGCAAAAATCTAAATTTTTGAATTATGACGAACGCACTGTTTACTTTAAGTATATAAATAGCCTCAAAATAGCGACAGCTAGAAGCGACATGACTCATTTTGATGTGGCCCCCACGATTCTTGACTCGCTGGGGTTGCTTACAGACAACACACAAAAATTTGGTTTGGGTTATTCAGTGTTTGCGCCTATTGATGATTACATTAAAACTCAAACTAAAAATTTATCTCTTGAAATTATTAGCCCCTCAATAACTTATGACAAGTTATGGCAAAAAGAGTCAAAGTAAAATAGCAACCACATAAATGAGTAGTGTGGCGTTCATTAGCATCACTGCAGCACTGGCTACATCTTTTGCCGCTTTAATGCTGGGGTCAATTTCTGTTGTGATGCGGTTGCAGACTATTTCTATCGCCGTGTTCAGGCCCTCAACGATTAAAACAAGCAGCATTAGAATGAAAGCAATGAGTCTTTGTGATGAACTGATATTTACAAACCACAATAGCAAAAATAGTGGCATAAAAATATAGCATTCAACCCTAAATGAATGCTCTTGCCAAAGTACCTTGAGGCCTTCAATTGAATTAATTAGGTTTGACCTTAATTTGTTGATGTGATTCATAATTCCAACTTAAATTAAACTTTTTACGCTAAAAGTTACGTAGTATTACGCACGAGCCCTTGCCTTACGTTTAATATCTTACCTGTGTCGTTTTTTTAATTGCTTAAAATTAATGAGGTTTTGAGATGTCATTACAGAAAATTGATCACCAAGTAGGCGCAGGTGCCGAGGCAGTCGCAGGTCAAATGGTTGCGGTTCACTATACAGGTTGGTTGCTTGACCCAGCCGCACCCGAGCAAAAAGGCGCTAAATTTGACAGCTCACTTGATCGTGGCGAATTGTTCAGCTTCCCCCTTGGGGAAGGTCGCGTTATACAAGGGTGGGACCATGGCGTAGTCGGTATGAAAGTGGGTGGTAAACGCACGCTGATTATTCCATCAAGCATGGGTTATGGCGAATATGGTGCAGGTGGCGTGATTCCGCCCAATGCAGATCTTATATTTGAAGTTGAGCTTCATCAAGTTGATTAATGTTAACGAGTCAGCGGTAGTCATTAAACGCAAGTTGATTAATGTTAATTCGTTAGCGGAAGTCATTAAATACAACTTAACTTACTAAACATGTCAAATTTATTTTTTCTAAAAGGGCGGCTCAGTGAGCCGCTTTTCTTTCGCCGCCTTTACACGCAAAAAAATTATGCCTAATTTTGACCCTAAGGTTGTGGGCGATGGGCAGCTTGTTCGGTCAATTTCTTTATTTAACTTGATCATGATGGGTGTGGGTTGCACCTTGGGTACAGGTATTTTTTTTGCTTTAACTGAAACGGTACCGATTGCGGGGCCAGCAATCATCATTTCATTCATTTTTGCTGGTATCACGGCAGGTCTGACAGCGTTATGCTACGCAGAAGTGTCGGCTCGTATACCCGTTGCAGGCTCTGCATATACTTTTGCTTATATGACCATGGGCGAGGCGGCTGCGGTATTTGTAGGGTCATGTTTAATTTTAGAGTGGGGCATTGCCGCTGCGGCTGTTTCAGTTGGCTGGAGCAGTTATTTAAATGAACTCATTCGCATTGTCTTTGGGGTTGAAATACCTGCCGCCTTAAAAACGGCTCCATTTTTAGCTAATGGCAAAGACTTAACATTAGGGGGCGAGGGCTATATAAACTTGCCAGCTGTCATTTTGGTGTGGGTTTGCGCATTGCTATTGTTGCGTGGTTCTAAAGAGTCGACAACGATTAATACAATCTTAACGCTCACTAAAGTGACGATTTTGGTCTTATTTATCTTTATGACCATACAAGCGTTTAACATTGAAAATTTTCACCCATTTATGCCAAATGGCATACAAGGTGTGGGTGCCAGCGCAGCCATCGTGTTCTTTAGCTATATTGGTTTAGACGCCATCGTGGGCGCTAGCGAAGAGGTTAAAAACCCCTCTCGAAATATTCCGTTGGCTGTTGTGATTGCTTTGTTTATTGTGACTAGCGTATATATTCTGGTTGCTGTCAGCAGCTTAGGCGCACAAGCTGCGCCTGATTTCGCCGGGCAAGAGGCAGGCTTAGCCGTTATTTTAGAACGTGTGACAGGGGGTAGTTGGTCAGCGGCATTGATGTCAGTGGGTGCCGTTATTTCAGTTTTTAGTGTGACTTTGGTTGCTATATTTGGTCAAACCCGCGTTTGCTTTGCCATGTCTCGAGACGGTTTGTTACCCAAGCTGTTTAGTCGTATTCACACTGATTCAGGTGTTCCACGGGCCGGTACACTTACCTCAGCGTTGTTAATTACCCCATTAGCTGGGTTTTTACCGAGCCATCTCTTATGGGGAATGGTCAGCATGGGCACTTTAGTGGCCTTTTCTGCTGTAGCCGTCAGTTTAATGATTTTGCGGCAAAAACACCCTCAGCCAATAAAAGGGTTTCAGTTGCCTTTTTACCCCATCACACCAATTTTGAGTATTTTGGCTTGTGGTTATTTGATTATTAGCCTCACTCAAACGGTTTATATTACTTTTGGTATTTGGGTGTCGATTGCTACGCTATTATATTTAACGCAGGGTATTCGGCATTCAAAGCTGGCTGAGTTGAAACGTTAAGTCTGCAAGCTTACCGAGATGCCGCTTGCATAAAGACCAACTAGGGGAATAACATAGCCACCGCAGGTAGATAATACACACCAAAACGGTGCAAATAATAATGACCTAGTCGAGTTCTTTCGCGTGACGACTTGGCCCAGTGCTTAGAGACTTGGAATGAACTCAAAACGTAAGATTTCTATTGTTGTACCCGTTTATAACGGGGCGGCAACAATTGGTCGCTTGGTCAATGAAATTGAGCGTGAATTAGCAGCAACAAATGACTTAGAAATGATTCTAGTCAACGATGGCAGCACCCGCGACAACTCTGACGAGGTCTGTACCCAACTTGCTGCCGAAAAAGATTGGGTCGTGTACATCGACTTATTTAGAAATTTTGGTGAACACAATGCAGTGATGGCGGGCTTGAACCATAGCACCGGCGACTATGTCGTCATTATGGACGACGATCTACAGAACCCTCCTTCAGAAGTTATCAAATTAATTGACGAGCTAGATAAAGGTTACGACGTTGTTTTTTCTAGGTATGCCTCTAAAAAGCATGCTTTTTATCGTAATTTGGGTAGCTCTTTTAATAACTTCGTTTCAAGCCTTGTTCTCAAAAAACCTCGAAATTTATATTTGTCATCATTTAAAGTCATGAGCCGACCACTGGTTGAACAAATTATTCAATACGATGGCCCCTTTCCGTATGTTGATGGTTTAATTTTGCGCACCACGCAACGATACTCAACGGTTGAAGCCGTGCACTTAGCTCGAGAAGTGGGCCGTTCAGGCTATACCCTGGGCAAGCTTATAAGTTTGTGGCTAAATATGCTAACGAATTTTTCAATTTTACCGTTACGCGTTGCAACAGTTGTCGGGTTCTTTTTGGCGCTTGTTAGTGCGGTGGCGGCGGTTGCCGTAATTGTTGAACGGTTCACTAACCCTGATTTACCAACAGGCTGGGCTTCAGTGATTGCAGTGGTGTTATTTTTAGCAAGTGTGCAATTGGTTGCAATGGGTTTGATGGGCGAGTACTTAGGCCGCGTTTTGCTAAAACTAAATAAACTGCCCCAGTTTTCTGTGCGTAAAATTATTCGCAAAGAATTAGAGGATAAAAATTGAATACCTATGCAACGTTCTACCAAGGCAAACGTGTGCTGGTAACGGGGGGCTTAGGTTTTATAGGCAGTACGCTAGCTATGGCGCTAGATCAAGCGGGTGCACAAGTCACTATTCTTGATTCAATGGTTGAGCACCATGGTGGTAATTGGCAAAACATTAAAACCATACGCGATCAAGTTGAGGTCAACACACACGATATGCGGCAGTTTAATGATGTGTGTGAGGCGGTTAAAAATAAAGATTATATTTTTCATCTGGCTGGGCAGGTAAGTCACGGTGACAGCATGCGCGAACCGTTGACCGACCTTCAAGTCAATTGTGTGTCGAGCATGAATTTAGTTGAGGCGTGTCGGCAATTTAACCCCAATGCCATCACTGTTTACACATCAACAAGGCAGGTTTACGGGGTGCCTCAAAGCTTGCCTGTGCGCGAAGACCACCCCGTTTTACCGGTCGACGTTAATGGCATTAATAAGCTGGCTGCTGAGTACTATCATTTGTTGTACCACCGTGTTTACGATGTGCGTTCAACGGTATTGCGTTTGACCAATACATATGGCCCCCGTTTACAAATACAAAATGACCGACAAGGTTTTATCAGTGTTTTTGTTCGTAAATGCTTAAATAAAGAACCCATAAAAATATTTGGTGATGGTACCCAGTTACGCGACTTTAATTACGTTGATGATGTTGTCGACGCATTATTATTATCTTTAGCAACACCGTCATGCTTGGGTAAAGTATTTAACTTGGGTTCAAAGCAGCATCAAAGCGTGCTTGATTTAGTAGGCATTTTGCAAAAAATTACCGACGTTCAATACGAGATTGTGCCTTTTCCACAAGATAAAAAACTCATTGATATTGGTGATTATTATGGCGACTTTAGTTTGTTTGTTGAACATACCGGTTGGCAACCTAAAGTTGATTTGGCCGACGGCCTAAAGCACACACTTGAATATTTTAATCAATATCGAAGTGATTATTTGTCTTGAATGAACGCAATAACATTTCTTATAAATATAATTCAGTGACGGTGCTTAAGGCTGCTGAACGGTTGTGTGAAATCAAATCAACTTTATCGAAAGCCATCACTTATTTACAGTTTGCAGGCTATGCATGAAGAGGTTGTTAAAAAAACTGATTGACTCGCGTTTTTTGGTCTTTCTGGTGGTGGGTGGGTTTAATACGCTTTTTGGTTATGCGTTATTTGCTTTATTTTTTAAAATTGGCCAAATGCATTACACCTTAGCGTTGTTGTTGGCCTATGCAGTTGGGGTATTTTTAAGTTATGCCACCCACAAGCGATTTACGTTTCAACAAGCCAAGGCACCCAATAAAAGTTTGCCAAAATACATCAGCTCTTATGCTGTTATTTTCATTTTGAACTCGCTATTTTTAAGCTTACTTGTTGAAATAATCATGCTAGACCCTTTGCTCGGGCAAATGATTGCAATTGTTGTTATTACAATCTTGACGTTTATCATTCAAAAATATTGGGTTTTTGCGGTGCCACATGATCGGTAACAGCAAAGAATACGACACCATGGCTGCCGTTGAGTCGCAACATTGGTGGTATGCAAACTTACATCGGCAAGTGATTCAGGCTGTACAAAAACATCATAATGAGCAACAGCGCTTGAATCAGTCACTTCAAGCGAGTGCAACTCAACAAGGCAGCTCACTAAAACCAGTCAACTCAATAAATTCAGTAACTTCAACACAGCCAGTCAACTCAATAAGTTCAGTAACATCAACACAGCCAGTCAACTCACTAAATCATACTGTTGAAGATCGAGCTAATCAGTTTAGGATTCTTGACGCAGGGTGTGGTACAGGTGGTTTGCTGATGGCGCTTAAGCAAGCGGGCTTTGATTACGCCCATGGGTTTGATTTGTCGACAGATGCGGTGGCACACGCGCAAGCTCGCGGGTTAAACGCTACGCTAGGCGATTTAAATCACATCGCGCAATGGGCACCACCACAGTCTTTTGATGTGATCGTAAATAACGATACGCTCTATCATTTATCAGTTGAGCAGCGCAATATTTTTTTTAAAGCATGTTTAAGTTTGCTCAAACCAAACGGCATCATGATTTTGAATGTGCCTGCATTAAATGCTTTTAAGGGCAATCATGACAGAGCAGTCGGTATTACTGAGCGGTTTTCTAAATCAACGCTTGTACCGTTTATTCTAAGCACAGGGTTTGAAGTGAAGCAGGCATGCTACTGGCCCTTTGTGTTGTCACCCATTATTTGGTTAACACGCGCGTTACAAAAGCGGGTAAGACAAGGTGACGCGTCAACTGCCGTGTATCAATCTGACTTGGCATTACCCAACCCTTTGGTGAATAAGTTGCTGGCTTTAGTTTGTGCAGTTGAGCAGAAGGTACCGATTAAAACGCCGTGGGGTAGTTCTTTGTTTTTTATCTTGCAAAAACCACATCATTTTTGACTGGGCTGGGTATTGACTAGATTTCTAAGGTCTGACCCACTGACACAACAAAATTGGCCCTGCTGTTTTGCAAAGGGCTTGGTTTCAGCAGGTAAGTCTTTGCATTGTGCAACTAACCCACCGGCTTCTCTTTGCCTCATGGTTTGCGCAAAGCTTGACTCGGCACCCCACCAACCCGAGCTATAAGCTAAAAATATGGGTTTGCGGTTTTGGTAAAAAGCGGCATAGCTTGAAAAGCCGAGCACTAAGTTTGGTGTGTCTGACTCAATGCTGCACTGAGATTTTGCAAAGCGCTGCAAATCGTTAACATTAAATAAACCACCTTGAGCTTGCGTTTTCTGCCATGTTTGGGCGGGTTTGAAAAAGAGTTCATAGCGTATGTAGCTGCTACATAACGAAGCAACCAATAATATGGGTAAGACCCATCGTATTAAACGATTGCTCCAGACTTGCTCTGACCCTTTAAAGGTATAAATCGCCACCAGAAGTAATAGCGGCCAAATAAGGGCAGACTCATAAAAATTCTTAGCAGTTTGAAAACTGATTACAACCAAAAGTGACAGTAACAAAAACAGCGCTATAGGCCAGTAACGCACACCCCGAACGGTTGAATGTACTCGATGTAAAAGATTTAATAAGATGACCAACACTATTAATATGATGGGCAACCAAATCAAAATTTCTGTAACCCAAGCCCCTGATAAGTGACTAAACAAGTCTTCACTAGGTGGCAACCAGTCGTTAGCATATGACTCGTCAAACGCCATCTGTGAAATATATCGTGTTGAATTATCAAGGTTTTCAAATACCCCATCGATAAACTCGAGTGGGTCTTTCCAGAGTTGTTTTGGCCGCAGGGTAAGCCTTTGAAGCATCTCAGTCAAACCAGGAAACTCTTCACAGGCTGTACGTAAAAACCAAATGCGTTTTGTTGCAATCGCTGTCCAGGCCATAACCCCAAGCAGCGGAATGCTTGCAGGCCACCATTTCACACAGCGCCACCAGGCTAATAGCACCAAGGGAAAGAAAAACAACCCTTTGGGGTGCGTAGCAGCCATCAGGCAAGCCAGTAATGCAAAGAGCACAGTAACTAAGGCCTTGCTAAGGTAACTTTTAAGTGGTCGATGATCAAACCAAAGTGTGACGAGCAACATCACTGTGAGCCAAATTAACAAAGGCTGCTCAGGCCGGTTGAACACCATAATAAATGGCGTTACACCAAACGAAAAAAATACAGCAATAAAAAGCGCGCAAGTCACCCATGATAGTTTTGAGGTGGTGCGTAAAATAACAACCCAGCTAGCCATGAGCGCAACAAACCCAAACCAGCCCATTGTTCTAAGGAATGAAGGGTTACTTGCATCACCATAAATAATGCTGTCAAGCCATTGAGTGGGGTACCAGGTCAGTGGCATATCAAGCCAATAACCTCTGTTGCACTGCGCAAAGAGGTAGACTAGTTTGCCTTGATCAATAAATAGACGATTGCTGAAAAGCTTCCACGCAATCTCATCTTCATAAACAGGAACGTAGAACGCCATCCAAAGTGTGAGTGCAAAGCTCGCCGTAAAAAGCGTAGCAATGGCAACAAACAAACTTTGTTTGGTCAACAAACCTGTATATTTCATGAAAGGCTAATCGTATTTTTTTAGACAGGTTTTAGATAACGATTAACAAGATAAATTAACCGTTGACTTGTATCTTTAAAATATTATTTTTTAAAAACAAGCCATTCTAGCGCCAGACATAACTCAAAGTTGATATTGTGTTTGATTTAAGCTAGATTCATTGAGTAATTTATTAAAATACAAGAAACTTTTAGTTTTATGTCTTGCTTAACGGTTCAACTTGAAGATCAACATGAAGTTCAGTTTGAAGTTCAACTTAAAGGTTATGTCGAGGTTTAGTTACCCAGAGTGGCTAAATGAGAACCAAGATTTAAACATTAGAACCAAGATTTAAACATTAGAACCAAGATTTAAACATTAGAGCCAAGGTTTAAACATTAGAACCAAAATTCAAAAAACGTGTGATTTTTTTGAGTGATGATTGTTAAAGGAGCCTTACCGATGCAAAACATCAATACCCAATTTATAGCATTTTGGAACATTTTTCTTGATGTGTGGAAGGCCGGCTTGTTTGGTTATTCTATCGGTGACGTGTTGCTTGCCGCGGGTATTTTTTTAGTTTTCTATACCCTCAGAGGTATGTTTACCAAGGTGGTTTTGGGTGCACTGAGGCGTTGGGTTGCAAAAAGCAAAACGACAATTGACGACCAAGTCGTTGATGTATTAGCGGGCCCCGTTCGCTTGTTATTTGTAGTGTTGGGTATATTTTTTGCATTAAATGCAATTGACCTCAAAGGTATGCCTAATGAGTTTGCCAATAAGTTGGTGAGGTCGTTGATCGCATACGTTATTTTTTGGGGGCTTTACAACAGTATTGAGCCTTTGAAGCAGGTTCTAAAACGTCTTGAAAAGGTCTTGTCAGTTGAAATGGTTTCTTGGGTGGTTACGGGTACACGCTGGGCTCTTGTGGCCGTAGGTGCAGCAACAATCTTGCAAATGTGGGGTATTCAAGTGGCGCCGATTATCGCTGGCTTAGGTTTGTTTGGTGTAGCCGTTGCACTGGGCGCGCAAGATTTGTTTAAAAACCTAATTGGTGGTCTGTGCATACTGATTGAAAAAAGATTTCACAATGGCGACTGGATCTTAGCCGAGGGTGTGGTTGAAGGCACCGTTGAGCACATTGGTTTTCGTTCAACCATGGTGCGACGTTTTGATGCCTCACCTGTGTATGTGCCCAATCAAAAGCTGTCTGACAATGCGGTGACAAACTTTAGTAATATGACCTATCGCCGTATTAACTGGACAATCAATCTAGAATACCGCACAACGCTAGAGCAATTGCGCACCATAAGAGACCAAGTTGAACTTTACTTAACCCATACCCCTGACTTTGTGCAACCCCCTAAGGCCTCTTTATTTGTCAGAATTGATAAGTTTGGTCCCAGCTCAATTGATTTAATGATTTATACCTTCACCTATACTAAAGTGTGGGGTGAGTGGTTGATATGCAAAGAAAATCTTGCTTACGAAATTAAAAAAATTGTAGAAAATGCGGGTGCAGGGTTTGCTTTCCCGAGCCAATCTGTTTACGTTGAATCATTACCTGATACTGTTTCTCAGGGGTACTTACCTACAACGCTTGACATAAAATAATGCTAAAAAATTGATGCTAAAAAAATGAAACCAAACCAATCACCTCTTATACCAGCCGATGATGCCCTGCGTTTAACGCTACATAATGAGGTTCATTCTCGCCCGACAGGCGAGGTAAGCTTGCCTGCGATTGTGCACTATGTAGCCGTATTCAACGATGGCGTCACCAGCGAGCAAGTGTGCCAGCACCTGCAGCAGTTACCCAACATGGCTGGGGTTACACCAAGTCACTTACGTGATCAATTCATTCAAATTCCCCTTGAAAAAGGGGTTTTAAAGTGGGAAAAGCACACAGAATTTACCCGCTACATGGTTTATCAAACCGTGACGGCAGAACAAGCATTTGAGGCCATTACAAAACCAGCGGTTGGGTTTGACATATTGCCGCCCGGTTGGTTAGCCAGCATACCTGGGCGTACTTTTGTGGCTGCCCGCGTGATAGTGTTGCCTGACCCGTTGACCGATACGCAAGCGACTTTAAAGTCGGCCCGTCAGTGGTTGGGGCAAAACCCGATTGTGGCGTCAAAAATTGGGGTCGATGGCCACTCATTGGCTGTTTCTGATTTTTTAATTGACAATTCTGGGTTCGAGCGATTTTTAGTTTTTGCACCATTAGGTAGTAGCGCTACCCGCGTGGGCCGAGTCGTGCAACGCGTGCTTGAAGTTGAAACCTACCGCATGATGGCCTTAAGGGGTTTGCCCGTTGCTAAAGCGTTAAGCCCGCAGTTGACCGCTGCAGAAAAGCAGTTGGCAACGATGACCGTTTTATTAGAAGATAAAGATACCCCTGACCAAAAGTTATTAGACGAACTTATTTCGCTTGCGGCACGTATTGAGCAAGCCACCGCCTTAAACCTTTACCGGTTTTCTGCTACGCAGGCTTACGACGCGATTGTGAACCAACGTATCAGTGAGTTACGAGAAAAGCCGGTTGTTGGCACTCAAACCATTGGTGAATTTATCAGGCGGCGCTTGTTGCCTGCCATTGCAACGGTTGCCTCAACATCTGATCGTTTGATGTCATTGGCTGAAAGGGTGTCTCGTACCAGTTCAATGTTGCGTACGCGGGTTGATATTGCCACAGAAGATCAAAATCAAGCATTCCTTGAAAAGCTAACACGCGGTCAAGCGTTGCAGTTACGTATGCAAAAAACAGTTGAAGGCCTATCGATCGCAGCTATTTCTTACTACGTGGTGAGCCTTGTTTTATATTTGGCAAAGGCTGCTCAGGCAGCGGGCCTTCCCATCAAGCCTGAAGTCGCTGCCGGTGTATCAATACCCTTTGTTATTTTTGCAGTCTGGCGACTTGTTGGGCGTATACGTAATCGGTTGAATAAAGATTTATCATGACCGTATCTAAGTCAAATGAGTCTCCGTTAAGTGAGACTGACGAGGGTACAGCTAGCCCTCAAAAAACGACACCACTATTGATTTTGGCTGCCTTGGGCGTTGTTTTCGGTGACATTGGTACCAGCCCCCTTTACGCATTTAAACTGATTTTTGTAAACGATTTGCACCCGATTCCATTAAACGATTCCAACGTTTTAGGCGTTTTATCTTTGTTTTTCTGGTCAATATTTATGGTTGTCACGGTGAAGTATGTTTTCTTCATCATGCGTTTTAATAATAAAGGCGAAGGCGGCATTATGGCTCTAGTCGGCGTAATGTTGACTAAACTGCCTGAGGGTTCTTGGCAGAAAGCATTGCTCATACCTTTGGGCATGCTGGGGGCCGCTTTTTTTTATGGCGATGGTGTCATTACCCCAGCCATTTCGGTTTTGTCTGCAGTTGAAGGGTTAGAGCTTTTATCGGCTGATTTAAAAGATTATGTTGTGCCTATTACCTTAGCGATTTTAATACCCCTTTTTCTATTTCAAAAACAGGGTACAGATCGTATAGGTAAGCTTTTTGGCCCCATTATGTTTATTTGGTTTTTGATAATTGGCATATTGGGGTTGGCCAATATTATTCAGGCCCCGCATGTGTTGCAGGCTTTGAGCCCGAGTTATGCACTGGTGTTTGCACTCGACCATGGTGCCTTAAGTTTTTTTGCACTGGGCAGTGTGGTGCTTTGTATCACGGGTGCAGAGGCTCTTTACGCAGACATGGGTCATTTCGGGCCTAAATCAATACGAGTGGCTTGGCTATATCTGGTCTTTCCCGCATTAATTTTGAATTACTTCGGGCAAGGTGCGTTGGTGATCACTGATGCACAGGCGTTGTCAAATCCATTTTTCTTACTAGCCCCTAAGTGGGCTTTATCACCCTTGATTTTATTGGCAACGGTTGCTACGGTCGTGGCGTCACAGGCGGTGATTACGGGTACCTTTTCGATGACGCAGCAAATGATTCAGTTGCGTTTTGTACCGCGTATGCGCGTGATTTTTACGTCTGATGAAACCAAGGGCCAAATATATGTGCCGGCGGTTAATAACATGTTGTTGGTGCTGGTCGTATTGCTTGTTATTTTATTTCAATCGGCTGAAGCGTTAGGTTCAGCTTACGGTATTGCGGTAATTGGCACCATGTTGATTACTGACATTTTTGCCATTGCCGTGGCGGTCTATGTCGCTAAATGGTCGCTTTGGCGAGCGATTTTAGGCGCTTCATTTTTTATTTTGATTGATCTTATTTTCTTTTCTGCAAATGCTTTAAAGTTTTTAGATGGGGGTTGGTTTCCGATTGGTTTAAGTATCATTTTCTTTATCATTTTTTCAACTTGGCGACGCGGTGTTAAAGAGATTATTCAGCATGAAAATACGACGAGCGTACCGTTCAGGCCCTTTGTAGCAGAGCAGTTGTCTGCGGTCAGACGTGTGCCGGGTTGTGCGGTGTTCATGACGAGTAATCTTTTTTATACACCAAAAACGATGGCACTCACCATTCAAAATATGGGTGTTTTGCATGAGCAGGTGGTTTGTGTCAACGTGACATTGCGGGGTATTCCTCACGTCAATCCAAGTAAACAATTTGACATAACCGGTTTAGAATATGGTGTCACAGAGGTAACAATGTTTTTTGGGTTCAAAGATGAATTTAATTTACCTAAGGTTTTATCGCGCGCCTTGGGCGAACAGTTTCCTGCAAAAAGCGCCATCTATTTTTTAAGTCACCAAGTATTCGATTTGCAAGATAAAGGGTCTTGGGCATATTGGCACAAAATATTGTTTGCGTTTCTTTTTCGAAACGCCTTCCCCATTTCAAGTTACGCAAAATTACCTTCGAATCAGGTGGTTCAGTACGGCGTCCGAATGAAACTTTAAGTCTTAACCCGTATTGCGCAAACCTGACGCAATGCCGTTAATAGCGATATGAATGCCGCGTTTGGTTCTCTCGTCTGTCTCAGTTTCGGTTTGGCTTTGATCACGACGAAACCGCTTTATAAGCTCGACCTGCAAATGATGCAGTGGGTCAATGTAGGCAAATCGGTGTCGTATTGATCTTTCAAGCGCAGGGTTGGTGGCCAGCAACTGTTTATGCCCGGTAATCATCGTTAAAGCGCGTCGGGTTTGGTCCCATTGCGCTTGAATTTTTAACAAAATTTGTTGGCTCAAGTGTTTGTTAGTCACTAAATCGGCATACCGTGAAGCCAACGCCAAATCGCTTTTGGCCATGACCATGTCAATGTTTGACACCAATGTTTGAAAAAATGGCCACTGCTGATGAATGCGTTTTAAAAGCTGTTCAGCCTGTTTAACGTTTAAAGAAGGGTGATGGTTAACAAAACGATCAATAGCAGCACCAAAACCTAGCCAGCCGGGCAAGTTAAGGCGGCATTGCCCCCAGCTAAAGCCCCAAGGTATGGCGCGTAAATCTTCAATGCGTTCACTGCTTTGACCTGCCTTGGGTCGGGCAGCAGGTCGTGAACCAATATTTAGTTTAGCAATTTCACGAATGGGGGTTGATTCAAAGAAATACTGTGCAAAGCCTTTGGTGTCATAAACAAGGCCGCGATACGCTTCAAAACTGTAGGTTGAGATGAGCTCAGCCGCTTCAATAAATGATTGTGGCACTGAATTTTCAGGGGCGATGAGAGTGGCCTCTAATGTAGCGGCGATCAGTGTTTCAAGGTTTCGCCGGCCAATGTCAGGGTTGGCATATTTTGCACCAATGGTTTCACCTTGTTCAGTTAGGCGAATTTGACCTTGAACCGTACCGGGTGGTTGCGCCAAAATAGCGGAATAGCTAGGGCCACCGCCACGACCGACCGTGCCCCCTCTGCCATGAAATAAACGCAGCGTAATGGGGCGTGGATTTGAAAGCTTTTTAAATAATTCAACTAAGGCAACTTCAGCCCGATAAAGCGACCAATTGCTCGTGAAAATACCACCATCTTTGTTGCTATCTGAATAGCCCAGCATAATTTCTTGTTCGCCACCACTATTTTGTACCATGGTAGCTATACCAGGTATGGCGTATAAAGCCGCCATAATGTCAGCGGCCCGGGCTAAGTCGTCTATCGTTTCAAATAAGGGTACAACTAGTAATTGGCAATGGGCGGGCTGCTTTGATAGCAGCTGTTTGGCTTTCGACAGGTTAGCTTGTAAAGGTTTTGAAGCGAGCTGTTTTGGTTGTGGTTGTTGCGGTTGTGGTTGTTTAGGTTTAGACAGGTTGGTTTGCGACAATGTACCTTTAAACAAGCCTACTTCTTTTTGTAAAACATACACTTCGAGTAAATCACTGACTGTTTCGGTGTGGCTCACAATGTATTGACGAACAGAATGATGGCCAAACTTTTCAATCATGTCGCGGGCGGCTTCAAAAATGCCTATCTCTGATTGAGTATGATCGCTGTAAGCAGCTGAAGGCACGCGCAAAGCACGCGCGTCATTTAAACAGGTTGTCAGCAGGGCAACGCGTTTCGTTTCGGTCAATTGGCTGTAATCGGCACAAACGCCCGCAGTGGCAAGTAGTTCTGCGATGACTTTTTCATGTTGATCAGAGCTTTGTCGTAAATCAACCGTTGCCAAATGAAAACCAAACACGTCAATCGCACGCATAAGTGGCAACAAACGATGCTGTGCTAGCAATTCACTACGATTATGTATAAGCGACTGGTGCATCACTTTTAAATCGTCTAGCAGGGCTTCAGACGATGGGTAGGGGTCATTGGGTTCTATGGCGTGGCGAGCAGCCTCACCCCCCGTAAGCGCCCTCAGTGTGGCAGCTAAACGGGCATACATACCCGTTAGTGCGCGCCGGTAGGGTTCGTCTTGACGATGTGCGTTTTGATCAGGTGAGCGGTTAACCAAATCTTGCATGGCCTTATCAACCGGCATCAGCATGGCTGACATAGATAGCTCACCACCCAAACGGTGAAGGGCTGTTAAATAAAAACGTATGGCCATTTCAGATTGTTTTTTAAGCGCAAAGCGCAATGTTTCAGCATTGACATTGGGGTTGCCGTCACGGTCACCGCCTATCCAGTTGCCCATTTTTAAAAAAGACTTCACATCTTTTCGGCCCAACATGTTTTCAAGCTGTGTATATAAGACTGGAATTTGAGTGAGAAAGGTTGATTCGTAATAACTCAGCGCGTTTTCTATTTCATCGGCAACGGTCAGTTTAGTGAAGCGTAAAAGACGTGTCTGCCAAAGTTGAAGTATGCGCGTTTTAATCGCTTGCTCATTGATGTGCAATTCAATTTTTTGCTTTTGATCGGTTGGCCGGTTGGTGATGTCGTCGCGTTGCGTTAATAATTGTGCAATCGCGCGCTCTGCATCAAGAATGCTTTTACGTTGAACTTCAGTTGGGTGCGCAGTGAGTACGGGCGAAATATAACTTCTTTGCAGACTACGCAAAATGGCAGGTATTTTGACACCTGCTGCTTGCATGCGCTCAAACGCACGCGCCAAGCTGCCGTTTTGAACACTGCCGGCGCGCTCATGAAACTGACGGCGTCTAATGTGATGGCGGTCTTCAGCTAAATTAGCTAAATGACTAAAATAAGTAAAGGCACGAATCACACTCACCGTTTGATCAGCTGACAGTTTTTTAAGTAACTGTTTAAGGGTGCGATCAGCTAGGGTGTTTTTGTCGCGCCTAAACGCCACTGACAGCTTACGAATGCGTTCAATTAAATCATATGCAGGTTTACCGTCTTGCTCGCGCACCACATCGCCTAATAATTTACCGAGTAAGCGTATATCGTTAACTAGTGGTTGTTCGTTACGATCAGTGAGGGTGATAGGCATGAATAATATGTTCCTACGGTTTGCTAATTAAGCGTGCGTGGCGACTCAAGATAAAGTCAAAAATTAGCTTCATCCAGATGGTCGAGCCAGCAATGGCTGACCATGTGCTGTAAGGCGTAGCTAAAACCACCACTGCAAAAACCACGTAAAGCATAACTAGGCCACCTATTAAATTCGTTACACCTGCAAAGGTTGCAAATCGTTCAGGGCGGGGGGGCGGTACGCCACGTGACAAGGCAACCTCAGAGTAATCTTTTTTAATAAAAATGCGCCATGCACGGCGAAACCAAAAAAAACCAATCGGAAAGACTGCGATGAACAATAGCCATGTAATGGCCATACTGACATCAAAAACCATGCTTTACTCCGCAAATAAAAAACCCTGACAGCGATGTGCCGTCAGGGTTCAGTTTAAAACATTAAACAGTTCAGTTCAGCTCAAAGGTAGGGAAATACAAACCTTAAACTTTGAGCTGATATGAATGGCTTAGTGCGCGCCTGTTACAACACCTGAACCACGGGGTACGCGAACATTTTCAACCATTTGTTGAATATGCTCTGGCGGTTCTTTAGTGACTTTATCGACCAAGAAGGCAATGGTAAAATTCGCTGCTGCACCGATTGCACCAAAGGCCTCTGGGGTAATGCCAAAGAAGCCGTTCGTTCCACCCACTAAGCCCAAATACTCTGTACCTTTGATGAAAAAGATACCTTTGTGAGCAAATACGTAAAACAGGGTAACTAATAAGCCAACCAACATACCGGCCATAGCGCCTTCTTTGTTCATCTTCTTAGAGAAGATACCCATCATGATGGCAGGGAACAATGTCGAGGCGGCAATACCGAACGCCAAAGCCACTGTACCCGCGGCGAACCCAGGCGGGTTAAGCCCAAGGTAGCCCGCCACCACAATCGAAGCTGCCATCGCAATTTTACCCGCCATTAACTCACCTTTTTCACTGATGTTTGGTGCAAAAACATTCTTTATCAAGTCATGTGAAATCGCAGATGAAATGGCCATCAGCAAGCCTGCTGCAGTTGACAGCGCAGCGGCTAGACCACCAGCAGCGACCAAAGCAATCACCCAGTTAGGTAACAGTGCAATTTCTGGGTTAGCCAACACGATAATGTCGGGGTTCACAGAAAGCTCATTACCTTTCCAGCCAGCTTCATCGGCTTTCTTAAGAAATGCGGGGTCTTTAGATTTGTCGTTGTAATACTGAATACGACCATCGCCATTTTTGTCTTGAAACTTCAACAAGCCTGTAACTTCCCAACGCTTAAACCAATCAGGTCGCTTGTCGTATGCAATAGATGCATCTTTGCCAAACACATCACCCGTTGTCATCACCGCAGGGGTAATGGTTGCGTGAAGGTTCATACGAGCCATGGCTGCTACTGCAGGTGCAGTCGTATAGAGTAGGGCAATGAACACCAAAGACCAGCCAGCTGATGAACGTGCGTCAGCGACCGTCTTAACCGTAAAGAATCGCATAATAACGTGTGGCAAACCGGCGGTACCAATCATCAATGACAAGGTGTACAAGAACATATTGAGCTTGCTACCAGGAATAGACGTGGTGTATTCACCAAAGCCCAGTTCTGTTACGACGCTGTTCAAAGTCACTAATAATGACTTATCGCTACCCACCATGTTTGAACCCAAACCTAACTGAGGAAGGGCCACACCCGTGAGCGACAACGAAATGAAAACGGCAGGAATGATGTAAGCCAAAATCAAAACGATGTATTGTGCAACTTGTGTGTAGGTAATACCTTTCATGCCGCCAAACACGGCGTAGGCAAACACAATCGCCATACCGACATAAATACCGGTTGAACTTGACACACCTAAAAAGCGCGAGAACGCAATACCGACACCGGTCATTTGACCAATAATGTAGGTGATTGAAGCGACCAATAAGCAAACAACGGCTAAGGTTGAAGCTGATTTAGAGTAAAAACGATCGCCAATGAATTGCGGTACGGTAAATTTACCGAATTTACGCAGGTAAGGTGCTAACAAACAAGCAAGCAATACATAGCCACCTGTCCAGCCCATTAAAAATAAGCTACCGCCATAACCCATGTAAGCAATTAAGCCAGCCATAGAAATGAACGAAGCGGCAGACATCCAGTCAGCAGCTGTTGCCATACCGTTCATAACGGGGCCGACGTTACCGCCTGCTACATAAAACTCACTGGTTGAGCCAGCGCGCGCCCAAATAGCAATACCGATGTAGAGGGCGAATGTAAACCCTACAACTAAATAAATCGTGGTTTGAAGTTCCATTATTTGCCCCTTTATTTTTCGTCGACGTCAAACTGACGGTCGATGTCGTTCATTTTCTTGCGATACCAAAAAATCAAGAAAATAAACACATAAATTGAGCCTTGTTGGGCAAACCAAAAGCCGACGGGGTAACCGCCGATTTGAAATTGGTTCAACCACTCAGCAAAGAAAATACCCGCGCCGTAAGACACGACTGCCCAAACGGTGAGCACTTTAATCAGTAAACCTTTTGTTGCACGCCAATAAGCTTGGGCGTCATGATCTTGATGTTCCATATAGCCTCCTCAACCTTTATGTAAATCTTGCGATTTTTATTTCACTACCTTGAGAACTGTAAGCACTTTCACGGGTTGTCGGTATTAGGGAAACAACTAGTATTGGAGATATATTTTACAAAACTGACAGTAAGCTGACTTTAAGCTTGCACCGGGCTTAACCATGCGTTAAAAACAGAGCTTTTATACCTACTTTGCGGTAGGCTTATAAAAACGGAAGGTTAAGAATGATGACTGATAACAACACTAAATTAAGCGCTACCCAAAGTCTGGTAAAAAATTTAGCTCAACAGTTGATGGGCGAGTTGCCGTTTTCAGCTATGCAGGTGCAAGACGTGAATTACTTTATTGAGTCGTCACAAGAGGCTTATTTTGCACCCGATGAAGTCATACTCACACCTGAAAACGGGGTGCCGAAATGTCTATACTTGCTGCGTCAAGGTACGGTATTGGGTAAGCGGGTTGTATCAAAAAACCAAACGATTGATTTTGAAGTTGAGGCAGGTCAGCTTTTTTCAGTGGGTGCCATACTGACTAAAAGAGCGGTATCAAGTATTTATTCAGCAAGGGGTGATTGTTTTTGTTTGCTCTTGTCTGCTGATGCGATGGATGAACTGAATATTAAATCACCGCCTTTTCTCGATTTTATAAAAAATCATTTCAAAACCATATTAGAAAAATCACAAGATGATATGCGAATGAGTTTTGCATCGCAGGCTTATGCCTCGCAGTTGCATCACAGCACGTTAGGGTCTTTGCCCTTGCGCCCACCCATTACGGTATTACCCAATCACCCCATCAAAGAAGCCCTTAAGATGATGGATGAAAAAGAAATTGGTTCCATTTTAGTGACAGATGAAAGTCAACAACCGCTGGGTATTTTGACTCGTCATGATATTTTGAAACGAATTGTTTTAAGTCAGATTGATTTATCAAAACCCATTGCTGATGTGATGTCTAAACCGATTCAGTCTCTCGAGTTTGATCATTCAGTTGAAGAAGCCAGCCATTTAATGCTTGATAAAAAGATACGGCATTTACCCGTATTGAAACAAGGCAAAGTGATTGGTCTGGTTTCAGAGCGCGATCTATTTTCTTTACAGCGATTTTCAACCGGCAATATTTCATCGGCTATTCGGGCGGCAACCAGTTTGTTGGCCTTGGGGCAATGCGCCAAAAATATTCGCAGTTATGCTGAAAACTTACTTGGTCAAGGTGTGTCAGGGCAAAGACTGACAAGCATGATTAGTTATTTAAACGACTTGTTAACAGAACATGTCATTAAATTAATAATGTTGACATACCCGCAAGTGAATACGCAACATTTTGTTTGGTTTGCAATGGGCTCTGAAGGTCGGGGTGAGCAAACCATATCAACAGACCAAGATAATGGCATGGTGCTAGCCGACGACTTAAGTGATGAACAAATTAATATTTACTTGACCTTTGCACGTGCTGTAAATGAGGCGCTAGATCAGTGCGGGTTCCCGTTGTGCAAAGGCAATGTCATGGCCAGCAACCCTCAATATGCCATGCGACAATCGGCATGGCTAAAAATCTGTGCAAAATGGATCAGCAATGGCACACCGCAAGACTTGCTTGATTCCAGTATTTTCTTTGATTTTAGAGGCTTGTTTGGCTGTCAGTCTTTGCTTGACCCCATTAAAAAAAGCGTTACACAGGGCGCACAAGATACCCCTCGTTTTATTAGTTTCTTAGCCACCAATGCGATGAACTGGAATGTACCCTTAACTCTATTTGGGGGCATTGAAACAACAGAAGTCGATGGTGAAGAAATAATCGATATCAAGGCCAATGGCACGGCTTTAGTGGTTGATTTTGCTCGCATCTATGCTTTGGCGCTGGGTATTGAAGTGCGCGGCACTAGTGACCGATTAAAGGCTATTGCTCAAGCTAAGGGTTATGACGAACAAAAAGGTAAAGATTGGGTGGCAGCTTTTGATTATTTGCAAATGTTGAGGTTAAAAGCACAGTTGTTGCAACCTGCGGGTCGCTCGCATCTGACGGCCAATCAACTGCCATTTAGTTCATTATCACCGATTGATCGTATTGTTTTAAAGGCAACTTTCAATGTTTGCCAAGCCATGCAACAACGTTTGAAGCTTGATTATGTTCGATAATCTTTTTGGCTGGAACAGGCCTCATATTGAAACATCAATCGTTGAACCTTTACGCTGGGTCATGCTTGATACCGAAACCACGGGTTTAAATGCATGGGTCGATGACGTGATTTCTATCGCTGCACTGGGTATTCATTTTCAACCCGGTTTTACCTCACCCCGTATTGTGTTTGCCGACTCGTTTGAAGTCATCATAAGGCCTGAAAAAATCAAACTTAAGCGGCCTAATGTGCTTATTCACCACATTGGGGTGGGGGCGCAAGAAGGGGGGCATGATCACCGTGAATCGCTTGAGCAGTTTCGTGATTGGGTGGGTGATGCACCTCTTTTGGCCTTTATGGCACCCTTTGATCAAGCCATGCTAAAAAGGTCTTTTAAAAAAGCAGGCTTGCCGCCCTTGCCAAACGAGTGGTTAGATGTCGAGCCTTTAGCGGGCTGGGTGGCTAAAGATACCTACCCGTATGCGCTCGATGAGCGTATTGAACAGTTTGGGTTGCAGTGTGTTGACCGTCATACGGCGGCTGCCGATACGTTTGTCACGGCAGAGTTACTGCTCAAATTATTGCCGCATATTACGCCCACTGCCAACACTTGGGCCAAAATTAAACAGATCTCACGCGAACGGCCTCAGTAAGCACTATTATCAGATAACTTTCAACAAAATGATGCGATGTCTTGAGTAATGATTCTGAATTACCCCCCGCGCCCCCAAAGCGTGAGCTGTTTCTAGCCCTGTCGGGTGTTGCTGGTACGGTAGCGATTGTGGCGTTTGATGCCACTATTGTGAGTACGGTGTTGCCAAAAGTTGCGCAGCAATTAGGCGGCATGTCTTTATATGCTTGGGTAGGTACAGGCTATTTTTTAGCTAACGCTATGACCATTATGATTTTTGGTCGATTGGGTGACTTGCATGGTCGCAAGCCGTTAATTTTATGGTCTTTGTTTATTGTAGGTTTGGGGTCAATATTTTCAGCCCTCTCACAAACGATGCCTCAATTGATTGGCGCAAGAGTTCTACAGGGTGTAGGAGCTGGCATGATGGTAGCCACTGCTTTCACTGCCATTGCCGATATATTTCCTAACCCTAAGCAACGTGTACGCTGGCTGGTAATGCTGTCTATTACCTTCGCTGTAGCGAGTGGTTTGGGCCCTATCATTGGGGGGGTGACCGAACAGTTTTTTGGTTGGCGAGCTTCTTTTGCAGTCATACCCTTTACTTGTGCTGTAGCTGCCTATTTGATTGCAAAGTATTTTCCACTTATCAAGCCAGAGCAATCTAAAAATGCCCGAATTGACTGGTTAGGTGCAGTACTTATTATGTTGACGGTCGGTTTGCTGTTGTTCAGCCTTGAGGTGTTTGTGGGGCACTTTTCCTCAGTTAAGCCCATTTGGGGTCTAGTCATGTTTTTAGGTTGTTGCCTTTCTGGATGGGTACTGATTCAAACCGAGCGCCGTGTGGCGATGCCTATTTTCCCGCTACGTGTTCTAAAAACATCACAGGCCCAATGGCTAAACATCGCCGCTTTGCTGTGTGGGGCAGTGATGTTTATTTTGATTTTTTATATACCATTGCTTTTACAAAATACGTTTCATTACACGCCAACCATCGCTGGCATGTTGATGATACCGTTAGTGGCAGGTATACCTTTGGGTAGTATTGTAAGTGGGCGAATGTTTGCCCGTATGCAAAACCCTCAACACTTAATGGTGGGGGGTAGTGCGGTATTGGGTTTAGGTTGCTTGGTCGCTTTAACTTTGACTGAAAGCAGCGATGTATATTTGATTATATTAGCCACAGCATTGTGCGGGGCAGGGCTAGGCTTTATGTTGCCTAATTTAACGCTATTTAGCCAGATGATTGTTAAACAACAAGACGTAGGGGTGTCTTCAGCTTTGATACAAACGAGCCGCGCCTTGGGTAGCGCGATTGGCACGGCTTTAGTCGGTATGGCAATTGCTCAAACTTCGGTCATTATCGGTTTGCGTGTTGGTTTGATATTCAGTGTCATCATCTGCGCATTGCTGATGTTGATCAGCATGCGCATCAAGATGAGTGATTATACGTAAAATTTCAAAGTCGTTTTTTAGGTGCTTTCAGAGTCGTAGAAGGCTTGCTCTGGTTTCCTATTAGGCTTTTGACGAATAGAGTTATAGAAGTCAAATACTACCAAAAATACCCCGATGGTTAATACAACCATTAACCCTAAATCTTTTAGTTTCCAAATGTAGGGAATCAGAAAAGCAACCAGTAATGTGCCAGAAATAATCGCTGTAGAGAGTTGCTTCATTTTATGCTCCGGTAATTGAGTCAAAATTATTGAGTAACCAATTTGATGTTCTTAGCAACCGAGCATCGTCATGGCGTTGCCCAATAAGTTGCACCCCTATGGGCATGCCTGATTCTGATTTAAGTAAGGGCAGTGAAATGGCGGGCATACCGGTATAAGACCACAATGCGTTCATGATAGGGTCGCCCGTATTGTCTAAGCCCTTAGGCGCTGCACCCAGCGTTGATGGGGTAATGATGGCATCAAAGCGATCAAAAAATTCATCAAAACCTGCTGCGATAGGTTCAATAGCACGTTTAGCCTTTAGATAATCAACCGCTTTTATTTCTCGCCCACGCGCTACAACATCTTTAGTGCGACTATCTACTTTTTCACCAGTATGCTTCATATGGTCACTCATGGCGGTAGCAAACTCTGATTCTACGACTGTAATAAGGTTGTCAATCGCTTGATTTGCAACCGTGGGTAACTCAACTACGGGCGTTTCAGCGCCCATCGCTTCGATCAGTGCATCAAAAGCGTCTCTTGCTTCAGGTTCCATTTTGTTCCAAAAAGGTGTTTTAACAAACACAAATTTGGGTTTGAATGGCGGTTCTGAAAGCGCAACATTGACAAGGTTGCGGGGCAAAACGCCCTGTGTAGTCAGGTCGTTTTCGTCAGCTGCAATCAATGTTTGAGCAACCAGTGCAACGTCAGCTATGGTTCGACCAAATACGCCCACTTGATCAATCGTTTCACAAAGTGGCTGCAAGCCATCACGCGATATAAGCCCCCGCGTTGGTTTAAAACCAATAATGCCGCAGTAAGACGCAGGCCTGATAACGGAACCCACTGTTTGCGTGCCAATCGCTACGGGCACCATACCCGCGGCGACCGCCGCGGCACTGCCGCTCGATGAACCGCCAGGCGTATGTTCAAGGTTATGGGGGTTACGCGTTTTTGCAGGGGTTCCTAGACAAAAGGCAGGCAAAGCGGTTTTACCAAATATAACTGCACCTTGTGCGCGAAGAAGTTTTGCAATTTTTGCGTCCCAGCGGGGTTGACGCCCTGCTAAAGAGGCTGAGCCAAATTCTGAAGGCATATCAAAGGTATCAACCGCGTCTTTCAACGCGATGGGTACGCCTGCCAAGCTACCTAGCTCGCCGCCTTGAGCGCGCCCTTCATCAAGAATGCGTGCTTGCTGAATGACCGCTTTTTCATCAAGGTAAACAAAGGCGTGCACTTGGTCGTCAACTTTTTGAGCAAGTTCAATAAACCGTTTAGCGAAGTCTTCAGCGGTGTATTGACCCGACCGAACCATTTCGCTGATGGCTGTCGCTGTTATCGTTTGAATGGCAATATTTTCTTGGCTCATAGCTTAGTTAGTCTTCATAAAGAATGCTGGGTCGATGACGCCCTCGGGTAAGGGGCCATCATCAACTTGTGAGTCTTTGTTGTAGAGTAAATCGGGTAAATACGATACCAATTTGGGCTGAATGTAAACCAATACCAAAGTGAGTAACACCATACCAAGGAATGGGAAGCAACCCTTGAAAATATCCCATAGTTCTACCCCTTTGGGTGCAACACCTTTTAAGTAATAAGCAGACATTGCCATGGGTGGCGTTAGAAATGAAGTTTGCAAGTTAATGGCGATAAGAAGGCCAAATAACAATGGGTCAACATCAAATATAGCCAACATGGGTAAAAATATTGGAACGAAAATGATGATGATCTCGCTCCATTCGAGCGGCCAGCCCAAAACGAAAATAATCAGCTGAGCCAAGATCAAGAACTGTATGGTACTTAAATTCATAGACAACACGAATTCAGCAATAATGCCCTCACCACCTAAATAAGAAAAGATGGAAGAGAATGTCCAAGAGCCCACAAATAACCAACAAACCATAGCACTGGTTTTGGCGGTCAAATAAACCGCTTCACGAAGCCGGTCCCAAGTGAATGCACGGTATGCAACTGAGAGCACCAAGCCACCTAAAGCGCCCATTGCAGCGGCTTCACTAGGTGTGGCTAAACCAAATAAAATTGAACCCAACACAGACAAAATTAAGAATGCAAGTGGGAAAAATGCAGTAACTAAAAGTTTAAAGCCTTGCCAAAAGGTGACATGATCTGACGTGGTAAGCTTGGGGGCAAGGCTTGGGTTGATCACAACGCGAACAATAATGTAGACCAAATAAAGGCCAGCCAACATAAAGCCTGGAATGATAGCTGCCGCATAAAGCTTAACCACAGAAACGCCAGCTGTTGCAGCATAAACGATGAGCATGATTGAAGGGGGTATTAAAATACCCAGTGTGCCGCCCGCAGCAATGATGCCGCTAGAAAGTTTTTTGTCGTAACCGGCTTTCAACATAGGTGGCAGTGCAAGTAAGCCCATGAGGGTAACGACGGCACCGACAATACCGGTTGCCGTCGCAAATAATGCACAAGTGACCAATGCAGCAACACCCATTGAACCGGGTACGTGCCTTAACGCAACCTGCAAACTTTCAAACAATTTTTCTAAAATGTTTGATCGCTCAATAACGTACCCCATGAACAGAAAGAGCGGTATTGAAATCAGTACATCATTACTCATTACGCTATATGTATTTTGAACCAACAGGTAAAAAATGTTGTTGTCCCAAAAATTAATTAGAGGGTTGAAATAGGCATAAAAACCAAAACCAACGGCCATGGCCATTAGGGTAAATGCAATAGGAAAACCAAGAAAAATAAAGCAAATAAAGAGGCCCAACATGACCAATGCTACAACGGGATCACTCATTTTGTTGCCCCTTGATCTTTGGCATAGGTTTCAAGTAAAACCTCTTCTAATTCTTTGACGTCTTCATCACGATCTAACCATTCACCAGATTTAATGCACAAAACGCAACGACACATCTCTGCGCTGCCTGCTAACAGCATACTAAAACCTGACACAACAAGAACCATTTTTAAAGGCCATACGGGTACGCCGGCAGGGCTGTTGACGCTCACTTCTAAAATGCTTGTAGATTGCAGCGCATAAAATAGGCCTGTGATCGACAAAGCCAAAATACCGGGTAAGAAAAATAAAAAATAAAGCACTAACTCAACCTTGGCTTGTGTACGAGGTTGCCACTTACGATAAAGAAAATCACCTCGAACATGCGCATTTTTAGATAAAGCATAGGCGCCTGACATCATAAATAAGGCACCATAAAATGTATAGCTCATGTCATAGGACCAAGAGGTCGGGTCGTTCAGTACATAACGCATAAACACTTCGAAACACGTGCCCATTGTTAGCATCACAATACACCAGCCAAATGAGTGCCCAAGTGCTTTAGACAAGCTGTCGACCCATCGGATATATCCGACCATCATTACTCTCCGAAAGAAAAAAAACCGTTAATAGTAACGGTGATTTTAAAAAAACTTAAATCGCCCAGACTAAGCCTGGGCGATTATTACATACTAATTAGAAAGGCAGCTTTGTTTTGAAGACATGCTCGTAGGCACCTTTGTAGTTTGCATCAGCTAAGAAGCCGTAGTAAGCCACACGTTTAGCCCAAGCCATTTGTGAATCAACCACTTTCTTAAAGAAGGGGTCTTCTGCAGACAGTTTGGCAGTGAGGGTGTCCCAAGCATTTAACTGCGCATCAAACACAGCTTGTGGGGTTTTGACCACACGAACTTTGTCTTCAACAATAAGCTTTTGTAAGTCATTTGAGTATCTGTCTTGCGCTGTCCACTCGTTTGATGAAGAAGCAGCTTCTGCAGAATATCTAAGAATAGCTTGCAAATCTTTAGGCAAAGAGTCGTATTTTGTTTTGTTGAAAGTTATTTCAAAAAACTCTTGTGCTTGGTGGAACGAACCCATTGAATAATTTTTCGCTACGTCTTGGGCACCAAATGCGCGATCAGACGTTGGGTTATTGAATTCAAATGCATCAATCACACCGCGTTCCATAGCAGGCATAATTTCACCGCCAGGCAACTGAGTCACGCTCATACCCAAACTTTGCATTAAGTCAGCGGCTAGACCGACGGTGCGGTATTTGTAGCCTTTGAGTTCGGCAGCATTCTTTGGTGGTGTTTTCTTAAACCAACCCAACGGCTGTGGTGGCATGGGGAAAGCAAAAAACGTTGTGACGTTGAGCTTAAGATTCTTGAGCAATTCTTCGTACAGTGGTAAACCACCACCGCGATGAATCCAGCCAAGCAACTGTGATGAGTTGGCGCCCGTAACTGGACCAGAACCAAAAAGTGAAGCAACTTTGGTCTTACCGTACCAGTAGGCTGATACTTGGTGACCCGCGTCAAGCACACCATTGCTTACAGCGTCCATCATTTCAAATGTTTTAACGACAGAACCTGAGTTTAGGTAATCAATACGTAAACGACCACCTGCCATTTCATTTACACGAGCAACATACTCTTTTGCCATATCGTTAAAAACGTCAGTTGCGCCCCAACCGCCTTGCATCTTCAACACGATTGGTGCTTGAGCAACCGAAATCATGGGGAAGCCGGCTAAAGGCACGGCAACCGCTGCAGCGCCTGCAGAGGTGAAAAATTTACGACGTGATTTAACTTTTGATTCGTCTATTGTCTTAGTTTGGCTCATATTGAGAGTCTCCGGAATTTAAAGGGGCCCCTAAGTAAGCTTAGGGTGCAACTGTAAAACAAACACTTGTAAATTATGGTGCATAAAACAACTTAACTCAATTAGGGTTTGCGATTAGCTTTTGCGTATTTATTGTTACAAATTAAGCAACTGATTTTTTATCAGATTTATAGCACCAAATTGGGGCATTTTCTTAAGTCGCTTTAGCTGAACTAACTCGTAGACAAAATACATTTGAGATTAACCACTGTGCCTAAATACGAGCATGTTAAATTTACTGCAATGCACCATATTTAATGCATCTCAAAATCAACTATACCTGGTCACTTAATATGCTTACAAACGTTATTTTTTTTGGTTTGGGAATTGTGGCGCTTGTTGTTGGGGCCCAGGCTTTGGTTCAGGGGGCGTCTAAGTTTGCCTTGTCGATGGGGCTGTCGCCCCTGGTTGTGGGTTTAACCGTTGTGGCGTTTGGTACCAGTGCACCTGAAATGGCTGTGTCAACTGGTGCGGTTTTATCTGGTCAAGTTGATTTGGCAGTCGGCAACGTTGTGGGCAGTAATATTTTCAACATATTGTTTATTTTAGGTGCCAGTGCGCTAATTATTCCGCTATCAGTGCATGTACAGATCATTCGTCAAGAAATACCCATTATGTTGGGTTCAGGTCTTTTGCTTTTGTCGATGGGGCTTGATCAAAAAATTAGTATGTTTGAAGCGGGCATCATGTTGGCCTTGCTTTTTGCTTACACCGGTTTTTTAGTTGTGCAGTCTCGCAAAGAAACCGCCAGTAACGATTACGATAAAGAATTGACCCCCAGCGCGCCTAACACTTGGGACAGCCGTTGGTACACCCAACTTTTATTGATCGTTGTCGGTTTAGGTCTTTTAGTGCTTGGCTCAAGTTGGTTAGTTGATTCATCAGTAGCCTTTGCGAAAGCCTTGGGTGTGAGCGACTTAATTATTGGCTTAACAATCGTCGCAGCCGGTACGTCTTTACCTGAAGTGGCTGCATCAATCGCCGCAGCTTTAAAGGGCGAGCGCGATATGGCCGTAGGCAATGTGATTGGCAGCTGCACATTTAATTTGTTAGGCTGTGTTGGTGTAAGTGGCTTAGCAGCGGGCTCAGCGGGTTTGGTCTTGCCCACAGCCGTATTGAATTTTGATTTATGGGTCATGATTGCAACCTTCTTGGCATGCCTACCTATTTTTCTGACTGGCCGAGAAATTGCCCGCTGGGAAGGTGCCGTATTTTTGCTTTACTACGTGGCATACGTTTGTTATTTGGTGCTCAATGCGCAAGAAAGTAGTGTGTTGCAAACCTACTCAAGTGTCATGTTATCTCTTGTCATGCCGATCACCATCATTGGTTTTGTTGTGATGATGATTAAAAATAATAAGGTGCCATCGGTTTAAAACGTTAAACATTCAGTTGCTGTAGCACCGCTTTGGCGTCAAAGCTAGTCACATCAGTAACGTTAACACTTCGATCGTTCAGGCAGCCGTAGTGCTCAATGTTTGTAGCAGTAAATAAACCCATGCAGGTTGCACCGGCAGCATCTGCTAAATGCAAAGGCCCGGTGTCTGCACAGATAAAAACATCAACATGTTTAAGCACTGCTGCCAAATGTCTTAGGTCGGCAGATTCAAATGTGGCGGTGCCGGGTATGAGGCTTGAGCGAATATCGGGGCTTAATATTTCAACCCACTTAATGCCACCAGGTCGAGCGGCCTCAAAATCTTTTCGAATGCGAAGCCATGTTGAATCATCAATAATTTTGTTGCCGCGCGCACCCCTGAAATAAGCCACACAAATCGGTGCGCCTGCTTTGAGGCCGTTGGCAACAGCTTTGCCCCCAGCATCTTCTGCCTCAGAAAAAACCATGGTGTGGTCGCGGCCCTGAGGCTTGTGGCCTAATGCTTCGATTAAGGCTAAAGCTGATAGTGCGGCATGGGGGTTGTGTTGGCGAATGTCAAAAAAATGTGGAAACACATGCTGGTTGCGTGGCCCATAAAACGATACTTTGTTGCGCGCATTTAAAAATGCACAAATAGCTGAGTCGCTGGCTGAACTGTGCGGCATGATGAGCAAATCATAAACTGTTCGCCGTAATTTAAAAACGGTTTTTAAAAATTTTAGGGTGGTATCAAAAGAAAAATATGACACCACTATTTGGTTTAAACCAATGTTGTCAAATACTCGGCCTTGTTCAGTCGTTAACAGCATCAGGTCTATTTGTGCATCGGGGTAGGCAAGTTTAAGTTCACGCATAAAGGGCAACATAAAATACATGTTGCCAATGCGCTTATTGTTACGTACCACCAAAATGCGCTTGACCTCAGCCGGGGTTAATTGACGCGCAAGTAAATGACGGCTCTTGCCCAACACCCTAAACATAGCATTCGATAAGCTTTGAGTGTTAACACGGCGAAATTGATCGAGCCGCCTAAGTTGTTGACGCCAAGACAACACTTAAACTTTTGCGAGTGCCTGTTCTAAATCGGCTTGTAAATCACTGATGTGTTCAATGCCAACCGACAACCGCACCATGCCTTCGCTGACACCGGCTTTTTCAAGTTCAGCTGGGTCAAGTTGGCGATGTGTGGTTGATGCAGGGTGAGTGGCCGTTGATTTCGCGTCACCAATATTGACTAATCGAATAAACAAATTCAAGCCATCTAGAAAGCGCGCACCGGCCGCACGGGGGTCTGCTTCTTGGGTTTTTAGACCGAACGACAGAATGCCTGAAGCCTTACCGCTCATTTGTTTTTGCACCAAAGCATGATCGGGGTGATCAGGCAAACCGGCGTAACGCACCCATTCAACTTTGGGATGCGACTGCAAGTAATGTGCAATGGCTAGCGTGTTTTCACAGATACGGTCCATACGCAGTGGTAAGGTTTCAATACCTTGCAAAATTAGAAATGCATTAATGGGTGCTAACGCGGCGCCGGTATTGCGCAACGGCACAACGCGGGCACGCCCAATGAATGCTGCAGCGCCTAACGCTTCTGTGTAAACAACGCCGTGGTAGCTCACATCAGGTTCGTTTAAGCGTTTAAAGCGCGCCTTATGTTCAGCCCATGGGAATTTACCGCTATCAATAATCGCACCGCCCACACTGTTGCCATGACCACCTAAATACTTAGTGAGTGATTGCACAACAATATCGGCACCGTGCTCAATAGGGCGCGTCAAGTAAGGGCTGGGTACGGTGTTGTCAACAATTAAAGGTATACCGTGATCGTGGGCTACTTTAGCCAGCGCTTCAATATCAGTGACATTGCCTAGGGGATTGCCAACTGATTCGCAATATATGGCCTTGGTACGTTCGTCGATATGTTGTGCAAAGCTAGCGGGGTCGCGAGAATCAGCAAACCGCACCGTAATGCCTTGTTGTGGAAAGGTATGCGCAAATAAATTGTAAGTGCCACCGTAAAGTGTACTGGCAGACACAATGTTGTCACCCGCCTCAGTAATCGTTTGAATGGCATAGGTTATGGCTGCCATGCCAGACGCAACGGCTAACGCTGCAATGCCACCCTCAAGAGCCGCCACGCGTTTTTCTAGTACATCGTTAGTTGGGTTCATGATGCGGGTGTAAATATTGCCTGCAACCTTTAGGTCAAACAAGTCAGCACCGTGTTGTGCGCTATCAAATGAATAGGCCACCGTTTGGTAAATCGGGGTAGCGACTGATTTAGTGGTGGGGTCAGATGAGTAGCCAGCGTGTATGGCGAGTGTTTCAAATTTCATTAAATTTCCAGTAACGTCGTTTTATGTGCCAAGACTGCACGTAAAGTTTTTATAACTTTAACCTGTATTTAAATATTCTCTAAATTACTTAATACGATAAGCAAATGATACTTTTAAGCTATATACAGCAAAACAATTCAGCGCTATGCACTGGGTTGTTTTGCAGTGTATCGGTTAAGTTGCCGACGTGGTTGTATGCGGGTGTTTGGGCTGCTCGATGTCGTGCCGTTTAAGCTCACCTTCAGCTTTAGAAATCACAGCGGTGGCCACGCCATTACCAAACACGTTGGTGGCTGAGCGAGCCATATCTAAGAAGTGATCAACACCAAGTATCAGCAAAATACCCGCTTCGGGAATGTCAAATTGTGGCAAAACCGCCGCAATAACCACTAACGATGCACGCGGAACACCCGCGATACCTTTAGAGGTGATTAAAAGCATGAACAGCAGCATCAGCTGCTGCGTCCAGGTCATGTCAATACCGTAAATTTGCGCAATGAACAGTGCTGCAAACGTGCAGTACATCATTGAACCATCTAGGTTAAACGAGTAGCCCATGGGTAAAACAAATGATGCAATACGGTTGCTGCAACCAAAGCGCTCAACCTGTTCAAGCGTTTTCGGGTAAGCGGCTTCAGAGCTTGCGGTTGTAAAAGCAAGCAGTGCGGGTTCACGCATCATTTTAAATAGCGTCGTGACAGAGCGACCTAGCATGATGTAACCCGCTAAAAATATAGCGCCCCACAGAATTAAAATGGCAATGTAGAAACTAAGTAAAAATTTGCCGTAAGTCATCAGTACACCCAAGCCATCAAGTGCTATGACAGATGACACGGCTGCAAATACGGCCACCGGTGCAAAATTCATGACTGCGGTGGTTATCTTGAGCATGATGTGGCCCAAAATATCAAGTGCTTTAAAAAAGGGTTCTGCTTTTTGACCCATTGAAGCCCCCGCCACACCAAAAAAGAGAGCAAACACGACAATTTGCAAAATCTCATTTTTCGCCATAGCGTCAAAAATGCTAGTGGGGAAAATATGGTGTACAAAATTCACAAGACCTTTGCCCTCGTGAGAAAGGCCTGTTGCTGCATTAGCCTCGGGTATAGGCATATGAAGGCCACTGCCGGGTTGAAAAAGATGCACCAGCATCAGACCAAGCAATAAAGAGATAATCGACATCATTAAAAACCAGCCAAACGCCTTCAAACCCACTCGGCCAATAGCTTTGCCATCGCCCATTTTGGCAATACCGCACGCCAACGTTGCAAACACCAGTGGTGCAATAATCATTTTGATCATGCGCAAAAATATGTCTGTAAAAATTGAAATGTATTCAGAATAAGATTTAGCGTAACCGTTGTCGTGACCCCACAAAAAAGCAACATGGCCCACAAGAATACCTAAAACCATGGCAATAAGGATGTAACGCGTCATGTGATTTGATTTCATGGGTCTTGTCTTTTATTAGTTTTTATACGTAAATTTAGTTTTAGTATCTTACAGCGATCGAGCCCTAAAGCCCCCTCAAAATGACCTGCCATACAAAAAACAATGCTTAAAAGAGGGTGTTAAACAATAAATTTAAGCCTGCTTAGGGTTAATGCTAGGCTAATTTACCTAGCATCACGTGGCCCGCTTTGAAAGCGGCGATGACGGGCACCCCTTTTTTAAGTTTCATGTCTGCCACGCTTTGTTCAGTCACCATGGTGACTAACGTTTGCCCATCTCCACAATCTATCGTTACCTCTACATTTACGGCACCTGGTTTAAGAACCGAGATGATGCCGGCCATTTGGTTGCGGGCCGATAGTTGACCTTTTTTTATACCAGTCATCACAATGATTGAAGAAGCTTGAATAAGAACAAACACAATATCGCCCATGGCCAACTGCATGTCTTGCGCGTTGTGGCTGGTAATAGACGCCACTAGGCTTGTATTTGAGCTGATAGCAACCGTGATTTCATCATTCACTTTTCCCGTTTTGATGAGTGTGATTTTTCCTGAAAATTGATTGCTAGCACTGGTTTTCATATTTAAGAGGTGAATTAAATCAATGTCGGTTTCAAGGTTGGTTGAGTACTGATTCAATAAATCGAGGTAACGATTTAAATAATGGTTGAGGTCTTCGTAGCGTTTGAGTAATTTAACGCCGTAGGGGGTTAGGTGTGTTGAACCCCCACCTTTACCGCCCGTTGACCGAGTTAAAAGCGGTTGTGCTGAATGCATATTCATTTTTTCAATGTTGTCCCACGCGGCTTTGTAACTCATACCAACGGCCTTGGCGGCTTGCGTAATAGAGCCTGTGATGGCAATAGCTTTGATTAAAACCCATTGTTTAGATTGGCCCGGCGACATCTGACCTTGTTGCAATGCTGTTGAGGCAGATAAGTGAATAGTCATAATAGGTTTCATTCCCCAACAATTTTGCCAGCATTGATTAGGATGGTATCTTGCGCGAAAGCCTGTGCGTCTTCAGCGTCGTGGGTAATTAAAATCATCGGTAAGTTGAGTTCAGACTGAACATCGATCAGTAAGCTTCTAAGTTCGCCACGAATGTCACGGTCAAGCGCAGCAAAAGGTTCATCAAGTAACAGCGCATCGGGTTGATGCACGAGCGAGCGAGCCAGCGCAACACGTTGTTTTTGCCCGCCTGATAATTGATGCGGGTATTTTAAAGCGGCGTCAGCCATACCCAGACGATCAAGCCAAACATTAACTTTATCGTCAATACGTTTGCTACTGGGGTTAAATAAACCTTTGCTGAGTGCAAACCCAATATTTTGTGCCACGGTTAAATGTTCAAACAACGCATAGTCTTGAAACATATAAGATACGCGCCGTTGTTGCGGGGTCAGGCATATTTTTTTTGAGGTGTCGAGTAAAACGCGTTCTTTAAAACGAATCAACCCTTGTTTTGGTTCTACCAACCCTGCAAGCATCATGAGCGTTTGACTTTTGCCTGCCCCTGACGGGCCTAACAATACAATGCGTTGTGCTGTGCTTTTAAACTGAATGTCTACATTGAATTGTGTTTCACCTTGACCCAAGGTGTGCTGAAGATCGATTTGCCAAACCGTTTGGGGCTGATTCGAGTTGCGGTGCTGAGCGCGAACGCTATTTTTATTAGTTGCTGGTTTTGAACGGTCACTTGAACTATTATTTAAGCTGTTATTTAAGCTGTTTTTTGAACTGTCATTTGTACTAAGCATGAGTGTTTCTCATACCGCGAGGGGTCAAGTAATTTGAGGTGATTAAAATCAAAAACCCCACAATAGAAATAAGCATCACTAAAAAATTGGCCAATTGGTCTTGACCAGCCTGTACGGCTTCGTATACGGTGATTGAAAGCGTTTGCGTTTGACCGGGAATGCTGCCTGCTACCATCAATGTTGCACCAAACTCGCCCATTGAGCGGGCAAAACCCAATAGCGTGCCCGCCATGATGCCGCGCCATGCAAGGGGCAGCGTGACACGAAAAAAAATAAAAAAATGATGAATGCTTAGGCTACTTGCAGCTTGCCTAAACTGTGGGTTGACTGATTCAAAAGCGGCACGTGCCGATTTAAAAACTAATGGAAATGATGTGATGGCGGCTGCAATAACTGCGCCTTGCCAAGTAAAAATCAATCGAATATTAAAATAATGCTCTAAAAACTCACCAATAGGGCCTTGTCGGCCCAATAACACTAAAAGGTAATACCCAAGAACTGTGGGTGGCAGCACCATGGGTAACGTCAATATAGCGTCTAAAGTGTTTCGTAAAGCAAAGCGCCTTGTTGCAAAGTAATAAGCTAAGCCAACAGCAAGTATTAAATTAATAGCAGTTGCCCAGAGCGATATTTTGAGTGTTAAACCCAACGCAATTAATGCTGAATCAAATTCAAAAGAACTCATTGGGTCACCGATTTAAAACCGTAGCGGGTGAAAATATTCTGTGCCGCATCACTTTTAAGGAAATGTATAAATTTTTGAGCGATGTCAGGCTGGGTGGTACCGGTCACCACGGCGGCAGGGTAAACAATGGTATTGGGTGTATTCACAACGAACGCAACTTTAACGGCTTTACCTGCCGTATTGGCATCGGTTAAAAAGACAAACCCTGCATCGACTTCATTTTGTGAAACGTACAAGGTGGCTTGCCGAACATTCTGAGCCATGATCAGTTTAGGTGCTAGGTATTGCCACAATTGAGCTGATTCGAGTGTATTTTTTGCATACAGACCTGCCGGCACACTGTTTGGGTTACCGATTGCAATGCGAGTGACATATGCATTGTTTAAGTCAGTTAACGTTGTGAGATTTAGTTTTGAATCAGTTGGGGTAATTAATACCAGCTGATTTTCGACAAAATTGATTCGTGTCGCCGTTTTAATTAATTTGGCTTTTTGGGCACGATTCATTGAGTAGGTATCGGCTGTGGCCAAGACATCTGCGGGGGCGCCTTGATTGATTTGTTGAACAAGGGTGCTTGAGGCTGCAAAATTAAAGCGAATGGTCATGCCTGGGTTTTCTGTTTCAAACACAGAACCTATGTCAGTGAATGCATTGGTTAAGCTGGCCGCAGCCGAAACAACCAAGGTTTGGGCTTGAGCCCCCAACATGCTTATGGTTAAAACGATCAATACAAAAAAGCGCTTCATCACAAGTTCCGTCGTTTAAATACTCAGATATTGATATCAGTTATCGACATCAATTATCGATATGTACTCAAGTATATAACGATATGTTTTTAAAAAAGGAAGCGCTGCGTTAGCGCATCTCAAAAAGCTCTTGATGAAAATCACTACTTTTTAAGCCTTGGGCTACAAGGTCGTCTCGAAGTGATTGACCTAAGCCAGCTGGTCCACAAAACCAGAAATGTGCAGATAACCAAGTGGGGATGTCTCGTTTAAGTCGATCGGCTGTTAGCGGTTGATCTCGACCTGAAACAATCATGTGCAATGTGATGTGCGCTTGTTCACTGAGCTGATGCAAATCATTCACAAAGCTTGAATCATGAATACGCGTGCAATAGTAGAGCGTGATGGGTAAGGTTGTTGTTTTTTGTGAAGGCCCATTTAATTTTGTAGATTCAGCGATCATTTGCAGTCGTGATAAAAATGGAGTAATCCCAATGCCACCGGCTATCCATACTTGGTGGGGAACATCAGATTCAATTTTTTTCAAAACAGGATAGGGGTCAAACCTAAAACGACCGTAGGGGCCTTCAACCGTAACGCGTTGACCGGCAGTAATGTGGGTGGGTAGCTTAGAGGTATAGTCGCCCAATGCCTTAATATGAAATACGACTTCGCCATCGTTGCGCCAAGGTGATGAAATACTAAAGGGGTGCGCGCCTTCTTTGGGGTCAAAGGTTACAAAGGCAAACTGACCCGCTTCATGACCGTGCCAACCGTTTCCTAAGTCAATATGTACTTCTAAGACGCGGTCTTCAGAATGCTCGGTAATGTGGGTCACACGGCCTGTTGTGCGATGTCGTGCACCGACTTTACCCATAAGCGACGTGACAGCACATACGCAACCGATTGCCATCACAATAGCCATGAAAATACCGACAGGGGTTACCCAACCGACTTCACCAAACAATACTGCGCTGTGAAACACTAGCGCAATGTAAATAATGGCCATGAGCCGATGTGTTTTAAAGAAAGCACGGTAAGGAAAACGCTTCCACAAAGCTAAAACAACCAAGACCAGCATGGCATAAATAGCCCATTCACCTAAATCTTTGGCGAAACTGTTTGCGGGTGAAAGGGGGTTGCTTTCTGCAAAAAAACCGACGATGTCTGTTGGTGTTTTAAATGATAATGAGTCTGCAAAGCCATGCTTAACAAGCCATTTAGGGCCAAGCTTGATGAGCCAGTGGGCTAACGCAAAAAGGGCGGTAGAAATGCCTACCCATTTGTGCAGTCGATAATGTTGATCTAACCCGCCGATTAAATTTTCAACAACGGGTAGCCGCATGGCTAACACCACACCTAAAGACATCATGGCCGTTGCCATAATGCCGGTGTAGTAAAGCGTTGATTTACGAAGTGCCCACAGTGTTAATGTTTGATCAATTGCATTTATGCTCACCCAGTAGGTGAGGGTGACACCAATAAAAATAAACCACCATACCAACTTAATGCGTTGCATAAAATCAAAATCGAGGTTTAAAGAATCATTCTAAACCTTATATTGAATAGAGTTTAGGGTGATTTTTTTCAAGTACCCTTGTGTTTTGCTTAAGTGCAGGGTGAGTCTGGAAAATTAATGACCTGGTTCACTCCAGACTCAGCCTCAGCCCAAGACATCTAATGGGCTGTCGACTCAGTTTGTATTTCAGCATCAACTTGTGCTTCAGCCTGCGCTTCTGCTTGTATTTCTGCCGAAGTGGGGCGACGCATACCGCGTATTAAATCTTCAATCGTTAAATGCCCTACTTTTTCACCACGACGATCGGTAATGATGAGTCGATCACTGGTGCTTTCAGCCAATATTTGTAAAGCGCTTTCAATGGTGGTGCTACCTTTAACGATTGGCCCTTTATCACCTTGTTCAAGCGGTTTCATGATGGCACGAACCCGCAGCACACGAGCACGATTAATGTCTTTCATGAACTCTGAAACATAAGAATTAGCAGGGTTCATTAAAATATTTTGTGGGTCATCTGTCTGCACAATAACGCCGTCGCGCAAAATAGCAATGTTGTCACCAATACGCAAGGCTTCATCAAGATCGTGCGTAATAAACACGATGGTTTTTTCGAGTTCGTTTTGCAAATCAAGCAAGACGTCTTGCATCTCGGTGCGAATCAGTGGGTCAAGTGCAGAAAAAGCTTCGTCCATTAACAAGATTTCAGCATCGGTAGCGAGTGCTCTGGCTAGGCCTACGCGTTGTTGCATACCACCAGACAATTGGCTCGGGTAATGATTTTCAAAGCCGCTTAAACCGACACGGTTGATCCAGTGTTCGCAAGTGGTTTTAAGTTTATTAGCATCGACGCCTTGATTTTCAAGACCGTAACCTACATTTTCTTTGATCGTACGGTGCGGAAATAAGGCAAATTTTTGAAACACCATCGACACTTTAAAACGTCTAAATTCTCGCAATGCTTTGGGGCTTAGTTTTAATACGTCTTGACCGTCAACCCAGATTTCGCCTTCTGTTGGGGCAATCAAACGGTTGATATGACGAATCAGTGTTGATTTGCCAGAGCCTGAAAGCCCCATCACCACTTGAATACGATGCCTTTCCATATCAAGGTTAACGTTGTTTAAACCGATGACATGCTTGGTTTTTTCAAGCAATTCATCTTTACCCATGCCGTTGTGTACCCACTGCATGGCCTTTTTGGAATCTTTACCAAAAACTTTATATAGGTTTTTAATTGAAATAATATTGTCACTCATTATCGATCTCCTTAGCGGTGGCGCTGTAAGCGCATGCCAAAACTCTGGGTGATGCGATCAAAAATAATGGCCAGCACAACCACTGCGGTGCCATTAAAAAGCCCTAAGGCAAAATATTGATTGGTTACAGCCTGCAATACAGGTTGACCTAAGCCTTTGACACCAATCATTGATGCAATCACAACCATAGCCAATGCCATCATGATGGTTTGATTAATGCCCGCCATAATGGTGGGCAGCGCAAGTGGCAGTTGAACCCGCAATAACTTTTGAAAACGGCTTGCGCCAAATGCGTCAGCTGCCTCAAGTGCTTCCTTATCAACCAGTCGAATGCCCAGGTTGGTTAAACGAATAACCGGAGAAATTGCATAAATCACCACAGCAATTAAACCCGGTACTTTACCGATGCCCAATAACATGACAACGGGTATTAAATACACAAAACTAGGCATGGTTTGCATCACATCAAGTATGGGCAAAATGACGTTTTGACCGCGCTTTGATCGCGACATAAAAATACCAATGGGTATGCCAACAAGAATAGACAGTAGGGTGGAAACCAAAATCATTGCCATGGTGCGCATGGTGTTGTCCCACATGCCTAAATAGCCTATAACGGCTAATGACGCTAAAACACCGAGTGCCAATTTCCAGCTTTTAGACGCGAGGTAGGCTGTACCACTGATGGCAGCTAAGATGATCCACCAAGGTGAGTCAAGCAGAATGTGTTCAAACCATACTAAAAAATGAAGTAATGGGTTGAAAAAGGCCTCAATGCCGGCGCCATACTCGCGTGAGAAGCTTAAGTAGCCTCGATCAATTGCGCGCGATATGGCACGCAATGTGTCAGCATTGAGCTGAGGAAAAGTAGAAGACCAGAACATATCGCCTCTTTTTTTATTTTTAAAAAGTAACCCCTATCTACCGCAATGGCCTCGTGAGTCGTTGCGGTAGAACGGGTGTTTTTGATTACCAGCCTGACACTCAGGGTGACTTTAAAGTGCGGCTTGAACTTTTGCCGCAACGTCTGCAGAAACCCATTTCTTCCATGTTTCTGGGTAGGTTTTCAAGAAGTAAATAGCAGCATCTTTGCCATTAGCTTGCTCTTGTTGCATGTATTGCAAAACGGCACCAAAGTCTTTCATGGGCCAAACGCGGGCTTTCAAGTACGCCATAGCTTCAGGTTGAGTGTCGGCAAATTTGCTTGAAACCACCGTTTTAATTTCAGACACGGCGAAGTTATTGGGCTTGGGGTCAGTGCATGTGACCAAAGCGATGCACGCTTCAAAAGTTTTTTGGTCATAAGGCCCTAAGTCAACGCGTGTCATGTCAAGCTTTGACAGCAAAGCTGTCGGAGCCCAGTAATAAGCCAAGATAGGCTGTTGACGGTTATAAGCTTTAGAAATTGCACCCGATAAGGCTGCACCTGAACCGGGGTCAACTAAGTTAAAGCCAGCCTTCTGCATGTCAAAAGCTTTAAACAAATTTGCCGTTGAGATTTGGCAAGCCCACCCAGCTGGGCAACCCACTAAACGACCGCGATTGGGGTCCTCTGGGTCTTTAAATAAAGCTACATTTTTTTTCACACCTTCAATGGTGGCTAATTCTGGGTTTTTCTCAATCATGTAAGTGGGTACCCACCAACCTTCACCGGCGTTTTTAGCGGGGTCTTCCAGTACATCGCCGACAATGATGAGACGTTTTTCTGTCACAGCTTTCTCAATGGGCTCTTTGACAGAATTCATCCATAATTCTGGGGCAATATCGGGGCGCCCTTTTTCTGTCATGGAAGTGGCTGTTGGCATGGTGTCGCCGGGTACAGTTTCAGCTTTGCAACCATAGCCGTGCTTGAGAATAAATTCATCAACGCGGGCTGCGGCTTGTGCGCTAGCCCAGTTCATTTCGGCGATGGTGACGGGGCCGCAAGCTGCTTGGGCGACACCACCTGTTAGTGCGGTGATAGCGGTTGCAGCCAATAGCGAAAGTATAGGTCGATTAAAGCGTTTGCTTAATTTCATAGATTTCTCCGTTCGTTCGGGTCAAAAGTGACCGATGGACAAAGTTTGGCTTAGTGCTCGTTAACCATTCATTGTCGCAACGCAGTTTTGCGAAGCGAGTCCGGTAATGCACTCGAAGAGTGCTGGCATACCCCACATTAGGTGGGGCGGCGAATGCTCTGTTTGAGCGATTGAACCCTAAAAATTCAGGGTAACTGTGACCTGGCAAGCAGGTTTAGAGGCACAACTTTGAGCTCGAAAGCTTATTAAGACGGATACTAGTCTAACCAATAAAGTAGGTTTACGGCAAATTTTGTTTCAATTAACCTTGCCAGCGAATATATTGCTGTAAATTTAAGCGAAATTAGTGATTTTTAGATGATTTTAGTATTTTCTTTCTCTTGCAATGCTTTAGCTTGTGCAACATGCATTTGATCGGGAACATCGACTGCATTTTTAACCGCAAGTACCTCTGCCATGATGCTTACTGCTATTTCTGCTGGTGTTTTACTACCAATAAAAACACCAATGGGGCCCTTTAATTTAGACAATGTGGCCTCAGTTTGCTCAAAATGTTCAATCATGCGTTGTTTGCGTGCTTGATTATTCTTACGCGAACCAATTGCACCAACGTAAAAAGCGTCTGTTTCAATGGCCTCTAAAAGGGCTAGGTCGTCTAGTTTGGGGTCATGCGTGAGCGCCAAAATGCACGTGCGTCGGTCGGGGGCAAAGCGTTTGACGGCGTCATCAGGCCAGTCGCTCATGTGACTCACCCCTTGGGTGCGCCAACCTGATGCGTACGACTCTCGAGGGTCGCAAATGGTGACACTAAAGCCACAAAACAGTGCCATGGTGGCGATGTATTCCCCAAGCTGACCCGCACCAATCAAAAGCATGCGGTATTGAGGCCCAAAAGTATTAACTAACTGCTGGTCATTCATTTTAAGTGCGGCGACGCTTTGAGTCGCTTGCAAGGTCACAACACCCGTTTTTAGATCTGTGATGCGTTGCATTAATTCGCCTTTTTCTAGCGATTGAATAAGCAATTTGAGCGTTTCGGTGTTGGGGTTAAATTCAAGTAGTAGCTCAAGCGTACCGCCGCATGGCAGACCAAAGCGGTTGGCTTCTTCGGCTGTAATGCCGTACTTAACTCGCTCAGGTGGGGCATCATTTATTGGGCGGGGCACATGACCCGCTTGAATGCCGGTGTGTGCATATTGAGCGATCAAGTCGTCTTCAATACAACCGCCCGATACCGAACCAACTACCGCACCCGTTTCGCACAACGCCATAATTGAACCGACTGGGCGGGGTGAAGAGCCCCATGTTTGAGTAACCGTAACCAAGACTGCTTTTTGATGACTTTCTCGCCATTCAAGCAGTCGTTTTAAAACGATAACGTCTTGGTTTTCCATCTTTTCTTAACCTCGGATTATTGATAAATGTAATAAAAAATTGCTGCTGCGGCGGCCGCTGCAGCAATAATCAGCCACCGCGGTAAAGACCCAGAATTCAGATCGTTGGCTTGATCGGTATCTTGATTAGGTTTCGTATCTGCAGTTGTACCCGTAGGCGATTGGCCTTCAGCCGCCGCTGTTTGTTCTTCAAGAACCACTTCAAAACGTTTAAAAAAATCGTTCGCCATTGACTTGGCCGCACCATCTATTAAGCGCTGACCCAGTTGGGCAAGCTTGCCGCCAATTTGCGACTCAACGGTGTAGTTCAGTAAAACGCCCTCGGCATTTGGAACGAGCTCTACGTGTGACATGCCTTTACCATGGCCTGCAACACCGCCTTGCACTTCAAACGATAGCGTATAGGCATGGGGGGGGTTGATGTCTGAAAGTGTGACTGTTCCTGAAAATTTGGCTGAAACAGGCCCGACTTTAATGGCCGCTGCAACGCTATACACATCAGGTGATTTGAGTTCAAAGCTTTGGCAACCTGGAATGCATTGTTTCAAAATATGGGGGTCGTTTAGGGCTTGCCAAGCTTGTTCGGCGGTGGCGGTGAGTTGGCGATTACCTTGCATCTGCATAATAAACTTCCCTAATTTTTTGAGTACAAGCTTAAAGTGTAAAACGATTAGTAAGTCTTAGACTCAGGCACAGACTTAATGCTGAGATTAGGGTTAAGAATTAAACGGTTCATGTATCTGTTTCGAGGTCACTCGTGCAAGTGAACGCGCTAATTTTTCTAAGCTGTCTAAATTATGTATAGCAAGCGTTTGATCAGCATGTTTTGCAATTAACCGCGCCCCACCTGCTAAAGGTGCGTAACCATCGTAACGCAATAAAGGGTTTAACCAAACCAACTGGCTTGATTGTTTAGCAAGCCAATTTAAGTGTTGATCAAGTTGCGTCAGGTCACCCGTATCAAGGCCATCGCTGATCAATAAAACAAGGGTGCGTCGCCCGACCATTTCATGCCGAAAGTCATGATGAAATGTGGCGATTGACTCACCAATTTGTGTACCACCACCAAAATCTTCAATAACCGAGTTGGTTTGTAGCAACATTTTATCGGTATCGTCTTCGTTAAAGGCTGATGTTAAAGGGGTGAGTTGTGTACCAAACGCATACACAGATCGTTTAAGGTGACGGGTTGCATGATGCAAAAAAGCCAACATCAGACGCGCATAGCGTTCCATTGAACCCGACACATCAACCAATATTAAAAGGGGTAGGGGTTGCAAACGACGTCGTTGTTTAGGTAGCGACAGCACTTCACCATCGAACCGGCCTGCCTCGTTAAGTAGGCGACCCCAGTGTATACGGTCACCTCGAGCCGATTGCACCGAACGACGCGCTTTAAATTGAGGTAAGGGCAAGGGTATTTCTCGTGCAAGTCGTTCAACCAATCTAAATTCACTGGCGCTTAACTGATCAAAATCAGCATGTCTAAGTCGATGTTGGGCACTGGCTGACATGGCTGCATCAAGTTTAATTTCTTCTTCTTTAGGGGGTACACTTTTTGATGGTTTTGAAATAGGGGGCGGGGCGGCTAGGGCTTCTTGCGCGCGCGGGCTTCTTTTAGGTTCAGTTGCCGCCTTAGTTTGGGGCATTAACTGCGCCATCAACTGTTTAGCAATTTCTGGGTTACGAAAAAACGCATCAAATAATTCACTAAACACGGTACGATCGGTATGGCGACTGACAAATACGGCTTCTAAGGCCGCTTTGAGATCTTGTCGTTGATCAAAGCCAACGAGGGCACAGCTTTGTTGAGCTAAGGCGATACGCGAAGCATCAACTGGCATGCCCGCACGTCTTAATGCACGACCAAAACCAATTAAATTGTGGGCTAACTTACCTTTTCGTGCGTCACCGAGCTGCATCTTTTAAATTAAACCCAGCATTAGGTTTTATCAGCGGGTGCGAGCAGTTCTTCGATGAGGGGTTCTAGTGCCGCGACATCATCTCGCTGTTTAAAAATAACACCGGCTGTACTTTGCACAATTTCTGGGTCTAGCTCAAGCGTATTGAGAGCCACCAATGCTTTGGCCCACTCAATACTTTCTGCTATGCCTGGGCTACGCGAAAAGGCATTTGCCGTGGGTTGTAGGCGAAGCCTTTCTATAAACTGAGTCACTTGGTCGCTCAGTCGAGCTGACAAGTCAGGCACACGATGCTGCACAATGGCCAGTTCGCGCACGCGTTCAGGGTAGTCAACCCAATGGTACAAACAACGACGTTTGATCGCATCGCTTAAATCACGGGTACGATTGCTGGTCAAAATAGTGATGGGTTGATGTTGCGCGCGAATCGTACCCAGTTCCGGAATGCTCACTTGGTATTCACCTAGATACTCAAGTAGAAAAGCTTCAAAGGGTTCATCTGCACGATCAATTTCATCAATCAGTAAAACCGCCCCGGGTGCAGGGGTCTCAAGTGCACGTAATAAAGGACGTCGAATCAAATATTTTGACTGATAGACCTCTTGTTCAATTTGTTCTGCGTTACGTTCAGTTTGGGCGGCACGCATATGAATGAGCTGAGCCGCATAGTTCCATTCGTATAGTGCTTCACGCTGTTCTAAACCGTCATAACATTGCAAGCGAATGAGCGAACGGTTGGTGATTTGAGCCAACACCTTTGCCAGCTCAGTTTTACCCACACCGGGTTCGCCCTCAAGCAATAAAGGTCGATTTAGTGCCTGTGCTAAGTAAACGGCTGTTGCTAAGCGTCGGTCAGGAAAATACCCGACCGACTCAAACGACTGTACAAGCTGATCAATTGATATATTCACAACAATACTAAAACCTTTTGTGAATCAATCAAGCAGCCAATGCAGCGTCAACTGCACGTTGGGTTTGGGTGGTTATTAAACTGGCACGATAGGCAGCAGATGCATGTAAATCACCACTGAGTTCACTGTCATCAACTTTAATGCCTTCAATGGCGGCTGATGTAAATGAAGATTGCAGTGCTTTCTCAAGCCCTTCGTGTCTAAATACACCGTTACCAGCACCTGTAATGGCAACCCTAACACCACCATCGGTTTGCGCTACAAAAACGCCTACTAATGCGTAGCGAGATGCGGGTTGTTTAAACTTAGCATAGGCTGATTTTTTAGGAATCGGGAAGCTTACGGCTGTAATCACTTCATCAGCCTCAAGCGCGGTGCTGTACATACCTAGAAAATAATCATCGGCTTTAATGGTGCGTGTATTGGTATGAATCGTTGCGTCTAACGCCATAACAGCGCTGGGGTAACATGCCGCTGGGTCGTTATTAGCCAACGAACCACCAATGGTGCCCATGGCCCTGACTTGCTTATCACCAATACCACCTGCCAGGTGTGCCAACCCAGGAATATGTTGCTTAATGCCGGCATGTTTGGCCACATCTTGATGCCGTGTCATGGCACCAATGACAAAATTTGAACCATCTTGTTTAATGCCTACAAGCTCGCTCATACGGCCTAAATCAATCAAAGCTTCAGGGTGCGTTAGGCGTTGCTTCATTGAAGCCAATAACGTCTGCCCGCCTGCTAACAACTGACCCCCGTCTTGAATCATTTTTACGGCCTGATCAACTGATTCTGCGCGTTCATATTTGAAGTCATACATAGTGTGTTTCCTTTAAATTAAACGCGCGCTGATTGAATGGCTTCCCACACACGAAGTGGGGTGGCAGGCATATCGAAGTCTTTCACACCTAAGGGCGCCAGTGCATCAAGCACAGCATTGATGACAGCCGGTGGTGAACCAATTGCACCTGCTTCGCCACACCCTTTAGTACCTAGCGGGTTGGTGGTGCAAGGTGTGCTGTGATAGCCCAAGGTGAAGTTGGGTAAGTCGTCGGCACGGGGCATGGTGTAGTCCATAAATGAACCGGTTAAAAGTTGACCCGTTTGGCGGTCATAAACGCAGTTTTCCATTAACGCTTGCCCAATACCTTGTGCGATGCCACCGTGAACTTGGCCTTCAACAATCATCGGGTTGATGATGGTGCCAAAATCGTCAACAGCTGTGAAACGATCTACTCGTGTTTCACCCGTTTTAGGGTTAATTTCAACTTCACAAATGTACGTACCTGACGGGAAGGTAAAGTTGGTGGGGTCATAGAAAGCTGTTTCGTTTAAACCCGGCTCAAGTTTATCTAGTGGGTAGTTATGAGGAACATATGCTGTCAGGGCGATTTGTGCAAAGGGTACTTTTTTATCAGTGCCCCGCACAGTGAATTCACCGTTTGCAAAATCAATATCGGTATCACTCGCTTCCATTAAATGTGCAGCAATTTTCTTGGCTTTAGCTTCTATTTTATCGATCGCTTTCATAATGGCTGCGCCACCCACGGAAATAGATCGTGAGCCATAGGTGCCCATACCAAAGGGAACGCGGCCGGTGTCACCGTGAACAATATCAACGTTTTCAACTGGAATACCCAGACGTGCGGCTACCACTTGGGCGAAAGTTGTTTCATGGCCTTGACCATGGCTGTGTGAGCCTGTGAATACGGTCACACTGCCTGTTGGGTGAACGCGAACTTCACCACATTCAAATAGACCTGCACGTGCACCCAAAGCACCGGCTAAATTGCTGGGTGCCAGACCACATGCTTCGATATAGCTTGAATAACCCATGCCTCGCAATAGTCCTTTCTTTTCACTTTCAGCTCGACGTGCAGCAAAACCGGCCACATCAGCAAGCTCTTGCGATTTAGCCATTAGCTGAACAAAATCACCCGTGTCGTATTGCAAGGCAACAGGGGTTTGGTAGGGGAAGGTTTTAATAAAGTTACGTTTACGAATTTCGTCTTGCGTTAAGCCAAGTTCCCAACCTGCCCGAGAAACAATACGTTCGAGTAGGTAAGTGGCTTCGGGGCGACCTGCACCGCGGTATGCATCAACCGGCGCTGTGTTGGTAAACCAAGCATCAACTTCAACGTAAACCTGCGGTGTTTCATACTGGCCAGCCAATAAGGTGGCGTACAAAATGGTAGGAATAGCGGTAGAAAATGTTGATAAATAAGCGCCTAAATTTGCATCAGTATTGACTTTAAAGGCTAAAAATTTACCGTCTTTATCGAGTGCCATTTCTGCATGTGTAACGTGATCGCGACCGTGTGCATCTGATAAGAACGACTCGTTTCGGTCAGCAACCCATTTAATATTACGATTAAGTTTTTTGGCGGCCCACGTTACGCAGACGTCTTCTGCGTAAAGGTAGATTTTTGAACCAAAGCCACCACCCACATCAGGCGCAATCACGCGCACTTTATGCTCGGGTAGACCCATTACAAACGCGGTTAGTAACAAGCGCTCAACGTGAGGGTTTTGATTTGAAACGTAAAGCGTGTATTCGTCAGAGGCGCGGCTATAACAGCCAATGGCAGCGCGGGGTTCCATTGCATTAGGAATAAGGCGATTATTGGTGATGTCAATTTTGGTGACATGGGCGGCAGTCTTAAATGCTTTATCTACAGCCGCTTTGTCACCAATAGCCCATTTGTAACAATGATTTTTTGGTGCTAGATCATGAATTAAGGGTGCGCCCTCTTTCATTGTGTCGCGCACATCTGCAACAGCCGTTAACACGTCGTAATCGACCTCAACTAACTCAGCAGCATTGCGTGCTTCTTCTAGCGATTCAGCAATGACCATTGCAACGTGGTCACCCACATATCGCACTTTGCCTTGCGCCAAAATAGGGTGGGGTGGTTCATTCATGGGGGTACCATCAATGTTGGTAATTAACCAACCACAAGGCAAACCGTTGATTTTATCGTGTGCAACATCTTCACCAATATAAATAGCCAAGACACCGGGTGCCGCCATAGCTGCTTTAGTATCAATAGACTTAACGTTGGCATGCGCGTGAGGTGAGCGAACAAAAACGGTGTATGTCAGATTATTGAGTTGAACGTCGTCAGTGTATTCACCGGCACCCGTTAGAAAACGTTCATCTTCTTTACGAAGAACTGACTCACCAATATAAGGTAATTTTGCGAAATCGTTTGAACCCATGATGTTTTCCTTAAGCTTTCATGTGCGCAGCACCTTGCTGCACAGCTTTGACAATGTTTTGATAACCGGTGCAGCGGCAAATATTGCCTTCAAGTAGATCTCTGATTTCAGTTTCAGAGGCATCGGGGTGTTTGGCGCAAAGGTCTAAGGCACTAATTACCATACCAGGCGTGCAAAAGCCACACTGAAGACCGTGGCAGTCTTTAAATGCTTGCTGCATAGGGTGCATGGTGCCATCGGGCGCAGCAATGCCTTCAATAGTCGTAATAGACATGCCAGAGGCTTGTGCCAACAGCATGTTGCAAGACTTAACGGCGTTGCCATCAATCATCACAGTACAGGCGCCGCACTGAGCTGTATCGCAGCCAATGTGTGTACCGGTCAGATGAAGGTGTTCTCTAATAGCGTTTGAAAGTAACGTGTTGTCAGCAGCTTCAATGGTTACGGTTTTACCGTTGACCGAAAGTTTAGTTTTCATGCAGGTCTCCTTTTAATAACAATATCTTTTATTTTTTTATTCCTACAATACTAGAATACAAATAGCATTTATTCAATGACTTCGATCAGTAGGGTTATTTATAAGGGTTTGTACGAGGGTGAAGGTCTATATCAATGCAAATGGCACACCTTTTTCAGCACATATGGCGCATCTTTTCCAGCGATTCAACTTCAGGGCTCTGTTTGCTTGCGTTGGGTCAGAAAAAATAGTTGATAAAACAGTATTGTTAGAACGCTTTAAAATTCAGTCATTAAAAAAACGGGTTTTACTTAAACCTCATGTTGCTCACTAAATTGACAGGTCTTCAGATGAAAATTGGCTTACACCGCGGGCTTACTCGCACGGTCTTGGTAATGGGGTTATGTTTTTCTGGGTTGAGTTCTTTTGTGCTGGCTGCACCTGCACAAAAATTAGCCGTCAAGGTTACAAACGACAGCGAACCGGTTTTATGTGCTGAAAAAGACAATGTGGCCTTAACGTTTAGTTCGCCCCAAGTGCAATCATTTCAAGTTCAGGTTACCCACCCACCCTACATTGGCTTAATTACACACGACCAAGATGCACCTGACTTTACCTCTTGCGACATGAGCGCTGACCCAGTTTTTGGGGCAGACCACCCTAAACGCGTGACCCTATTTGAAAGTGACGATCTATGGGTCGTTGGGTTTACGTTTAACGCTTTTTGGCGCCCCAATACGGTACCCATAAAAATTGGTGACAAAACATTTGAGGGCCTACACATGTTGCAAGTTTGGGTGCGCCATCAAGAAAGAGCTGAAGAAGTGATGGTTCTGTACCCGCCCGACGGCTATTGGCGAGCACGACCATTGGCGTATCGCGATATGCGCTGGACAGCTTATGGCTCATCATTTTTAGTGGGCCCCATTGAAGTACTCGGTCGCCCTGTCGTGGTGTTAAACGACATAACATTTGACCCTGCTGCAAGACGATTTGATTTAAGTTTCAAGCAGGGCGGTACAGGCAGTGTGACAATTAAAACCATTGATCGCGCACACCAAGTTATTGATGTAACGCTAAAAGGTACGCCTAAGCAGTTGCCATTTGCCTCGTTTCGCTCAATGTATGTTACCCGAGCGAACGCAGATGTAGCTGATGTTGCATGGCTTGAATTGAATCAACCGGGTTGGATTGAAACCCCCATTATGAATTTTAAAGGGGCGAATGTTACTGAATTGTGGGCGGGTCGTAATAGCGCATCACGCCACAATTTAAGCGCACCTGACATGATTTTTGGCCGCTTCAGTCAGTAATAAATGCAGAACTGACAAAGGCATAACAATTGTCAGATTAATTGTTTTAATTCGGCGTCGCTTTCATTTGCTTTGCATGGGCCTAAAATCACCATCGCGATAATGGCCTGATGCAGGGCTGCTTCATTTCGCAAGTTCGGTACTTGTATCGATTTGCGGCGATAGTCAGGTGTGAGCGCTTGTAAAACTGAGCTTGGTCTAGCGGGTACTCGTTTGGGCAATGATTGACTTAAGCGTTCTACAGGCACTCGCTCGTACTTGGGGGGTAAGTTGCTCTTTTTTACCTCAGTAGGTTCTGGTGCATCTCGCCCCCAATCATTTGAATCAAGTAAATCAGGCAAGCGTTCGTTAGACCTTTTGTTCGTTTGAATCGGTTGAGCTTGATCTCTAGTACCGGGAAATGGTGAGCCCGCGATGGGTTCAAACTGGGTTTCAATATTTTCTTTAGGGGGTATGGGCGGCAGGTTTGACTGTTTTTTCATGGCATTGCGAACGATCATTGCCATTGAAATAATCACGGCTAAAATCACCGAAACGATCAATGACAAGCCAATAAATAAATGAATGAAAGCGGCCAGCGCCACGACCATCAGTGGCGAAAACGATAGCCCTTTCTTTTTGGCGACCGCCCCGGTCGCCCCTAAAGACTGGTTTTTATTGAAAGATTTGGGCAGCATCATGCAGCAGGTTTACCATCGTTGGGCGCTGTTGATTTACCCGCTATGGTTTCACGCATGTCAGTATCTGATTTCATGTTTTGCATGCGGTAGTAGTCCATAATGCCCAAGTTACCTTGCCTGAAGGCTTCAGCCATGGCGCGTGGCACTTCAGCTTCGGCTTCAACTACCCGCGCACGCATTTCTTGCTCAAGTGCAACAGCCATTGCACGGCGCTCTTCTGCTTTAGCTTGAGCAATTTGCTTGTCAGCGTTGGCCTGATCAATTTGTAATTTGGCACCGATGTTTTCACCGACATCTACGTCAGCAATATCGATCGATAAAATTTCATATGCGGTACCTGCATCTAAACCTTTGCTTAAAATATGCTTTGAAATGTGGTCTGGGTTTTCAAGCACACTCTTGTGATTGGCAGCAGAGCCAATTGTGCTCACCATACCTTCACCGACGCGGGCAATGATGGTTTCTTCGCCTGCACCACCAACTAAGCGGTCAATATTGGTTCGTACCGTCACGCGTGAAACGCAAACCAACTGAATACCATCTTTAGCCACCGCAACAATGCGTGGAGTGGTGATGACTTTAGGTAGCACTGACATTTGAACCGCTTCAAGTACGTCGCGCCCAGCTAAGTCGATTGCTGATGCGCGTTTGAAATCAAGTGGAATATTTGCTTTATCTGCAGAAATCATGGCATTAACCACACGCACAACATTTCCACCTGCTAAAAAATGAGCCTCAAGTTCATTGAGGGTGATGTGTAAACCCGCTTTTGCAGCGCTGATGCGTGCGGTCACGATGGTATGGGGTGGCACACGGCGTAGACGCATGGCAATGAGGGTGGTTAAGCCAACGTAAGCACCCGAGGCCCACGCTGCAACCCATAACGGAATGGGTACTAAATACAAAATGATAACAATTGCGATAAGAATTGGAATCAAAATGCCAAACGCACCAATCAGGGCGACAATAGATTCGATCATTTATTAAGATTCCTTTTTATGAATGAATGATGTCAACGACAACGCGGTTGCCGTCAACGCGTACAACTTTAACAGGGGTACCTGCTTCAATAAATTCGCCGCCAGAAACCACGTCAATGCGTTGACCGTCAATTTCTGCAAGACCAGCGGGCCTAAGTGTTGAATGTGCCACCCCTAACTTATGTAAGAGTCTGTGATCTGTAGAAGGTTCCGCTAAAAACCCAGCGCTACCATCAAGTTGCGTGTTGAGTACAAATGCACGACCAAAAGGCATTTTGGGTAAAAACTTAAAAAACAAGAAACTGAGTAGTATGGCTAAGGCCAATGAAAAACCCATTTGGCCTACAGCAAAAAAAACTGTTTCAAGCGTGGCACCTGCACCGACAATACTCATAACCAAAGCAGTGCCTAACGTGGCAATGCCCAAAATGCCAAACAAACCGAAGCCAGGAATGACAAACACTTCAATAATTAAAAGAATAACCCCCGTGGCCACAAGTAAGATTTCTTCAACGCCCACCAAATCAACAATACTGTGTCCCCACAAAAAGAGGCTCAAGCAAGTGATGCCTACTGCACCAGGTATACCAAAACCTGGGGTGCGTATTTCAAGAATGATGCCCAGCATCGCGAGCGTAACCAACAAAGAACTGACAACGGGGTGGGTTAAAAAGCGTACAAACTCTTCAGCCCAATTAACGCTCGGTTGTTGAATTTGGGCATTGGCTAAATTTAGCAAACCCAGCAAGGCTTCAATTGAGGGGGCTTCATAATTTGCAATACCAACTTGTAGGGCCTCTTGTGTTGTTAGCGTTAAAAGTTTGCCTTTTTCAGACAAACCTTTAATTTCAACGTCGCTATCAACCATGGCTTCAGCAATGATGGCTGGTTTACCCCGGGCTTGAGCCGTTGCAGCAAATTCTTTGCGAACGTATGAAACTGTTTTTTCTGAAACGGGTTGGGTACTTTGCCCTGCTGAACTCATTTGCACAGGGGTTGCCGCACCGATCGTTGCGCCCGGTGTCATAGCGATTTGAGTAGCCGCTAAACTAATTAAAGCGCCGGCTGAAATAGCCCGAGAATCAATAAATGCGATTGTTTTTAGAGGGCTTTTTAGAACTGCATCACGAATGGCAACCGCTGCATCAACCCGACCGCCAAAGGTATTGATTTGTAATATGACAGCGCTGGCTTGTGCGGCTTGTGCTTCTTTTAAAACACGCTCAACATAAGGAGCCAAACCGAGGTCAATGGTGCCATCGATTTTAGCAACAAACACAATAGGTTTAAGAGACTGTATTGTTTGAGCATAACTGATTGATGCACCTAGAATCGTGCCAAGCATGATGCAAAAGAAAACGGCATAACGAACGGTCTGTTTAAAAAAGATCTGTTTTAAGTAGACTGAGTACTTATAAAATGAAGTTGTGAAAGATCGGCTGACTTTTGACGGTGAGGTCAGCGCTTGAATCGTTATTGACATCGACGCTAGCCATTGTGATGACAACAGTTGTAACGTCAACAATTGCGATGACAATAGTTGTAATGTCAATGATTTAACGCCCATGGTTCGACACCTATCGTAAAAGTTTGATCGTCAGCAATGACAGTCAGGGTTGAATCTTCGATTGTGATGTGCACAATCATGTTTCGGTTAACGACTTTGGCTAAATTTCTGGTTTGTGCTTGATCAAAATTAAAGACTTCAAACTTATTTGATCGGGCCAACGTAGATCGCATACCTTCCCACCATATACGACTTGCAGCGCCACCGAAGCAATACACCTTGACTTGGTCAGACTTACCTGCAGCTTTAAGTAAGCGTTTGTCGTCAGGTTGCCCCACCTCGACCCAGCACTGAATGGCACCGGTTAAGTCTTTTTGCCATAAATCAGGCTCATCGGCATCGCTTATGCCCTTGGTAAAATTTAAGTCTTCGTGGGCATTAAGGGCAAAAGCTAAAAGCCGAACCATCATGCGCTCATCGGTTTCTGACGGGTGGCGTGCCACGGTTAGCGGGTAAGTGGCATAGTGATGCCGGCTCATGTCAGCGACGTTTAATTCAATTTTATAAATGGTGGCACGAAGCGCCATAGTGGTTTAACTTTAATAAATGTTGTGAAAAAAATCTACTGGTAAGCGTGGTCATTAGGTCGCAAACAAGTTCTTAGCGTTACGCTAACATCATGAAAATATAAGATATTCTTGGTAGTGTAGCGTGCAGTGTATTGATTTAAATATTTAGGGGTTAAAAAATGAGTAAATCAGGTGCAAGCAAAATGGACGAAAACCCAGCATATTTAGCCGGTTTAGCCGTCCGTAAAAAAGTCATGGGCGAAGACTATGTGAATAAGTCTATTGAAAATGCCGATGATTTTATGCGGCCTTTGCAGCAGTATCTCGCTGAGCATGCGTGGGGGGCGGTTTGGGTGCGAGATGGTTTGACCCTTAAAACGCGCAGCATGTTGAATATTGCAATGTTGGCAGCAATTAATCGTCCGCATGAATTAAAACTTCATATCCAGGGTGCCATTAACAATGGTGTAACCCAAGAAGAAATGTGCGAAATATTTTTGCAATGCGGGGTTTACTGTGGCGCACCTGCAGCGCTTGAAGCTTTTAAAATTGCGCAACAGGTTTTAAAAGAGCAACCTAAATGAACTTTGAACTCACCTCTACACAACAAGCGCTTCAAGCGCGCACGCGTGCTTTTATCGCTGAGCATATCATTCCCCTAGAAAATGACCCGCGATTGAGCCCTCATGGCCCGGAAGAGTCGTTACGTCAACATCTTGTAGATTTGGCTCGTAAGGCTGGGTTGCTCACACCTCACGCGTCAAAACAACTAGGTGGCTTAGGGTTAAGCCATGTTGATAAAGCCATTGTGTTTGAAGAGGCGGGCTATTCAAGACTTGGTCCAACCGCACTCAACATACACGCCCCTGATGAGGGCAACATACATTTGATGGAAATGGTTGCCAATACCGATCAAAAAAAACGCTGGCTCGAACCACAAGTACAAGGGTTAACGCGCTCATGTTTTGCCATGACTGAACCTGCACCGGGTGCGGGCGCAGACCCATCAATGCTTAAAACGATAGCGGTACGTGATGGTAACGATTACGTCATTACTGGTGAGAAATGGTTCATTACAGGCGCCTACGGTGCCACGTACGTCATCATTATGGCTGTGATGGAAGATGGTACGGCCACCATGTTTTTATCAGACATGTCGGCGCCTGGTATTGAGTTGGTGCGCCACATGGAATCAATGGACACCTGCTTTACTGGGGGGCATGCCGTCATGCGGTTCAATCAATTACGGGTACCCGCCGATCAAGTGTTGGGTGAGGTTGGCAAAGGCTTTAAATATGCTCAAGTTCGTTTGGCGCCAGCACGTTTGACCCATTGCATGCGTTGGTTGGGCCAAGCACGACGCGCCAACGATGTGGCCACTGCCTACGTTGCAACACGCCAAGCTTTTGGTCAAACTTTGGGCCAACACGAAGGCGTTGGGTTCATGCTGGCTGACAACGAAATTGATATGCAAACAGCCCGTTTACATATTTGGCATACCGCGTGGCTGCTCGATCAAGGGCAAACCTGCAACTTTGAATCAAGCCGTGCCAAAGTGGTTTGTTCCGAGGCCGAATGGCGTGTAGTTGATCGCTGTGCACAGATGCTTGGCGGCCAAGGCGTAACGGGTGAGACCGAAGTGATGCGCATTTTTATGGATATGCGCTCGTTTAGGGTTTACGACGGCCCCAGTGAAGTGCACCGTTGGAGCATGGCTCGCAAACTGCTTAAAGCGGCTACACCTCAGGTTGCTAAATGAACCTCAAAATAATGAATCAACATAAACTGATCGACCGATTTAGTCTTGAAGGTCAGGTTGCCTTGGTTACGGGTGCTTCAAGCGGCTTAGGTGAACACTTTGCGTATGTTTTAGCCGAGGCGGGTGCCCGCGTCGTGGTGACTGCGCGCAGAACCGATCGTATCAATCATTTGGTTGAACAAATTAAGGCGAAGGGTTGGCAGGCTGTGGCGGTGCCCATCGATGTGACTGACGCAAAAAGTGTTGCTGATTGTTTTGAGCACGCAACACAAGCTTTTGGTGTGCCCGATATTGTCGTCAATAATGCTGGTGTGACAGTTACTAAAGCTGCAATTGATCAAACCGTTCAAGATTGGAATCAAGTGATTGATACCAATTTAAAAGGCTGTTGGTTGGTTGCAACCGAGGCCGCTCGACGTTTAATCAGTGCACAAAAGTCAGGTAGCATCATTAATATTGCTTCAATCTTAGGTGAGCGTGTTGCAGCCAGTGTGGGCCCTTACGCCATCTCTAAAGCCGGTGTCATTCAAGCCACTAAAGTCATGGCGCTGGAATGGGCGCGACACAATATTCGCGTCAACGCTTTGTTACCCGGTTACATACGCACTGAACTAAACAGTGAATTTTTAGACAGCCCTCTGGGCGTGAAGCTTCAACAAAAAATACCAAGCCGACAGTTCGGTAATGTACAAGATTTGTCGGGCCCATTATTGCTGTTGGCTTCAGATGCCGGTTCGGCTATGTCAGGTTCAACCTTAGAAGTTGATCGCAGCCATTTGGTAAGTAGCTTATGAACCAACCCGATATGGGTTTTGACCAAACCATAACAGCGCGTGTGGCTGAGCTGATGCGGGCACACCAGCTTATTAATGCTGAACCAATTGAGGTTCAAGCTTTGTCGGGTGGTCAATCTAACCCCACTTTTAAAATCGTAGCAGGCGCTAAACGTTTTATTTTGCGTAAAAAACCTGACGGTGTTTTGTTACCCTCAGCGCATGCCATAGAGCGTGAATTTCGAGTGATGCACGCCCTACAAAAAACAGATGTACCGGTACCTAAAATGGGTTTTTTGTATGAACAAAACGATGTATTAGGCACCCCTTTTTACATTATGAATTTTTTAGAGGGCCGTATACGATTTGATCAAACCTTACCTGACTTCACCCCGTCTGATCGTTCAGCACTTTATAACAATATAAATCAGGTGATTGCATCACTGCACACAGTCGACCCCAGTATGATCGGTTTGGCTGATTATGGCCGCCCAGGTAATTATTTTGAACGTCAAATTGCACGGTGGTCGCGGCAATATTTGGCTGACCCAGGCCAACGCATACCTGCACTTGAATCGTTGATTGAAGTACTACCAAGCCATATTCCACCTGGTGAGTTGCATGGCATTGTGCACGGTGATTTTCGTTTAGACAACCTCATGCTTGATCCTAAATTACCCAAAGTCATTGGCGTATTAGATTGGGAATTATCAACGCTTGGCCACCCTCTAGCTGATTTTGCTTACCACTGCATGAGCTGGCATATACCCCCTAGTTTATGGCGCGGTATTGGTGGTCTAGATTTAAAAGCTTTAGGCATACCTACAGAAGATGAATATGTTGATTTGTATATTCAGCGCACTGGTTTTAAAGACGTTAAAACACACTGGAATTTTTATTTAGCGTACAACTTCTTTAGAATTGCAGCGATATTGCATGGCATTGGTCAACGCGTTCGACAAGGCAACGCAGCTTCAGCTGACGCGATTGATATGGCTTCTAAATCAGAACCTTTAGCTGAAATGGGTTGGCAATTTGCGCAACGTTTAGGTCACTTAAATGGTAAATAATTTAATGCGTAAATATGTCAAATCATTAAACAAGTTAAGAGTAGTTTCATTAAGGTAATGCGGTTATGACTTGTGCCACGGCAGCCGTTAGTTTTTTAGCGTAAGGCACATGTAAAAACTCGTTGGGGCCATGGGCATTTGAATTAGGCCCTAGAACACCGCACACCATCATTTGCGCTTTCGGAAAGCCTTTGCTCAACATGTTCATCAGCGGTATGGTGCCGCCTTGACCAATGTGGCCTACGGGTGCATTAAATTGAGCATGGCTGGCTTGATTTAAAGCGTTTTCAAACCACGTAGTGGTGTCAGGGGCATTCCATCCATGCGCCCCCCCTTCAGACTCAAAAGTCACTTTAGCTTGATAGGGTGCATTGTCTTCAAGCAAGCGTTTTAATTCTTGTGTGGCCTGTCCCGCATCAATTGTGGGGGGTAAGCGCAAACTGAGTTTAAAGGCAGTGTAAGGCCGCATCACATTGCCGGCATCAGCAATGGCTGGAAACCCCTCGGCACCCGTCACACTTAATGTTGGGTGCCATGTTCGCCTCAATAAAGCTTGAACGGGGTCAGTTGTGGTGGGTAAAGTAAAGAGCGTTGAGCCCCCACAATCGTGATGCGCCCACGGGAAACGTTTATACGTTAAGTCACCCAAAATATGAGCAGTGTCTTGTGCTTGTTTGGTGCGTAAGGCAGGAATATCTGCATAAAAAGATTGCGGTAATAATCGCCCTGTTGCGCTATCTTCCAAGCGATCTAGCACGTGACGCATGACCCTAAAACTTGACGGCACCACACCCGAAGCATCACCAGAATGAATGCCTTCAGTTAATACTTCAACCTTCAAAACACCTGAAACCATACCGCGTAGGCTGGTGGTTAACCAAAGTTGATCATAGTTGCCTGCCCCGCTGTCTAGACATACGACTAAGCCAACATCGCCTAATCGGGGTTTTAAAATATCAACATAAGGCAACAGGTCTGGCGAGCCACTTTCTTCGCTGGTTTCAATTAGACCCACGATGCGGGGGTGGGGTGTGTTTTGGCGTTTGATGGCAGCTATGGCGGTAATCGCAGCATAGATGGCGTAACCATCATCAGCACCCCCGCGCCCATATAACAAACCATCAACCAATTTGGGTTGCCAAGGCCCCAAACCTGTGCGCCAACCATTAAACTCGGGTTGTTTATCTAAATGACCGTACATCAACACGGTATGATCTGAATAGGGCTCTGATTCGGTTGATTGGCGAGTGGCGTCAACCTCAAAAAATAAAACGGGTGTTCGGTTTGCCAGCTTGATTATTTCAAACGTAAGCCCTTCTATTTTTTGCGCTTGAACCCACTGTGCGGCACGTTGAACCACTGTTTCAAGGTAACCGTGTTGATGCCAATTTTGATCAAATGCAGGCGACTTTGCAGGAATCTCAATATATTCGCTTATTTGTTTAATTAAGTCGGTGTCCCACACTTGGCTGACATCTGTTAACAAATCGATTGCATCGGGGGTTTCAAATGCCGACATATTATTGGCCTTGGTTGATGAACCCTGGTTTGCGAAAGTAGGGGTTAGTCATTAAAGAAATATTACGTAAAATTATTAAATATCAACTGACTGTTATCTTTTACCTATTACCTTACTTAAGTATTAAGTATTACATACACCTATTACCTATTACCTATTACGTAGTACGTATTACAAATTGCTTAAGATCTCTAACCTAATTGTCTCTAACCTAATTGCCCCTTACCCCTAACCGATTGCCAATTACTTATTTACCAGCATCGCTTTCGACGTAACGACTATCAAACACCATTATCTATTACTTAGTAGCAAATTTACATATGAATCGCAAAATGCCAGCATCGTCTTTTATAACCTGTACCAGTCAGGGTAAGCTTAGTTTTGCTTGGGTTTTGACTGGGGTCATTACTTTGGCTGTTTTGCTTTTTTGTCACCCAAGTTTTGCTCAACAAGCAAAGCAGCCCGCTATCTATTTAATGGGCGAGGTGCATGACAACCCAGCTATTCATGAAGCGCGCTTGGCGCGTTTAAAACAAGATTTAGGGGCAGGTTGGCGACCCGCCATTATTATGGAACAGTTCGATCGTGAGCGCCAAGATGCATTAACGAGCGCCTGGCAAACCTGCCCCGATGCCGCGTGCGTTATAAAAAAAGCGGGTGGCGAGGGTTGGAATTGGCCGTTGTACGAGCCGATCATTCATTTAGCACTGCACTACCGGTTGCCGCTCATAGCGGGTAACGTGTCGCGACAAGACACGTCTAAAATTATGCGGGGGGGTTATAACGCCGTGTTTGATGCTGTAACCCAACAGCAAATTGGGCTGCTACGAAACTGGCCTGATGGCATGACAGCTCTGCAAACGCAGTCAATCGTTGATGGCCATTGTGGCGTGTTGCCACAGGCGATGG
>Ga0209702_10000521_pt1 | contig 81086 bp, 65 predicted proteins | sample FRY01_FD_187210 | JGI IMG/M metagenome (GOLD analysis project Ga0209702, IMG submission 187210) | Freshwater microbial communities from Lake Fryxell liftoff mats and glacier meltwater in Antarctica - FRY-01 (SPAdes) (version 2) | ecosystem: Environmental > Aquatic > Freshwater > Ice > Glacier...
AAGCGATTTTAACATAAAATGGGGGGTGGCCTGCACCGCCCCATTGCAACTACTTACTAAGGCCTTCAAGCATACCAATCAAGGGCATGAACAGCGCAATAACGATTGCGCCAATAACGCCCCCCAAGAAAACGATCATGATCGGCTCCAGCAAGCTTAGCAAGCTTTCGACCATAATATTCACTTCTTCTTCGTAAATATCTGCAACTTTATTAAGCATGGTATCGAGGTCGCCTGTTTCTTCACCCACATCGATCATGTTCACCACCATGTCGTCAACCAGCTTACTTTCCCTAAGGGGCTGGGAAATGGTATCGCCTTCGCGAATGGATTCGTAAACCCGTTGGTAAAGCCTTTCGAAAACCTGATTGGTGCAGGTGGATTTAACAATAGCCAAGGCTTCGAGGATAGGCACGCCCGAAGAAACGAGGGTACCTAGGGTACGGGTACTTTGAGCGATGGCGGTTTTTTCGATCAGGCCACCGATTAGTGGAATCCAGAGATAGATGCGGTCGAGCACATATCCCCCCGTTCGATTCATCCGCAAGAGTTTCAAAAATAGCCAGAATGTAAGTGGTATAAGAGGTAGCACATACCAATAAGTAGAAACCCACCGAGAAGTTGCCATAAGAAGTAAAGTAAGAGAAGGCAACTTCATATTGAAGTCTTTAAAGATTTTCTCAAATTTAGGGATGATGAAAATCATAATGAAGACGAGGATAGAAATAGCAACAAAGATAACAACGGAAGGATAAATCATAGCGCCAGTGATTTTGCGCTTGAGGGCTTGTCCTTTTTCTTTGAAGTCAGCAAGGCGCTGCAAAATCACTTCGAGTGCGCCACCTGCTTCGCCCGCTTTTACCATATTGACATAAAGGCGATCGAAAGCTTTAGGATGTTTGCCAAAGGCTTCGGAAAGAGTAGAGCCAGATTCGACATCTTCGATGATATCGCCAGCAATGTATTTAAGTAAACCGGGTTTCATTTGCCCTTCGAGGATACGAAGGCTTCGGAGGATAGGAAGGCCAGCATCTTGGAGAGTGGAGAATTGCCTGGTGAAGGTACAAAGTTGTTTGCCTGAAACGCCGCCGATGGTAAAGCCGCGTTTTTTCTTATTGCCTTTTTTGCCAGCTTTGGCTTTTTTAGCAGCAACTTCGGTGATTTTAGTAACGAAGTAACCCATCTGCCTGATTTTCTGCTGGGCTTCCTCTTCGGTTGCAGCATCCACCGAATCTTTGACTTCGGTGCCTGTGGTATCCATCGCTTCGAATTTGTAACTTGGCATAAAAATCTCCAATACTGAAAAGTATTCCATAGCCTTAAAAGTATCACGCCCAGCCTAAGAGGCCGGTATTTTTTAATCATCGGTGACGGTTTCGCGAACAATTTCTTCCATGGTGGTAAGGCCTTGATGAATTGCGGTAATGCCAGAACTTCTGAGGGTTTTCATACCCATTCGAATACAGGAATCGCGCAGCTCATCGGTAGAGCCTTCCTTGGCAATGAGGTCACGAAGTTCATCGTTCATGACGAGAAGTTCGTGGATGCCCATCCGGCCTTTATAGCCTGTGTTGTTGCAGATATCGCAACCTTTACCGAAATAGAATTTTTGCCCTACGACCATTTCTGGAGTAAGGTTGAGTTCGAGAAGTTGATCGGGCCCTGGGATATATTCTTCCCTGCAATTGACGCAGATTTTACGAACCAACCGTTGCGCCAGCACCCCTTCAACACACGCATTAATCAAGTACGATTCAAGCCCCATATCGCGCATACGGGTGATGGTACTAGGTGCATCGTTGGTATGCAGGGTGCTAAAAACGATATGGCCAGTAAGGGCAGCTTGAATAGCGATTTGAGCAGTTTCAAGGTCTCTAATTTCACCTACTAGAATTTTATCAGGGTCTTGCCTAAGAATACTTCGAAGCGCTGCTGCGAATGTCATACCAATCTCGTGATTGATGGGGCACTGCATAATGCCTTCGATTTCATACTCGACAGGGTCTTCGGTGGTGATGATTTTTTCTTCGATCACATTCAGTTCGTTAAGAGCAGAATAAAGGGTGGTGGTTTTACCAGAACCCGTAGGGCCAGTTACCAAAACTACGCCGTTAGGCTTAGCGATTAACTCTCGAAAAGTCGCAAGAACTTGAGGGTCGATGCCAAGCTTATTAATATCGAGTGCTACCACGCTACGGTCGAGAAGCCTTATAACTGCGCTTTCGCCAAAGAGAGTAGGCAAGGTGCTAACCCGGAAATCGACGCGATTACCCCCTACGCTAAGTTCGATACGGCCATCTTGAGGAAGGCGCCGTTCTGCGATATCGAGGTTTGCCATAACTTTAATACGGCTGGCAATAGCGCTGGCAAGATATTTAGGAGGAGGAGGAAGTTCGAAAAGAACGCCATCGCATTTGTACCGCATTTTATAATCATCTTCGAAAGGTTCGAAGTGAATATCGGAAGCCTTATCGCGGATGGCCATCAAAAAGACCATATTGATAAGCCTACGAACGGGCGCAGAATCGGCTTGTTCCATAAGTGTTTCGAGGTCGATACTGGTTTCGCTTTTGCGCCTGCCTTTGGTGCCATCTACTTCAAGTTCTTGAATAAGATCTGCAATACTAGATTCTTTACCCGCATAACATTTTTTCTGATTTTCTTCAAAAGAAGACTGGGTTACTAATAGCGTAATTACCTCATTAAGGCCAAGAAGGTTTCGAAGGTCATCCGCAACGGTAGCCAAATTGGGATCCGCAATTGCAACCGTAAGGACTTTGTCTTTGAGTGTAAGAGGGATAACCTTGTACATTGCCGCCATATTTTCAGGAACAACAAGCAAGGCATCGGGCTGAGGTTTAATTTCATTAAAGTTGCCAACTTTAATGTTGGCTTGCTGAGCCAGTGCTTTAACAAGTTGATCTTCATTAACAAGCCCGCGAGCAACAGCAACACTGCCTAACAATTTGCCTGAACTGCGAGCTTCGTCGATCATTTCGAAGAGTTGTTGATCGTCGATAAGGCCGAGGGAGATAAAGATTTCGCCGATTTTCATTCTGCCGCCCGAAGCGGGTTTGGCTTTAGGGTCGATAGGCTTCTTAATAACAGAAGCAGCAGGTTTAGGCGCTACGGGTGCAGTACCTGCTGGCCTTGCTGCGCCTGGCGCTACGGGTGCGGTACCTGCTGGCCTTGCTGCGCCTGGCGCTACGGGGGCGGTACCTGCTGGCCGTGCTGCGCCTGGCGCTACGGGGGCGGTGCCTGCTGGCCTTGGCGCTACGGGTGCGGTGCCTGCTGGCCGTGCTGCGCCCGGTGTTACGGGGGCGGTACCTGCTGGCCGTGCTGCGCCCGGTGCTACGGGTGCGGTGCCTGCTGGGCGTGGAGCGGCCGGTGTTACGGGGGCGGTGCCTGCTGGCCGTGCTGCGCCCGGTGTTACGGGGGCGGTGCCTGCTGGGCGTGGAGCGGCCGGCGCTACAACGCCAGCTGGGGGGCTAGAGCTTTGCTGGGGCTTTGGGTTTTCTTGTGGGGTGCTCATAAGTACAACGCCTTTATTTACCTAAATCTATCGCTTTAATGATCTATCGTTTAAGAGGGGGACGCTTGACTTGGGGTTTTTCATCCCCATCGTCATCATCATCATCGTTATCATCAACTTCAATTTCGTCATCTGAGGAGTTGCCAGCCTCGGCTTGCGCCATCTTTTCTGCAAGTTCACCCGGCTTATTCGATTTCCCAAGCGCATCTTCCTTTTCGATCTGCCCGGTCCGCCAAAGGCGAAAAAGACTATCATCCATAAGAAACATCCCGTGCTTACGGCCTGTTTGAATCGAGGAATCGATACGATAAGTTTTATTTTCACGAATCAAGTTAGCAATAGCTGGGGTAACCACCATCATTTCGTATGCAGCAACCATCCCACTAGGTTTTTTAGGCAGCAAAGTTTGAGAAAGCACGCCAATAAGGGCAGTTGAAAGCTGAGTTCTAATCTGATCTTGTTGCTCCTTGGGAAAAACATCGATGATACGGTTAACAGTACTGGAAGCGCCGTTGGTATGAAGGGTTCCGAAAACAACGTGGCCGGTTTCAGCAGCTTCGATAGCAGCGTGAATCGTATCAAGGTCGCGCATTTCACCCACGAGAATAATATCAGGATCCATACGGAGGGCTCTTCTGAGTCCTTCTTTAAAGCTTCCAACATCGGTACCAATTTCACGCTGGTTAAAAGTCGATTTATCGTGCTTATGAAAATATTCGATAGGGTCTTCTAAGGTGATGACATGTTTATCGTAATTATGATTAATGAAATCGAGCATAGATGCAAGCGAGGTGGTTTTTCCTGAACCTGTAGGGCCAGTAACAAGAAGCAAACCCCTTGGCCTAATGATAAGCTGCTTGATTGGTTCGGGCATCCCCATTTGTTCGAAGGAAAGAAAACCGCTAGGGATACGACGCATCACCATACCGATATGCCCACGCTGACGAAAAACAGCAACGCGGAAGCGAAAGCCATCTACGAATTCAATTGCAAAGTCAGTACCACCCTTTTCTTGAAGTTCTTGCTGGCAACGATCGGGCGTAATACTTTTCATCAGGGCAACGGTATCATCACTGTCAAGAATTTTGGTATCGAGTTTTTTCATTCTGCCTTGATGCCTAACCACCGGGGGTTGGCCAGTAGTAAGGTGCAAGTCGTTGGCTTTAAGTTGAATGCAACTATGAAGAAGTTTGTCAATTTGAACGGTAGAAGCCACAAGAACCTCCCAAAACCTAATAAAGGCGAAAATAAAACTTCTTGCCCAAAAGAAATGCAAGAAGATGAAAATTTACCCAAAGCCCAAAGTAATCGCAACAAAAAAAGAAATAGTATTTAATGGTCAACCCTTGTTACCACCAACTTACACACCTTTATTATTCGAGTTTTCCTTCAAGGAATAACCAAACAGAATAAAAAAGAAACAAAATGAGAAAGATTGGTTAAGTTTATTATCACCAAAATTCTGCAATTTTAACAATGCATTAATGATCGATTGCGCTATCGTGATGGCAAGTGCTAAGAACCTCTTCCATGGTGGTCATTCCTTTACAAACTTTAAGTAAGCCATCGTCTAAAAGATTACGCATCCCTTTGGATTTGGCGTACTTGCGCATATCTTGGGTGGAAGCGCCTTTGAAAGACATTTCGCGTAATTTCCCATCAAGACGCAACATTTCATAGATACCCTGCCTACCCCGATAACCGGTATTATTGCAATGTGAGCAACCTTTACCGTGCATAAACTTGGCGTTAGCAATTTGTTCGGGAGTTAAGCCAGATGCACGAAGTTCCGCAGCGGGAGGGGTGTAGGGTTCTCTGCACTTTGGGCAAATTCTGCGCACTAGGCGCTGCGCCAAGACTGCAATAATACTAGAAGCAACAAGGAACGGCTGTACACCAATATCAATCAGCCGGGTGATTGCAGAAGGTGCATCGTTGGTATGAAGGGTGCTAAAAACCAAGTGTCCAGTAAGAGAAGCTTCGATAGCGATCTTGGCGGTTTCAGCATCGCGGATTTCACCCACGAGAATAACATTGGGTGCCTGCCTAAGCATAGCACGAATAATTCTCGAGAAATCGAGCCCAATATTGTGCTTCACTTCAACCTGATTGACCCCAGGTAGGTAATACTCAACGGGATCTTCTGCGGTGATGATCTTGCGTTCGGTGGTATTCAGTTCGTTGATGGCAGAATAAAGGGTGGTGGTTTTACCAGACCCGGTTGGGCCAGTCACCAGAAAGATACCATTGGGCCGTTTAATTAGCTGCTTAAAGCGGGCAAAATCATCTTCTGCAAAGCCAAGGTCGACAATACTAACTTTAATATTGTTTCGATCGAGGATACGCATCACCGCAGATTGCCCATAAACCGTAGGCAAAAGACTTAGCCGTAAATCAAAATCTCTGCCTTTTAAAGAGGTTTTAATACGGCCATCTTGTGGCCTTCGCTTTTCAGAAATATCGATCCCCGCCATAATTTTAAGTCGAGATAGTATAGGTAATAAGTAGCGGTACGGTGGACTATCCTTTTCTACCAGCACGCCATCGACTCGATACCGGATGCGAACTCTTTCTTTAAAGGGTTCAACATGAATATCGCTTGCTCGTAGCTCAACGCCTTCTTCCAGAATTTTATTAACAAGCTTGATAACGCCACCCTCGCCACCACCATCGACCCCCCGACCCGCATCGGCCTGAGAAAATTCATTTTCAAGATCGGTAAAATCAACCAGCGGGGCTTTATCATCAACCAATTCTTCAGGATAAATTTTATTAATCAACTCGCGGATTTGCTCTAACGATGCAACAACCGGAACGATTTCCCGATTCATAATAAAAGAAAGTTTTTGAATAATGTTGAAATCGCTGGGGTCTGCAACTGCTAAGCGAACACTTACCCCATCGGTTGAAATAGCAACGACATTACTTTCACGGGCAGTAGCACTAGTTAAAAGCTTAATGACATCGTCAGGGACTTCGATATCGGAGAGGTCGACAAAGTCGTAGTGGTTAAATTCAGCAACAGCTTTAGCAATTTGGAGAGTGTTAGCATATTCAAGTTTAAGTAGCGCATCTTGAAGATTGCCCCCACTCTTTACAACTTCTCTAGCTTCTTGTAACTGGTCGCTGCTAAGAACTTCGTTCTTTACTAATATTTCACCGTAATCGCCACGAGCCTTAGCCACACCGTTCTCCTCTTTAATTTGGAATCTTTAAATTTTCTTCCAGCCGTTATTGTGTGCAAGTTTCCTTGTTGTTGCAAGGGATTAAAAGGTAAAGCTTGCGGTAAACCTGATAATATCATTAAATAATGATAGGCGACTGCCTAGCTTGGATGGCTATGGCACAAAACTTGGAGTCTCGCAGTTACCGATTGGTGAACCTTGCTACCGCATCATTTTGATTCTTGTTTGAAGAACCCTAAGCGCATTGTGCTGCTTGGATCGACTGGATCTATTGGTATAAGCACCTTGGATGTGGTTGCGGCGATACCCGACAAGGTAGAAGTTTTTGGATTATGTGCGCATCGCAAAATAAAAGAGTTACTCGAACAAGCGCACAAATTTCATCCTAAATTCATAGTTGTAAGCGATCCACAAAGCGCGGCTAAAATAAATCTAGCGGAGCTTCCTAAAGGATGTCAATTATTAACAGGCGCAGACGCGGTGATTCGCCTTGTCCAAATGAATGAAGTGGAAATGGTGGTATCCGCAATTGTGGGGGCTGCTGGCCTAGAAGGAACTTGGGCCTCCTTAGAAGCGGGTAAACAAGTTGCCCTTGCCAATAAAGAAACTTTGGTGGTTGCAGGCCAACTGGTGATGGAACTTGCAAGAAGCAAGGGGACTTGTATTTTGCCTGTAGATAGCGAACATAGTGCCATATTTCAAGCGCTGCAAGGTGGGTCAAAAAGTTCGGTAGCTAAAATAATTTTGACCGGAAGTGGCGGGCCTTTCCGAGGTAAAAAAACCGCAGACCTTGAATTTGTCACACCCCAAGAAGCTCTCAAACACCCCACTTGGCAGATGGGCCCAAAAATCTCTATCGATTCCGCTACCCTGATGAACAAGGCACTTGAAGTTATCGAAGCTAGGTGGCTTTTTGATATCCCTGCTTCCCAAATTGAAGTTATTCTTCACCCCGAAAGCGTGGTTCATAGCTTTGTCGAATTTGTTGATGGCTCGGTCATCGCACAAGCCTCGCCACCAGATATGCGATTACCAATTCAATATGCTTTAACATACCCAGATAGAGTTCCTGGCCCAACTCGCAAGTTGGACTGGAAGAATTTAAAAACTTGGAATTTCGAACAACCTGACTTAGACACCTTCGCTTGTCTAAAAATAGGATTAGAAGTTGCTAAGCGGGGTGGAACTTGTGGCGCAGTTCTTAATGCAGCAAACGAAATTGCTGTTGAAAGCTTTCTTAAAGGCGATTTAGCCTTTTTAGATATTGCAAATGCTGCTCGTATGGCTTTAGATAATCATAACTTCAGCCCTTCACCAACACTAAGTGACTTACACCAGTGCGACCGATGGGCCCGAGAGGAGATAATTCGTTGGACCAGCAAAAAAAATCAGACAGTGACAATCCATTAGAAGTGCAAAAGTCGGTACGAATGCCAGAAATGAATAATGCCGCTGCGCCTCCAGAAATGACCCCTCTTGCTTGGCTAAAAGCGAATGCAGTTTTCGTAGGTATGCTTCTATTTGGCTTGTATTACCTTTATTCCAACTTTGGATTTGAAGGAGTCATCAAAGCTGCCTTAGTGGCACTAGGGCTTGGATTTGTCATCTTCATTCACGAACTAGGGCACTTTGCTTTTGCAAAACTTTGCGATGTTCATGTTAAAACTTTTAGCATCGGCTTTGGCCCTGCCCTGCCCGGATGCAGCTTTAAACGGGGCGAAACTCAATACCTTATCGGCGCACTTCCCTTGGGTGGCTATGTTTCTATGGTAGGCGAAGGCAGCGAAGCCGATGAAGGCGAAGACTACCCCAGATCCTACAAAAATAAAACCGTAGGCCAGCGAATGCTTATTATTTCCGCTGGCGTTATTATGAATGTCATCCTTGGAGGCATTTGTTTTATCATCGTTTATCGCTTTCACGGCGTGCCCCGACCACCCGCAGTTGTTTGGCGCGTGGATTCAGGATCCCCTGCTTGGCAGGCAGGCGTTAAGACGGGATCTTCTATTACTCAACTTGCCGATATCAAAAATCCTACCTTTGACGATCTTAGGCTTGCTGTCGCACTCTCGGGCCACAACACCCAAATTCCCTTTATCTTTCAATCAAACAACGGTGGCCCCAAGTTGGAAGTTGCCTTAGAACCTAGGCGTGATAAAAACGATATGGTTCCTATGATCGGGGTTGCTCCACCACCACGAGCCATCCTTGCACCACTTCCCGACAAAGATACGAACAAGGTTAAACCCAACCTACAGTGGATTACTCCATTTATTAAAAACAGCCCAGCATCCAAAGCTAGAGTCATCCCCCTTACCTATGGCGATGTGGTGATGGGTATAAGTAATCCCAAGGCAGAAGGTTTTCTTTCCATCGATCACGATTTAAAACAAAGCTGGTTCGATGCGGTAGAATTCACAAAAGTTCTTCTGGAACATTCAGGAAAGCCTTGTAAAATTCTTTATTACACCAAAGGGTCGGAACAACCAACCGAGTTAGAACTTAGCCCCGAAGGCTTTTTGCCAAGCGAAGGCTTTTTGCCAGGCGATGGCTTTTTGCCAGGCGATGCCATTGTTGGCACCACCAATCCAATCCAAAGCAAAAACTACAACCCATTACTCACCCAAAAACTTACCCCAGTTCAAGCTTTTGAACCTAGGCCAGAAGGTGACTTATTCGAATTCACTTCCAGAATGGGCCAACTTGCAGGAAAGCCTATTATCCTTGAGGTCAAGCGTAGTCAGGAAAAAGAAAAAACCGTTTTGATTTTAGTTCCACCCGCCTATCACTTGAGCCTAGGAATGAATATGAAGATGGGTGAAGTTGCAGCGGTGCGCAAGGGTTCCCCAGCGGAAAAGGCCGGGGTTCAGCAAGGAGATCGAATTGCAAGCATCGAATTAACCCCACAAGACAAAGCTTCAATCAAACAAAACCTCGATTCTTTTGACCCGCTTAAATTACCCGATGAACTTGCAAAAATTGCAGGATCTTTCGAAAAATGCTCGGTTGTTCTTACCGTCGGTAGAAGAAATAACACCACGCACGAAGCTGTGGTTATGATCCCCCTTCCTGCTGTGGAATGGGATCATAGTTTTGATGGCAACCTTGAAGAACCAGTTAAGCCATCATCTCCTTTATCTATCCCACAACTAGGAATTGCTTTCCGTGTAGAAAATACCGTCTTGAAGGTTGAAGATAAGTCTCCTGCTCAAGAAGCCGGGGTTAAAACCTTTGATGTCGTCGAGCAAGCTCGATTTGCTCGCTTCGACCGCAAAACCAATACCGAAGTCTGGGACAAATGGATCGATCTAAAAAGTTATCGTGGCAAAAGTGATCTGCAAGTCTTCGACCAATGGTCTTTTGCTTTTGCTATTCTTCAAGAACGAGAACCTCACAAAATTCAACTCAAAGTCCGAAGGACAGGCGAACCAAACCTCATCTTATTAGAACCTATGGTTGCTTTGCCTGATAACACTTGGCCTTCAAAAGAGCTTGGCCTTCGAATGGTCAGCGATTTCGTGATGCAAAAAGCCGATTCTATTTTTGAAGCTATTCAGTTTGGCACCCGAGATACGGTCAAATCCATTAGGGCTATGTACCAAAATCTGGGCAGCCTTCTTACAGGCAGAATTTCTACCGATAGCCTAGGTGGCCCGATCGAAATTGCTTCTCAAACCTTTAGTGCAGCAGAAGACCCTTTTGCTCTCATTTTATTTCTTGGGATGATTAGCATTAATCTTGCGGTCGTTAATTTCCTGCCTATTCCAATGCTAGATGGTGGGCATATGGTTTTTTTGATCTATGAAAAGCTACGAGGAAAGCCTGCTTCTGACTTTATTATGGGGGCTGCTACATATCTTGGGCTTGCAATTGTTCTTACACTTATGGCATTTGTATTTTACTTAGATATCAAGCGAAGGTTCTTTTAACAGGTAGTTCGACAAATGAGCCAAGAAAATTCTGGAGCCGAATTTAAACTCTTCACTTCAAAAAGTATAGCGGTGCTACTTTGGGTTAGTACCTTTGCTTTACTTTCCTTTTATGAGTTGTTCCTTTTGTTTATGAAATTAATTTTCATCGAAAAGAAATAGACAGCCTTTTGGCTTTGTTATCTGCTTCTGAACTCTTGCATTCTAAAAAGAGAACCGAAACCCAGCGACTGCGTTCGCTGAGGTCGCCTTTAAATCTTCTTTATCATTCTCTTTTTTAATTCAGAACACCGAGCGCAACACTAACGCAGGTCGTCCAACGCTTCATTACAAAGTAAGTCAGCATCCTTATTTTGTTCTCTTCTTATGTGGATCAGTTCAACCTTGCCCTTCATTTCTGAGATTAATTCTCGGGCTTTTAAACAAAGCGGTTTTAACTCTTCGCTCTTCACCTTATATTCGCCCTGGACTTGCTTAACCATAAGTTCACTATCGCTATGGATCAAAACATCGTGATCTGGGTGGGTATTAACCAGAAATTCAAGGGCTCGAACCAGCGCAATATACTCTGCTTGGTTATTAGTCATAACGCCAAGCTTTTCGGCATCTTCCTTAATAATGCTACCGCCCTTACGAACGAGAAAGGCAAAAGCAGCCTGGCCTGGATTGCCTCGAGAAGCCCCATCAGTATGAATAAAAAGCTTGGTCATAAAGTTATCCCTAGAGTCCTTCGCAATATTGCGACAGCGTAAAAAAAATTGATACGCGATATTAATGTTAAAACCGCAAAACCAACAGGTCAATTACCGGGTTAAACTTCTATACTTTCAGTATGAATATTTTACCCGCAATAAAGCCGGTGCCTTCGCAAGAGTCGCAAGCAAAAATTTTACTGCTTGAAACTTCAAGCCTGAATGCACTTGTTGCACTTGGCAAAGGCACTAGCATTCTATCGCATAAAATATTGGGAACTGCTAAAAAACATGTAAGCGATCTAGCCCCTACGATCGCCACCCTTCTTGATGAAAACCAAATTAAGGCAAACGAACTTGACGCAATTGCGGTAGGAATTGGCCCGGGCAGTTACACCGGGCTTCGCATCGGCGTGATGAGCGCCCGCACCCTTGCAATGGTCACAGGGGCTAGACTCTTGGGGATTTCTACTTTCCAAATTTTAGCACAGAAGGCCTTTGCTCTAAGGCACAGAAAAGTCGAGATCATCTCAGATGCACAGCAAGACAAAATTTATGCTCAAACTTTTATTGTTACCGAGGATAACGAAACTAAGGCTGGGGAACTTGAAATTGTTGGCTGTAAGGAATGGGCCATTAAAAGAGAATCTAGCTACGCCCTTTCGGGGCCAGGATTGGCCAAGGTTTTACCATTGCTAGACCTCCAAAGCACAACTATTTTGGAAACAGCAGGAATTATCGACCAAGAATCTTTCCTTACCCTTGCTATAAAAAAATTGATGAGCCAAGATTCAGATAACCCGTTAAGCCTTCAACCCTTATACTTGCGAAGAAGCTCTGCAGAAGAGCAATGGGATCGCAAGGTGCCAGAAGCCCATTAAGCCAATTAGGATACTATGAAAAAGATTCAACCGTTCCGCTGGATTGTCTGCCTTACTTTGCCACTCTTTATGATGTCAGCCCCTTGGGCAGTTTCAGAAGAAAAAAAGATTCGCCCTTTATTTACAGTAACACTAGACCCTACAGTATCGAAGGAACCAGTTAGCGGGCGAATCTATTTAGTGTTATCAAAAAGTCAGAGTAGCACGATAACTCCGGAACCTCGCTGGGTAGACCCAGACCCTTTTTTCAGCCAAAATATCACAACGATTAAGCCTGGTGAAACCATTCGACTTGGAAACGATCTGAAAGGTTTCCCTCTAGAAAATCTTGAGAAAATAGCGCCGGGAAGCTATTGGGCCAGCGCAGCCCTTGATTTGAATAAAGCGAGCAGGAAGATTTTTTCTTCTGAAGGAAACTTTTATAGCAAATCGGTGCAGGTACAAATTGGGCAGAATAGCCTGTTACCTACTGAACTCGTTTTAAATGCTGTTTTTCACGAGCCAGCATTTCCAGAAACCGAATTAGTTAAACTTGCCCAAATGGAAAGCAACTCTTTAACCAAATTTAATGGCAGAAAAACGAGGATAAGAGCGGGGGTAGCTTTGCCCGCAAGTTATAAAACAAACCCTACGAAAAAGTATCCGGTTGTTTATGAAATTCCAGGATTCGGCGGGAATCATTTTGCAGCGTTAAGTTCTCCTGTGCGTGGCAAAACCCTTTTAGAAACCGAAGAGGTTGTTCATATCACACTTGACCCCGATTGCCCTCTTGGCCATCACACCTTTGCAGATTCTGCGAATAATGGCCCTTGGGGTTATGCCCTAACTCAAGAATTTATTCCCTTCCTTGAGAAAGAATTCAGACTAATTCCAGAGCCTTGGGCTAGGTTAGTTACGGGGCATTCATCCGGAGGGTGGAGCAGCTTATGGCTTCAGGTAAAATACCCAAGTATTTTTGGTGGAGTCTGGTCAACCGCGCCAGACCCAGTTGATTTTCGCGACTTCCAGCGTATCAACCTTTATTCTCCAAACCAGAATATGTTCAAGGATGAAAAAGGGGTAAGCAGACCAATCGGGCGTAAAGGAGAAACACCGTTTCTCTTTTACAAACCTTTTTCTGATATGGAAGAAGTGATGGCAAGAGGGGGCCAACTTGGATCGTTTGAAGCTGTTTTTAGCGACCGAGATGCAATGGGAAATCCTAAAAAGCTTTGGGACAGAAAAACTGGGGTGGTAGATCAGTTTGTGGCTGAAACTTGGAAAAAGTACGACATTCATTTAATCCTTGAAAACAACTGGGCTACTCTTTCTTCAAAGCTTCAGGGAAAAATTCATGTTTATATGGGATCGCTAGATACTTTTTACCTTGAAGGAGCAACACGACTATTAGGCGATAGCTTAAAAAAACTTGGAAGCGATGCAAAGGTCGAGCTTTTTGAAGGGAAAGACCATTCGAGTATTATGGATGCAAACTTGCGTAATCGTATTAATAAGGAAATGGCGACAGCCATACAACTGGGCAGGCAAAAGAATTCGAACCGCTAGGATTACAACTTAAATGATAGAAACAATTGCAATTATCGGAACCGGAATGATAGGTGGGTCTATTGGCCTTGCCAGCAAAAAATCAGGAATGGTAACAAAGATCATAGGGTACGATCCCAATGCAGAATCGCTAGAAGCAAGCAAAGCCTTAGGTATTTGTGATGCAATCGAGTACAAGTTTGAAGATGCAATAAAAGAAGCAGATTTGGTAATATTTTCGCTACCTGTGCAGGGGATAGCGAGCCAGATACTACTTGGTTTAAAGCACGCAAAAAAAGGCTCAATTTTTACAGATACAGGTAGTACCAAGTTAGAAATATGCAAGCAATTAGAGAACAAGCTAAGGGGGGCGGATTGCGTCTTTGTACCTGCGCATCCGATAGCAGGATCAGAAAAGAGTGGGCCAACAGCATCGCACGCGGATTTATTTCGAGGAAAACTAACGGTGCTATGCCCGTGGGAAGAAAGCCCGGAGTGGGCGGTAGAAAAGGTAACAGATTTTTGGCAATCGATAGGGGCAAGGGTTGAAAAACTGTCGCCGGAAGAACACGATAAAATTTTTGCATTAACAAGCCATCTACCCCACTTAATTGCTTACTCGCTTGCAGGGTTACTAGAGCCAAGGGATGCGCAATTCACCGCGGGTGGGTTCCGCGATACGACCCGAGTTGCAGGAAGTGACCCCGCGTTATGGACAGAGATATTTAAAGCGAATAAAGGCCCGCTATTAGAAGCGCTTCAAAAGTTTCAAGCAGGTTTAGAAAAAATCGAAGCCGCATTAATATCGGGTGACTTTAAAACCGTACAAACTATCTTAGAAAAGGCCCAGCAATTCCGCAGGAAGATACAATAAAAAAAGGAGAAGCCACTTAGGCATCTCCCCTTTTCAATTTTAATTTACTACTTGATGACTTAATCTTCTTCCCGAAGTTTTGAAAGTACAGAATAATCTTCGAGGGTGCTGGTATCGCCAATGGTTTGCTTTCCAGCAGCGATATCGCGTAAAAGCCGGCGCATAATTTTACCGGACCTAGTTTTGGGCAGACTTTCTGTGAATCGAATTTCATCGGGCCTTGCAAGGGCTCCAATTTCCTTTGCCACATGGTCACGCAGTTCTTTTTTAAGTTCTTCAGAAGCTGTAAACCCTGCCTTTAGAGTGACAAAACAGGAAATCCCTTCTCCCTTAATTTCATCAGGCTTACCAACCACCGCTGATTCTGCAACCTTTGGGTGATTCCCCAACGCTGATTCTATTTCCATCGTGCTTAATCGATGCCCCGCAACATTCAAAACATCGTCTACACGACCCATAATCCACAGGTAGTTATCCTCATCGGAACGGGCACCATCTGAGGTAAAATAACTGTTTGGAATCTGCGACCAATACTGTTCTTTATAACGAGCATCGTCATTAAAAATGGTGCGAAGCATCGAAGGCCAAGGCTTGCGAATAACCAGCAAACCACCTTGATTAGGCCCCACTTTGTTTCCAAGTTTATCAACAACTTCTGCAACAACACCGGGCAGAGGTTTGGTAGCGGACCCCGGCTTGGTAGGAATTGCGCCTGGCATAGGGGCGATCATAATTGCACCTGTTTCTGTCTGCCACCAGGTATCTACAATTGGACAACGGCCTTTGCCTATTTTTTCGTGGTACCACATCCAAGCTTCGGGGTTAATCGGTTCACCCACCGAGCCAAGCAAACGCAGACTACTAAGGTCGTGGCTATCTGGCCAATGATCGCCCCATTTGATAAAGGCACGGATTGCAGTGGGGGCGGTGTAAAAAATACTAACTCGGTACTTCTCGATTATATCCCAAAAGCGATCTTCTTTAGGGTGATTTGGCGCACCTTCAAACATTACCACAGTTGTACCGTTACAAAGTGGACCATAAACAATATAGCTATGGCCAGTAATCCAACCCACATCTGCAGTACACCAGTAGACATCTTCTTCTTTAAGATCAAAAACCCACTTATGTGTTGCAGATGTTCCTAAAAGGTAGCCTGCGGAAGTATGAAGAATACCTTTTGGCTTACCAGTTGAACCACTGGTATAGAGGATGAATAAAGGATGTTCGCTATCAAAAGGTTCTGCGGGGCAAATAGCAGAAGAAGAAGCCATTTCTTCGTGCCACCAATAATCCCTACCCGGTTTCATATCAACTTTTAGGTTACAGCGATTAAAGACGATAACTTTTTCAATGGAGGGAGATTTAAGAAGGGCTGCGTCTACATTTTCCTTGAGGGGAATAACTTTACCTCGGCGCCAACCACCATCAGCGGTGATTAATATTCTAGCACCTGCATCATTATTACGATCTGCAACAGCCTCGGCACTAAAACCACCAAAAATCACACTATGCACCGCACCTATTCTTGCACAGGCAAGCATTGCAATTGCTGCTTCGGGAATCATCGGCATATAGATGGTTACTCGGTCGCCTGACTTGGTTCCAATTTTTTTCAAGACATTAGCGAATTTACAAACCTCACGGTGCAACATTTGATAAGTAAGAACGCGGGAATCTCCTGGCTCCCCTTCCCAAATGATAGCAGCCTTATTTCGCCTTGGGCCATGAAGATGGCGGTCTAAACAATTTGCGCTAACATTAAGTTTTCCCCCAACAAACCATTTAGCGTGAGGAAGGTTCCATTCCAAAACCTTGTGCCATTTTTCTATCCAGTCGAGGGAGGACGCCTGTTGCCCCCAGAACTTATCGGGGTCTTGAGCAGATTCCTGCCAAAGTTTCTCGTATTCTGCCATACTGTTCACAGCGGCATTTGCAACAAATTCTGCAGTTGGTGGAAAAGATCGAGTTTCCTTCAAAACGCTGGTAATATTAGTTGAAGAAGATGACATTGCACAGCCTTTAAGTTAAATTTGGTATGTAAACCAACCACGAAAGTATTCTAAATTCCGAACTAGGATACAAGCATAAAAGTTTACCAAATGTCACCCCTTATTGAAATAAAAAACAACAGGTCACTTCAGAAAGTTTTGCAACAAGTCAGCCAATCTAGTTGACCGGTGAATAATTTAGTTAAATAATGGGGGCTTACAAAAATAATGGCAGGAGTCTTACAATGCGTTGTATTAAGTTTCTTTTTGCTTGCACATTATTATGTGGCACATTTGCACTTGGGTTTTCCCAAGAGAACAAACCCACAGGGGAAACACAAACACTTTTTATAGGCACCTATTCTGGGCCTAAAAGTGAAGGCATCTACAGTATGCAATTTAACCCAGTAAGTGGGAAACTTAGCAACCTATCCCTTGCTGCTAAAAGTGAGAACCCGTCTTTTCTAGCGCTTGATACTTTAGGAAGTCGAATCTTCTGTGTTAATGAAATCTCAGCTTTTAAAGGAAAAAAAGCTGGTGCGGTTTCTTCCTTTAGCCTGAAAGATAACAACAAACTTGAACTAATCAGTCAGGAATCCAGCGTTGGGGATGGCCCTTGCCACCTTGCGCTAAGCAAGAACAAAACAAATCTGGTTGCGGTAAATTATGGGGGAGGAAGTACCTGCCTTTTACCTGTGGATGAGAAGGGGAAACTTGCCCCAGCATCAGATTTTATTCAACACGAAGGGACTTTTAATGGTAAAAAACTTACCCCTCATGCACACTCGGTTCAAATGTCGCCTGATGGTAAATTTGCGGTGATTGCAGATCTAGGGCTCGATAAAATTTTTATTCACGAAATCGATGCAAAATCAGGCAAATTCATCCCATTTAAAGTACCTTTTCTTCAAACTGCTAAAGGCGCTGGGCCTAGACATATGGCTTTTCATCCAGAAGGAAAACACCTTTTCGTTGTAAATGAATCGAATTCCACGGTAACTGTTTTTCGTTGGCAGCCCGAAAAATCCGACTTCAAAACCCTGCTTAGTGTCTCGACTCTTCCCACGAATTTTCAGGGAAATAACTCTACTGCTGAAATTGTTGTTCACCCAAATGGCAAGAATGTTTACGCTTCTAACCGTGGTCATAATAGTATTTGTGTTTTAAATTTTAACGCCGATAAAGAGACTCTGGAAGCTTCGGGGCACGCTAAAGAAAAAATCAGCACCCCTAGAAACTTTACCATCCATCCATCGGGTAATTGGTTACTCGTAGGAAACCAAGCTACTAATTCGATTTCTATTTTCAAAGTTGAATTAAATGGGGGACTAACTTTTTCTGAACTGGTAGAAAGTATACCAACCCCAGTTTGCCTGCGTTTCTGGATTCGCTAAAGATAAGTGGTATTAGTTGCAAAATTCCTTAAAATAAGTATATGGCTAACCTTTGGTCTGGGATTGGGCAATTAATGTCTGATTCTTTTAACGAACCTGAATCAGTTTTAAACAGTGAATCACAAATTCATTGTTTTAGTGATGATCGTACCCTACCCATTGAGAAAACCTTTCTCAAAAGGTATCGGATGGAACTTGATTTTGATCCCAAGGGCTACCAAGCGGAACCACAATTACCCGATTCCTATTTTTGGCAAGAATGGAGCTGGAGGCTTCAAGAAGTACATGCAGAGGTACTTTTCGAGAGTTTTAATCGTGAGATGGATTGCAAAATTTTCCGAAGTTTTCATACCCAAGGAGGTTGTAGTTCACTTATTCGCGACCTTAGCCAAAGGGCCGAATTTGTTCCCGAGGCCACTTGGTTAGTAAGCAACCAAGAAAGGGCATGCGGCAGCATTCAAGCCGTTTTACATAACGGAAAAACTCTTGCAATTCAAAATGTTGGGATTTCTCCTTTACATCGAGGAAAAGGCTTAGGAAAAGCTCTTTTACTAAAACTTATGATTTCTTTATCTCGGTATAGCCTTAACAAAATTACTCTGGAAGTTAGCGCTGAGAATTTTATCGCTATCAAACTTTATCGTAATCTTGGATTCCGCAAAACTAAACTGATCTACAAGGAAATATTATCTTCTTTCAATCATTCTTGATACTTTTGGCAAGAGAATGAACCAACACCTTACGAGGCAAACCTTGGAAAAACAAGTTCACCACCACACTTTCGAAAACGGCTTAACTCTTCTTATGGAGCAAATGCCCCATGTTCGGTCTGCTGCGGTTAATCTGATGGTCCCTGCAGGTTGTGGGCTCGACCCCGCAACAATGCCTGGGCTTTCTTCCGTACTTTCCGATATGGTTCTTCGAGGCGCAGGCAAAAATAAAAGTAAAGAACTTTCGTTGGCTATGGACGGCATTGGGCTTGATCGAAGTTGCTCTGCTGGTACAACCCATATACGCTTATGGGGCGGGACTTTAGCTCGCAACTTACCTAAAGCTATCGATCTTTTTGCTGATATTATTTTAAAGCCCTTGCTTCCAAAAGAAGAGCTTGATTCAGTTAAAATGCTTGCAATTCAAGATATTCAATCTATCGAAGATGAACCAAAGCAGAAAGTCATGCTGGCGCTACGAAAAAATCATTTCCCCTCACCTTTAGGAAATGATCGCAGAGGTACCATCAATGGCATCAATGCCATCACACACGATGCATTAAGTAAGTTTTGGAAAAAACATTTCCGACCTAATGGGTCGATAATTTCTGTTGCTGGAAATGTCGAATGGGAACCACTTAAGGATCAAGTTGAAAAGTTATTTGGTAAATGGAAATCAACAGAATTACCCGCAATTAAACTTACCCCAGGTATAGGGGGTGTCACTCATATCACCAAAGAAACCCAACAACTACAGATAGGAATCGCCTATCCATCTGTACCGGTTGGTCACAAAGAATATTATGCTGCAATTGGCGCGGTAAATATATTGAGTGGCGGAATGAGTTCTCGTTTGTTTACCGAGGTTAGAGAAAAACGGGGCTTATGCTATTCGGTATGGGCAACCTATCAAAATTTCAAAGAAGTTGCAGCAATCATTTGTTATGCAGGAACTACTACAGAAAAAGCACAGGAAACACTTGATGTCACCATCAAGCAGATAAGAAATATGACCAAGGGTGTCAAAGAAGATGAAGTAAAAAGGCTAAAGATTGGCCTTAAATCTTCGATGCTAATACAAGAAGAATCGAGTTCGGCCCGAGCAGGATCCATAGCAGTTGACTGGTATTATTTAGGCAAGATAAGGCCGCTAGAAGAAGTGCAAAAATCCATAGATTCGATAACTACCAAGTCGATATTAGAGCATATAAAGCGAACAAATCCAAAAGAATTCACCGTGGTAACTTTGGGAAGCAAAGCACTTAAATACAAAGAATAATTCAATATTCATAAAGGAAATTCATCGTGCCATTTTATCAACAACAATGTTTGAACGGTTTAACAATCATAGGGGAAGTGATTCCTGAGGCAAGATCCGCAGCGGTCGGATTTTTCGTGCGGACTGGTTCAAGAGATGAAACTTCTGCAGAATCAGGGGTAAGCCATTTCCTTGAGCACATGTTGTTTAAGGGTTCAAAAAAGCGTGATGCTGCCACGGTCAATAAAGATTTCGACAAGATTGGTGCCAACTACAACGCCTTCACCAGTGAAGAAAACACGGTTTATTATGCGTCGACCCTCCCCGAATATCATCAAGATGCAACGGAATTACTTGCAGATATTATGCGCCCATCGTTACGAAGTGCCGATTTTGAAATGGAAAAAAAAGTTATCATTGAAGAAATCGGAATGTATGAAGATAACCCAGGCTGGATGGTTTTTGATCACGCAAAAAAACTTTTCTTTGCAGATCATCCGCTGGGAAATAGCGTGCTAGGTACGACGCAAAGTGTCACCGATTTAAAACGCGACCAGATGGTTGATTATTTTCAGCGCAGGTATTTAGCGTCAAACATAACCTTGGTGGCAACGGGGAATTTTGATTGGGGAAAGTTTTCTGCCAAGGCCGAGAAACTCTGTGGTTCTTGGAAAACAGGGCTAGCAAGGCGCGATAATATTAGACAAACCTCAGGCTCGGGTGATTTTAAAATTATCGAAAAGGAAACAGCAACCCAGCAAAATGTGGTTATGATTTCCCCCGGTCCGCCAGCAGCATCCCCCTTGCGCTATGCTGCAAACTTATTTGCAATGATCCTAGGCGACAGTTCGGGAAGTCGTCTTTATTGGGCCTTGGTTGATAATGGCCTAGCAGAATCTGCAGACTGTACTTTCCACGAGTATGATGGTGCAGGGGCTTTTTACACCTCCTTTTCATCTGACCCAAAAAAAACTGCCAAGAATCTTGACATCACTATCAAGCAACTTTACACCCTTATTGCCAAGGGAATCACTGAAGAAGAATTAGATCAAGCAAAAAGTAAAGTTCTTTCACGCTTAGTTCGTTCCGGTGAAAAAACAATGAACCGACTTTTAGAAATAGGGATGACTTGGGTTTATCTCCGTAGGTATAAATCTATTGATGAAGACTTGCAAGCCTTTGAAAAAGTGAACCTTAGGCAAATTCAGCAACTGATTGAACGATACCCCTTGCTTAGAATTACCACGACCGCAATGGGTCCATTAGGAAAATTAAAGATGCCAGAGATTCCAAAACAACCAAAGAACACTATTCCACAACCTTCATAATGACGGTTTGGGCAGCAAATTCTCGGTTTTTACCTTCCTGCTTCGAAAAGACGACAAAAGGATAAACACCTGGTTGCATCCACGGTTCGACCTGAATAGTTACTAGGCGCTCGACTTGGCCTGGCAATATTAAAATTCCATTTAACCCAACATCAAGGACCGTTGCGCCGTGTGGAAGCCCCTTAATTTCGAGTGGAACACGGGCATTAAACCCGTTAAGCCTTTCAATTTTCACCAAAATTTTAATTGCAGCCCCTTTCTTGGCAATAACTTCTTGTGCCTCAGTAAAAGTTCGAAGGTCGCCTGGTTCTCCTAAAGTAGGTGCCTCTAGCAAAATACTTTTTTCAATAAGTTTTCCGTTTGATTGGGATGAGGCTTTGATAGTCCATTTGCCAAAACCTTTAGCAGGATTTTTTGCTTTTAAAGAAGCAAAAAGACTAAAGTTTACTGACAGTTCCCCTCGGGGAATAGTTAAATTCGGGGCTTGAAATCCTTCAGGTAATCCGCTTACTTTTAAATCCACTGGCGCATCAAATCCATCAAAGCGGTCTATATCTACATTCATAGCAATACCAGAACCAAGTGCTGGTTGTGTTTTTAATGGCGTTATACGCAAATTAAAATCTGGGTTTGGTTCTCGCAGCAACAATCGATAGCCATAATCTGGCCCCGATCTACCTTGCATTTCACGCACCCGAATGAGATATGTTCCATCTGCTGGGGGATCAAATTCAAGTAAAGAATCTTTACCTTGCTTGGGTCCACCATCATCATTCTGATAAAACAGTGTAACTTGTGGCAACCCGTTTGGGGGAAAAGTGCGACCAGGTAGATTAAGCGAAACCTTATACATTGGCTGCCCTAGAAAATGATGCACAGGAGTTGTACCTTCAAAACCAAGGCGCTTATTATCGATGGTATAAAATCTGCAGTCATCATCGGGGTTGCGAGGCAAAGCGCGAATTTTCATCAGTTCATTGCCTACAAGTACGAAGTCATTAACAGCTAATTCATTCCAATTTTCGATACGAATACCGGGGTTAGCAGAATCGTGATCGCGAAAAACGGTTAAAGTTTTCGCCAAGCCTCGGAGGACAAGTCGGGGGATAGGCTTGCCCATAGCATCAAGGATTTCAAGATAAGTATCAACCTTAGAACCAATTCGAGAGGCCAAAGTTTCGACGAATACTTTTTGACCTTTTCTTGCATAAAACTTCCATAAATGTATATCTGTTGCAGAAGAAAACAAAGCATTTCCAACCCCCGGGAGAGAGATAGCTTCGTTTTGTTTATAAATTATTTCTGGCACATCAGAAACAAGAATTGTTTTGCCTGTAACCGAAAAGATGCCAGGAAAAAGTTGTTCAAAGGGAATGGTACTACCAGCTTTATAAGAAATAGGAATGGTAGCTTTGATATTATTTTTGCCATTAAGCCCAACTCCTTGAAGCATCCAAGTTATTTCTTTTCCAGCTTGTGCACCAAGGGGAAAAACCGAAGTAACAATAGGAAAGTTTCCTAGGTGAAGGCGGTAAGTACCAAGGGTTGGCCCACCCCGATAATCGCGATCCCTAACTTCGATTGAATAACGGCCTTTCAAGGAACAAGAATGAGCAATCCAGCCATTAGAAGATTCAGAAACCACCACTCCTTCGGGATTTACTAATTGCATAACAGGATTAAAAACCTTATCATCTTTTTCGGTTTGAAGTTGAATTGCTAATTCTTGACCTAGTACCGCTTCAACAGAAAACCAATCGCAATCCCCTGCCCTTTGTAATGCACTTTTTAGGGTGCAAGGAAGATGCAGAGGTTGAGCTGTAAGTCGCGAATCATTAGGTTCTTGCTCTTCGATTCGTAAAAATCGATCGACTTCAAGATCAATATTTAACTCTTGCCCAAAAGTATTTTTAAGTAGGATATTACAAACCCCAGAAGATGCAGATGGGCCGGTTTGACCCTCAAGTTTAATTTCATTTTTCAAATTATTTTTTAATAAAGTAAGCGTAAACCCTTTTGTAGAAGTAGAAGCAACCAAAGGGGAATCAAGATGATCAACTTTGATGGTAAAAGTTGTTGGTTTTCCTAGGGTAATAAAAGCTGGGTCAATACTTTTTATTTCTGCTTTGGGTTGCTTAAAAGGAATTAAGACCCGCATAGACTTGCCTGTTTTCAAATCAAAAAGATCAAGTTTTCCATCTACTCGGCCAATAGCAGCGAAAGAGTTATCTTTAGAAAGGGCGAGAACGGAAGGAACATCAGAAAAAGCAGGGAAAGTTTTAATTTCATTTAGCTTTGTTGCATCCCAGATTTTCCAAACTTTATCTTCTCCGATGGAAATTATTCTAGCCCCATCAGAAGTCCAAGTTGCTTTAACAACACTTTTCGTATGTGCATAAGCAGAAAGCAAAAGCTTTGCAGATTCTGGTTCTACATTCCACACTCGAATACTTTGATCAACTCCTGCAGCAAGAAGTTGATTAGTTGTTGGACTCCAAGCCAAGGTATAAACCCAATCGGTAGAGTCGCTAAGAGCGTGAAGTTTTTTCCAAGAACTTGTGTTCCAAATTTTGACAGCGCGATCAGCGCCTGTTGATGCTAACATAGTGCCATCTTTATTAAAAGCGACCGAATAAACAGCATCGCTATGATCCTTTAATTCCTGAAGCAATTTGGCATCAGAAGCCGACCATATTTTCACCGAACGGTCATAACTACAGGTAACAAGTTGATTACCATTTGGGCTAAATACAACGGATTGAATCAAATCGTTATGGGCCTTGAATTGAAAAAGTGGCTTGGTGGAGAATTTATTATTAGCTAGGGTGTGAATTACAATTTCGCTTGATACACCAACTTTACCAGAGGCAATAGCAAGTGTTTTTCCATCGGAAGAAAATGCAAGAGCAGAAACCGTGGGGCTATCCAATGTTAAACGGTCAAGAACCACCGCATCCGATTTATTAATCAGAAGAACTTGATTTTCTTTAGCAGCAATAATGGTTTTGTCATCATGAGAAAACAAAACAGCTCGAACTGGATCTGGTTTTACTGCAGGCGCTTGATTTAAAAGTAAAACAGAAGCAATCAATGAAATGGTAGAACCTAAAAACATCGAAGAACCCTTTAATATTTAGTGATTAAAAACGAATTCCTTGGAGTTAAGAATTGCCCAGAACAGATCTTCGATTGCTTCTCGTTTGGATTTGGGATCTTTTGCATCAGGGGCATCAAGGATATGAAGGAAGCGAGATTGTTCATCAAGGTTTGGTTTTCTGGATAAAGCCCTAAGGAAAACTCGTTCCACGATTTTTTCATTAGAGAGATCAGAACTTTGCCACTGACTTCCTATGAAATCTATCGACCGAAGTTTTTCGTTAAGGGTGTTGCCATTAAATACATGAAGAGCTTGCCCTACGGTAGAATCTTGTTGCCTTTCGCAGGAACAGGCCTGGGCCCGCTCGGGTCTGCCAAAGGCTTCGAGAAATCTGGAGACGACAGAAGCATCGGGTAATTGCAAAGCTCGTAAGCCAATTGGATAGCCAGGATAAGCAGTTTTTGCATCTCCGGCCCGGCTTAAGATCTGATTAAAAGGAGTAGGAACACCGGTAACCTCAGAACAAGCATCGAGAAGAATTTCGGCTTTTAATCTGCGGGTCAAGAATTTAGAGTAGAAACGATCATCTGAAACATTAAGTCCATTAGGTATAGAAGAACGCTGATACGCAGCAGAGAGGACAATTTTCCGCATTAGTTTTCGCATATCATAATCATCTTTGATAAAATCAGAACTAAGAGCATCAAGCAACGGTAGGTTAGAGGCAGGGTTAGTAAGCCGGAGGTCGTCTTCTGCTTCGATGAGTCCTCTGCCCATAAAGTTTCGCCAAACTCGGTTCACAATGGCGCGGGCAAAAAAAGGGTTTTCTTTCGCAGTTAGCCAATCTGCAAATATTTCCCGCGGATCTAAATTACTATCTACTTTCATCGCTTGACCATCAAGAGGGGTCCCTGGCATTGCAATACCTTTTCTTGGATGCAAAACTTCCCCCACAGGATAACTTTCGATCAGGGTTTCGTTTAGGACATCGCCATTTTTTATACCTACCCGAGCGAATAAGCTTGCCATTCCCCAATACTGATCCTGAGTCCATTTTTCCAACGGATGGTTATGACAACGCGCGCAGGTAAGCGACATCCCCATAAAAGTGACCGCGGTGGTTTCGGTTAGATCGGTAATATCTTTATGAAGGACAAAGTAATTGGCTGCACCTTGACTAAGATTACTACCTTTTACCGTAAGAACAGATTTGGCAAATTGGTCCCACTTCACATTATCAGCTACTGATTTTCGGATGAATTGATAAAAAGCCCAGACCGCCTGCTGATTAAGATTACGAGTTGAAATTAGAAACATATCGGACCACTTGTAAGACCAGTAGTCGGTAGTTTCTGGCCTTTGCAATAAAGCATCTACAAGCAATTCTCTTTTATTGACTCGAGCATCGATAAGGAATGCTTGTAATTCTTTTTCATTTGGCAAAACACCTGCCATATCTAGATATAACCGTCTTATAAATTCTGCATCGGAACATTGCCCAGATGGAGCGAGTTGCAGTTCAAACAACTTGGTCAGGATATGGTGGTCGATAAAATTATGAGAAGGGTTTTTGCTAATAAAATCTGGGGGCAACTTGCTAGTAAACGGAGAAACGATGGCTGATAGTCCGGCATAATTTGCAAATAAAGCGATAATACTAGCTTCGCCGTTGCCTAAAACTTGAGCTATGCCATCTTGGTCAACCGAGGCCACTTGTTCTTCGCTAGAGGAAAACCTAACCCAGTTAGAAACATCGCGTATTCTACCATCGGAGTATTTAGCCCTAGCAAGCATTTTAATTTTATCATCTATTTTAAGTCTAAGCTTGTTTGGAATAACCTCGACTGAAATAACAGTTGGCTCATTGGTAGGAGAAGGCAAGGAACCCTGAGAAATCCAATTTTTGAATAATTGATAATCGGGATGATTTGAAGGGAACTTTTTACCTCCTCCGTGAGGTATTTTTAACGATACTTTCGCTAGCAACAAACTATCTTCGGGGTTTTTCCAATCGATCCTGCGACTATTTGCCTGCCTAGTCAGCACGAATAAATCGGCAGCGCTATCGTAACCACGAAGTGACAATTTCAAACCACCCTTGCCAGCTAGGGCACCGTGACAAGACCCAGAGTTACACCCTGCTCGAGTCATAGCAGGAATGATTTCGTTTTCAAAACTTACCTTAGCAGGTTCAGTTGCGTTTTTTACTGTAATGGAAGCCGTGGCATCTCCCACTTTTGTTTTCACATTTAAAACCGCATTTCCATCAGCCACAGCTTTTATTTTTCCAGCTTTATCTACGGTGAATATGCTGGCATTTGAGCTTGAGAATTCTGATTCTGTTGTAAGATCAGATACGATCGAGCCATCTTGCTCTAGCCCGATAAAAACCGAATGTAACTCACCATTTCCCTCTAAATCGATGCGTGCAGGTAGCACCGTAACTTTTGCAGCAAATGCAAAGGTTGGTTCTATGAATATAAAACACACCGCAATCAATAGAGGTTTTAGAATAAAAATCGCCTTGTTCATAAGGTGCATCCGCCTGTTGGTAATGGGCTCTTAAAAAAGCTCTTTAATTGGATTCAGGTTAAAATCGACCAAAGGAATAGGTCGACCTTGTGGGCCGGGTAATTCGTGGTGTGGGTCTAAGCCAAACGCTTTGAAAAGAGTAGCAGCAACTTCTCCGGGCAAAATTGGCCTAGTCTTGGGGGCATATCCTAGCTCATCTGATTCCCCTACCACCCTCCCACCTTTAATCGGGCCTCCGCCCATTAATATTGTCCAAACACCGGGGTGATGATCACGGCCACCTGCGGGGTTAACCTTTGGCGTACGGCCAAACTCTCCTAAAGCTGTCACTATCGTATTTTTTAATAATCCACGGTCGGATAAATCATCCATCAGCGTACTGAAGGCTTGATCGAAATTTGGTACGACCACCTTCGACATTTCTGCAATATCTGTGAAGGGCTTAGATCCGTGGATATCCCAAGTAATTTCATCAAATACCGTTTCAAACATATTCACGGTTACAAATCTTACACCTCGTTCGATCAGCCTTCGAGCCAAAAGGCAAGATTGCCCAAACCTCGTTCTGCCATACCTGTCCCGCATTGAATCTGTTTCCTGATTTAGAGCAAAGGCTTCTCGGGCTTTAGGGCTGGTCATAAGCTTATAGGCAAGGTTGTAATTATCATCGAACTGTTGAGATTTGGCATCTTTTTCAAAGGCCTTGATATTAGCATCTACCGAATCTCGAAGTTTACGCCTACGATCAGCACGGATAGAGGTGATGTAGTCGGGGGGAAGTAAATCGGGGACTTTAAAATCTTTGATAGAAGGATCTGCATCAAGAACAAAAGGGTCGTGTTGTTTACCTAGGTAACCGGCGGTTTGGCCGTGGGGCATATTTCCGCCTGTGCGACCAATAGGTTTTGGGATAAGAACATGGCCAGGAACTTCACCACGCTGGCCTTTCAAATAAGTTAGAACACAACCTGCGTGGGGATGCTCCATTCCGCCTGAAAAAAGGCGACCGGTTTGCATCATTTGGTGGCCCGAGTCGTGCACCGCACTGGCTGTATGATAAACAGAACGGACAAGTGAAACCTTATCCATCTGCAAGGCAAGTTTGGGAAAAATTTCAGTTATGCGAATACCCGGGGCCTTGGTTTGGATGGTTTTAAAAGGGCCACGAATTTCTTCGGGTGCATTTGGTTTTGGATCCCAAGTATCGATATGACTAGGCCCGCCCACCAGAAAAAGCATAATGCAATTTACATCGGTATCTGTGACAGCGCCCGCAGCTTTTTTCGCAAGGAAACCGGGATAGGTTAATCCTATAAGGGGAAGAGCCCCTGCGTGGATAAAATCTCGGCGTGTAAACCCATCACAAAAATGGGCCGCCTTTTTAGCATCAACTCTTATCATTTTTACTTTCCCTTTAGGTGGGCTTAACCCTTTTAAAGTACCTTTACCTTAAGTGTTAGTCAATCAAACAAAAATGGAAACAATGGGTAATCTTTTTAGAGGGGGACTGCAAAATCGGACTTTTAATACAACAACCTTTAGATTTCCAAATTCCTTACTTATTTTTAGGGCATCTAGTCAGACAAACTTGTAAAAAGAATCTTAGATTTTATCGTACTGATTATGAGATTATGCAAACGATTACCCAACCACAAACAGAACAGAACCCTCTTTTACTTTATGAAGCAAAAGAAAAAGAATTCTTGCTGAAAAATCAAACTTTGGCCCGTTGGGAAAGCTTGTTTGGTCAGGGGCGAATCGTTTGGTTTCTTTTATTCGTAGTCTTATGCTGGCTAAGCCTTGGGCAAAACAACTTTTCTGCTTGGTGGCTTCTTGCTATGCTTCCACCTTTTTTCGCACTTCTAATTCTGCACGAAAAAGTTACAAAGGCTTGGCAAGATGTCGCTCGTAACCTCGAATTTTATCAATCGGGAATTGCAAGGCTCAAATACCAATGGCAAGGAAAAGGAAGTCAGGGGCAACGCTTTAGAATTAAAAACCATCCTTATGCAGACGACCTCGATATTTTTGGACCAGGATCACTCTTTGAACTTATCAGCATTGCACGAACCCTCGTTGGCGAAAAAACTATTGCACAATGGTTGCAACTTCCAACCGATTCAACCGAAATCATCCCTAGGCAAGATGCGATTAAAGAACTCACCCCCTTGCTTACCCTTAGGCAAGAAATGAACGCCCGTTCGGGCGGCCCAAAAAACCTTGCGGATATTGAAACCCTTGTCGAATGGGGTGCTAATCCTCCTCACCTTTCCTCTAAAGTCCCATTAGTCATTGCTTTAACACTGGCAGGATTTTCTTTATTTGCTGTTCACGCTTGTTTGGTTTTGAGTCTTGGACTTCTCCCTTTAGGCATTGCCATCTTTGCTAATATTTTGCTTCACGCAATTTTATCTAACCCGATGGCAAAGATTTATCAGGGCGTCGACTTAAACACAGGGGCATTTGGTGTTTTATCCCGAGCCTTGGCTTTTCTTGAAAACACCAATTTCAACTCCACTATGCTTAAGGAAATGAAAAATCGAATTCAAGAAAAGGCAACAAAGTCACCTCCTTCTATTCTAATTTCTAATCTAGCTATTTGGATTGATCTTTCTAATGCTCTTAAGAACCTAATGTTTTCTCCCATAGGTTTTTTACTTAACTGGAAAATCGTCGTGGGCTACGGGCTCGAGCAATGGCGCAATACGAACGGCAAGCATATTAGTACTTGGATGAAAACGGTTGGTCAATTTGAAGCTCTGAATTCTTTTGCTAATTATTCATTTGAAAACCCAGACGACATTTTCCCAGAACTTTCTCAGGAAAAATCTTTCTTCCACGCCAACGCTCTTGGACACCCTTTGATGAGCAAAGATACCTGCGTTCGAAACAATTTAGAGATGGACTCCAAAACAAAACTTATGATTATCAGCGGTTCCAATATGTCGGGCAAAAGCACCTATCTTAGAACCGTGGGGATTAATACCGTATTAGCTTTTGCAGGCGGGCCAGTTAAAGCCAAGAGTATGAAAATTTCGCCTATGGCACTTGCTGCGGTTTTAAAAATCCAAGATTCTCTTGCGGAGGGAAAATCTAGGTTTTATGCAGAAATCCAGCGTGTCAGGCAAGTTGTTGACCTCGCAGATGGCATAGTTCCTGTCTTCTTTTTATTAGATGAAATTTTCAGCGGCACCAACTCTCACGACCGAAAGTTAGGGGCTTCTGGCGTTCTCAAAGGCCTTATTCGAAGGTCTGCTATTGGTATTGTTACAACACATGACCTCTCCCTTGCTGCAATTGCTGATCAATCTATTTCTAATGCAATCAACACACATTTTGCAGATCGGTTTGAAGAAGGAAATCTTAATTTTGATTACAAGATGAAGCCGGGCGTTGTAAGACATTCTAACGCTTTAGAGTTAATGCGTGCGGTGGGGCTCGAAATTGATGCCGAAGGTGATTAAAACTCTGGCGTTTCTTTGGATTCAATTTTTACAGGCAGACCGGGCAAGGGTTTGGCTTCTTCTACTTTGCGGTATCCAAGCGAAACCAAAACTTCAAGCACTTCGCTCCAGGTAGGAAATGGCCTACGATTCGAGCGCTTGTATTGATCCATAGCATTCATAAATGCGACTTCGTCGCTGTTGTATTGTTTTTCGAAGGTTACTGGGTCAACCATTCTGCGTTTTTCAGATTCGATTCTTCGATCGAGACCGGTACGCCTTTCAACCACGACGGGGATAAATTCCCTTCTACGATCGGAAGATTGCTTTCTAAGGTTTTCGCCTTTGGGGGGATCAATTTCCCCCTCAGGTTTTCCTGATATAGATTCAATATTATTTTCTGGAGAGCTCATAATTGAATTAAAAACTTTCCTAGGGAACTATCAATCATTTCCAATTAGTAGTATAACCAAATCTCGTTTGATGCCAACAAGCAAGCTGCATTTTTTAAGAATTGTTTTATCCTAAAGATGGTTTAGTTTTTCTTTCTTTGAGATAATCTTTTAGTGCTTCTTTCCAAGTTCTCATAGGGGGAAAACCTAATTCAGAATTACGGGCAGAGTTAAGCACACTGTAACTTGGCCTGCGTGCGGGGGCATTAAAATCCTTGGAGTTTATTGGAGAAAGGGAAGCATTTGATTGGGAAATTTCAAAAATAGCTTGGGCAAAATCAAACCAAGTACAGGATTGTTGGTTGGTTAAGTGTAGAAGTCCCTTGGCCTTAGTTTTTATCAAGCTTGCTGAAACTGCAGCAAGGTCTTTGGTATAGGTTGGGGTGCAGAACTGATCTGAAACCACTTTTAACGGCTTGCCTTGCGCAGCAACTTTAAGCATTGTTTCCACAAAATTTCCTCCTTTGCCCCCGCTCCCCCATACTCCATAAAGTCCACAGGTGCGGATGATTAAATGGTTGCGACAATTTGCGCTCACCACATATTCGCCTGCCAACTTGCTAATTCCATAGTTACTAACCGGGCCAGGTTTATCCGATTCTAAGAAAGGGGCTGTTCTATTTTGGTCTAGGCCAAAAACATAATCGCTACTGTAGTGAACTAAATATTTATCATTTTTATTGCACCACTTTGCAAGTTCTGCCAACCCCCAAGCATTCACTTGCATTGCACTTTGTGGGTCAGATTCAGCTTTATCAACCAAGTTATAAGCAGCACAATTCACCACAATATCAGGTTGAAGTTCATCGAGGCATTTAGTGATGGTCTCGGGAACAGCTAAATCTATTTTTGAACGGTCTAAGGAAAAAACAGTATCCATAAGGATGGGGCAAAGGTCCCGACCAAGTTGGCCAAACGCGCCCAGAACTGCATATTTCAAAACCATTCTCCTTAAATAAGCCTAAGTCGTGCTGACTTCTTGCCATTATATTGGTATTTTTCATAAAGGAATGGAAGTGGAGTCTAGGAAAAGGATAGGAAGAAATATGAATATCTCACTATTTTTAGCTTTTACGACAGCAATTTTATTAGGAAGTGGCGCAATCCGGCCTTTAGAAAAGCCGGAAGTGTTTCGTTACCCGGAGAAAACTAGCACGGCAAACGGGAAGATTAGTTACATCAACAACATTGCGGTATTAGAAGTAAAAGGGACGCCAGAACAGATGGGTGAAGCCATCGGAAAGTTAGCGGTGAAAGCTGCCCCCAAGGCAGCTAAATATCCGCGGGATGTTTTGAATCATTTTGGTGTTGAGTTTTTATGGATTTTTTTTGCCAAGGCAGGCCAGCGAATGACTGCTTTTTTTCCTCAGGCCTACCTTGATGAGTTGAACGCTATTTCAAAATTTTCTGGGGTTAGCAAAGAAGAATTGGTTGTAGGCAATACTCTTTTTGATTTGAAAAAAATCGTAGCCTGTTCTGGCATTGCGATTGAGCCAAGTCAAAGTACCACTCGTGGAATGCTTATGGGGAGGAACCTTGATTACCCTTCTTTGGGCTATATGAACCAATACACTTTAGTCACTGTCTATAAGCCAGAAAAGAAGAAGGCTTTTGCTGCAATAGGATTTCCGGGGCTTATCGGTTCACTTTCTGGAATGAATCAAGATGGGCTTTGCTTGGCAATTCACGAAGTAATAGACATCAAGCCGGGTCTTAGAAAGTTTAATTATGATGGTGTGCCCTATGCTATGTGTTATAGACAAATATTGGAAGAGTGTGCCACCGTAGAGGAAGCATTCGAGCTTTTAAAAAAGCTACCACGAACTAGCACGACCAACCTTCTGATTGCGGATCGAAAGCGTTCTGCGGTTTTCGAAGTCACACCCGATCAAGTTTTAGAACGGAAGTCGAAGGAAGGGGTAGTGGTATGCTGCAACCATTTCTGCAGTGCAGAAATCAAACCTTTCTTTCCAATTAATGTAAGGCGTTCGTTTCAAAGGTTTAGCATTTTAGAAGAACTTAGGATTCCTGATTCTAAAATTAGTATGGCAAGTGTAATGGAGTATTTAGACACGGTAAATTTAGGAAACGATACCTTACAAACGATGGTTTTTGAACCCGCAACGCTTAAACTGCATCTTTCTTATGAAAGCACACCTTCCTCAAAAGGCCCTTTTAACACCCTTGAACTAGCACCTTTGTTCCAAAAATAGCAATTAATGGTGCGGATTCTTCTTTTCTTGGAATATCTACCAATTAATTTGTTTTTAGATTTCACTATCACCTCATAAAATAAGATTATAGGTCTAATACTATAAGGTGAACTCTGATCTTTAAAAGGCTGACAATGGGCTTTGGGTTTTTCAAAATCGCTGTTTATTCTCCCAAGCTAGGCTTGGCTGATTGTTTATTTAATTCCCGTCAACATATCAAACTATTGGAACAAGCTCAGGCAAAAAAATGTGGGTTGGCCCTCTTCCCCGAACTTAGCATTACGGGCTACACCTGTGCCGATCTTTTTCATCAAACTTCTTTGCTTGAAACATCAATGATTGGCCTTGCTTCGGTGATTGAATCCACCAAATCAATTTTCGATGGGCTAGCACTTATAGGGGCCCCGCTTACCATCGATTCCCAATTATTTAACTGTGCTCTGGTGATACACAAAGGCAAAGTGCTGGGAATTGTTCCAAAGACTTATTTGCCTACTTACAAAGAGTTTTACGAAAGGCGTTACTTTTCCCCCGCCTCAAACCTGCTTTCTAAACAGGTTATGCTATTTGGTCAATCGATTCCTGTAGGCACTGATTTGTTATTTGTGGCAGAAGATTTCCCCGAATTGGTTGTCGGAGTTGAAATCTGCGAAGATCTGTGGGTTCCCATTCCTCCAAGCTCGTTTCAAGCACTAGCAGGGGCGACGCTTCTTACCAATCTTTCAGCAAGTAACGAAATCATAGGTAAAGCGCCTTATCGAAAAAATTTAGTTCTGGGGCACTCTGCACAGTGCATTGCATCGTATGCTTATGCATCAAGCGGGGTGCTAGAATCGACCACGGATCTTGTCTTTGGCGGGCATTGCATCATAGCGGAAAATGGCCAACTTATTGCTGAAAACCAGCGCTTTAGCAGAACAGATAGCGAGTTAATTGCTGAAATTGATCTTGAACGCATTAACAATAATCGCAGGTTTACAGGCACTTGGGCTGACAATGCCCACGATCATTCTAAATCTTTTCGCAAAATTGGATTTAAACTTCAAGGTGCAGGTACTTTTGAACCTCAAGATTCTTCCCACCGACTACTAAGAGAGATTATTCCTCATCCTTTCGTACCAGCACATTCAATCGAATTGCGGGATCGTTGCGATGAAATTTTTCAAATCCAAATTGCTGGCCTTGCAAAAAGATTAGGAAGCAGAGGCAACATTCCCTTTACCCTTGGGGTTTCTGGAGGCCTTGATTCCACCCTTGCACTTCTTGTTACCTGTAAGACCTTGGAAAAATTAAATCTTTCTTTTAATAGGCTAAAGGCTTTTACTATGCCAGGGTTTGGCACCAGTTCCCGAACTCTTTCCAATGCAAAAAAACTAATGGTAGCATTAGGCGTTACTTTTACTGAAATCGATATCAGGCCACTTTGCTTTGAAGAAATGAAAGTGCTTAATCATAAACCTTTTGGAATTGAAATCCAAACTATGGATTACAACTCTTTTTTACAAATCTTGCCCAAGGTCCCTGCAAGTAATCGCAATGATTTAACCTTTGAAAACATTCAAGCACGAAGGCGAACTTCACTTTTAATGAATAGCGGTTTCGTTATAGGAACAGGAGACCTTTCGGAACTTGCTTTGGGGTGGTGCACTTATAATGCAGATCATATGAGTATGTATAATCCCAACAGTTCTATACCAAAAACCTTGGTAAAGTTTTTGGTGCAATGGGCTGCGGATCAAGTTTATGATGAACCCATTCGAACTATTTTGCTTGATATTGCTCAAACCGTAATTTCTCCTGAATTATTGCCTTTGGGAGAAAATGACCAAGAAATTCAATCTACGGAAGGAACCGTTGGCCCCTATGAGCTGCACGATTTTTTCCTTTACCATTGGATTCGAAATTCCTTCTCGCCCGAGAAGATACTTTTTTTAGCAAACCAAGCTAAATTCCATAAGACTTATACCTATATAGAGTTAAAACTTTGGTTAGATAAGTTTATGACTCGTTTTTTAACTCAGCAGTTTAAACGCAGTGCCCTGCCCGACGGGCCAAAGGTGGGTTCTGTTAGCCTTTCTCCCCGTGGGGATTGGCGTATGCCCAGCGATTTAAATCTTTAGACTTTACACATCTTTTTATTTAACACTTCTTTAAGCCACAAGTCGATACTATAGCTCAACTTACATACAAAACTATGAATTTTTTAATAGATTCATTGGTTAATCAATTCCAATTATTCCGATTATTTTGTAAAATTTACTTAAAGTTTTTTGACAACTGCAAACTTTGACCTACGGTTATCGTAGAAGAGTTCGTGACACTCTTGTTTTCTAAACCTATCTGAGGATTTCTAATGTTCAATTTCACTTCTAGCAAGAAAAATGTTCGCAAATCTTTCTCCAAAAGATTGAACCTTGAATCACTCGAAAGCCGTACCGTGCTTAATGCCGCTATGGGACCTTTTGCTTACGGCGGCCTTTTAATTGACACAACAACCTACCAATCCAACACAATCTTGGTTCAATTTAAACCTGATGTAGTTCTCTCGGGCGATATCGATTTACACGGTGCCAAAATCACCCAATCCCTTGAACTTGTCGATGGGCTTTACGAACTTCAATTAACCCAAGGGATGAGCGTTGCGGGCGCCCTTGCTGTTTTTCAAGCCGACACTCGCGTAGCGATCGCAGAAGCCAATTACAAGCTTATGCTTGAAGCCATCCCAAATGACCCACGCTTTTCTTCTATGTATGGCTTAAACAACACAGGGCAAACAGGTGGCACCAACGATGCCGATATCGATGCGCCCGAAGCTTGGAATATTTCTACCGGAACTCGCAGAACCATTGTTGCAGTTATCGATACAGGTGTTGACTACAACCATCAAGATCTTGCAGCAAATATGTGGCGCAACCTTGCGGAAACTGCAGGCGATGGTATCGACAATGATAACAACGGCTATGTTGATGATATTTACGGCTATGACTTCGCAAATAATGATGCAGATCCTATGGATGACAATGGGCATGGCACCCATGTATCAGGCACCATTGGTGCAGTGGGAAATAACGGGATTGGCACCACGGGTGTAAACTGGAACACCAGAATCATGGCACTTAAGTTTCTTGATTCCACCGGTAGTGGTTCGACTGCAGGTGCGATCAGCGCTTTGAACTATGCAGTTCGTATGGGGGCTAATATTTCGAATAATAGTTGGGGCGGCGGTGGCGCTAGTTCCTTGCTCTCCCAAGCTATTAACAATGCTAGAAGTGCTGGGCATATTTTTGTTGCAGCGGCTGGTAATAGTGGTTTAAACAATGATAGCACTGCCAATTACCCTTCTAATTATACTTTCGACAATGTGGTTGCAGTTGCAGCTACCGATAATAAAGATGCGTTAGCTTCCTTTTCAAATTATGGTGCAACTACAGTTGATATCGCTGCTCCAGGGGTCGGAATTCTTAGCACTCTTCCCGGAAACACCTATGGCACCTATAGTGGTACCTCGATGGCAACACCCCATGTTTCTGGTGCGCTTTCTTTAATTTGGGATCAAAACCCAACTTTCACTTATTCCCAAGTCATTGCAAAACTTTATTCTAGCGTCGATAAAATCGCTGGCTTAAATGGCAAAGTTGCAACTGGTGGCAGGCTTAATATCAATAATGCACTTCAAGGTACTACCACCAATCCTCCCCCAGCAGATTTAGCAGGCGCCAAAATTCTTACCTCCGAAGCACTTGGATTAACCAATGGCTCTATCACTGGTTTCAAAGTCAAATTCAGCGAGTCGATTCAAGTTGCAAGTTTCACTGCTTCTGATATCAAGGTCACTTCTCCTTCTGGTGCAATTCTTGCAGTTTCCGGAATCACCGCAGTTGCAGGCACTAACAGCACCGAATTCACCTTTACGGTACCAACCACCTCTACCGTAGGCAGTTACACACTGCTTGTCGGCACAGATATTCTTGACCTTGCTGGTAATCAAATGAACCAAGATGGCGACGCCATTAATGGTGAATTAACCCAAGATGCCTATAGCAGCAGTTACAACCTTGTTTCTTCTTCAACTTTCAATTTCTACAACACCACCCCTACAGCTATCAAAGATTTAACTAAAACTGTTTCCTATATCACCATTAACCAAGACATCAAAATCACCGATCTTAATGTTGCGGTCAATGTAACCCACACCTATGATTCTGATTTGATCATTTCGTTAAAATCGCCTACGGGAGTGATTAGTACTCTTTCTTATCGAAGGGGCGGTTCGGGCGATAATTTCCTTTCCACCATTTTTGATGATGAAGCAACCAAGGCAATCTCTGCAGGCGTTGCACCTTTTACCGGTTCCTTTAAACCTGAAACTTTACTTTCACGCTTTGATGGGATCAACGCAAGGGGCACTTGGACCTTAACCGTTGTAGATAAAGCCAGAGGCGATACCGGTAAGCTTAACAGTTGGGCACTTAGTATTTCTGGGGCAACGGGTGCTACTGCGCTTGTAAAGAAAAAGGATGCAGAAATGGATGGCGGGGATAGCCCTGTTTCTGAAGCACCACCTACAGCAATCGAAGCACCTTCACAAGGTTTAGATAGTCCAAGAAATGGGATCGAACCCGAAACCCGTTCAGGCACAACCCTAAACAACCCTTCTAATAACTTGGTTACTGGTACTTATAGCATTCAAAATTATTTTGCTTCAACTTCAACTGCAAATAATTCTAGTTTTTCTTTAAACGAAGAACCTGCAGATTCATCGAATGTTGATTCTGCTTCGCAAGATAACGCAAGTGATTCGCTGAACTTCACAGATTACTTATTCGCATCTAATAATAACATTGGTGGTTTTTATGGGTACAATACTGATTCATCTGAGGAAGAGGAAGAAGTAGAAATCAGAGATGCGATTTTCATAGTTTAAACGGATCAACAAAAAAAGAAAGAGTTCTAAGCAGATTTGCTTAGAACTCTTTCTTTTTTAATCCTTAGAAGCAGACAAATTAATTTTGAGTTGGGAAAGAAGGTATTCCAACAGGTGCGCCAGTGTAAGGCACGACTTGCATTGGAGTAGGATAACCGCCTTGGATATAGACGGGGTAATAATTCGAAGGATAACTAGGCATTAGGTAAGCGCCTTTTTTTCCTTGTCCTGGGTTGCCCATAGGAATCTGGGAAGGCGCATTTTGCAATCCCATAGGAACTGGGCCACCTTCAATATAATTAACATTGGTGTAACCACCTTGCCCACAACTATTTGAAAAACCATCACAACCAATATTTGGTAAACAAACAGGGCTGAAAGCATTGTAAGGCCGAACACAAACATTGCAATTACTGCAAGATTTACAGGTAAACAAACCAAAAGTTCCGCCTGCTTGAGCCATAGGTGCGCTTACAAAAGCTAAAGTTGCCAAGATTAAAAGTTTCTTCATAGTGGTTCTCTTTCCTAGAGGGAAATAAAGAAGGCAACGGTATCGAAGGAATCATATCCTGCTCATAGAAACACCCCTGCCCTAGTATTTTCAACCGTACAACACAATTGAGCGTTTAGATGAAGATAAAGTTTTAAATAAGGTGAGTAGAAATAAAACTAAGCAGCATTTTTATAAAGAAAGAATCAATTTTCCTAACCGAGATAACGCCTTCTAAATTAAAAGTTTATCGATAATTTTAAAACTTTGATTAAAGTATTGTTCCACTAGAATACGGTGGGTTTGATATCAATATTGAGATTTGAAAAAAGACCTTTCTTCCAAGCTTCAACGGAAAGAGCACTCATCGCGGCATTATCGGTACATAAATGATTACTGGGGAGAAAAAGGTCGACGCCAATCGCTTTAGTTTCATTTATCAAATGAGATCGCAAGACCTTATTTGCGATAACCCCGCCGCCCACAGCAAGCCTTTTTAAACCGGTTTTCTTTAGGGCTTGAAGCGCCTTTGCGACAAGAATATCAACCACCGCTTTTTGGAAAGATGCAGCAATATTTGCTTTAAATTTTGCTACTTCGAGGGGGGGCAATTTAGGTTGACCCGGTGGAGCAATGGTGTATAAAACTGCGGTTTTTAAGCCACTAAAACTGAAATCTAGCCGCTCTTCGTGCAGAAAAGACCTAGGATAGCGATAAGAGTTAGGATTGCCCTCTAGTGCTTGGCGTTCGACTGCGGGGCCTCCGGGAAATCCAAGTTCTAACAACGCTGCCACTTTGTCAAACGCTTCGCCAGCAGCATCATCGATGGTACCACCAAGTCGATTCATTTCTAATGCGCTTTTACATTCGAATAAGATGCTGTGCCCGCCACTAACCACCAAACCAATGCAGGGAAAGATATCGAACCCAGCAGACATTCTGCAAGCAAAGAGATGAGAATGCACATGGTTGACAGCGATAAGAGGAATATTAAGGCCTAGGGCGATCATTTTTGCAGCACTAAGGCCAACGAGCAAGGCCCCCGCTAAGCCCGGTCCATTATGAATCGCAACTGCAGAGATTTCTGAAAGTGAAACCTTGGCTTCCTGTAAAGCTTGAAGGATCGAGTTATTAAGAAGTTCCATATGAACACGGGCAGCGACTTCGGGCACCACGCCACCAAATTTCTCGTGCCATTTTGTTTGTGAAGCAATTACATTGGCAAGGATGACAAGATGGTCGTCAAAGATTGCGACCGCAGTTTCATCACAAGAAGTTTCAATACCTATAAAAAAGGACCGTTTCATAAAGGTGGCCCTGCGAGAAAATGTTGGTGATTAGCTATGGTTTAACAGCGAGAAAGAATCGTTCCATCGAACTGATTTTTTAAAGAACTCAAGTGGGTTTTCGAATACTACTTTTCGGATTGCAGATTCTGGGTGACCTCGCCTGCGCATTTCCAGAATTAATTCAGGAACTGCTAGGGGATCTGACTTGCCCCAGTCCCCTGCACTGTTTGCCATTATCCTTTCCGTTCCCACCATTTCGATGATATCAACAGCACGAGCAGGAGTACATTTGGTTGTCGGGTACAAGGTCATACCACACCAAAAGCCATTATCGAGCGCAAGGCGTACCGTATGTTCTTCGACATGGTCAACACAAACGCGATCGGGTTTAACTCGTGAATCATTTTTTAGCATATCGATAATCATACGAGTGCCTTTGAATTTATCTTCAAGGTGAGGTGTATGAATAAGGATTAGCTCGTTAGTTTTAGCAGCGAGATCCATATGTTCTTGAAAAACTGTTGCTTCATTTTTAGTATTTTTATTAAGCCCGATTTCGCCTATTCCAAGCACATTAGGACGATTAAGGAACTGAGGGATCATTGCAATAACTTCCCGCGAGAGGGAGACATTTTCAGCTTCCTTGGCGTTGATGCAAAGCCAAGAAAAATGGCGGATGCCAAATTGTGCAGCACGATTGGGTTCAATCTCAACTAGGTGATGAAAATAATCGCGGAAGCCTTCTACTGTACCGCGGTCGAAACCTGCCCAAAAAGCAGGCTCGGTAATTGCAACGCATCCACATTGAGCCATACGGTGATAATCATCGGTAACGCGAGAAATCATATGAATATGCGGGTCGATGTACTGCATTATTGAACCTTTACAAAATGAAATTTTATAAGTTTTTCGTGAGCGGATTAGTAGCGGGGAGTAGGGATATTCCAATTCGCGTCATAAGGAAGGGAAAATAGTTGCTGAATAAGTTCTGCTTTATTAGGGGCCTTTCCTTCGAGAATTTTTAGAGCTTCCATAATACGACTAATTTTTAAATCTTTTTGCACTCCCTCTGCTGCTTCGCCACGACCGATTCGGTCTAATATTGCAGCGATGTCCAATAGTTTACTTCTTGCTTCGAGAAAATTATTTTCTAGCACCTTTGGTGCGGGGACGGCTTTAACTTTAGATGCCATCGTTTTTGTTCTCCTATTCTTTAGCCTGATACCTTTTCATTACTTCCAAGGGCACCAGAGAATTCAAGCTGCCTGATTTTAATCCGTTTAAATCTAGTGTAATGAATCGGAATCCCAAAGCTTGAAAATATTCTGAGAGATTTTTGCGAAATTCATCACTTGCGAACCGGCTCATTTCCCCTAAAGGTAGCTCGATTCGAGCCAATTCATCCTGATGCAGCCTAACCCTGCAATCTTTGATTCCCAGCTCTTTAAGGTATATTTCGGCTTTTTCTATACGAGCAGTTCGCTCGGCACTCACAGCAACGCCCGGGGCTATCCTGCTCGAAAGGCAAGGTGAAGCTGGTTTATCCCAAACTTCAAGGTTCCAATAATGGGCCAGTTCACGGACTTCTTTTTTACCTAAGCCAGCTTCCTGCAATGGGTGCCTGATACCTTTTTCTTTAGCGGCTTGCAAGCCAGGCCTATAATCGCCTAGGTCATCAAGGTTAGCACCGCTACAAACGATTGGACCTTGGAGGTTGGATAAGCGTTTTAATATAGTTTCATACAATTCACTTTTACAAAAGTAACAGCGGTCCCCAGCGTTTTTTAAATAATCGGGATTATCAAACTCAGCAGTCGCTACAATTTCATGTCTTAATCCTATTGAAGTTGCCAACCTTTTTGCTGCTTCTATATCATGGCGAGGAACGCTTGGGCTATCGGCGGTCATAGCAAGGGCGCGGTCGCCTAAGGCTAAAAGAGCTGCCTTGGCAACGACGGCACTATCGACCCCGCCGCTTAGGGCTACCACCACCTCTTCCATAGCTTTGATGGTGTTAATAAGTTTGAGAGCAAGAGAAGCCGGAAGAATTTGCAAGATAGAATCTCCAGTTTTGGTACTTATTTTATTTTAAGGAGGTTTAGGTCAAGGAAAAGGGAAGAAATAGATCTTCACAATATAAAGGTAAAAATTAATGGCGGGTTAGGGGGTCAAAGCTAATCACTTTCCCCTGCCAAACAGACAGACAACAGGAACAATCCTAGCAAAGTTGGCAGGGTGGCTGATTCATTCTTAGCCCTACACAAACCATAAGCCTATAACAAATAACGAGATAGATCAATTAAACAAAACAGGCACGGAACTTGCTACATCTTAATCCTAATGAAATCTTGGCGTTAGATTTGCTTTTCAAAGGAGTAGTGTTATGAAAATTCAGCCACTTGGTGATCGACTGGTTATCAAACGCGTTGAAGCAAGCGATAAAAGTGCTGGTGGAATTATTCTACCAGACAGCGCAAAACAAAAGCCACAAAAAGGCAAAGTCCAAGCCGTTGGACCAGGCCGTCTTCTTGGTGATGGCAAAAGACAAGCCCTTCAGGTGAAAATTGGGGATATCGTTCTCTTCACCAACTGGGCAGGCGATGAATTCAAGGAAAGTCACGGCGAAAACATTCTTCTCCTCAGGGAAAGTGATGTTCTCGCAATTGTGGATTAATCGGTTACACTCTTTTCAACTTTAATGATTATGTTTTTCTAAAGAACTTTAAGGGGATATTAAGATGTCAGCAAAGCAGATTGCATTTGATCAAGAAGCCCGCGAAGCGTTACGCAGGGGTATTTACAAGCTTGCAAAAGCTGTCAAGGTTACTCTTGGGCCTAAGGGTCGAAATGTAATCATTCAAAAGAGCTTTGGCTCACCGACTGTCACCAAAGATGGTGTGACCGTTGCCAAGGAAATTGAACTTGAAGACAAATACGAAAATATGGGCGCTCGTATGGTGCGCGAAGTTGCTAGCAAAACTAGCGATGTCGCTGGCGATGGTACAACCACTGCCACCGTAATGGCAGAAGCCATTTTCAACGAAGGCCTCAAGGCTGTGGTTGCAGGTGCAAACCCTATGCTTATGAAGCGTGGTATTGAAAAAGCTGTTGAAGAGATTATTGCCCGCCTTCACGAACAAAGCAAACCTATCAAATTGAAGAAAGACCTTCAAAGCGTTGCCACTGTTGCTTCTAATGACGATGAGGAAATCGGTTCCATTATTGCTGAAGCTTTCGATAAAGTTGGCAAAGATGGCGTTATCACCGTTGAAGAAGGCAAGGCGCTTCAGACTTCTCACGAGTTTGTTGAAGGTATGCAATTCGATCGTGGTTACCTTTCTCCTTACTTTGTTACCGATCAGCAGAAAATGGAATGCGAACTTGATGATCCTTACATCTTGATTTATGAAAAGAAAATCTCAAGCAATAAAGACTTAGTACCTTTACTTGAAAAAGTTTTGAGTACCAGCAAGCCTATTCTTATTATTGCTGAAGAAGTTGAAGGCGAAGCCCTTGCGACTTTGGTTATCAACCGGCTGCGTGGCACCTTTAAGTGTGCTGCTGTTAAAGCTCCTGGCTATGGCGACCGCAGGAAAGCTATGCTTGAAGATATTGCTAAGCTTACTGGTGGAACTGCAATCTTCGAAGACCTTGGCATTCAACTTGAAGCTGTCGAATTAAAACAACTTGGCAGAGCCAAGAAGGTTAAGATCGACAAGGATAACACCATCATTATTGAAGGTGCTGGCAAGAGAGATGAAATCAAGGCTCGCGTTGCAAGCATTCAGCGCGAACTCGAAAAATCTACCAGTGATTACGATAAAGAAAAACTTAGCGAACGCATTGCTAAGCTTTCTGGTGGCGTTGCCAAGATTAATGTTGGCGCTGCGACCGAAAGTGAAATGAAAGAAAAGAAAGCTCGTGTTGAAGATGCTATGCACGCTACACGCGCTGCTGCTCAAGAAGGTATTCTGCCAGGTGGTGGTGTAGCCCTTCTTCGTGCTGCTGATGGCCTTAAAGGCAAGGGACTTTCTGACGATGAACTCACAGGCTATAATATTGTTGTGCGTGCATGCAAAGCGCCCATCCAGCAAATCGCTAACAATGCTGGTATGGACGGCGCAGTAGTTATGAATAAAGTTCTTGAAAACAAAGACTTTAACTTTGGCTACGATGCTCGCAATGATTGCTATGTGGATATGGTTAAGGAAGGCATTATTGATCCAACTAAGGTAGTTCGTTCCGCACTGCAGAATGGCGCCAGTGTTTCAACCCTGCTGCTTACTAGCGACGCACTTGTTGCTGATATGCCCAAGGAAGAAAAGAAAGCTGCTGGACCTGGTGGCGACGATATGTACTAAGGTTTATTTAAATAAAAAAAGGGAGCAGGTTTATCCTGCTCCCTTTTTTATTGACCTCAACGAATCATAAAGACTTTTAATATCCATTCAAACAACAAATGATTAGTCAGGTTAACAGTTTATTTAAGAGGGGGAGCGGGTTTTTCCTGCTCTTCCTTTTCATTTGGTTTATTTGGATCAAAAGGTTCAAATAGGACTTTGGGCTTTTCAGGAACCTTGACAGGATCAGTCATCTCTTTTGTAGGTTCCTGCTTCTGGGTACTAGGTTCTTTTTTAAGCTCGTCTGAATCTTTTGCTTCAATTGTTTTTTTCGATGGATCTTCTAATGGTTTTTCAATTAACTCCGATTCAACCTTGGTCACACCTTTAGTGCTTTCTGCAACTTCAATAGCACGGACTTTTGATGGTTCATCCGGCACATTACCCTTTAAGGTTATTACTCCATCTTGAGTTGAAACAACTTCGATTTTGTGATCTTTGAGATTTTTATCCGTGCGGATTCGAAACAGAACCGTGTCTACCAAAGAAGACTCGAGCATTTCTCCCTTCATAGCTTGAATACCTACCTCCAATTTTTTTCGAGTTGGAGTTACGGCACTTTCAAATCTTAATGTTATTTTTTTGCCTATCGTTGCAAGAATTTCTTTATCTTGTTTACCACACCCCGACAGCATCATAATTGTTAGTGCCAATAGGGTATAAATCAATCTTTTCATAGTTTTATCCTCCGGTAGATTTAAGTATGAAGGAGATTGGGCAATTACGTCAAGTGAGATTACATTCGCCTAGGTTAATACAATAATAATGTGAAGCCCTAAAACTACAAACTAGTGAAATTAGGTGAGATATGGACAAGATAAAACTTAAGGTTTACTCAGAATCGGAAATTCTATCAGAAATTAACACCCGTAATCTTACAGGATGGTATTTTGAAGAAGGATGGCTCAAAAGAAAATATACAACGGCAGGTTGGCAAACAACGCTTATGTTAGTTAATCAAATAGGTTTCGTTTGCGAAGCGGCTTGGCACCACGCAGACTTGAATGTCACTTGGGCAAAGGTTTGGGTGAAATTAAAAACTCACGATCAAGGTGGTATTACCGACAAAGACTTTGAACTTGCTTCAAAAATTGATTCTTCGGTACTCTGGAAACCGGAGTCTGGTTCACCTTTAACAGGCATCCCAAACAAATTTATTCAGGGTAATTCCTAATTTATTACGACGAAACTTAGTGATTGGCACAAACAAAATGGCGACCTTGCAACTTGGTTCGGTTTCTCTTCCTGGTAGGTTTTGGCTTGCCCCACTTGCGGGCTATACCAACCTTGCTTTTCGTACTGCTATAAGGGAACAAGGTGGCTTGGGGCATGCGACCACCGACTTAGTGAATGCAAAAGCCTTGCTACGAACCTGCAGAAAAACTATGGATCTTATTCATACCTCACCCCAAGACCGCCCTTTTGCGGTGCAATTGTACGGGCATATAATTGAAGATATGGTTGCAGCAGCAAAGTGGCTTCAAGATTACGGGGTCTCGAGTGTTGATATTAATATGGGTTGTCCGGTACGAAAAGTTACACGCAGTGGGGGTGGTTCTGCCCTACTCTGCGAGGGTTCTAATGCGGTGCCTCTTGTTGAAAATATTGTTAAATCGGTAAAGATACCTGTTACGGTAAAGATGCGCTTGGGTTGGGATAAGGATAATTTATCGGGCCCTTGGTTTGCCCGCGAATTTGAAAAAGTTGGTGTTGCAGGAATCACGATTCACGGCAGGACCAGAGAACAAGGCTTTTCTGGTAATGTTGACTTAGAAGGAATTAGAAGTGTGGTAGAGGCAGTCGAAAAAATCCCCATTATTGGCAATGGTGATGTCAAAGGGATTTCCGATGCTAAAAAAATGTTTGAGTTTACTGGTTGTGCGGGCATCGCTATAGGCCGTGGTGCTTTACTTAACCCTTGGATCTTCAAACAATTAACTAATTGGGAACTAACAGGCGAACCATCGCCCCACGCTGGATGGATGGAGCGTCTAAATTTTATGCGCAGGCACTTTCGGTTATTAGTCGAACATAAAGGTGAACGATTTTCGTGTTTGGCATTTCGCAAGGTTGCAAATTGGTATTGTAGAGTTCTAAAACCAGGACATCAAATCCAACAACAACTGATGATGCTAGAATCCCCCATTCATTTTGAAGAGTTAGCTAATCAAGTGGAAGAACAAGTATCAAGCAGGCCGGAGCCAAACTGGCCGGAATTAGAATGCCCAGTACAAGTTCCATCTGGGCCGATTTCTCATTGGTAAGCAGATCGCACTAGACAGGAAAAAAGTTCGCGCTATATTCCCCCGCCGGCTTGGATTCTTTTCAAGCCAGTCCTGTTAATTCAGGCAGATAAGGCAACTTAGCGCAGGACTTCCAAATGGCAATGAATAAGCTTTACCCCTCTTACGAAACTTCGCTTGGTAAATGTTACCTTGGAGATTCTCTCGAGCTTTTGAAAAAGGTAAAAGATAATTCTATTTCTTTAGTGCTAACTTCTCCACCATTTGCATTACGCAGGCAAAAAGCATACGGGAATGTAGATGCATCCGCCTATGTAGATTGGATATTGCCCTTTGCTTGGGAAATTCACCGCATCTTAAAACCAGATGGCTCGTTTGTAATGGATCTTGCAGGGGCGTGGAATCCGAAAAAAGGAACACGGTCTTTATTTCAATACGAATTAATTCTTAAGCTATGCCAGCGATTTCATCTCGCCCAAGAATTCTACTGGTACAACCCCAGCAAGTTACCCACACCTGCAGAATGGGTCACCATTCGCCGTACCAGAGTTAAAGACGCAGTCAATATGGTTTGGTGGCTTTCTAAAACAGAAGAGCCCCAAGCAGATAACAGGCGAGTTTTAAAGCCTTACAGTAAATCAATGCAGCGTTTGTTGCGCGATGGTTATGAAACAGCAATGCGACCATCCCAACACGAGATAGGCCCTAACTTTCAAAAAGATAATGGTGGAGCCATTCCACCTAATCTCCTTTCCATCCCTAATTGCAGGTCTGCCGACACCTATATTCGTCGCTGCAAATTGGAAGGAAAGACGATCCACCCGGCTCGATTTCCTGAACCTTTGCCTGAATTTTTCGTACAATTTTTGACAAGCCCGGGTGACTTAGTACTCGATCCTTTTTCAGGTAGCAATATGACAGGAGCCGTTTGTGAAAAACTTGACCGCAAATGGGTAAGCTTTGAAATCAATGAAGAGTATGTAGAAAGTTCGGTATTGCGATTTGAAAATCCAAAATTGGGAGTAGGCTTTGAAATAAAAAACAAAGGCAGGACAAAGAAGCCTGCCTAGTAAGTTACAAAAGCTAAACTATTTCGCTGCCCGAACTTTAAGAAGGTTAATGTGCCTTGAAAATTTTTCTTCAAGATGTTTATGAATTTCAGCAACACGAACCACATCAACCATAGCAACACTCTGACCGGTACTTAACACGGCATTACCTAGACCGATTTGGTGCTCTACATTTTGCAAGCACTTTTTTACCGTATGAATTCGAAACTCGATTTGTTCAGCGTTCATACCATCTTGGATAGTCCAAAACTTACAAGCATCAGAAAAAGAAACTTCCTGTTTACGCCCATCTTCGAACTTTATAACAACATCAGAATCCATAATGGCAAGTAAAATGCGATCGGTTTCTTTGTTAGTTCGAATTGTAGATTGCCTAGAAGCAGGCCTATCTTCACCCTGAAGGATGCGCTTAATCACAAGTTGACCATCTTTAGTAAGTGCGTACATTTTAAGGCCAGTCTTGACGAGCCAACCCCTACGGGCAAGGCCTTTTTCCCCCATAATACTTGCAAGGATTTTGTTAGAGTCTGGGTGTAATTCAACAAAACCTTTGAGCCCAAAAGTTCTGGGGTACTTCTGCCAAGCTATAACAATCAGAGCTTCTGCACTGAAAGGGGTTTGACCAGCCTCTTCAAGCTGATTAGCTGCGAGAAGTATTTTTTCTGGAACGGTACAATCTTCAATCGAGATAACTTTGTTTGCCATTTGAATCCTGAAACTTCTAGGGACTGCGCTGGTAAAAACATTCCACCACTAGTTAAAGAATACATCAAGTAAAATTTTATAAAGTTCATAAAGTTCCGTGAGGTAAATTGCTGGCCCCCGAATTATCAACCCAACATTTGTATTTTACATCTTTTAACATTCTGGTTCTTCAATGGTTTCGTGCTGTGTTATTTCTCTAAGTAATTGAGTTGCATAAGCCCCAGCGGGAAGAGAAAAGGCAAGCCTAATGCCATCCTGTTCAAAGGAAAGATTTAAATCGGAGATAGGATAAACGAGGCAGCGCCTTGCCCCGATTAAAAATTTTCCAAACCCTTTCCATAACTCTTGCTTGAACCCAAAAGATTCCATTACCTGATTTTCTAAAAACAAAGCTTCTTCCTGAGGTTTAGGGTACATCTTCCACCCTTGCATAGGCCCGGTAATTCCCATTAACCCTTGGTCTACACGATCTTGGTCTTCTTTTAAATCTCGGGTCATACATTTAGATTCTTGTGGAAGCATACAAAGGACATCGCCTGGAAGTACTTTTTTATGAACATTAGCACTAATTCTTTGCCTTAAAACTTCATTAAATAAAGCAGACTGAACCGCAGACAAAGCAAGTTTTCTAAGATAAAACGGTTTCCTAGAAGCTTCTTGATTGTTCTTTAGTAATTCAAGCCCAAGCTTAAGTGTTTCTTGATTATTACCGAACCTTTGTTCACCATAAAAGTTCCAAAGTCCAGAGGTGGAAATTCTTTGCACCAAGTCCCCTACCCTTTGTTTGGTTTGCTCATCGGATTTAGTTCTAAGAAGGATGTTGAATTTATTGCCGTGCAGGTGTCCAGTGCGGAGTTTATTTTTGTGTCGGGTCTTTTTTAATACTTTAAACCCCTCGATTTCGATTTTTTCGACCTGACTTTCCATATGACCTGGCAAACTGATCCACTGCCTGGCAACCGCTCTTCGATCTTTGTAACCAGCAAGGCCCACTTCCATAGAAGGGATGGAAAGAATCTTAGCAATACTTCTGGCAAGAAAGGGACTAGAAAGATCGCGTTTTTCGATCCAAAGGTAGACAAAATCACCCTCTCCTTCTGGTTCATAAGCGGGAATTTCTTCTACCACAAAATCTTCGGGCAACGATTTTATTTCTCCCTTTACTGGTTCCAAACCTTCCGTAGCTAACGGCAGTGCTTTTATGTTCAGAATATCTAACATTAGGATGGTTCCTTTTTAAAACTTTCGTGATCTCGAAGCAATTCTCAACTAAGATACCTTTATGAACATTCAATTTATGAATAATCACGAGATTGCTGAAGAAATAAAAACAGCTCGCACCGCACAAACTCTTTGGGAAAGTACACCCCTTGTTGAAAGATTGCGCAAAGTAAAGCTGTTTAGGCACCTCCTTGTAGAGCATAAGCATAAGATTTCTCAGGCCCTTTTTCTTGATTCGGGCAAACCGTTGGAAGAATGCTTAGGGGCAGAACTACTTCCGCTTGCAGAGGCCTGTAAGTTCCTCGAGAGAAATGCAATTAAAATACTTAAAGAACGAAAAGTTTTAGGCCGAGACACACCCTTATGGATGTTCTTTCAAAAATCCGTGGTGCACCGTAAGGCTCGAGGAATTATTGGCATTTTAGGAACTTGGAACTACCCGTTAGTATTAAATGGGGTGCAAATTATTCAGGCTTTAGTTGCGGGAAATGCTGTTTGCTGGAAGCCTTCAGAAAATGCAATTGAAACTTCTAAAGTTTTAGTTGAACTTTTGTTAAGCGCCGGCTTTTCATCAGCCTTGCTGAAAATTCTTTCTCCAACTCGTGAAAATGGCCCGCTCCTCATCGAGGCTAACATCGATTTTTTAATTATGACTGGTTCGGTAACAACGGGAAAAGCTGTCGCAAAAAAACTTGCTGAGAAACTTATTCCATCTACACTTGAACTTTCGGGCATCGACTCCCTTATTCTTTTAGAAGATGGCAACATCGACCTTGCTGTAAGGGCAGCGTGGTTTGCAAGCAATCTTAATGCAGGTCAGACTTGTATGGCAAGCAGAAGGTTTTTTGTGCCCGAAACTTTGGTAGCAAAAGTTGAAGAAAAATTGGTCGAACTTGCCCAAGAATATAAACCTCGCAAAATCCTATTAGAGTCTCAGGCTAACGCCGTTCTACCTTTTATTGATAATGCCTTGAATAATGGTGCCAAGCTACTTTGGCCAAATAACAGGTCTAAGATTTTCTCTGCGAGTTTTTTTGATTCTTGCATTGTGAGCAATGTGAATAATCAAATGCAACTTTGTCAGGAAGCAATTTTTGCCCCAGTCCTTACAGTGATTTCTTACAAAACCCTAAACGAGGCTATTCAATTATCAAATGATTCTGCTTTTGGCCTTTGTGCTAGCCTTTTCACTGCAAATATTAAACTTGGGAAGGAAATTGCCTTGCAATTAAAAGTTGGCAGTGTCGCAATTAATGATGTAATTATTCCACACGCACACCCTGCTACCCCTTTTGGAGGGATTGGGTTAAGTGGTTGGGGAGTCACTCAAGGAGAAGAAGGCTTACTCGAGATGACCCGCCCGCTTACGGTATCAACGGTATCCGGTGGATTTAGGCCACATTATGACCTTCCAACGCCAAAGGCTGCAAACTCTATACCTGTGTTAGAAGGTATGCTAGAAGCACTGCATTCGGGAAGTTTTATAGGGAAAATTCGAGGCTGGTTGAAAATTGTAACCTCAGGTAAAAGTAAAAAGTAAAACTAAATTTCACCCTTGTACTTAAATCCAGCTTTTACTTCTTCTCTCAAAAGAACCTGTAACGCCATAATCCCCATTCCCAGCGAGCCAACATATTCTAAACAAAGCAGAAATAAAGGGTGGGTAAATAACTGCAGAAGGTCAAAGCCTTCATCGGGGACAAATAACATAGGGTCGGGCTGCACATCGGCAGACCAGATTTTGGTAAAAAGACCGATGCAGTTAAAAGGAATAATGCCCATAACCGCACAAGCGATAGACCATTTGTAGGATTCGAGGCTTTGCATTTTGACAGATGCCATGGCCTGAACTGCGTTGTAAATAAGAATAAGCAAGGAAAAAATGATCCAGGCAATGCGGTAAGGAATTTGCTTGACCCGAATTTCCTTAATAAATTTTTGTTCTGGTAGTTCAAGAGTAATTCCAGGATCTAAATCTTTAAGCCCCAATTTTTTTTCCCGTTCTACAACCTCGGGGTATACATTGCGAGCAAGAATTTCATTCTTATTATCTTTTGCAATATCACTTCCACGCTTAGCTATTCGTTTCTTTTCTTCTGCGCTAAGAGCTTTATTATCTTGTTCATTTTTAAAATAAGCTTTAAGCGTATCGCGGTAGTCCAAGATATCTTCAGAAAAAACGAAATCCCAAACCCCCGCACCAAAGCTAAAAATGCAAAGGGCACAACAAAACATACTACGAGCCATTATTTTATTAGAAGGGCCAAGCAAGGCTGCTTGAACCGGGCCACGAATATCTTTCACCGAAGTATCGGGGCCATAATTTATCTTAGGCTTGGCTTTTTTATCTGCTTCTGGGTTAGCAGATTCTTTTATTCCGTAGCGTTGGTTATCATCCTCGTCATCATCAATTGGCTTAGCTGGTTTAACTACAGCGTCCTTTTTTCCATCTTTAGGGGGAGGACTTCCAGCAGATGTGGTTGGGACAATGAGAGCCCCCGAACACTTGGGACATTTAATTTTCTTCCCGGGTAATATCGTAGGAGGTAGCTTAAGATTAGCCCCACAATGTTCACACTTAATTGATAGAGGCGCATTGGACATAGGATTTTTCCAAAAAGAAGGTCATTCGGCTCGTTAAGATAGTGTACCGTCTGAAAGTGGCTTTTGCCAGAGACTCATTACCGCGTTTTGACCAAGAATTTCAGTTCGAAGCCTTTGCTCTAATTTCCAACCAACTTTATCGCATGCTTCCTTGAGCAAAGCAAAATCACTAACCAAAATAACGGCTTTGCCCTCGGGAGAAAGAATCCGATTAAACTGAATCATAAGGCCGCGATAAAGTTTTCCAATATCGATGTCGGGAGAAAGCTGCTTGCCAAAAGGCGGGTTACAAATAATGCGGTCAATTGAAGAAGGTTGTAGAGGAAGCCATCGGGCGTCCCAGCGGTTCAAATAAATTTTGCCTAACCTGCGGGTGTTAGCGGAGGCATCCAAAACAGCGGCTTGTTCGATATCGCCGCCCCAAGCTGCAGCCCGAGCAACACGCCAACCCTCGGCATAAATTTGATATTCTGCAAGAATAGTACCCGCACCGCACATAGGGTCAAGTACCCGATGCAGGGGGTTCAAATCTGCCAATCTGACCATAGATGCTGCAACAGAAGGTTTAAGTGAAGCAGGCCGATGAGCAACCTTATAGATTCGGTGTCTCATCGTTTTATCGGTAAGGCGAATACCAGAAATAGCAGTTTTATCATTAATGGTTAGCCAAAATTCCAAAGAAGCATTTTCATCAACAACCTGCCAAGTTGTCGGAATGTATTTAGCCAAACCTTTAGCAAAAGCCCTTTGTGCATCTTTTCGATGGTAGCCATGCTCGCCATCCATTTGGGTTACGATACGATAAGTCGGCTTGCCTTTAGTTTTAGGTTTGAAAGAGTGATGAAGGTTGATAAGTCGAGCCCAATCAGCGTCCTTGGAAGTCCAATTTTTGATCTCGTCGAGGTCTTGGGCTCTGTAAGTAAGAGAATCGGTGCCCCACCCAAAAAGGAAAACATCTTCGGTAGTTTTTAGGTTAAAGACATCGGGGTCGGGTCCATCGAGGTGAAAAACGACCAACCCGGAAGTTTTACGCTTAATTTCGCCATTCAATGAGGCAACAATTTCTTTACCGGCAAGGTTTTCTAAACCAGAAACTACCATTGCATAACACGAAATTGAACCCATAAAGCTTGCGCCTTTTTATTGATATTTTTGGGTAAAGAACCCTTCTATGACACCTCAAAGCCAAATCCACTTGATTATGGCTCTATTTTAAATATATTTACTTTTTACGGTTTGCAGGGTCAAAATAGATAAAGTGTGACTTTCTTATTTTCCAAAAACCGGTTGGTTGTTTGATTTACCTCTTTGTATTGTTACTCGGCTTGGAGTTATTTTTATGGCAGAGTTAATGCTAATTGACTTGCGTACTTTAATGGTAGAAAAAGAAGATTGTGATGCTGGCACAGTGCAACAGCTTCGTAATGGACTCGCTCAGGGAAACCAGCAGTTTAAAAACCTTAAAGAAGTTATTCAACTATTGAAGAAAAAAGTTGAAACATCGGTTCCACCAGGGCAAAGAAAATTTCAGTTAAAATTAGGCATTGCTCTTTATTTTATGGGTCATACTCAAGAAGCAATCGAAAATCTAAAGCACGGGGAAAGTAGTTTGGCCTTTTTCTATTTAGGCAAGGCTTTACTCTCCACCCAAAACCTTGACGAAGCAGAAAAAGCCTTCGAAAAAGCAGAGAAACTTGGCTATAATATCAATCAAGTGCAACTTCAACGCGTTGCCATTTTACGCCACAAGGAAATCCTTCCTGCTGCAAAAGCTTCTTTGGCAAAAATGGAAGAACTTTCTAGCCATAGTGCAGAGTTCCACTTTCAAAAAGCTGGAATACTTATGGATGAAGGTGAAAAATCTACAGCAATTAAGCATTTTGAACGAGCTATTGAGCTCGACCCAGGCCATACGGGTGCCCTTTTTCATCTTGGCAGAGCTAATGATTTAGCAGGCAATGATGAAGAAGCGATTAGTTACTATGAAAAGTGCCTTAAGCACCCACCAATTCATGTTGGCGTGCTAAAAAACCTTGGCATCCTTTACGAAGACAACAATAAATTTGATAAGGCTGCTGATTGCTTCAAAACCGTTCTTCAATCCAATCAACTGGATGACGAGGCTAGGCTTTATCTTAAAGATGCGCAAGCCGCTCAAACGATGTACTATAGCCCTGATGAAGAATTCGATAACAGTAAGTTCAATCAGGTTCTTGAAGTTCCCGTAACTGATTTTGAACTTTCAGTTCGCAGTAGAAACTGCCTGAAAAAGATGAATATTCGCTCTTTAGGCGACCTCACCAGAGTTAGTGAAGCTCAATTGCTTGCAAGCAAAAACTTTGGCGAAACTTCCTTGACCGAAATCAAGGAAATGCTAACTGCGAAAAACCTTCGCTTAGGACAATCTCTCGAAGATTCTACCCAAAGGGAGCCTGTTTTCCGCTTACCTCAAAACTTAACGGAACAGGAAATGGCTTTAATGAATAAGCCTGTTTCTGATCTTCAGCTTTCTGTTCGCGCTAGAAAGTGTATGAGCCGATTAGGTATCAACACCATGGGTGAACTTATGGGGCGCACCGCAGACGAGTTACTTGGATCCCGCAACTTTGGAATGACCTCATTAAGTGAAGTTCGCGAAAAACTTCAGCTAATGGGACTTTCCCTGCGTGGTGACTAAGTTTTTTCTATTCCCGGATGTTTTGAATGAGTTTTTCTTTCACCCTGCATAAAACCGATGGGCTTGCTCGCAGGGGAGTTCTTAATTTAAGGGGTATCGCTATAGATACCCCTGTTTTTATGCCTGTTGGAACCCTTGCAACGGTCAAGGGGCTAACATCCCATCAAATTGCCGAAACCAGCGCTAAGATTATTCTTGCTAACACCTACCATTTGGCTCTTCGACCTGGGGCCGATGTTATTAGTGAAATGGGTGGATTGCACCAATTTATGAATTGGAAAGATGCCATTCTGACTGATAGTGGTGGATTTCAGGTATTCAGTTTAGCTCACGATTGCAAAATCACCGATAAAGGTGCTTCTTTTCGATCGCACCTAGATGGCTCATTATTAGAACTGACACCTGAGAAAGCAATTGAAATTCAAGAAAAGCTTGGATCAGACATTGCAATGTGTTTGGATGAATGCCCGCCTTTTGGTTGTAGTGCGGAACAACTAAAAAAGGCGGTAGAGAGAAGTATTCTTTGGGCATCTCGGTGTAAAGATGCTGCACGAAGCAACAAACAATCGATCTTTGGAATTATTCAAGGTGGCACCGACCTTTCCCTTAGAGAATTTTGTGCCCGTGAATTAGTAAAACTTGATTTCCCTGGCTATGCCTTAGGTGGATTCAGTGTTGGAGAAACTCCTTCCCAAATGGTTGCTGTGCTAGGTGAAAGCACCTCTTTTCTACCAGAAAATAAACCTCGATATTTGATGGGAGTGGGTAGACCCGAAGACCTTCTTAACGGCATCTTGAAGGGTGTGGATATGTTTGATTGCGTAATGCCTTCAAGAAATGCACGCAATGCCACAGGTTTTACTTCTAGAGGTAAAATTAGGCTTAAAAACTCGGCCCATCGTTGTTCAAATTTACCTATTGAAGAGGATTGCCCTTGCTATGCCTGCGTTCATCACTCCAGGGCTTATTTGCATCATTTATTTATGGCAGAAGAGATGTTAGGGGCAACTTTGCTAACAATCCATAACCTAAACTATTATTGCAGGTTGATGAATGGTGCACGCAGTGCTATCGAAGTTGGCCAATTTGAATCCTACCGTTCAGATTGCCTTGCCCGTATGGACTCGGACAATTAAAATCATTCTTTAAGCTTGTTTATGGTATGGGAGCTATTTTCAATGATTCAGAATTCAAATTTCATTCAAATATGGGCACAAGGTGAAGCTAAAGCCGCTGTAGAACCGTTTTATATGAATTTGGTTCTGCCTATTGGGATTCTCGTGCTATTTTATTTCATCCTTTGGCGACCTATGCAGAGGCAAGAAAAAGAACGCAAAAAACTTCTTACCGCTATTAAGAAGAACGACCGAGTTTTAACTCAGGCTGGAATTTATGGCATCGTCACCGCGATTAGCGAATCTGAGGATGAATTAACTATTAAGGTTGATGATAACACTCGAATTAAAATGACCAAAGGAAGTATTTCTAGAAATTTTTCAAACGAAGAAGAGCATCAAACCAAAACTAATGGTAAAGTCTCTTCCTAAGCCGTAGTTCTCAAGGCGGGGAACCGGCAAATGATATTGTTCCGCCATTGATGTAAAGTCTTAATTATGACGCAAAATCTCACCAGAACTATTATTTGTGTTCTTTCTTTCCTTATCCCAGGAGCTGTGCTCCTTTGGGCCTACTCAAAATATGAGAACGGCGAAGGCGGGTTTCGCCTTGGAGTCGATCTTGTAGGGGGGTCTATTCTCGTTTACGAGGTGGATTCCAAAAAAACAGAAGCAGGCACTAAAGTTAATATTGAAGAACTTGCTGCTTCTTTAAAAAGGCGTATCGACCCCGCTGATCTTTTCAGCATTACGATCCGACCTATTCAAGGCGACCCACCACGCGTTGAAATTATTCTTCCTACAGGGGGTCGTAAACAGTCTGAAGCCGAGGAAAAATCCTGGCAAGCTGTTATGGAAACCATTCGTAAGGAGTATCCTGGAAAAGAAGGTAACAATTACCAATCCGTACCCCGAGGCGATATTATGCGCCTTATCGCCCGTGTTGAAGATGCCAACCCAGACAAAGATAAAGATGCTATTAGCTCTTTTGTTCGCGATCGTTTTAAACAAGGCAAGGAAAAGCGCGGCCTTACTACAGAAGAAGTTGAACGCATTAAAGATCTTATTGCTCAACAAGGTAGGCTTGAATTTCGTATTCTTGCCAATCGCCAAGATGATGAAGAAGCGATTAATGCTGCTGACAAATTCCTGCGCGACCCTGCGAACCAAGCTAAATTAAAACTACTTGCACGCGATGGCGAATCTCCTCCTTCCCCCAAGCAAGAAAATGGTACCAATACTTTTAATTCTTCCATTAATGGGGATAGGACACAATATTCTTATTCTTGGATTGAAGTTGGTAAAGAAGAACTTTATTCCCTTGGCCTTAATAGCTCTGCTGAAACAGATAATAATGCAGGTATTAGTGGCAGATTTAAACAAATTGCTGCCTCTAGAGATAAAGAAGCTACTAACGCACCGGGTACAAACTCTTGCTTTATTTATTCACGAACTATTCCTAATCCCGAACGCTTAATGCCCAAAGACAGAGAATCTGAAAAGAAATTTGAATACTTCCTACTCACCAGAAATACCGAAGCAGGCAAGGAAATCACCGGAGATTACCTTTCTAGTGCTCGCAGGGGTATGGATAGCAAAGGCGACCTTACTGTTGATTTCCGCTTCTCTGCGGAAGGTGGTAACCGCTTTTATGAACTTACCAATCGAAACCGCCCTGCTACCAAAGATGGTTTCAAAAGGCACCTTGCCATTGTTCTTGATGGGCAAATTCGCTCTGCACCTGTGCTCAATCAAGCCATTCGTACCGATGGCCAGATTAGTGGTAGTTTCACACCTGCTGATATCGACACCCTGGTACGAATTCTTCGGGCAGGAGCTTTACCCGCAACCCTAAAACCACAACCCGTAAGTGAAAACACCGTTGGAGCAACGCTTGGGGATGACACGATAAAAGCTGGAACTTTATCCATTATTTTTGCCTTCCTTGCGGTCATTGCATTTATGGTTGTTTATTACCGAATTTCTGGATTGGTTGCTTGCATTGCCCTACTTTCAAACCTTTTACTTACCGTTGCATTTATGGTTATTGTTAAAGCTACTTTTACCCTTCCAGGCCTTGCAGGTTTAGTTTTAACTTTGGGGATGGCGGTGGATGCCAACATCCTTATTTATGAACGCCTAAGAGAAGAGCGAGAAAAAGGCGCAAGTATTCTTCTTTCCCTTAGAAACGGATACGACCGAGCCTTCCCTACTATTATCGATACTCATATGAGTAGTATTTTCACCGCAATCATTCTTTATGTGGTTGGAAACGATCAATTACGCGGTTTCGGTATCAGTCTTACACTTGGGCTTATCATTAGCCTTTTCACCTCACTCTTTATGACTAGAACAATTTTTGATGTTTGTCAATTAAAGGGCTGGATTGGCGACCTCAAGATGATGCATATCTTCCTACATCCTAACTTTGATTTTATGTCGATCAGAAAAGCAATGTTTACCGTAACTATTGCCCTTACCGTTATTGGTGGTGGATTATTTATCTACAGGCTAGATAAAGGCGGTTTGAACATCGATTTTGAAGGAGGAACCGCTTATAGCGGGCAACTTACTTCTATGCAGAATATTACTTGGCTAAGAGAAAAGTTTAACAAAACGACTCTTCCTGAAATCTCGGTTGAGCAAATTTTCCTACCTAATCCTGAAATCAGTCAAGGAAATAAGAGTAAGTTCTTCACCATTAGAACGACTGAACGGAACCCCTCTTTGGTACTTGAAGAAGTGAACAAAACATTAGGCAGCAATTTACAGCGAGTTCAATTATCAAGCTACAAGGTTGATAAAACTGGGCAATCTGCAGCACTCGAGTTCGATAATTATGCTTCGAGGGCTCAAATCAGCCTTATCTTAAGGCAGGAATTCGAAAAGAAGAATTTAACTGCAGCTGCAAGACAAATGCGCCTTGACCCCGCTGGAGAACAAAAAGATGGTAGATTTAACAAAATGACTCTGGAACTTCCTGAAGCAGCTTCTATTTCTGCTCTTGAAGAAACTCTGAAGTCTGTCCAATCAGAATTTAATTCCAAGCCTCAACCCGAACGACTTGAAAACTTTGACCCGCAACTTGCTTCAAGTACCCAGCAGAGAGCCCTTTACGCTATTGTTGCTTCTTGGGCCGCTATCGTGTTTTATCTTTGGTTTAGGTTCGGTAATTGGACCTTTGGGCTTGCGGCTTTACTTTGCCTCATTCACGACTTATTTTTCACCTTAGGGGCCATTGCGGTTTGTCATTATCTGCACGGTTCTTTCTTTGGTAATATTTTTATGCTCCAAGAATTTAAGATCGATTTGCCAGCTGTAGCCGCTTTACTTACATTGGTAGGTTATTCGGTTAACGATACTATTGTGGTTTTCGATCGTATTCGCGAAGTGCGAGGTAAAAATCCCGGGCTTAGTTTCCAAATGATTAACGAAAGCGTCAACCAAACCCTTAGCAGAACAATACTAACCTCGTTTGTAACTTGGTTAGTTGTATTGGTTCTTTTCATTTGGGGAGGTGAAGGCGTTCATCTTTTTGCCTTTGTGATGGTGGTTGGAGTTATAGTTGGAACTTACAGTTCGATTTATATTGCTAGCCCTCTACTTTTAATGCTTGGAGAAGGTATTGAAAAAGGCAAGTATAAAACGATTGTACCAAAGCCAGTAGAATCGAACGCCTAGAAGGCTCAAGATTTAACTTAAAGAAGAAAAGCCATCCTAACTTCATAGGATGGCTTTTTTTCTTCAATAGGCAAAGTTTTCGCTTAAGTTTCTTACCTGCTATCAAGTCAGTTTGTATTAGAAATAAAATCTCTTAAACTCAGAATGCTTCCCCAACAACAAACTAGCTAAGCCTATAAAACACGGGGTTAATTTTGATGCGTGGCTAGAGTTAAAAATGATAAATCTTATGCAAAAAAGCAAATCTAGCGGGGTTCAAAAAAAATATACTACAACAATTTTAAATACGATTGAGCAACTAAAAAGATCACCGTAGTTGATACAATCTGTTTAAATTGCTGGGGTTTAATGTGTAAACTTTTTTGAGAATTGAAACATTAATTAATGATCTAATTAATGTGTTTCAAAAATACCTTAGATGGTTGAAAACTATTTTACTTCTGGCGGCTTTACTTCTGGCGGCTTTACTTCTGGCGGCTTTACTTCTGGCGGCTTTACTTCTGGCGGCTTTACTTCTGGCGGCTTTACTTCTGGCGGCTTTACTTCACTGTCTTTATTCTTTTCAACTTTAGGAATTTCAGTACGGGGAAAACCTTTATCCTTATTCATTCCTTTTTCTTTATCTACTCCACATCCTGAAATGAAGGTTGAAACTACGATCCCAATAAGGAAATTTATTTTAAATTTGTTCAATTAAAGAACTCCGAGCAAAATAAAATCTAAATTAAAAAAGGCCGATTGAAAAACATACCAATCGACCTTTCAAAACATTCAAACGAAGACTACTTTTTAGCGCCTTCTTTAGGAGTTTCTTTGGCAGCTTCTTTTCCACCGGTTGGTGCAGGAGTTGATTTCTTGGGCTCTTCGCCACCACAACCCGTGAAACTTGCAGTAATAAAAGCACATAAGGCCAAGGCACTAATCATCTTTTTCATATCTACTATCCTTTGGAAATGTTCCAGACTAGATTCTGGAATTTTGCTCCCGGTACAAAATAAAAAGCCGAATCTTCCGGGCAAGCGACTCGGCTTATATTTAGTAGGATAGCTAAACTCAAATCAGAATTCAAGAAATTACTTCTTGTCTTCTTTTTTTGGTTCTTCTTTTTTAACTTCAGGAGCTTTAATATCAGGAGCCTTGTCTTCTTTCTTAGGTTCTTCCTTTTTAACTTCAGGAGCCTTATCTTCTTTCTTAGGTTCTTCCTTTTTAACTTCAGGAGCCTTGTCCTTCTTAGGTTCTTCCTTATCCTTTTTAACTGCTGGGACTACGGAGGGAGTAGTCTTCGGTTTTTCTTTTGAGGCTTCACCACCGCAACCAACAACCCCGGAAACCATCACACCAGCAGTAATCAACAAAGCGTAAAACTTCTTCACAGTAGTCTTCCTTTCGACAGAAATAAAAATCAAGATAAATTCTTGTTTAAACAAAAGCCCCTATGGCTAAAGTTCTTCTTCTAATAAGATGCAATTGGAAGAGTCAAATTCCTAGTAAAATCTTGAAATTTTTTCATTTTTCTTCATAAATTATTTACAAATTGTGAACTTGTAACGCTTGTTAAGAGCGTAAGTTTTTAAAAGATTGGGAAGTGGAATTTTTTTTATGCATCACATTTGGCTTAAAAACGCCATAATTCTGCTACTTTCTTGCGTCTATCTGACGCAAACTACTCATTTTTACATTATCTCATTTGGGTTGCACTTGGTTTAACTTCAGCTATTTGATATGCCCAGCTAGATTAAATTTAACTTTTTTCTTTCGCCAAGGAGTGCCGCCGTGAGGCATAGCTTAGCAATCAGGTGGTTTGGTATCGTTGTTAGCCTTGTGGGAATAACTGCCCTAGTATCGGCACAACAAGTATTACAATTTGGATTTGAAGGAAAAGAAACATTTTTCCGTCAGGGAAAATCCGATGCTAACATTACAATTTCAAAACATGAGCTTTCCCATGAATCTGCACATACTGGTCAGAAAAGTGAATGGGTCCAATTTATTGCAGGCAATGGACAATTCGCACACTTCTTTTATGATTTCGGGCAAGCTCGAGTTACCGATGAGCTTAATATAAGCCTTTGGGTTAAAGCCAATCGACCCGGGATGCAACTTTTCTGTAGGCTCGTACTACCGAAAGAACGCGATCCAAAAAACCTCGAACAACCTCTTACCCTTACTTTAAAAGGGGATATTTATCAACTTACAGGCCGCTGGCAGCAAATCACACTTCGACAACCCATCAAACGATTACAAGAACAAGTTAACCTTTACCGCGCTGAAACTGGCCGAGATATTGTTATTGCAGATGCCTTTGTTGACCGAGTCTTTTTAAATCTTTATGGCGGGCCAGGTCAAACCGATGTCTGGATCGATGATATGGAACTTGGCCCCGTGACCGAACAGAAGGCAACGAGTACCCCCAAAACTCCCGAAGAAGTTCTGGGGAAAACACTCACACGCAGAAGTTCTGATGTTCAACTTAAAGGATCACAGCTTATCGTGAGTGGGCAGAAGTTTTTCTTGCGGGGAATCAAGCACTCCGGCACACCACTTAAAACTCTTCGTGATGCTGGTTTCAATACCGTTTGGCTAGATGAATCGGTTGCCAACTCCACGCTTGATGAAGCTGTAAACCAGGGTTTCTGGATTGTTCCTATGATGCAGCTTCCTAATTCAGATGAAACAGGTAGCATTCCAGCGCAGCTAACAAGCCAACAAGCTGTGGGAAAAAAAGTCTCAAGGTTTCTTGACCAAGAAGCTGTTCTTTGTTGGGATCTAGGCAGCAACCTTCAGTTTGAAAAAAGTCCTCTTGTTATTAAATCTGCGCAGTCTTTGCGTAATGCAGACCCTTTACGCCCTCTTGCTATCGATGTTTGGGATGGTTTTCAGCGCTATTCTAGAAGTGTTGACCAAGTTATGCTCGGCGCACATCGATGGCCTTTATTCACCACCTTAGAGCTTCCCGCCTATCGCGACTGGCTATTGCAAAAAAGAAGGCTGGCACAACCAGGGATCTACACTTGGACCTGGATCCAAACTCACTTACCCGAATGGTACCTCCCGTTTATTGCTTCCAGTGATTCACAAACCAAAATGGATGAACCTGTTGGACCTCACCCAGAACAAATTAAGCTGCTTACCTATACCGCTATCGGAGCAGGCTGCAAAGGGGTTGGCTTCTGGTCTGATAAATTTTTAGCGGACAGTCACACCGGCAGGGATCGACTATTATCACTTGCACTTCTCAACCACGAACTTCAATTACTTGAACCTATTCTTGTTGAAACCGAGGAACCTGTTTGGGTAGATACTTCGCTTCCCGATGTAAAAGCCGCAATTCTGCGCAGTGATAAAGGTATTTTAGTCCTTCCCATTTGGATGGGCAAAGGGGCACAATTTGTACCGCCTCAAGGCGGAGCTACCGAACTTTCCATCGTTGTTCCACAAGCTCCGACTGGTTGCCAAGCTTGGGAAGTCACCCCCGGGCAAGTTAAATCTCTTCCTTGGAAGCGTGTGGTAGGAGGCGTTCAAGTTACCATCAAAGAATTTAGCCTGACTACGCCTGTAGTATTAACTTCAGATCTTAGCCCAACGGGTTTGGTTGTTCGCTGGCAGGATCTGCAAAGGAAGATGTCGAAGCTTTCTGCCCAGTGGGCCCACGACCTTGCTGAAGAGGAATTTAATAAAGTTATGATTGTGCAAACAAAGCTAGAAACTTCGGGGAAGCACCTTGCAGATTCGCAAATGCTTTTGAAAAAATCTCGTGACTTTATCAACAGTAGCCTTAATCACAGGCGTAATGGCGAATACCCTGAAGCCTATGCCGATGCACAACGAGCGCTCCGACCCTTGCGTATTCTAATGCGAACTGCGTGGGAACAGGCGCTACGCGATTTAGATTCACCCGTAGGCACGCCCTACTCTGTCAGCTTTTTTTCATTGCCCGCGCATTACAAGTTTTGGGATGAGGTCAAAGCTGCAAAGCTTTCTGAAAATGTTTTACCCGATGGAGACTTTGAACTTGCTGCAGATAAAGTTCCACAGGGTTGGATCGTGCAGGAAGTCGCCTCATTAGATGAGATTAATCAAGTTGCAAAAAGAGTATCGGATGCAGCCCGAAGTGGGAAGCAGTCATTAATGCTGCAAATCACGCCTAAAAACCCATTGCTTCCGCCCGCTGCTTTAGAAAGAGCGTTTCTTGCGATTTACAGTCCCGCTATAAAAATGCAACCAGGTAGCCTTGTTCGTATTTCTGGCTGGGTTAAAATACCTAAGGAAATCAAAGGTTCTGCGGATGGCGCTTTATTCTTCGATTCAGCAGGGGGCGAACCTCTGGGTATCAGGCTCAATGCAGCCACCGATTGGCGACATTACACTTTCTACCGTAGGGTGCCTGCCACCGGAGTTATCAGTGTAACTTTATCACTCACAGGATTAGGCACCGTTTATTACGACGATTGGAAAATTGAACCTCTGCAAGAAGCTAACCTACCTGCAACCGTTCAAAACCAGCAGCCAACAGGAATTGCACCCATTGCAGTTAATTCTCAAAGTAAGCCATAGGCCTTTAAAGACTGACTTATTTTCGCAACACCAACTTCATCAATTGGGTACAAAGGCAACCTAACCTCGCCTGTATCGCGGCCTAATAACCTCATTGCAGTTTTTACTGGAATAGGGTTGGTTGCAACTCCTAGCAAGTCTTTACATAAATTAAACAACTTCTTGTGCAACCTAATTGCTTCTTCCAGTTTGCCTTCATTAAACGCATTTACCAACGCTTTTATGTCCTTCGGAACTAAATTGGCTACCACTGAAACCACACCCCTGGCACCTATACTCATCAAAGGCAAGGTCAGGCTATCATCACCACTTAAGATAGTGAGGTTACATCCACAAGCAATTTGAGAAGCCTGATCGAGGTTGCCCGTGGCTTCTTTTACTGCAACAATTTGTGGAATTTCAGAAAGTCTGATAATGGTTTCGGGAAGGATATTTGAACCCGTTCTCCCTGGAATATTATAAAGCACTATGGGTAGGCCTGCTTCTTCTGCAACCGCTTTGTAATGATAAAAATAACCTTCTTGAGTTGGCTTGTTATAGTAAGGACCAACTAAGAGCGAACCATCTGCACCAGCTTTTTTTGCGTGCTTAGTTAGGCGAACCGCTTCTTTGGTAGAATTGGATCCAGTTCCTGCCATTACTTTTAATCTGCCTGCAGCTTGCTGAACCACGGTGCCTATTACTTTTTCGTGTTCATCGTGATCTAATGTAGGAGATTCTCCGGTGGTTCCAACAGGGGCAATACAATCGGTGCCTTGTTCTATATGCCATTCAACTAATTTTTTCAAAGCAGGGTAATCAACTTCACCATTATTAAACGGCGTAACTATAGCCACCGTTACGCCTGCAAATTGTTCGCCCTTAGTCTTCGCCATTTTAAGCTCCTACATCATTCAATAAGTTTTATAATCTTTTCAAGACTTAGCTTATCACGATCCATCCATTAATATAAATATTTTGTGTCAAATAACTATTACGCAATTGCCAATATTTATCCTATGATTCTTAAAGATATTGGCATAAGAAATGATTGCAATACTAAATGCGTGGAGAGAGGATGAGAGAGATTAGCTGTGTATTCTTAGATGTGGTGGGAACGATTTTGCAGCCCCATTCGCCCGTAAATGAAACCTATTATCATTTTGGCAATAAGCACGGATCGAGTAAGTCCACAGATTTTATTAAGTCGGCGTTTGAATCTGCATTTGTCCTAGAAGAATTAAAAGATGCTAAAAACGCTTACAAAACAGATGAATTTCGCGAATCCGAGCGCTGGAGAAATATTGTCGCTGCTTGTTTTCCAGACCTGAAAAACCCAGACCTTTGTTTTAAAGATCTTTTTGAACACTATGCTAAACCAAACAGTTGGAGCATTCCTTTAGGCGTATCCACTCTTCTTGATCACCTTGATTGCAATTTAATTCCTTGGGGCATTGCTTCTAATTTCGATTTTAGACTTAAAGATATTATTGAGAAAAAGGCTGAATTTAACAGGTGTAAATGGCAGGTCATAAGTTCCGTAGTGGGCTATAAAAAACCTTCTCACTTATTCTTCCAGCATCTTTTAACTGCTTCTGGTTTTCCTGCCAACAAAATTCTTATGGTAGGAGACAACTTTGAAAACGATATCACCCCTGCTGAACAATTAGGTATGCGTGCCTTTCAGGTTAAGGAAAGGTTGGGCAGCATTAATTCATTTGAGGGACTAATTCAACTTTTAGGCAAATAGCGTTTTGGCAATTCAGCACCTGCAACATAACTCAACTTCCCAATTTTACACATCTGGTAAACATTAATTCGAAAATCGGGGCAGGTGCTTACCAAACAATAAGCATCAACGGGTGTAAAACCATAACTGCTAATCAACCAGTCCATTAAAAATATGGTCGCCTGGTTTACAGCTTCTTCTAATGGCCTGTAGGCGTGAACGGTTACAATCGATTCTGGGGTTTCAATTCTAAGCCCCGGAGCTCTTTTTCCCTTGATAATATCGAAGGACAAACGCACCGTGGATTGAGTTTCGGCAGCCGTGCCTGTGTACTCGGTATCACCCTGACTAGCGTGGACATCACCCAAGTAAAAAAGTCCCCCCGGATGATAGACAGGCAGAAAGATCTTATTCCCCGGCTTACAATCACGAATATCAAGGTTACCTCCCCAATCGCCCTGGCCATCGATACTGGTAACTACCTCTCGGTCTGGTGCCACACCCAGAGTTCCAACAAATGGAGTAATAGGCCAAGAAATCTTATCATTAAAATGCAGGGTTCCATCCATCGTGGTACCGCTTGGGCCAACGGTATGCTTAAAAACCTTAGTGTTATATTCGCTAGAAAGTTCGGGCCATCGTGAAGACTCACCGAGGGGCCCGCGTCTTGGGCCCACAGCAATCCAAGAAGTTTTTTCTACTTCAATTTCGTGAATATTTACGATTAGGGTATCGCCACGATCTAAGCCCTCGATGAAAACAGGGCCTGCAATGGGGTTTGCAAGAGGGGGCACCCGATCGAACCCAGGACGGTTGGCAGGAATAGCCTTATCCGCAGAGCTTTTAAAAAAACCACTTCCAGCATCCCAAGTTTCAATTTCAAAACGCTCGCCTGCTTTTACTTCTAGCAAAGGTTTATCAGAAAAGTTAAAGGCGAATTTTGTCGCTTGATCTCGTGGAATCTTTTTCATCGTTTTCCTTATTTCAATCGTTATTCTTTAAGCTAATAGCTTTTTAACCACTTTGCCCGCAACATCGGTAAGTCGAAAATCTCGCCCTTGAAATTTGTAGGTCAATTGTAAATGGTCTAGGCCAAACAAATGAAGCATCGTGGCGTGAAGGTCGTTGATGTGAATCGGGTCTTCAACAATATTCCAACCGAGTTCATCAGTTTTCCCTATCACCTGCCCGCCCTTAATTCCGCCCCCGGCCATAAAAATACTAAAGGCAAAGGGATGATGGTCACGACCAGTGACATTAGCAGACCCCCCGCGGTTTTCCCCCAAAGGAGTCCTACCGAATTCCGACAACCACATCACTAGGGTGGAATCAAGTAAACCGCGTTGTTTCAAATCTTTTATCAACGCTGCTACGGGTTGATCCGCCATCATACAGTTTTGTTTTAATTCGGCATCAAGGTTACTGTGGTGATCCCAAGAGGCGTGAAAAAGGCTTACAAAGCGAACCCCCCGCTCGACCAAACGCCTTGCAAGCAAGCAATTACTTGCAAAAGATTTAAACTGCCCTTTACCACCACCTCGGCTTGCTTTGATTTCCTTTTCTTCACGATCAATACCATACGCATCCCGAGTTTGCTTTGTTTCACTTTTCAAGTCGATCAATTCTGGTGCCGAGGCCTGCATACGAAAAGCAAGTTCATAACTAGCAATACGGCTATTGATATCGGGATCGCCAACAATTCCGCTTCGAATTGCATTTAGCTTTTTAATACCATCGATACTGATTTTTTGGGAATTTAAATCAAAGCCGGCAGGATTGTTTAAATTAAGAACGGGTTCCCCTTCGTTACGAAAAAGAACTCCGGTGTAAGGGGTAGGCAAAAAACCACTTGACCAATTAGAGGTTCCGCCACTGGTACCCCGCCCCGCACTAAGAACCACATATCCGGGCAAATTGCGCGAAGGACTACCCAACCCATAATTAACCCAACTTCCAAGACTTGGTTTGCCGAAATTAGGCGTGCCCGTATTCATGGTCAATTGCCCAGGGTGATGATTAAACGCTTCGGTATGCATCGAGCGAATCAGAGCAATATCGTCCGCACAAGTTGCAATATGTGGCAGAAAGTCACTTAATTCCATGCCACACTGCCCGTGCTTTGTAAACTGACGGGGACAACCAAGAATGCGAGCGCCTTCTTTTTGAATAAAAGCAAACCGCACATTTTTAGTCATTGATTCTGGTAGCTTTTGTCCATTTAATTCATTTAACTTCGGCTTAGGATCAAATAAATCAATCTGGCTTGGGGCCCCTTCAAGATAAATACAAATGGCAGCTTTTGCCTTGGGTGCGAATTGCGCCAACCTAACTGCAAAGGGAGATAAATCTTGATTAGCAGCCTGTACTTTATTTTCCGACAATAAACTTGCCGCCGCAAGTAATCCTAATCCACTGGCTTGGCTGGTTAAAAACGAGCGCCTACTTTGACTTCTACTTTCTTCGATTTTTTCTAAAGTTTCCATCAGTAGACACCCCTTCGCATTTAATCTCGAACTATAAGTTCATCTAGGTTCATCATAACACGAATTAAAGCTACATAGCTTGCAAACAAAACTGCATCGCCTTTAAAATTTTTGTCATTTTCAAAAAGTTTTTTTGCCTGTTCGGGCTTCAATTCATAATGAGACTTAAATTCAAAAAACAGTTTTTGAAGTTGCAACTTCTCAGCCTCAGATGGGAACCTTGAAAGACAATTTCGAAACGCTTGAAGAATGGTTGTCTCGAATGGTTGACCAGAAGAAGCTAAGCTTTCTCCCAGATTTTTCGCACATTCGTAAAAGGCCACATCATTCATAAGGGCCAAGGCCTGTAATGGCGTGTTCGACCTTTCCCTTCGCACACACGCAAGGTTCGAATCTGGCGCATCAAACAACATTAACGATGGATAGGGACTGGTACGCTGAAACCAAATGTAAAGCCCCCTGCGGTATCGGTCTATGCCTTTACTCTCGTTCCATTTAACTGCATTAGCGTAAGTCAGTTCTGAAATCCCCGGGGGCTGAGGCGGTTTTACACTAGCCCCTCCTACGCGTTGATCTAACAATCCACTAACAAAAAGAAAGGTATCGCGAACCCCCTCAGCATCTAACCTCAGGCGTGCCTGCCTAGAAAGAAAAACATTGTACGGGTCTTTTTTTATTTGCTCGGGCTCAACAAACGAAGATTGTCTATAAACTGCCGAGGTTACAATGCTACGGTGCAGGTGCTTTAAACTCCAACCGTTTTCACTAAAGTTGAGAGCTAAATAATCTAAAAGCTCGGGGTGAGATGGTTTCTCGCCTTGGGTGCCAAAATCTTCTAATGTAGGAACAATTCCTCTGCCAAAAAACTTATGCCAAACCCAATTCACAATCACCCTTCGGGTCAAGGGGTTCTCGTTTCCTACAACCCAATTTGCTAAATCTAGCCTGTTTGAACCAGCCTTGGAAACTATTTCGGGAAGGGCGGCAGGTGTTGTGGGTTCGACTTCAACCCCTTTGCGAAGGAAATCTCCACGAATAAGAATATTTGTTTTTCTTTCCTTTCCCAAAGCTAAGGTCTGAGCCATGGTTGGAAGGGGTACAGATTTTTCAACTTCAACTAATTGCTTTTGTATTCCCTTAGCCTTTTCATCATTAGACAACCTAAATTTAAGAATCTCATCTTGCTGAATCTTGGTCCTTTTTAATGCTTCGATTTTTAATAATGCTTTTATCTTTTCAGGCAAATCAACTTGTTTAGCATTACCTTCCCATTTAGAAGAATCTGCTTCTAATATTTTTTTCCTTTCGGCCAGTAACTTTTGAAAAGGTTCTAATCTATTTTTATGCTCTTGGTTTTTTTTCGCCATCTGCTCCAACTCACCATTTAATGCCGGAGCTTCAATATTTACTTCTACATCGCTATTAAAAAATGCAAAAAACTGATAATACTCTCGCTGACTTAAAGAATCGTACTTATGGTCGTGACATTGAGCACACCCCAAAGTTAGCCCCAGAAAAACTTTAGCTGTGGTGTTAACTCGGTCGATTACCGCTTCAACTCTAAATTGCTCTTGATCCGCACCCCCCTCTTTATTCGTCAAGGTGTTTCGATGAAAGCCGGTGGCAACTTTTTGTTCTGCCTTTGCCCCCTTTACTAAATCCCCCGCTATTTGATCTACGGTAAACTGATCGAATGGCATATCGGCATTTAAGGCATCAATCACCCACTGCCTATAACGCCAAGCATAGGGCCTCCCCGTATCTTTTTCATAACCATCACTATCGGCATAGCGAGCTAAATCGAGCCAATAACGGCCCCACTTTTCCCCATAGCGAGGAGAGGAAAGGGCTCGGTCAACCGCTCTTTCATAAGCCCCGGGAAGCAAGTCACCCAAAAATTTATCTACCTCCAATATGCTAGGAGGAAGGCCTGTCAAATCTAAATAAACCCTCCTTAACAAAGTTAACGGGGCAGCCTCTTTTGATGGTTTCAATCCCTCTTGCACCAATTGTTTTGCAATAAACGAATCGATTGGGGTTCTTTCCCAACCTGAAAAACTATCCCTTGGCGGCTCATTCTTTTTAATCGCTTGAAAAGACCAATGTAAATTTTTATTAACTCGTGAAATGCTTGTTAATTCTTCTTCTTTTTGCGGGATCAACGCTCCTTCATCTATCCACCTAGATATCACTGAAACTTCTTGTGTCATTAATAACGGTTTTGGTACAGGAGGCATTCTTGAATCAACATCATTACCAGCAATTGAATGAAAAATTTTACTGTCAGCAGATTTCCCAGGCACTAGAATTTTACCAGTATTACCACCCTTGATAATATTGCTTCCTGTATCAAGCCGTAGCCCGCCTTTTTGCTTTTCTAACCCATGACAAGCCGTGCAGTTCTTTGCAAGCAAGGGTTTCACCTGAGAAAGATAATCCACTTTGTCTAAAGCCCGAACGCTTAGATTTTGAAGCAGGAAAAATAAAAAGGTGAGGGTAAAAATTTTCTTCATTTAAACTCAAAATTTATAGGGCAACGCTTATTCTTTTAATATCGGCAGAATATTAATTCTCTCAATTTTATAAAACATTACAACGACAAATCTAATTCATTAGAAAATAAAAGATAAGAAAACTAATGGATTAACTTCGAAATGAATTGCCCCGCTTTTTAAGCTTTTGAAACCAATCACTAAAAAATCCTGTGGTAACTAAGAATCCATTTTCTTCGATGATCGCAATTATCATCTTTTGTGATTTTTCTAATGTCAAATAACCTTTAGACATCTCTGTAAGGTTAGCCACGAATTCTATAAATATTTTCTCTGAAATACTTGAACCACTTTTAACCAAACTTTTTATACGCTGAACAACTTCTTCTAATAAATGACTCTCTAATAAATAATCGTTTCGCTTACAAACCTCACATAATATTTGGTGGGCCTGATCAAGGATCATCCCTTTTTGCAATGCGAATTGCAAAACCTCACGCTCTTCATCCCGGTCGATAAATAGGTCATTCTTACCACGCTGGCGAATCACTTCAATAAGTTGATTACTAATTGTATCAGAAATTGAAAAGGACATAACAAAACCCACTTGACGAGGAAAGTAGTTATTTAACTATTCGGACAACCACACCAATTATTATAAAAAATAAAAAAACGCCGTCTTTTAAAAAAACGGCGTTCGTTTGAGCTAAAAATTTAGATCAATTTACTTAGCATCTTTTGCAACGATAATCTTAGGAATATCCTTAATAATCGCTTCAATAGCTTTAGCGTCAAGTTCACCCTTACGGAAAGCGTGATTTGCCATCACAGTCTTTTTATTGTAAAGAATAACGGTCACTTCAGCGTCCTTAGCAATTTCGTAACCTTGAGGGCCAGCGACATTATCTATGGTGAGAACAATAGATTTAATATTTTCTTTTTCTGCGAAATCTTTAAGCTTGGTTTCCATAGCTTTTTCATCATTCGCAAGAAAAACTACAAAACTACCCATCTTCGAGGAAGAATTTGCTTGGGTTGCAGCATCAATCTTTTTGACCAAACTGGTCAGGTTGCTATCGATATCGCGTGCAAATATCATAGCTACCGGGTTGCCACCATTCGATCAGACAAGGCACTGAGGTTTGCCAGCAGCTTTACCAGTCACATTCAATGGATGAAATGGAGTGATTTTTTTGCTGCCTACCTCAAACCCAGATTTGACTGGATCTGCTGCTTGCATGCTGGAAACAGCAAATGCAACAACAAAAGCAGCCACAATCGGACTAAACAATTTCATAACACATCTCCTCTTTGGGAAAAAAAATTACTCGAAACTATTTAAATCCTATCACATTGAATTCCTTACACACTAATAAAAGAGAAAAATTTAAAAACTAAAATATTTTACTTTATCTTTTTTCAGACATTATTTTTAATAAATAGAGAAAATCAGCACAAATTACTCATAAAACAAGCTCTTCAAAACAATTTTGTATTTTTTTTGATTTTTTTGTAGTATTCCAGCTGCAACTCCACCATAATTCGAAAATCTTATTTTAAGATGCAGGCCGAATAGATATTTCCCTGCTTTGTCTTTAGTCTTTATGGAAAGGATTCCTCTTTTATGAATCAGCAACAAAAAACTCCTGTTTTAAACCCAACAAAAATCGGTGTCTATGGCGTTGACCGACATCCACTTGACCGCAAGCACGGTTGTGGATTATGGGATGCAGGCGTTACTGCTTGTTTAAAAGCTTCCGACGCAGATCCTATTCTTATACCCTTCAACTCCAAAGAAAAATGGAAAGATCGACTCTCGGAAGTCGAAGGGGTTGTAGTCTCGGGCTTTGATGGACTCGAAAAACTTCCTGAAGAAGTCATAGAACTTTGCCTTTATTGCAAGCAAAACGAATTCCCCATCTTGGGAATTGATCACGGTTTGCACGCAATTAATGTTGCTCTTGGTGGTACCATTTTTGAAGATCTTTCCCGCCAACTTCCAGAAGCACTACAGCACAAGCACCCACCTGAACGCGGTTTAAGGCACGCAATTCTCGTCCAACCCGATTGCAGAATGGCTGACATCTATGGCGATGGTGAAATTGTCGTTAATAGCGAACACCGTCAAGGCATCCAAAAACTAGGCAAAGGTCTTAAAATTACTGCCACTGCCCTAGATGGCGTTGTCGAAGGAATCGAATCTATTTCCGAGGTCTGGTATGCGATGGGCGTACAATGGCACCCAGGTTCCGGCACTGCTTCCGGATTAGATATCCAAGTTTTTAGAGGTCTTGTTGATGCCGCCAAAGAAAGATCAACAAGCAAGGAAATGGTAAAGCTTGCTGCATAATCTTGAACCAACCATGAAACTTTTTCGAGCGGAGAAAATTCTTTCTTCGCTCTTTTTTATAACCATTTTCCATCTTGCATTTTAATCAATTAGCGGATCGCCAGGTTCCTTATAAGCATCGCCCAAGTGGTCTTTATCACGCATACTCCTCATTTTTTCTGAAAACAAATTTGCTGAATGTTGCAAGCAACCTAAACAACGGGAGAATACATTCTGAAAATTTTCAAAGGGATCAATGAACATCTCGATTGCGGCCCAAACGCTATCACGAATCTGAAAAACCTTTGCTACCTTGAGTTCACAATTAACTTCATTTAAGGCGATCTTCGAATTATTTTCTTCTTCCATCGTTTCAATTGGCCAAAAGTTTGGATAAACTAACCTAAAAAATTCCTCATCTGACCCCGCCTCATCGATAAAGTAGGTGCTTCCTTCGAATTTAAAAGCTACATCGCCATCATCATCTACTTTAGGGCAATACCCCTGCTCTTTAAGAAAACTAACAATTATTTTTACTTTAGCAGCTTTTTTCTTTGGTCGACCTTTTTCAATTCCCATTATCAAACCCCTTTGTAAAAATTAAAAACGCAATACGATAATGACCTTCGTTATTATTTCTAGCTGTAACTTTTCAACAAAATATCAGTTTAACTCGCTATCATTTTCAAAAGGATTACCACCATTTTCTTTATGCGTTTTCTTGTTTTTTAATGAAAGAATAGTTGGGTTTTTATCAGCAACAATATCAACTGTCATGGAACAATGCAAATTGACAATCAGGGTAGTCCTATCGATATCCTCATGATCCTTAATAAATACCTTGATATCTTTTGCTTTATCACCAACTCCCACAATTTTACTGATATAGAGCAACAATTCAGAGCGATCCATAGCACCAATTTTTCGGGAAATAGCTTCACAAGATTCAATTTTTTGCTGTTTTTCAAACTGCTTATCAAACAGGAATAAATCCTCGTCACTGGTGTAAGCATAAACTACGGCATCAAGTCTTTTTACAAGCAACGCATAATCATCAGGTTCATTATCAATAACCTTTTGAATATGATGATGCATGGTATCGAAGAAAAACTTACTAAACTTTTTAATTTTTCTTGGACTAAATTTTCGGTCATTAATGCTGTAAATCATCCTAGTATCCCAATTTGAAATTTTAATTAAGTCTGTAAATAGAAGCCAGCAATTCAATAAAAACTTTAAGTTTTATTATAGCAGTTTGCTATCTGAATTATTGGATTACCGAATTTTAATTCAACTTGGCTGGAAAATCTTTAGAATATTCCATCGGCAAATGGTACCTACCATGCCCTTTCCACCTTACGCTAAGCATTCCTATCTGATAATCATCATCGATACCAACGATGATTTCTTTTGGGTTAAGGTTGACCGCAATTCTTAAGGCTTCTTTTTTTAGAAATCCGAGAAGTAATTGAGCTCTAAAATTTCTAGTATTTTTTAGGCACCTTCGAAGGCTCGAAGCTACGCTGGCACGGTTCCAGGCTGACTCGGCTGCAAGTTTTCTAGTATTTTCAAGAGTCTCTGCAAAAGTGATGCGCTTCATAGAAATCTCCTTAAAAAATTTGATCTTAGGGCTTTCCTTAACTGAAAATTAATCCTCAAATATTTCACTAATAGTTGTTCGGATAAGGGATGAAATAATTACCAATAATCCTGAATATAATTCAAATGAAAGAGAAAAGTTCCTCCCTGTTTTTCTTTAAAAAACCAACAAAGAACCCTGCCTTAAACAGTTAAACTTGGAAAGAAGAGTGACTTATTACTTTTAAAAGCTAAATTAAAAGAGGGTTAATTTGAAAACAGATTGGCTTGGCGCAATTGTACCTAGAACAGAACCAATATTATATTAGAACTGTTTTTATCGCTAAGCCTGGCTTGCAAAGCAGTTAAAGTAGTTTGCCAGTTTCCTTACTAAACAACCACTTTTTTAATTCAAAATCATAATTGCCACCATTTCGCACAAGCATAACAGCAACATTTTCTGGGATATGCTTAAGTACCTCGGGCTGATCATCAAAATAAACGCCTATGCCATTTTCAGCTATGACTTTCGCTTTTTCTGCAAAAGAATTTACAAGGATAAGCTTATGATACCGAATGCCATACTTTGCAAGAAAGGCTTCTGCTTTAGCAACATCATCGCGAAATGAAATAACAAAAACTTTGCTTGGCCAATTATGAGTTATGTTTCTGAAAAAATCGGTGGCCTCATCTACGCAACCATCAATATCAATTCCAAGGTGTAAGGGTGGAAAGATTGATTGATTTGAAATTTTCTCAATATCTGAAGAAATATCAGAGGCGGAGTCTTTTGTTTTTTTCATAGTTCTTCCTTTTGAATAAAGAGATTTCGAATCGTGATTAAAATTTGGAAACTTAAGTCAAATGCAAAGTAATAATAAAGTTTTCAACTTTATTCTAATACCATTCTTGAATTAAACGGTTACTAAGAGCAGAACAAAAACGAAACCGTTTAATTGTGTAGACTACCACCACTTCGATGAGACTTATGCCCAGTGCTTATTGGGCCGGAAGTAAAAATTGCTTTTAAAACTTTCAATCTGATCCAATCCTTAACAGACTGATTCATTTTTTGCTCCTTAATAAAAGTAAATTGATTAATCCTTAAAGTTATTCGCAATAGGTGTCGAAATATTTCAATTGCAAAAGCTAATGTATTTTTAAAGGTAGAAAACGAACAATCAAAAGTGTAGGAGAATGCCGTTTTGTAGTTAATCAATGATTTAATGTCCTGTAATAACAACTTCAAATTAACAGACATAATTTCTTCAATACTTTCATCTTTTACCGAAAGTCAGATGCACGCAATTGCCCTAATAACAATTAAACTCTTGATTTACCACTTGTTTCCTATTTATAAATTAAGATCGTTTAATTAAGAATAAAATCACAAGCCTTTTTATTGCAAATTTACAAATAAAAACAGCTTAAAAAGGAAGATCATAACAATTTTCAGAATCTGGAATTATAAAATCATTACCGTTGGATTGGTAAGCTAAACTTAAAAGATTTTTACCCCACTTTTTTAGCAAAGACTCTCCATTTTTTGCTGCCAAATTAATTTGGTTTTTAGGCCCACAAGCTTGAATCACCCTCCCCCACCTATCTACTTCAATGCTTGCTATTTCCCCAGAAGTCAAGTGATCAATATGAAACAAGAAACAATCGCCATTTACTGCTTTCTCAACATAATTACTAATGCAATGCTGCAACTTTTCAGCTTCAACCAAGATTGCATTTATTGAATCTAAAAATGTAATTTTTATTTTACCATTTGAAATGGGCAGTGGAATTGGTGGCAACATAATTTGCCTATCATTAAAGTGATCAATGATTTCATTTTTTTGTTTAATAACTTCTTCCCTGTGCCAGCGTATTGATTTTCTAACAAGTCCAAGAAGCCTACAATTTGAATTTCGCCCCGGAAAGCTATTTGAATAATGCATCATAAATTCTACACTGCTAAATTTCCGTAAAGAAAGTTTGTTATGGGTTGAAGCACTAACTTCATTGATCGCTTTTTTAATTTCGTCTTCGGTACTATAAAAAAACAAATTCGAGTTATCAATTCGCCTTGTGGGTTGTAAAGCCGCAATATTCAAAAAGAATTCCAGTTTTTTAAAAACAGGCCGTTTAAGTTCGCCCCTGCAAAGCTTTAGTAATGCCCTGCTAGAAACCCCAGGGCAATTCATTAACGTTCGATTTAATGCAGTATTCTTCTTCCTGTTGAAAGAATACAGCAATTTCCAATCGTTTAAAAGTTCTAAACAGCGCTCTAAAGGTAGAGGTTTCTTATAACTAATGGGTAAGCATTCGTAGTAATCTTTCCAATTTTCCTTGCAAAATTCTTCCATTGCATATTCTGCGATAGCTCTTGCAACTTCAGCATATTCGAGGTCTTGGTCTTCCACCTCAAATCCTTGAATTCCCCAATAGGTATGAAGATAGCGGGCAGCTACTGCAGCAGGGCGATAAGTTATTATGTCATTAATAAGGTATTTACTGGCCAAGGCATAGAACTTAGGATTAATAGCAAGTGGGCCACACCCCATTGAGCAGGAAAAAATAGCCCGTTGAACGGCAAGAACGGTGGGATTAATTTTTTCTTTTAAACGACTAAATTGACTTGCCAAGATTTTACTAAGAACTTTAGTTGTATTAGAAGGGTTTTGACGATAATAATTTGATTTATCATCAATTGTTTTAGGGTTTAAGATATACTTTAAAGCAACTTTTACTGCTGCATTGGCTAACTTTCCAATTTCAAAAAACCCAAATTCTTGAACTACAAAATCATCAACATTTTCTAAAGTCCAACAAGTTTCATCAAGGTGAACCCGAATACGGCCTCGGTCTATGCCGCCATCGATTAAGAATTCATAAGGGCTTTCATAAACCTTATATTTTTTATCCATTGAGCACCCAAATTATAAGCAAATGAAAAAACTTCTCTAATATAGTTTCGTAAAAGAAGAGTTAAAATTTCCATTTATGAAAATAATTTTTTTCGAGTTCTTCCAACCCTTGTAGATAATTGAACTAATAATTTTGAATAATGATAAAAAGTTTAAGACCGACGAAAACAAGAGGTGATAAAAAAACCACCTTGAAGAAATACTATTTCCCCCAAGATGGATATTAACCAACATATCAAACAAAAATGTATAAATAAGTAAACTAAAGTTCTTAACGCTTTAAAACCTTAGCTTTAGCTAAATCTGCCTCAGACTCTGCAATTTTACCAAACAACTTATATGCGTTACCACGATTGAAATAACCTAAGCCAAGTTCAGGAAACAGTTCAATTACCTTAGAATAATCTGCAATTGCTTCTTTCTCCTTTTTCAAATCTTTATAAACAGTTCCTCGGTTATTGTATGCCTTGGCATACTTTGGATTTAATTCGATAGCTTTGTTGTATTCACTTAGAGCTTCATCAAATTTTTTGAGGCCATAATAAGCATTTCCTCGATAGTTGTAAGACTCGGGCACCTTGGGATTCATTTCAATAGCTTTGGAATAATCATCTATCGCTTCAATGAATTTACTTTGCTCATAGTTAGTATTACCCCGATTATTTATTGCATCAAGGGATGAAGGATTTAATTCTAAAGCTTTATTATAATCACTTAACGCTGTAGTATAATTTTTCTGGGCAAAGTGAGCATTTCCACGGTTGTTGTAAGCCTCTGCATAGTTTGGATTGATTTGAATCGCTTTAGAATAATCAACAACGGCCTCAGGGTACCTACCGATAAAGTAGTAAGAATGACCGCGGTTAAAATAAGCCTGAGCGTTTTTGGAATCTAACTCAATTGCTTTGGTGTAATAAGCAATCGCAGTTTTAAAATCACCCTGGCTATGAGAATCAGCGCCTTTGTTAAATGCTTTTAAAGCTTCTTGCTTAGGGTCTACTTTTTGAGCACTAGCAGTTTGCCCGAAAGAGATAATGGAAATCAAACCAAAAAAAATAACGGAAGTAATTTTAGAATTCATTTTTCACTTTCAGATTAAAACGAATGAAGTCAGATAAACTTGAACCTACCCAAAACCCTCAACCAAGTAAAGAAAATAGAAATTAAAACGAAGAACTAAATTTAGCCTAAAAATCAATCGGGACCATTCCCCAAACCCAAATAACCACCCACGGCTTTTCTAAGGTTTGCACCTAAAATCAGGTTAAAACCCTTCATATTTAAAACATTATTTGACTAATTTTAATTGCCAAAACTATGTACCGATAACCCCCACTCAATTTAATTCAATGTTTATAATTCCATTTGCTCAATAGTATATTAATAAGCAAAATAGGTCCTACTTGAATAAAATGAACGAATGAGAATATCGAAATGACCTTACCCCCATCGCACCCAAACGACCCCTTGCACGGCATCACGCTGGAAAAGATTGTTACGGAACTTGCTGCAAAATATGGTTGGAATGAGTTAGCAAGGCGCATTCCGGCTCGTTGTTTTCAATTCGACCCCAGCATTAAATCGAGCTTAATCTTTCTCAGGAAAACCCCTTGGGCCCGCAAAAGGCTAGAAAACTGGTTTATTGATGATTTGCCATAAATGGTTTCTAACTTCAACTAATTACTCATTCTCTATTCCAAAAGTAGCTATTCAAGTCAACCCCTCTACCATCCATTTAAGTGCTCCTACTGAAATTGAAATGGATTAAAAATTAAGAGAATCTCACTTCAAATAGAAATAAAAAATTTAGGGTACACACAAGGGACTCGGGGTGGATGAGACCCCCTGCCCGACCAGTTTGGTTGAAAAAAGTGCAGGCAAGGTTGATCCAAAACTCTGTACCGCTTCATTGAGCATCTTCTTATTGGCATTTGCCAAACATCAAACTAACGCCCAAGGTCTAATCTTTACTTTTTTAAAGCAGATTTGGTTTCCTGATGCTGCTGCCAAGCGGCTTCCTGCAATTGCTTAACAACATCAACCGGGATTGAATTGGGAGCAGCAAGGCCAAGCGGACTACGATTCGTAATCGCAGAATAAATTCCACAAGAATAAATATAACTACCCCAAAGACCGGGGTGAGCTTTATCCTTTGCAAATAAGCTTTCTAATCGTTCGTTTGCAGAAATTGCTACGGTTTAAACTTATATGAAGGTAACATAAGTCATCTGTAAGAATTGATTCAAATAGTAATGGTTTTGAAAAAAAGCGAACTGCCAAATAAAATCTAGGTTATACTGGACTTGTATTCACACCATTTATTCAGTTTAGTTAATAGCTATTTGCTTAAAGAAATGAATAAAGACAAGTCATTGATTGTACGCCAATCAAAGGAATTAAACCATGAACATCGTTTGCAAAAGGCTTGCTCTTCTAATACTTTTTATTTCATTTATGCCCGTACCGTTCAAACATTACAAGGTGATTGCAAATGAGGAAAGTTATCAATTCCCTGTTGAATCAAATCTGCGGGCTGGGATTGCCAAAGTGGATATTACCCCGCCCGAAGGTACCCCTGTGGTTGGACATGTAAGGGAGACGCATGGAGTCCGCGACCCCATTCGAGCTGGGATATTGCTATTAAACAACGGTGAAACTCAAGCCGCAATAATAACGCTCGATTTAATAGGTGCAACAAGCGAAATGGTAATTCAGATACGCGAAGCTGTTTTTGATCAAACAAAAATACCAATAAAGAACATCATGGTTGCTACCTCGCATAATCATTCAGGCCCGGGTTGGAATAAAGAATTAGGATGGAGCCGAGATACAGTTTCCAAAATCGCTAAAGCATCGAAGGAAGCCTTAAAATCTATGCGCCCAATTTCCATTGGCTATGGGGTTGATAGTATCGACTTTAATATTAATCGAAGGAAAGTAATCGATGGCAGAGCCTTGGTTCGGCTAAACCCAGAAGGTCCTTGCGATCATCGGGTGAAAGTGTTGCGATTTGATGATGGAAAAACCTTAGAGCCGATGGGAATACTCATGCATGCGGTTTGCCACCCTTGCGTTTTCACCTGGGGAGATAAACTGACTCCACCTTATCCGAAAGGAATGCCTAAGATTAGCGCAGACTTCCCTGGGGAAGCTCAAAGCTTTGTCGAGAAGATTTACGGGGCCAAAACTCATGCCATGTTTTTACAAGGCTGCGCAGGCGATATCCGACCCAACTTGCCCGGAATCCCTTACAGGTGTGGCGATGAAGCAGATATCAAATGGACGGGACGGAGCCTAGGTTGTGCAGTTGTTCGTGCAGCAGATAAAAGCGTGGTGAGAGAAGAATTAGCCAAGCGAAAAAAGATTTATCCTTTACGCTGCGCAAGCAGTGTGATTGAACTTCCCGGGAAGAAAGGAAAAATTAGTTGTGAAATGCAAGCAATGCGAATAGGAGACTACCTTTTGTTAACCATACCTGGTGAACCGATGGTGGAATACGGATTTAAGCTAGAGAAAGCGATCGCCGACCGCGCAATACCGATTGTGATTGGGTATGCGAACGGGGATCTGGGA
>Ga0209702_10000522_pt1 | contig 80998 bp, 70 predicted proteins | sample FRY01_FD_187210 | JGI IMG/M metagenome (GOLD analysis project Ga0209702, IMG submission 187210) | Freshwater microbial communities from Lake Fryxell liftoff mats and glacier meltwater in Antarctica - FRY-01 (SPAdes) (version 2) | ecosystem: Environmental > Aquatic > Freshwater > Ice > Glacier...
CCGTTCGTCTGGCACAAAACCGCCGACGAAATCCTTGAACGGCTCGGCCGTTATTGCGCCGACGTCACCAACACCGAATTCGTGGGCGGAACAGCCTGACAGGACACTAGGCGTACGGCGCACTGTGGGGCTACGAAACGATCGACACGGTCCCGGAACCGACCGAGATCTCGTTCGGTGACGTCACCGGGCTCAGCTATCGAGTCGACGATCCGGCCGACCTCGCATGGGAGTACGAACCCGGCATCGTCGTGTGGCTGCACACCCAGGGACTCAGCAATGAGCAACTCGCAGAGATCGCCGCCGGTGTCGAACCGGTCGAACTACCCGACCGTCTCCCACTTCTACTGGACGCGAGACCCGTCGATGTAGAGCCGGTTCCCCCATTGCCCGGCGACCGCGTCGAGGACCTGTTGTTGCTCGTGAGTGCGAATGGACCGCCGGTCCTCAAGTACGGGACGGTCGGCGGTCGACCGTGCCTGGCGTTCGAGTTCTTCCAGCAATGCCGATCGACCGAGGCAGCAGCGATGATCCCATCCATCGAGTGGGGCGACCGCATCCCAGAATGATCAGACCGGCCACCTCCCAAAGCGCACATAGCCAGCATTATGCGGGTAATCGGACGCTCCGTGGTCACGACGATGGATTGTCGGGGCACGCGTGTCCACAACGCACCAAACACCCCCGTCGACTACGTCATGGACACCCCAACAAGGACTCCAGATACGTGCCGGTCAGGGGCACATATATCGAGAGTGGCCGCAGGGCTTTCAACCCACCCAGATATGGCGAATATCTCGCGCCCCGATGCACTCGCAACACCAGAACCCAAGGAGCCATCCGCAAGACGAGACTCAGGTCAGTTCGCCGGCGAACTGAGCGCCGTGCAGCCGTGCATACGCCCCACCTGATTTGAGAAGCTCGCTGTGGCTGCCCTGCTCGACGATGTTGCCGTCTTCCATCACGAGGATCACGTCGGCACCACGGATCGTCGAGAGGCGGTGGGCGATCACGAAACTCGTTCGCTGCGCGCGTAGCGCATTCATCGCCTCCTGGATGAGCACTTCGGTACGGGTGTCAACCGAGCTGGTTGCTTCGTCGAGGATGAGGATCGACGGGTTTGCCAGGAACGCTCGGGCGATCGTGATCAGCTGCTTTTCGCCGACGCTGATGTTGTCACCCTCGTCGTTGATCACCGTGTCGTAGCCATCTGGCAGCGCTCGGACGAACCTGTCGACGTAGGTGATCCGTGCCGCTTCAAGGATCTGTTCCTCGGTCGCGTTGGGATTGCCGTAGGCAAGGTTCTCGCGGATCGTGCCGCCGAACAACCACGTGTCTTGCAGCACCATGCCGACCTTCGAGCGCAGCTCTCGGCGGGGGTATGACGCGATGTCGCGGCCGTCGAGGCTGATTGTGCCGGCATCGAGTTCATAGAACCGCATGATCAGGTTGACCAGTGTGGTCTTTCCGGCGCCTGTGGGCCCGACGACCGCAATGGTCTGGCCGGGTTCGACGGTGAGGTTGAGATCATGGATCAATGACGTGCCCGGCACATAGGAGAAGTCGACCGAGTCGAACACCATGCGCCCAACGATTGCTGGCTCGTCGACGGTTGCTGCCTGTTCGGCAGTCTGTTCGTCGGCGTCGAGGAGTTCGAGGACTCGTTCGAGCGAGGCGATGCCCGACTGGAACGTGGTGGCCATCGATGCCATGCGCGTGAGTGGTTCGGAGAACTGGCGGGCGTACTGAATCATTGCCTGCATGTCACCGATGCTGATTGCTCCCGCCGAGATGCGCAGGCCGCCAACCACCGCAATGATCACGTACTGGATGTTGCCCATGAACGTCATCGCCGGCTGGATGAGGCTCGACATGAACTGCGCTGCATAGCTGGCTTCGTACAGCCTGTCGTTGTCTTCGCGGAAGTGTTCGTCTGCTTCGCGATGTCGCCCGAAGCTTTTCACGATGGCATGCCCGGTGAAGACCTCTTCGGCCTGAGCGTTGACGGCACCGGTGTGCCTCCACTGCTCGATGAAGCGTGGCCCGGCCCGGCCGCCGATCTGCTTGATCAACACCAGCGAGAGCGGCACGGTGATGAGTGCAATGGCAGCGAGGAGTGGTGAGATGATGAACATCATCACCGTGACGCCGATGAGCGTGAGCAGCGAGGTGATGATTGAGCTGACCGTTTGCTGGAGGCTCTGGGCCAGGTTGTCGATGTCGTTGGTGACTCGGCTCAGTAGGTCGCCGCGGGCCTGGCGGTCGATGTAGCTGAGGGGGAGCTTGTTGATCTTTGTTTCGACTGATTCGCGCAGCCGATACATCGATCGCTGGACGACGCCGGCGAGCATGAATGACTGCCCGTAGGACAACATCCAGGAGATTGTGTAGAGCCCGGCGATGAACCAGAGCTTGGAGTGGAGTGCCCCGAAGTCGATGCCGTCACCGGTCTCGGCAAGTCGTTCGCGGACGCCTTCGACAATGATGTCAGTCGCCTGACCGAGCAGGCGCGGACCGACGACGATCAGCCCAACACTGCCGATCGTCAGGAACAGAATCAGCCAGAGCCGAGGCCGTTCGGTGCCCAGGATCTCGCCGAGCCGCTTGAGGGTCGGGCCGAAATTTGAGCTCTTCTCGGCCGGCATCCCCGGTGCGCCTCCGGGCCCGAAGCTGTTGCGGCGTGCCTCCGTACCGGTCGTCGTGATCGCCTCCCGGTCTTCGTCCGACAGAGCACCGTTCGGCGTGTCCTTCGAGGGAGTCGTGTCGTCACTCATGCGATCTCCTCGCGGTCGAACTGTGAATCGACGATCTCCGCGTACGTCGGACATGTCTCAAGTAACTGCACATGTCTGCCGCGGCCCACGACCCTGCCAGCTTCGAGGACGATGATTTGATCAGCATCAGCGATCGTTGAGACTCGCTGGGCGACGATCAGCAGCCCCGCGTGCGCGACGAGTGGTTTCAACGCAAGTCGGAGACGAGCATCGGTGGCGAGGTCGAGCGCAGAGAATGAGTCATCGAACACGTAGACGTCAGGCCGGGCAACGAGCGCTCGGGCGATAGAGAGGCGCTGCCGCTGTCCGCCCGACACGTTGGTGCCGCCCTGGGTGATCCTGCTGTCGAGCCCGTCGGGCATCGATTGCACGAAGCCCGAGGCCTGAGCAACTTCGAGAGCCGCCCACAGTTCATCATCGGTCGCTTCGGGGCGACCGAACCGCAGGTTCGATGCAACCGTGCCGCTGAACAAAAAGGCCTTCTGCGGGATGTAGCCGATCGATCCAGCGAGCAGGTCGGGGTCGAGCAAACGGACGTCGACGCCGTTGATCGCCACCGTGCCAGACGTGACGTCGGACAGCCGCGGAACCAGTTCGACGAGCGTGGACTTGCCGGAACCGGTACTTCCAATGATGGCGGTGGTGCGTCCCGGAGTGATCTTGAACGAGAGATCGCACAGAACGGGTGACTCGGCACCCGGATAAGTGAATGAGACGTCGGTGAACTCAACGGTGCCGCGTTCGGGCATCTCGGTGACCGGTGTTGCTGGCGGGACCACCGACGAATTGGTGTCGAGAACCTCGACGATGCGTTCGGCTGCGACGGCAGCACGAGGAAGCATCGACACCATGAACGTGAGCATCACCACCGCGACGAGGACCTGAACGAGGTAGCTGAGATACGCAACGACCGAGCCGAGCTCCATGTCGCCGGCATTGATGCGATCAGCGCCCAACCACAGCACGGCCACGCTCGACGCACTGATGAAGAACGTGACAGTTGGGAACATCAGCGACATCAAGCGGCCGGCGCGCAAGGACGTGGCGGTCAGCTCGTCGTTGGCCTGAGCGAAGCGCTGTACTTCTTGGGGCTCACGAACGAAGGCGCGTACGACGCGGATGCCGGTGATCTGCTCGCGGAGCACAGCGTTGATCCGATCGATCCGTAGTTGCATCTGCTGGAACGTCGGCACCATCTGCGAAATGATCACTGCCAGGACGCCGATGAGGATCGGGATGGCCACGAGCATGATGACCGAGAGGCCAACGTCTTCGCGGATGGCGAATACGATGCCGAAGACCATCGTGATCGGCGCAGCAATCATCATGGTGCACGTCAGAACGACGAGCATCTGGACCTGCTGTACATCGTTCGTAACGCGAGTGATCAGCGACGGCGCACCGAACTTGCCGACCTCGCGTGCCGAGTAGCTGGTGACCTGATGGAAGATGTCGCGGCGGAGGTCGCGGCCGAAGCTCATGGCTGCCTGCGCGCCGAAGCGCACCGCGCCGACCGCGAAGACGATCTGGATGAAGCTGAACACGAGCATGATGCCGCCGGTGCGCCAGATGTAGCCGTCGTCTCCCCGCAGGACACCCTTGTCAATGATGTCGGCATTGAGCGACGGCAGCGTCAAGGCGGCCGTCGTCTGGATCGCCTGGAGGACGACGACGATGGTGAGCAGTCGTCGGTACGGCCCGAGGTGGGTGCGCAGAAGTCGTCGCAGACTCATAGCTGAGCGCTCTGATTGACCTCGGGGACCGCGACGGTCAGAGACATATTCATGGGTCCAGGTAAGCACCTCGGGTCAGAAGTTCCCGAGGCGTTCTGTCAGAAATGTTGAATTCCTCGCGCCGTTTGTGAGCTGGCTATGATCCTGCAGTCGGCCGAGTCGGGCCGAGCGATAAAAATAACTTGGGGGTTACAGCTATGTCCGAAGATCGCAAACTCTGGGTGCCGCCGTCCGTCGGGCGTCGACGTTTACTCCTCGGCGCGGGTGCCGCAGCGGTGCTCGCGGCATGCGGCTCGAGTGGCGGTGAGACCGGCGCCCCGGCTACGAACGGCACGACGCCTCCGACGGATCCGCCGAGCGATACAACCGGCTCGACCGCAGCGGCCGGAACGGCTGCGCCCGATACCGCTGCGCCGGCAACCGATCCGCCGGCTGGTGGGCCCAAGAAGGGCGGCACGCTGCGTGTCGGCGTCGTCGGCAGCACGAATGACATCATGGATGGCCAGTACATCGTGTCGCGTGCCGACCAGGTTCGCCTCATCAGCTCGTGGGAAGGCATTGCCAACTACGACGACGACTTCAACCTCAGCTTCGAACACAGCCTTGGCGAAGAGATCGAGGTCGTCGCGCCTGACAAGTACGTCGTGCGTCTCAAGGAAGGTATCGAGTTCCACAACGGCAAGACCGTTGGTGCCGATGACCTCATTTACTCCTTCCAGCGTCTCATCGACCCGGAACTCGGTCTCGCTCCAAGCCTGCTGGAATTCATCAACAACGACAGCATGAAAAAGCTCGACGAACGGACGGTCGAGTTCAACCTGCTCGTTCCGAGCGTTGCGTTCCAGATCGGTCTCGCCGGCTATGCCGCAACAATTGTGCCCGAGGGTTACGAGCGCTTCAACGGCGACCCGTCGACGCAGATTGGAACCGGCGCCTTCAAGCTGAAGAGCTTCACGCCTGGCTCCGAGAGCGTCCATGTGCGCAACGAGAACTACTGGGGCGAGTCGTATCTCGACGAAGTACAGGTCATCGACTTCGCCGACCAGTCGGCTTTGGTCAATGCACTCTCATCGGGAGACATCGACGTCGCACTCGACATCCCGTTCGCCCAGGCCAGCACCATCGAAGCGAGCTCGGATCTGCAGCTCCTCGAGTCAACTGCCGGCAACTGGCAGACCATCACGATGCGCATCGATGTGCCGCCGTTCGACGACGTCCGTGTTCGTCAGGCCATGCGTCTGATCGTGGATCGGGAAGAAATGGTGCAGCGTGTGCTGTCCGGCCACGGCAGTATCGGCAACGACATGTACGGCTTGCTCGACGGTTCGTACCCGAAGGACTTCCCGCAGCGTGTGCAGGACATCGACAAGGCCAAGGCACTGCTTGCCGAGGCTGGCCAGAGCGACCTGAGCATTGAGTTGTTCGCTCCCGACGACACCGCAGGCCTACCCGAGTACGTCACGGCGTTCGCGTCGCAGGCCAAAGAAGCCGGGATCAACGTCACGGCTACTGTCCTCGACGGCGGCACCTACTGGGGTGCCGAATACACGGAACGTGTCTTCGCTACCAGCTACTGGAGTACGCGTCCGTACCTCAACCAGGTCGGAGCCGGCTCGCTTCCGACGGCCACGTACCAAGAGACCAAGTGGCCGCCCGCCGGCTCCAACTTTCAAGAGCTGTACAATAAAGCGCTTGCTGAGACCGATGAGGAGAAGCGCAACGCGATCATCCGGGAGATGCAAACGCTCGAGTACGAAGAAGGCGGCAACATCATCGCCTACTTCCAGAACCTGCTCGACGGGTACGCCAACTCCGTCAAGGGTGCGGTCGCACGACCGAACCTGTTGAACTTCGACCACTTCGGTCGCGGTTGGAAGAACATCTGGCTCGATCAGTGATCTGACGGGGCGGACGGTGCATCGTCCGCCCCGCTCGCACTGTTCCTCTGTTTCTCATGGGAATTTTTAAGCTCATTGTTCGACGACTGCTGCTTGGCGTCGTCACATTGTTGATCGTCTCGCTTGCCGTTTTCTTGTTGACGAACGTGCTCGGTGATCCGATCAAACGTCAGCTCGGGCGCGGCGCACTGCCCGACGTGGTGCGTGCACGCCGTGCCGAGCTGGGCCTCGATCGGCCCCTGGTCACTCGATACCTCGAATGGGTGAAAGGCCTGGTCACCGGCGACCCAGGCGTGTCCTTTGCGAACGGGACGCCGGTGTGGGATTTGGTAAAGGATCGCATCAACAACTCGCTGTTCCTGATGGCGATCAGTGCAGCAATATCGATCCCACTGTCGCTCTTTCTGGGTGCGTTCGCTGCGCTGCGACGTGATAGCTGGTTCGACCGCATCATGTCCAACCAGCTGCTCGTGCTTGCAGCGATGCCAGAGTTCGTGGTGGGCGCGCTGTTGACCGTGCTGCTAGCGACCAACGTCTGGCACGTCTTGCCCGCGGTGAGCCGTATCCGTCCGGGCGAGCCACCGTGGGCCGATGTCGACGGGCTCGTGCTGCCGGTGCTGACCCTCGCGCTCGCCGTGACGCCGCACGTCGGGCGGACGATGCGCGCCGCGATGATCGAAGTGCTCGAAAGCGACTATGTAGAGATGGCGCGCCTCAAGGGGCTCTCGGAGCGAACCGTGTTGTGGCGCCACGCCTTCCCGAACGCATTGGGCCCGACCATGCAGGTCATCGCGTTGAACATCGCGTATCTCGCCGGCGGTGTCGTCATCGTCGAGATCCTCTTCAATTTCCGCGGGCTCGGTATTGTGCTTCTCGATGCGATTCCTGACGCGAACGCGCCGGTGGTGCAGTTCGTTGCCATGTTCATCGCGACGATTTATGTCGTCACCAACCTGTTTGCCGACGTCGTCACGATCATCGTCACGCCCCGCCTGAGGACACGGCTGTGAGCGCGACCAATACCCCTGTCGTGGTGACACAGATTAATGAACCCGTTGAGATTGCTCAGCACGGTGTCGTCCGAGCGGCTTTGGGCTTGTGGCGGACGCGCATCGGCATTGCGTTGGTCGTGTTGCTCGTCGTCGTAGCGATTGTCGGCCCGTGGGTGGCGCCGTACGGCGCGGATGAGTTCGTCGGGACCGCCAACCTGCGAGACGTCCAAGGCGCCTGGCTCGGAACCGATTATTTCGGTCAAGACGTCTGGTCGCGATTCCTCCACGGTGGCCGATCGATTCTCTTCCTCGCATCGGTTGCCACGCTCATCGGTTTTCTGCTCGGATCGACAATTGGCTTGGTGGCTGCGTACGACCGAGGTCGACTCGACGATGTGTTGATGCGGGCAATGGATGTAATGCTCGCATTCCCTCAGTTGCTGTTGGCGCTGGTTGCGATCACCACGGTCGGCCCGCAGGCGTGGTTGATCATCGCCATCGTCGGGTTCACGACCGCTCCTCGGATCGCACGGATTACCCGTGGAGCCGCCGTCCCTGTGGTCGAGCGTGACTTCATTGGTGCCGCTGAGGCACTGGGCGAATCCAAGTTCCGGGTCATCACACGCGAGTTGCTGCCGAACATCATTGGTCCACTGCTCGTCGAGGCAAACCTCCGCCTCACCTACTCGATCGGCATCATTGCCGGGCTGGGCTTCCTGGGCTTCGCCACGGAACGCAACGCTGCCGACTGGGGCCTGATGGTGCAGGAAAACCGAGTTGCCCTGTCGGTGAACCCCTGGGGCACAGCACTTCCGGCGATCGCCATCGCCCTCCTCACCGTTGGCACCGGTTTGATGAGCGATGGCCTCTCGCGCACCGTGGCACGCATCGACCGAGGACGGCCAGACGCATGAGCACCAAATCAACTGGGCAGGCCGTCGCACTTTCCATCCGGGATCTTCGCCTTGATGTCGCCGAGTCCGGCAACGACATCGTCGACGAGATCACGCTGACCATCGGGAGGGGCGAAGTGCTCGGCCTGGTTGGTGAGTCGGGGTCCGGTAAGACCACCGTCGGCCTCGCCGTGCTGGGCCACGCACGTCGCGGCGTAGCGATTTCGGCCGGAGAGATCACCATCGAGGGTGCGAGCATCCTCGATCTTTCCGATCGTCAGCTCCGCAGTGCCCGTGGCAGCCTCGTCAGCTACGTGCCACAAGACCCTGGCACTGCGCTGAACCCCGCACTTCGTATCGGCCCACAGGTATTCGAAGTACTCGAGACTCACGGGTACGGGGCGAACCGTGCCGAGCGCGACGCTCGGGTCGCCGAAGCATTTGAGGAGGTCAAGCTGCCCTCCGACCGCGAATTCCTGCGTCGTTATCCGCATCAACTCTCCGGCGGCCAGCAGCAGCGTGTCGGGTTGGCAATGGCGTTCGCCGCTCGACCCGCAGTGATTGTGCTCGACGAACCGACCACGGGGCTCGATGTCACGACGCAGGCCCACGTGCTCGAAACGATCCGGTCACTCGCGTCGCTGTACGGAGTGGCTGCGCTGTATGTCACCCACGATCTGGCGGTCGTTGCGACGTTGGCCGACCGAGTTGCGGTCATGTACGCAGGGCGGATTGTCGAGCAGGCATCGACTGCTGAGATCTTTGCCGACCCAGCCCACCCGTATACCCGCTACCTCGTCGCTGCGGCGCCTGAGATGGGGAGCGATCGGCAATTGGTCGGCCTCGGTGGACGCGCTCCCTCACCTGGACAGCGACCTGTTGGCTGCGCATTTGCGCTGCGGTGCGAAGTGGCGACCGACCAGTGCCGCGAAGCATTCCCAGCCGTCGCGCTTGTCGGCGACGGCGCCATCACGCATGAAGTGCGCTGCTTCCACGCCTACGACGTGCCCGAGCGTACGGCGCGGCGCCAGGCTGCAACGGCGGCGCGAGCGATCGGTAACGAAGCCGCGTTGAGCATCCGAGGGTTCTCGGCTGGATACGCCGGGACCCAGGTGGTCCATGACGTCACGTTCGACATCGCCCGCGGGGAGAGCGTTGCCCTCGTCGGCGAATCGGGGTCCGGCAAGAGCACCCTGTCGCGTTCGATTGGCGGGCTGCATCACGAGTGGACCGGTGAGATCGAACTCGGGGGAGTGCCGCTCGCGCGCTCGTCCCGCGACCGCCCCGTCGGTCAACGGTTGTCGATCCAGTACGTCTTCCAGAACCCGTACAGCTCGCTTCACCCTCGCCGCTCGATTGCCGACACTGTGGCCCGGCCGTTGGCCATCGCGGGCGTCGACAAGGCGGAGGCGCGCCGAGAAGTCGACCGCATGTTGGAGCGAGTGTCGCTCAGCGCGGCCTATGGGGCGCGGTACCCCGACCAGCTCTCAGGTGGAGAGCGCCAGCGTGTAGCCATCGCCCGCGCACTCATCAGTCGACCCGACGTGTTGATCTGCGACGAGGTCACCAGCGCACTCGACGTCCTCGTGCAGGCAGCCACCATCGAACTGCTCGTCGACCTCCAAAATGAACTTGGCCTCGCGATGCTTTTTGTTACCCACAACCTGCCGCTGGTTCGGTCGATTGCACAGCGCGTCGCGGTGATGTCGGAAGGTCGCATCGTCGAACTCGGCACGGCGACCGACACGCTGACAAATCCACAGCAGGAGTACACGCAGCGCCTGCTTGCCGACACTCCGAGCATCCCCGACTTCGGTGAAGCTCCCGACCGTTCGTTCGCCGGCCCGCAGTGAGTACGTCGATCCGCCTCGTCAGCTACAACATTCAGTACTCGCGTGGCAAGGACGGCGAGTACGACCTTGAGCGCATTGCCGACACGGTGCGCGGTGCCGACATCATCGGGCTGCAGGAGGTCACGCGGTATCTCCGACCGAACACCGAGCAAGACCAGCCAGCCGAACTCGCAGCGTTGCTCGACGACTACTACTGGGTGTACGGACCGCCCGCTGACGTCGATGCGTCGATCCGTAACGACGACGGAACCATCATCAATCGTCGGGCTCAGTTCGGCAACATGCTGCTCAGCCGTTGGCCGATCACGTCGATGCGTCTCGAACTGTTCCCGCGACTGCGCACCTTCGACACCGTTGCGCTGCAGCGCGGAGCGCTTGAGGCTGTGATCGAACACCCGGACGGGCCGATCCGCGTGTACGTCGTGCATCTCGATCACCTGCTCGAACGCCACCGCGTCGCCGAGATCGAACACCTGCTGGCGTTCGCTGCGGATGCGTCTCGGCACGGCACTGCGGCAACCGGTCCGTCACGTTTGCTTGGAATGCCGAGCGAGGTACCCGACGACTACGTGGTGATGGGTGACTGCAACATGCTGCCCGAGTCGCCGGCCTATGTCGCGATGACCGGCGAGCCGGACTACTACTACGGGCCCATCATGACGTCCGATCGGTTGGTCGACACCTGGCGACTGACCGGACGCGACATCACCGACGGGGTCACATGGTGGGACGAACAAACGAAGTTCACCGAAGGGACACGGCTCGACTACGTGTTCGTCACCCCTGGCCTGGCAGAGCGGGTCGTCGCGGCCGGCATTGACGAAGAAGCCACCGGCTCAGATCATCAACCGGTGTGGATCGATCTTGCTGGTGCTGGCGATAACGATGGCGCTGATGCTGGAGATGGCGCCAGGCCAGCTCAGCGGCACCCTCTAGATGATCCGAACCGGCCGGGCTGATCCCATGAATGTCTCAACCGGAGGCGACCCGATCGCCCTGGTGATGGCAGGAGCGGCTGGCGTCGTGTTCGACAAAGACGGCACCCTGTTTGATCTTGACGCACGTTGGTACCCATTCTTCAGCGGCATCATCGATGATGTTGCAGAACGGATGGGCGACGAATCGCTGCCAGTGGTGTTGACCAAGCTCCTCGGGGTCACTGAGGGCGGATTGGTCATCGACGGGCTCGCCGCGGTTGGTTCAGTCAGCGAGATCGGCACGCGAATCATCGAGGAGTTGGTGTCCTTGGGGCACGATTCCGATCTGGCTCGTGCCACGGTTGGTGAGGCGGCGGCTGACGCACGGTTCGGACCAGTCGCTCCGATCGGAGACATCGCGGGCACGCTCCGTGCACTGGCTGACAGAGGCTTCCGGCTCGGCATTGCCACATCCGACGGCGTCGTCAACACACGCGACGAACTCGTGGCTCACGACCTCGTTGATGTGTTCGATCCGGTGCGATGTGCCGACGACGGCGGCCCGGTCAAACCTGACCCGGCAGTGCTGCTCCAAATCGCAGCAGAGTGGAACGTTGCGCCGGCCGACATCGTCTTCGTCGGCGACAGTCGCCAAGACCTGGCAACAGCGCAGAGCGCAGGCACACGATTCGTCGCCCGATGTGACCCGACGGCCACACCGACATGGGCGGCCGCTGCAGCCGATGCAGTTGTCGGCGACATTGCCGAACTCGTCCGGAACTCACCGAGCCCGATGTCTGGTCCGTGGGCGATGAATGGTGGTGCCCGGCTGTGGTGGCAACGGACTCCCGGCCCGATTGGTGGGACCAGGCTGCTCTTGATCAACGGGCTCGGGTCGCCCTCAGTGGCCTACCAGCAGGGTTTCGTTGACCGGTTCGTCGAAGTCGGGTTCGACGTCGTGCGCTTCGACAACCGTGACGTCGGCCGTTCGTCGCGGTCAGTCGACGAGTACGACGCGAGCGACATGGCCGCCGATGCCATCGCAGTCCTCGACTCGGTCGGGTGGGACGATGCAGTCGTGTTCGGGCAGTCGATGGGCGGAATGATTGCGCAGCAGTTGGCGATCGAGTACCCCGAACGCGTGACCCATCTCGTTTCGCTGATGTCGTCCACCGGCAACGGCAGGGTCGGAGGCAGCGATCCTGCCATTCGCGAGGCGCTGCTCGCTGTCGCTCCCGATGATCGGGCCGGATGGCTTGATCATCGTGTCGAGACGGAACGGTTCTGGGCATCGCCTGATTTGTGGGACCCGGCTTGGGTCCGCGCCAAAGGTGCCGAGATGTTCGACCACGGCGTCGACCCGGCAGGGACACAACGCCAGTACGCGGCAGTGCTCCGCAGCCCAGTCCGCGACGACATGCTGCAAACGGTGCAGGTGCCGGCGCTCGTCATGCACGGCGCTGCTGACACGTTGATCGACCCCAGCGCAGGCCGGCACACTGCCGACTGCCTGGCGAATGCGCGTTACGTCGAAATCGACGGCCTCGGCCATGATCTCCCTCCAGGCATGTGGGCCCGTCTTGTTGACGAGGTCGCCGCGTTCGTTACGACGCCTTCGCCGTAGCGCCCGCAGCGGCCGGTCACACTGTGCCAGGCGCAGTGTGACCTGTCACACCGATCATGGACACAAAGGGGGCTCGCGCCGATTCCTGTGTGAGCGGAGTGGGTAGATTCATTGGCTCAATCGCGAGTTCATTCGCTCGTTCAATCGCCCTCGGAGGGTTCCACCTCCCTCACTCAGAATCGGTTTCGTCATGATCGAAACACTGGCCTCTGTGGCCGAACTCGTCGTCCTGCTGCCCGCAGCGATGGCTCTCTCGTGGGTCGCGCGTCGCTCGATCCGAACGATGACTCGCCGTTCGGTGCGTCGGGCTCAGTCTGATGCCGGGAGCTGGCGGGTGCGCCTTCCCCGCAACGTCGACATCGACGGACAGGAGCAAACTCGTCGCCGGACGCGCGCCGATGCTGCAGCGCGCAAGCTCGGACATCTTGTGACGGGTTGCATCTTCCTCGGGGCGATGCTGACCGCTCTGAACATCGTGGGCGTCGACGCCGTCTTGGTGATCTCGAGTGCTGGCTTCCTCGGGCTTGCGCTCGCCCTCTCTGGCCAGGAAGTCATCAGGAACCTGATCACCGGGACCGTGGCGCTCTTCGAAGATCGCTACGCGGTTGGCGACGAGGTCGTCCTGCGTGTCTCGGGCCAAGATGTCCGGGGAACCATCGACCTGGTGGGTGCAGCTGCCGTGAGGTTGCGGACTGCCGAGGGTGCGACCTGGCACGCCGGCCACAGCAGTATCGAGTGCGTCACCAACTTGTCGCAGCTGCCAGCCATCCACGACATCATTGTTCCAACGGCTGAGTGGGCGAATGCCGAGGTCGACGCACTCGATCGGCTAGCGGCCGCGTCAAATGACGCCGGACTCACCGGAGTGATCTTTCTGCGTGACCTCGATGCTCATGAGCATCCGTCGGGGACGACCACCGTCAAGGTGAAATCCAATCGTTCGCTGTCGGAGCCGCAGATCAATCGTGTCAAGGCAACGCTGCTCGGCGACGTGCGGCCCTGAGGGCTGGCTGGTTTTCGACCGAAATATATTGATCGAGAACTTCACTTGCAATAAATGTTAGGCATGCCTAACATTCACGTATGACATCACTTGAACGTCTCCGCCTGGCAACAGCTCTCTGTCATGCAGTCGATGGCGCCGAGCTGAGATTGACGACAGATGGCGGTGAACGGATCATCGTCAGTCACCATCCTGCTGCAGACATTGACCCGTGCAAGCTGCGCAGCGTTGTCGTGGCGAGTGCGTGCCCGCAGCATCCAGATTTATCCCATCGGATCACCGACATCGCGATCGGAGGAGCGCTTGTCGATTGCGGTGGCGGCGTGTACTCGAGGGTGGTGCGTGGCGTCGAACAGCGGTGGATTGCCAGCTTCCTGCACGTTGATCACGTGGCGGCAATGCTGGAAGAAGTCGCTCCCGGTAACGCTCTGAATGCGAGTCTGAAGCCCGACGGGGACCTGGGTGTGACACTGCTTGCGATCACAGCGATTGGCGAACACTCTGACTCTCACTCTGGACTTGACGCTGCGGCGGCGGGTGCTGCAGCAGCATGCTTCGTCGAAGAGCTCTGCGTCTCGATGGCGGGGGTCGGCCCTGCCGGGGGCTGACGTGTCCGGTGACCCCGAGCACGACGCAGCGCTTGCGCTGCGTTCCCGCCACGATCATCTGATGGAAAATGCGACCCCAGGTCGTCCGCATGTCGTGATCGTCGGGTGTGGGTTCGGTGGCCTTGCTGCGACCAGAGCACTGGCCGACACGGACGTCAATATCACGCTGGTCGACCGCGAGAATCACCACACGTTCCAGCCGCTGCTCTACCAAGTGGCAAGTGCCGGCTTGAACCCGTCGGACATCGCGCAGCCAATCCGCCACATCGTCCGCAAACAGAACAATGTTCGAGTGCTGCTCGCCGAAGTCACCGGCGTTGACCTCGCAGCCCGCACAGTCGAAACCGCTGACGGTGCCATTGTCTACGACCATTTGGTTCTCGCGACTGGGGCGACCCACTCGTATTTCGGCAACGACAGTTGGGCCGAGTTCGCTCCCGGGCTCAAGTCGATCGATGATGCGCTCGACATTCGCCGACGGATCTTGCTCGCATTCGAACGAGCTGAAAGCACGAGCGACATTGCAGAGCGACAACGGCTGATGACGTTCGTCGTCGTCGGGGCCGGGCCGACCGGGGTCGAGCTCGCCGGTGCCGTGAAAGAGATCGCCACCAAGGCACTGAGTGCCGACTTCCGTTCGATCGACACGACCACCAGCAGAGTCGTGCTCGTCGAGGCGGGGCCCCGTGTGCTCGGGGCGTTCACCGAGAAGCTGTCGGCGTCGGCCAAGCAACAACTCGTCAAGCTCGGTGTCGACGTGCAGTTGTCGACACCGGTCACAGCAATCGACGAACAAGGAGTGACCACCGAAGCCGGCAAGATCCCTGCAGCCACCGTTTTGTGGGGCGCCGGAGTGGCTGCATCGTCGCTCGGCCGAGCGGTCACAGACGACACCGATCGAGCGGGCCGTGTACCAGTGGGCGCCGACTTGAGTATCGACGGACACCCCGAGGTGTTCGTCATCGGCGACCTCGCCGCGGCCCAGTCGGACGGTAAAGCGGTGCCCGGAGTGGCTCCTGCTGCAACACAGGGCGGCCAGCACGTCGCCCGATGTATCGCTGCTGACCTGGCGGGTAACAGTCGGCCGACGTTCCAGTACAAGGACAAGGGATCGATGGCCACGATCGGTCGATCAAAGGCGGTTGCCTACCTCGGCCCCAAGCTCCAGTTCGGTGGCTACTTTGCCTGGCTCGTGTGGTGGGTTGTGCACATCATGACGCTCATCGATTTCCGCTCGAAGGCCAGCGCGATGGCCAACTGGGGTTGGCAATACCTGACGGGCCAACGAGTTGCGCGGCTGATCACCGGGAGATCTTCAGGCCACACCAAGGTGTGACCGCGGCTACCAGTCGGTGGGGGCGTAGTCCTTCAGAAACTGGCCCCACACGTGGGTGCCAGTATTGAGGCCGTCGATGATTGGGTCGACGATTCGAGCCGCACCATCGACGATGTCGAGTGGCGGGTGGAACCGGTGCTCAGCGGTTTTTGCTTCGGCGATCGCCACGGGGTCTTCGTCGCTGACCCAACCGGTATCGACGCTGTTCATGTTGATACCCGACGCGTGATAGTCGGTTGCTGACGTGCGGGTCATCATGTTCAGCGCAGCCTTTGCCATGTTCGTGTGCGGATGCTTGGTGGTCTTGCGCGGCCGGTAGAACTGGCCCTCGACCGCTGACACGTTGACGACGTGCTTGTGGCTGCCCGGTGTCGCTTCCATGAGTGGCTTCAGCCGGGCATTCAACACGAACGGCGCAACGGCGTTGACGAGTTGAGTCTCCAACAGCTCGACCGAAGAGACCTCGTGCAACTGCAGACGCCACGAATTGCGACCACGCAGGTCGACCTGCTGCAGGTCCTGATCGAGCTGGCCTGCAGGAAAGAGTGTGTCGGTCGACGGTTGATCTTCCGGGAGCAGCACTGTCTGTGATAGCTCGGCAGACCGGGTCAGGCCTGGAGCCTCAGCCGAGTTTTGCGGCGTGAGTGCAGTGGTGCCGGTTGGGTCGGTTGCCATGCCAATCGACGCGGGTCCACGGAGCTGCTCATACGAACCAACGAGCTGCAGGACCTCGGCCGGCAACGTGTCGAGCGCAGCGGTCTCGACATCCATCATGTGCTCGTAGAACCCTGCTGGGCGGCGCACGGTCTGGCAGGCGTTGTTGATGATGGCGTCGAGCCGAGTACGCGTCGCTGACACATGGGCGCAGAACGCCTCGACACTCGGTGTATGGCGCAGGTCAAGGCCGAAGACCTCGAGACGATCACCCCACACGGCGAAGTCGGGTTCGGCGGCGTAGCGCGCTGCGGCATCGCGCGGGAAGCGTGTGGCGACGATCAGCGCAGCGCCACACCGGAGCAGCTTGATGCCAGCCTGGTAGCCGATCTTGACGCGTCCGCCGGTCAGGAGGACGACCATGCCGCCCATGTCGGCGAGCTCGCCGCGTTTGACGAAGTTCAGGGCGGCACAGGCCGGGCAGAGCTGGTCGTAAAAGTGATGGATCTCGCGGTAGCGGACCTTGCAGATGTAGCAGTGCTGCTCGTCGAGTGTCTCCCGGAACGGGGGCTCGTCAGGCCGGTCCTCGACATCGCGTTGCTCGAAGTCAACAGGAGCGAAGACGTCAGGCGTGGTGAACACCGGCCGACTGCGCAGCGTCCGGATGCCGGTTTCATCGAGTGTTTGCTCGTCAACGCGGACTCGCTCCTGTCGGCGCTGCTGCTGGAGTAGTTTCGTGCGCCGGCGGCGAATCTCGGGGTCGGGGTAGAACACGTCGCCAGCCGCATTGAAGAAGGCGGCTTTCTCCTGCGCGTCGAGCTGTTCGAGAAGCTCAGGTGCTGCGATCACCGAGCGGAGCACGTCCATCGCCGTGAGCAACTGTGCGCGCACGCTCTCGTCTGGTTGCGCTTGGTCCACCGTCGAAACCTACCGGCGCGTGTCGCGGGCCAGCGCGGCAAACGTAATGGCGGCGGCCTGGCCGACGTTCAGCGTGCCCACGCTCGGACCGATCGGAATCGTGATCCAACGTGTTGCCGCAGCAAGCGTCTGCGGGCCAACACCGGAGTTCTCCGCGCCGAACACGACCGCCAATCGCTCAGGGGTGGCCATATCCCACACGCTGTCGGCTTGACCGGCGGGGGCCATGGCCCACGATTGGAAACCGTGCCGGTGTAGTGCTTTGAGCACATCCAGCCACTCTGTCGGATTCGGTTGGGCGACCCGCATTTGCAGAATCTCACCCATGCTGACTCGGACAGTCCGCCGGTGGTACGGGTCGGTGCAGGTCGGGCTGAGCACCATGCCGTCGATGCCGAACGCTCGCGCCACACGCGCAATCGCACCGACGCTTTCATCGTCGTCCAAGCCGTCAAGCACAACCAGACGGTTGCTTGTTGCGGCCAGTTCGTCGACGGTGGCCAGTGGTCGACGGTCGGCCGAGATGAGGACGCCACGAGGAAGGTCGAAGCCAACAATGTCGTGCATCACATCGCGTTCTGCCACGTAGACCGGGATGTCTTGAAGTTCCGGACGTCCGAGGAACGGTTGGAAGCGCTTCACCCTCGATGGTGAGAGAAGTGCCGAGCGGAAGCGGTGCCCGGAATCGCAGAGACGCTCGATCGACATCCAGCCCTCCGAAATGAAGAACTCGTCACCTTCGATCTGCCGACGTGCCGCCCGATTGCCCAGCTGCCGGTAATCCGACACCAGCGGATCGTCGGCACTTGTGACCGCGATCGCGCCGTTCATCGCCATGACGGTAGGCGATGTCACGACCGAGACGTACTCTCGAGGCTGACCACGAGAACTGACGGCATCAGGATGACGCCGAACCGCCTGCTTGTGGTCAGCGGTGTTCGATCATCACTGCGTCGTCGACGAACGGGAGCCACGGGGCTGGTCCCCAGCCGTGCAGTGCATCGGCTGACCAGGGGATCGGGGCCCGGCAGCCGTCACGGCCTCCGGGATCGACAACGGCGTCTGGTGGAATCGTCGCATCGCCGAGGCCGAGTTCTTCGCCGGCGTACAGGTACGGAGTGCTTCGCTGGCCGAGCGACAGGAAGGCTGCGGCTCGAGCACGTTCGTCGTTGCCGTAGCGGGTGCGATGTCGAGGCTGGTCGTGGTTGGAGAGCACCCACGTCGGCTGCGTACCGCTCGCCGCATCGTTCTGGATCGCATCGATCGTGGAGCGCATCTTCTCGGGTTCCCACGTGGCGCTCATGGCCCGGGACTCGACGAACCATGCGTGCTCGTTCGACGTGTGGTTCGGGACCCAGTCGAGCGTGATGCGAAGACCGTATTCGTGGCAGCGAGCAATCAACTCATCGGCGTCGGCCAGCGTCCCAAAGACCGGGTCGATGTCGCAGTAGTCAGCAACGTCGTAACCGAAGTCGTGCATCGGCGAGGTGAAGATCGGCGAGATCCAGAGTGCATCGACACCGAGTGCCGCGATGTATGGCACCCGCTCGGTGATGCCGGCGAGATCGCCGATGCCATCACCATTCGAGTCGGCGAACGACCGGGGATAGATCTGGTAGAAGACGGCCGACTTCCACCAATCAGGATCGGTTCGATCGAACTCGACGGGGCCCCGTTCACTACTCATTGCCAATTCTCCATTCATTGTGGCCAGTCTGACGAGCGCCGTCTCGGCTCGAGCGGTTCTGGGCGACGATGATGCACCCATGACCTACACGCTGTACGGCGCACCCGTCTCCCTGTACACCGGCAAGGCGCGGTCCTATTTACGGACGCAGGGCGTCGACTTCGTCGAGATGTCCCCCGGTAGCGACCGCTACCTGAACCACATCATCCCGACCGTCGGCCGATGGATCATCCCGTGCCTCGAGACGCCCGACGGGGCGATCATTCAGGATGGCGCCGACATCATCGACCACTTCGATCTTGGCGACGGGCGGGAACACCGCCGGTTCTCGGTGCGACCCGAGTCGCCGACACTGCTCGCGATTTCCCACCTGTTCGAAATCTTCGGTGGCGAGGGTCTGCTGCGGCCAGCGATGCACTACCGCTGGAACTTCGATGACCTCAACCTCGACTTCATCATGGCCGAGTTTGCTCTGAACATGCCACAGTCGATGAGCGGTGAGCAGGCCGACGAGATGTTCATCAAAAGCAGCGGTCGGATGCGCAAGGCCGCCACGGTGTTCGGTGTCTCACCGGAGTCGCAGCCGTTGATTGAGTCGGCATTCGAGGAATGGCTCGACCTGTTCTCTGCTCACCTTGCCGATCATCCGTATCTGCTGGGCGGCCGACCGACGCTCGGCGATTACGGCCTGATCGCTGCCATGTGGGCCCACCTGTACCGCGACCCGGCTCCCTCGCTGCTGATCAAGCGGCGAGCACCGCGAGTCGGCCGCTGGGTCGAGCGGATGACCACGGGTGAGCCATATGTACACGAGTACGGCGGCGTCGAGGACTCGACGCTGTTCGACGACACCGACCTCCCCGAGACGCTGCTTGCAATGATGCGCTTCGTTGCCGCGGAATACCTGCCCGAGATCACGGCGCACGTCGACGTCGCCAACGTCTGGCTTGGCGAGCACCCCGAGATCGCGGCCGGCACGAACGGCCTCGACGACCCGGCGAACCGCAGCCTCACCGGCGGCCGCGGCCCCGAGGGCTCAGCCACGTTCGACTGGCGCGGTATCCGGATCACCACGGGCGTGATGCCGTATCGCTTCTGGCTGTTGCAACGACTCCACGACGACCTCGCTGCGTCGGGTGCCGACGATCAGCGGCGAGCTCGCGCCGTCTTCAGCGCCGGGGGCATCGAACCGATCCTCGACCTGCGGACGCTGCGCCGGGTCGAGCGCGCAGGCCATCTTGAGGTGTGGGGCCCGCTGATCTGATCATCCCGCAGTTGGGCCGAGGAGATGAATCGAGGGCGACTCTGGAATGATGCGTCGATGAGCACACCGCTGCCCCTCGATGACATCCGAGTGATCGAGATTGACAGTTGGATGGCTGCGCCGAGTGCGGCCGCAATCCTGTCCGACCTCGGTGCCGATGTGATCAAGATCGAGCCGCTGTCTGGCGACCCGATGCGCAACACCACACGGCCCGCCAAGATCGACGGTGCCTTTAAGGGGTATGACTTCCAATTCGATGTCGACAACCGTGGAAAGCGTTCGATCGCCGTCGACCTCGCATCGGATGAGGGCCGCAACATTGTGCACCGGCTCTGCGAAGGCGCCGACGTGTTCCTCTGCAACCTGCTCCAACATCGCCAGGAGAAGTTCGGCCTCTCGCCAGCGCAGCTGTGGGAGACAAACTCGAAGCTCGTCCATGCAACACTCACCGGCTACGGCACCGACGGGCCCGAGGCGTGGCGCCCGGGATACGACGTCACGGCATTCTTCGGACGGTCGGGTTTGTACGACTCGATGCGTGATGGCAACGACGGCCAGGTCGCCATGGCTCGACCAGCTCAAGGTGACCACACGACTGGCCTTGCCCTGCTCAGCGGCATCCTAGCGGCACTTCGGCTCGCCGAACGGACGGGTACCGGCCAGGCCATCGAGACCTCGCTCTTCGAAACGGCAGTGTGGACGCTGGCCACCGACTACGGCATCACCGCCGTCGATCAGGCGCCGGTCCGCCGCCGCTCACGCCAGCAGCAGATTGTTGCCACGGCGAACCGCTATCCGTGCGGCGACGGCAATTGGGTCGTGTTCAACATGCCGGAAGAAGCTGCGTGGCCACGTTTCTGTGCTGCGCTCGGCCTCGAACGCCTCCTCGACGACGATCGCCTGCAAGACATGAAGGGTCGATTCGACAACATGGCCGAGGTTGTCGACTTGGTCGACGCCGCACTGGCCGCTCGGCCACGTGACGAGTGGGGTCCGACCTTCGACGAACACCGCCTGATCTGGGGCCCCGTGCTCGGCTTGCACGAAGTGGTTGCTGACCCGCAGGCCGAGGCGATCAACCTGTTCCCGACAATCGAACACGCCGAACACGGTGAGTACCGCACAGTTCGGGCGCCGATCCGTATTCAAGGAGTCGACACATCACCGCGTCGGTCGTCGCCGACGCCAGGTCAACACACTCGATCGGTGCTCACCGACGCCGGCTTCGACGACGCCGCGATCGACCAACTGATCGCCGACGGCAAGGTCGCCCAGCCCGAAAGCTGAGTCTTGTCACACTTTGGTCTGACTGCGGTGGGACATGACCCGTCGCGTCGTTTGCTCAGCCGAGGGTGTCTTTGATGCCCCGCCAGAACGTGCGGGCACTCGCTGCCGACAACGATGATGTCGACGTCGTCGGAACGGTTGCCGTTTCGCTGATATTTACAACCGATACAAGCATCCGTGGAGCCGCCACCATTCCCTGTTTCGTTTTTGTTCTCCGAGAACGATGCAGCGCACTGCGGGCGCGAGACTCTGGCGATGATTGAACACTTCGTCGACATCGAGACAACAGACGGCACGATGAACACGTTCATCGTGCACCCTGAGGAACACGGCCCGCACCCTCTCGTCATCTTCATGATGGACGCCCCCGGAATGCGCGAAGAGATTCGCGACATGTCCCGTCGGCTCGCCACAGCCGGCTACTACGTGATGGCGCCGCACCTGTATTACCGCGACGTCGAGCACTACAACGTCTTCGAAACCGGCGACCGTGAGCGCATGTTCGAGTTGATGAGCGCGCTGTCGAATGACCGCGTGACCGCCGACGCACGGGCACTGATTGCCCATGCCGATGGTGACGATGCTGCCTCGACCGCCAAGGTCGGTGCGGTCGGCTACTGCATGAGTGGGCCGTTCGCGGTCTACCTCCTCGGTCAAATGCCGGGACAGGTCGTCGCAGGAGCTTCTCTGCACGGAGTCGCGCTCGTGACCGCCGCCGCCGATTCGCCACACCTGCAGTTGGCTGCGGCCACCGGTGAGGTCTATGTCGGCGCAGCCGAAACCGACAGCTATGCCCCGCCCGAGATGATCGACGGGTTCGAGGCGGCCCGTATCGAGGCTGGATGCGCAGGCCGAACCGAGTGGTACCCCGGAACCGAGCACGGGTTCACGTTCCGCGAACGCGGACCGCTCTACGACAAGGACGCATCCGAGCGCCACTGGGAACGGCTCCACGACCTGTTCTCTCGTGCGCTCCGCTGATGCCCGATGACGCTGACGCCAGCGCAGCGCTCAACGGTGAGCTGTCGATGTCGGGTATGGCGCCAGACGCCGTAGCGCAGAGCCGATGAACTCGAAAATTACACTGGCGACCGTCACGTTGGTCGCGGTGCTGATCGGTGCGAACTTCACTGCACTCAAATTCGCACTCGACCACACAACTCCGTTGATGCTGGCCGGTCTGCGCACCGTCGTCGGAGGCACATTCCTGCTCTCATTCGCGGTGCTCCGCGGCGAGAAGATTCCGACGCGTCGCGAGGACTTGCAACGGATCTTCGTTGTCAGTTTCAGCATCACCACGGTGTCGAGTGGACTGCTCGTCGTCGGTGTCAGCCGCGTTCCCGCTGGCCTGGCCTCACTGATTTCAAGCACGATGCCGCTGTTCACAGCGGTTCTTGTCCTCCTACTCCTCGGCAGTCGGCCCACGCGGCTGGGGATCATCGGCCTCCTGATTGGCTTCGCCGGAACCGCCGTGCTCGCATCGCCGTCGCTTGGTGGCGAGTCGGCGGCGTTCGGTATTTTGGCGCTCGTCCTGTCGGCGCTCGCCTGGTCCTTCGGCACGGTGTTCATGAAGTGGAAGGACTTCTCCCATATCTCACCGGTGATGATCGTTGCGGTGCAGTTGCCGATGTCGGCAGCAGTGCTGATCCCGTTCGCGCTCGTCGTCGAAGGCACTGGCGGCACCGACTGGTCGCTCGGGCTGTTCGTGCCGCTGTTCTATGCCGCGGTCCCGGCCAACGCTGTGACGTTCGCGCTGATGGCAACGGTGGTCCGCCGGGCCACGCCAACGCAGGCCGCCTCCACGGCATACATGATCCCGCTGTCCGGCGTGTTCTTTGGCTGGCTGATCAGAGACGAGCGCCTGGGTCTCATCGAAGTGCTCGGCGGTGCTCTTGTGGTGCTCGGCGTCTACTTCGTGGTCACCGCGTCAGCGCGTGCGGCAGCGCTTCCGAGGTGAGCTGAAGACGCTCCTGAGCACATAGCGGGTTCGGGGCCGATGTTTTGGTCGCACGAAAACGGCGACCGGGCCGTGTGGAACGAAATGTTCCACACGGCCCGGTTATCACGCCGTGAGTCGGCAGTTGCGATGTTCAGGTTCAGCTCGTTGCGGCGACGATGCCTGTGGCCAACGCAAGGGCGGCCATCGGCATGTGCTGGCCGGCGGCCCGCAGCTGGGAGAACGCTGCGACGTCACCGGCGACCATCGAATCGATAGCCAGCGTCAGCGTGCGAACGTGCTCTTCGAGTCCGGGGATCAATGCCTCGGCTGGAATTGCTCCGCCGGTGATCTCTTCGAAGAATGCTCCGGCTGCCTGCTGGTAGCCCTCGAGGTCGGTGAGGGCCTGGGCCTTCATCTCTTCGTTGCCGGTTGCTTCGCCAAGGGTGTAGTCGACGAAGAAGCCGATGTGCTGGCGCCACAGACCGAGGAACGCTTCCCCGTTCTCCGGGCCGGCAACCGAACCAACGACGTCGGCGAGTGCCACTGTGTTGATGTCAAGCGCTGCAACAGCGCCGCCCACGATGGGGTTCTCAAGGTCGCCGCCGGCGTCGATGGCCTGCTCGAGGGCGAAGCCGGCGAGGTAGACGTGCTCCTGCAGGAGGTTCGTCAGGATCGCACGTGTCTCGGCCGGAGCAGAGTCAGTGGCGCCCGGGAACGTGTCAGGAAGGGCGGCAACGATGCCGGTTGCCAGCAGGTTGGCGGCGCCAAACATGTGCTGTCCAGCTGCACGGAGCAGTTCGAACTGCTCGGGGCTGTCGGCAACCATTGCATCGATTGCGAGCGTCAGCGTGTTGACGTGCGCTGCGAGGCCACCGATCAGGACGTCAGCTTGGATTTCGCCGCCGGTGATCTCTTCGAAGAATGCTCCGGCTGCCTGCTGGTAACCCTCGAGGTCAGAGAGGGCCTGGGTCTTCATTTCTTCGTTGCCGGTTGCTTCGCCGAGGGTGTAGTCGACGAAGAAGCCGATGTGCTGGCGCCACAGGCCGAGGAACGCTGCACCGTTCTCCGGTCCGGCGACCGAACCGACTGCGTCGGCGAGTGCAACGGTGTTCTCGTCGAGTGCCTCGACTGCTGCGACGGTCTCGGGGTCGGTCAAGTCGCCTCCGGCGTCGATCGCCGTTTCGAACGCTCCACCAGCGAGGTAAACGTGCTCCTGGAGCAGGCTCGTCAACGCTGCTCGCAGCGAGGACGCACCATCATCGGTGGCGAATGCGGCAGGCTCAGCCGGGGCATCGGTTGCGGCCGGTGCGTCTGTGGCGACCGGCGCATCGGTTTCGGCCGGTGCGTCTGTTTCAGCTGGCGCCTCGGTAGCGACGGGCGCAACTGTGGTCACGGCGTCGTTCGAGTCGCTTCCGCATGCAGCGGCGGTCATCGAGATCGTTGCAGCGAGTGCGAGGATAGTTCTGCTTGACTTGCGCATTCTGGTCTTGCTCCTTGTTCACGGGGGGAGGCCCGAATTGACCGGGCCGGACCACGGTGTTCCGTGGCGTGGTCCTGGTTCGCACGTCCACGAAAATTGGATCAAGGTGTCCAAACTTTTCTTCGAACGTGATCCACACACCGGTCGCATGCGAACTCACAGCATGCGTACACACCGTTTCCTTCTTATTGCCGCCACGTCGGCCGTGGCCTTTACCGCCTGCAGTTCGTCCGACAGCGCGGCGGACAATTCCACCGTCGACACCGCCGCTGATGTGTCTGCATCCGGCGGAGCGGTCGACATCACGAAGTCCCGATTTGGCCCGCTAGAGATCGACGTGGCAATCGGCGACACGGTCACGTTCACCAACAGCGATCCGTTTGCCCATACGGTGACATCCAAGGACGCCGCCGCCCAACAATTCGATTCCGGCAACCTCGGCGAGAACGAGACATTCCAGGTCGAGTTCGCCGCAGCAGGTACCTACGCCTACTTCTGCGAGATCCATCCGACGATGCGCGCCACCGTCGTCGTCAACTGAACCAGGTCGAAGCCATGACACTCACACGCACATTCCGAATCGCTGCCTCTGTTGCAGCGCTGATTGCCGGGTACGCCCACTTCTCGTTGTACCAAGACGGATACAAAGACATTCCCATTGCTCACATCGGTGCGCAATTTCTCCTCAACGCACTGAGCTCGGTGCTGATCGCCGCCGCTTTGCTCGCACCGATCTTTATCAAGGCGCCGCCACTGTTGAAGCTTGGAGCCCCACTCGCGGGCATGGGTTGGGCGGCTTCGTCGCTGTTCGCTTTCTGGATGTCGCGCACCGAGGGCGGTTGGTTCGGCTTCCGAGACGGACCGGGACTGAACCCATCACCAGAAGCCGCTCTGTCGGTCTACCCCGAGATCGCCGTCCTCGTTTGTTGCGCCGCGTTGGTCGTGCATTCGCTGGTGGTTCGAAGGCGTGCCGCCAGCAACTGACAGCGGCCGACCGAGTGAGGTGGAGTCAAAGTGTTGTCTGACGCCTGCTCAGCTCTGGGTCCAGCGCTTGATGACGCCGCGGAACGGATCTTCGGGGGCCTCGGTCGGTTCCTGTGAGGGGTCGTAGTACGGCACGTCACCGATGATTGTGACGCGCTCGACTCGGCGCACGTTCGGCCAGTAATCGGACACGGCATAGTGCTGACACGACCGATTGTCCCAGAACGCGATCGAGTTCGTCTCCCACTGGAACCGCACCTGGTACTCGGGGTAGCTGGCCTGGCGGTACAGGATTTCGAGGAGGTCGTTGCTCTCGTCGGGGTCCATACCAACGATCTCTTGCGTGAAGCCAGCGTTCACGTAGATCGCCTTGCGACCGGTTTCGGGGTGGGTGCGGATCACCGGGTGCTCGGGGTTCGGATAGCTCGCATCAAATTCGGCGATTTCCTCATCTGACGCCCCTCGCCGACGCAAACCTCGACGGAAGCCTGCGAAGTCGTGTCGCGCCATTCGACCATCGACCCGGTCTTTGATGCGCTGCGGGAGGCCGTCGTACGCTGCGTACATGTCAGAGAACAGCGTGTCGCCGCCGACAGCTGGCCCTTCAAGTAACCGCAGGATCGAGCCGAGCGACGGGTCGGCCCGCCACGTGACGTCGGAGTGCCAGAGGTTCTCGTAGCCAGCAGAGTCTTCGTTGTGCGTGATTGCGAGCACCTCAGGGAAGCCAGGCTTTTGCGGTGCAAACGGATGCACTTCCAGTTCCCCGAAGCGGCGGCCGAACTCGAGGTGCTGCTCGGTGGTGATGTCCTGGTCGCAGAAGAACAGCACTTTCCAGTCGAGGAGCGCTTGGCGGATGACGCCGATCGCGGCATCGCTGAGCGTCGAGCTCAGGTCGACACCGCTCACCGCCGCGCCGATCGTCGCGGACTTCTGCCGCACGACGATCCGGTCGGCATCGCTGGTGTCGGCTTCTGAGACGGGGTGAGCGTCAAGCGCAGTCATGTTCAAAGACTATTCGGGTGTGACGTCTGACTTGTGAGTTGACGGCGCCGTGGTGCAGTCTTGGGCCATGAGAGCTGCAGTTCTGAACTCGGTCCCTGGCATCCTCGCCATCGAAGACGTCGAAATCGGCGAACCCGGCCCACGCGAAGTGCTCATCCGCACTGCTGCTGCCGGCATCTGCCATAGCGACCTCCACTTCATGGAGGGCAAGTACCCGTCAACGTGTCCGTCGATCCTCGGGCACGAATCGGCGGGGATCGTCGAAGCGGTGGGCTCGATGGTCCATTACGTCCAACCGGGCGACCACGTCATCACGTGTCTGTCGGCGTTCTGCGGTCACTGTTCGCAGTGCACCGATGGCCACCTTGCCCTCTGCGAGAACAAAGACACCGAGCTGGTCCGCGGCCCGGGCGAGCCGCCGCGGCTGTCACGCAACGGCGAAACGGTCAACCAGTTTCTGCATCTGTCGTCGTTCGCCGAGAAGATGCTGGTCCATGAGCAAGCGCTCGTGAAGATCGACAAGGACATGCCATTCGACAAGGCTGCGCTGATCGGTTGCGGCGTCACCACCGGGCTCGGTGCGGTGTTCCGCACCGCCAAGGTCGCACCCGGCGAATCAGTTGCGGTCATTGGTTGTGGCGGCATCGGCCTGTCAGCAATCCAGGGCGCACGCATCGCCGGAGCGAACAAGATCATTGCTGTCGACACGGTGCCGGCCAAGCTCGAACTTGCCCAGGAGATGGGCGCCACCCATGTTGTCAACGCCGCTGACGTCGACGCTGTTGCGGCAGTCAAAGAATTGACCGGCGGGGGAGTGCATCACGCATTCGAAGCCGTCGGCCTGAAGCAGACCGCCGAGCAGTCGTTCCAGATGCTGCGCAAGGGTGGCCAGGCAACAGTGATCGGCATGATCCCGGTCGGCACCAAGATCGAAATTCATGGCGTCGAGCTGCTGTACGAGAAGACGCTGACCGGTTCGAACATGGGGTCGAACCAGTTCCGCACCGACATGCCTCGCTATATCGAGATGTACATGGCAGGTCGCCTCAAGCTGGACGAGATGGTCTCGAAGACGATCACCCTCGACGAGATCAACGAGGGCTTCCAAGACATGAAACAAGGCAATGTGGCGCGCAGCGTCATTGTCTTCCCGACCGACTGAACCGGCTGTCGCCGCTCAGCTCGAAGGTCCTTCACCTGGCGAGTACCGAGCGACGTCAGTCGCGCTTGACCCACTTGGATGTTGAGGCGACGTCGGCAACCTCGTTGCCGGCTTCCGACCAACCGGTGAAGCCCGACTCGAGGTGGGCCACGTTGCCGAAGCCGAGCTCGCCGATGACCTTCGCAGCGAGGGCCGAACGCCAGCCGCTGGCGCAGTAGAAGATGTAGCGGCCCTCGGGCTGGTAGCGATCTTGGTGGTACGGGCTCTCAGGGTCGAACCAGAACTCGAGCATGCCGCGTGGGGCGGAGATCGCGCCAGGAATCGCACCCTTCTCGACGCGTTCGCGGATGTCGCGGATGTCGACGACCACCGCCGTACCGGCCTCGATCTCGGCGGCGACCTGCTCGACCGTCAACTCTTCGATCTGGGCCTTGGCTTCGTTGACCATGTCGTGAACGGTGCGGCGTGTCATGCTCACGAACACTACGAAGTGCGTGCCGCTTGGTGCTTACCGAGAGAGGGAAGCCAAACCCCACGACGTACGAGCCCTGACCGGGTCTCAGGCTTTGAAACCGCCGTCGACGACAAACTCTTGGCCAGTGCAGTAGGACGCCTCGTCGGAAGCAAGGAACAGAACGAGCATGCCGACTTCCTGAGCGCTGGCGACGCGACCCATCGGGATGGCCGCGATGACGCGTTCGGTGTTGCCACCGAACTCCTTGAACATGTCGGTGTCGATGATGCCCGGGTGGACCGAGTTGACGCGCACGCCATCAGCTGCGAACTCAAGGGCTGCCGATTTGGTCATGCCGCGTACGGCCCATTTGCTGGCGGCATAGGCGTGCGCCATGCTCACTCCGCCCAAGCCGGCGATTGACGAGATGTTGATGATGCTGCCCGAGCCGTGATCGCGCATCTTGAGGCCCGCCTCACGCAGCCCGAGGAACACCCCGGTCTGGTTGATCAGGATCGTCCGGTTCCAGTCGTCGAGCGAGGTGTCGGCAATCGGCTTCGGTTCGAAGATGCCGGCGTTATTCACGAGGATGTCGATGCGGCCGTGCTCTTCGATGATGCCGCCGACCACGCCGGCCCAGTCGCCTTCGCTTGTCACATCGTGATGGAGGTACGTGACGGCATCGCCGAGTTGCTCTGCGGTTGCGGTGCCGATGTCGTCGAGCACATCGGTGATGTAGACCGTTGCGCCCTCTGTGGCGAACAGCTCAGCCTCGGCTGCACCCTGGCCGCGTGCGCCGCCGGTGATCAGCGCCACCTTGTTGTCGAGTCGTCCCATTGATCAGCCCTTTCCTGAGCTTGCAGCCTGTGCTGCTCGACGCTTGTCGCCTGCGACGCGCAATGCGTCGATGTTCGAATCGTCGACGCGCATGAATGCAGCGCGCCAGTCGTCGGACCCCCACTGCACAGGTGCTTGGACCGTGGTTCGTGGTGTGATTGCGGTCGCAGCGACGTCGAGCGCCAACGACACGATCGACTGCTGCATGTCACGATCGCCGGGCTTGCCGCACGGATTGCCGAGCGGAAAGTCGACGAAGAGCATCCGGGCGACACCGCACTCTTCGACGATGTCGCGGGCGCTGCCGACCACGATGGTGGTGATGCCCTGCGATTCGAGATGACGGGAAACCAGACTCACGGTCTGGTGGCACACCGGTCAAAGCGGAACGAGCAGCGCAATGTCGACTCCGTCTTGCGCACACCACGTGGCGATCTGGTCGGCGTCGAGGCCGGTTTTGCGTTGGCTGTATTCGGTTGGCACGCCGAAGAAGCGGTGGTTCAGTGAACCGATCGTGCCGTTGTCGGCGAGTTGCTGCAACGCTTTGAGGGGGAGGAAGCTCTCGGTGTCGTCGGTATGTGTTGCCTGCTTGTCCCACGACAGATCGCTGGTGAACATGCGGTCAGGCACGTCGGCAACCGGGTGGGCATAGACCTGCTTTCCAGTGGCGGGTGCGCCATGTGCAGAGTCGTGATGGTGCAGGAAGGTGGTGGTCACCACAGCGACGTTGCACTCGGCAAGTGGCTTCGTGTGCGGGCTGAATGGCACCTCGTCGAACGCTGCCCAGCAGTACGGCTGATCGAAGCCGGAAGCGGAGTAGTACTCGCGCGACTTGTCGATGTAGCTGACGAAACTTCGATGAGAGACCTGTCGATCGGCGCGTGCTGCCATGTGACAACGGTAGTTGCGCAACCGACGCCGGAGCGACCCCGACAGTCTGACAGTGCTCGTGCGATACTGGGGTCTGGCTCGAACAAGCGGGCCGGTGATGAGATGGGTCCAACGTGAAGCAGCGATTCGCACTACTGGTCCTCAAGCTGATGCGGTGGACGCCGATCGGCCCCGCCCCCGAAGCGAAGAAATACGTGATGCTTTGTGCGCCGCACACCACCAACTGGGATCTTCCTGCGTTGCTGATGGCAACCTGGAGCCAGGGCAAATCAGTCAACTTTTTGGGCAAGCATCAACTGTTCCGTGGGCCAATGAACTGGTTCATGCGCTCCCTCGGGGGTATCCCGGTGCGCCGCGAGGGACGTTACGGGATGGTTGAGTCGCTCACCGCCGAGTTCGCAGCCGCCGACGAGATCGGCCTGGCCATTCCGGCGGCCGGCACTCGGTCGTACTCCGACCACTGGAAGTCGGGCTTTTATCGGATCGCCCTGGCTGCGGACGTACCCATCGTCTGTGCCTTTGTCGACTACAAGACGAAGACCCTCGGGTTCGGGCCAACAATGACGCCGACCGGTGACCCGGATGTTGACATCCTGTTCTTCCAGGAGTTCTACGCCGACAAGGTCGGCAAGTTTCCCGAGAAGAAGAGCGAGATTCGGTTCCGGCCGGACCAAACCAACACCGAGAGTTGAACGACGCTCACTGACGCTGTCCGGCGGGACGGGGCGCGTGATCTTCTGTCTTGGCTGATCTTGCCTCTTGACAGCGACATCCATAACGACTTTGCTATATCGCTATGGACGCTGAAGTGCAAGAATCACTCGATCTCGAAAAGGCACTGAAAGCGATCGCCAGCCCGCGACGCCTGCAGATCATGCAGTGGCTCCAAGATGTTGCTGCGAATTTCCCGGCCCAGGTCCACGGTGACCCCGTCGAGCACGGTGCCTGCAATCTCTTCATCACCGACAAACTTGAAGTCTCCCAACCCGCTGCGTCGCGCCACATGAAGGTGCTCGTCGACGCCGGCCTGGTTGTCCCAACCGCCCGTTCCGGGTGGGTCTACTACCGACGCAACGAGCCTGCCGTCGACGCGCTCAAGCACCAACTGCTCGCACTCTGAACGACTCTCTGAACGACTCTCTGAACGACTCTCTGAACGAATGGCAACTGACATGTACGAATCACTCAACAACAAGGTCGTACTCGTCACCGGTGCGGCTGGCGGGATTGGCCGTTCAATCGCCGAGCGCTTCGCGGGTCAAGGGTGCAAGCTTGTGGTCAACGACATCAACGCTGAAGCGGCCGCAGACGTGGTCGAAACGATCACCGCCGCTGGTGGCCGTGCAGTCGCAGCGATTGCTGATGTGTCGGACAGCGCGCAGGTTGCAACGATGTTTGAGACCCTGGTGGCCGAATACGGAGACATCGACGTGCTGGTCAATAACGCCGGCCTCGTTTCGCCGATGCTGCATTTCTTCGATGCTGACGAGGCGTGGTGGCGCCGGATCATTGACGTCAACCTCACCGGGCACTTCCTGTGTTCGCATGTGGCAGCGCGGATGATGGCCAAGGCCGGTGGCGGATCGATCATCAACATGAGTTCGGGTGGGGCCACTCGTGCGCATCGTGCGTTCACGGCCTACGACGCGACCAAAGGCGGCATCGAAGCGCTGACCCGGGCCATGGCGCTTGACCTCGGACCGTACGGCATTCGGGTCAACGCCCTCATGCCGGGCTCGATCGACACCAGCGGCCTCGACTTGGCCGACCGGAAACTGCGTGGCGAGAACGTGCCGCTCGGCCGAATCGGTGAACCGATCGACATGACGGGCGCAGCGCTCTTCTTGGCATCCGACGATGCGTCGTACATCACCGGCGACGTGATCAAGGTTGACGGCGGAATGCTCGCCCAACAGCGCTCGGCGACCGTCGACATCATGCTGCCATCCGACTTCCCGAAGATCGAGGACCTCTGATGAGTACTGGCGTTCGGTTCGCAGCTGATGTCGGTGGCACGTTCACTGACGTGGTGCTCGAACGAGCCCGTGGTGACTACGCGTCGACGAAGGTGTTGACGACCCACGACGCGCCGGAGCGAGCCATTCTCGAAGGCGTTCAGCAACTCGCTGACGCCGAGGGGATCGACCTCTCGAGCCAATCGAACGCCGTCACGCAGTTCGTCCACGGCACGACCCTCGCCACCAATGCTCTGATCGAGCGGCGCGGCGCCAAGACCGCGCTCGTCACCACCGAGGGTTTTCGTGACGTGATCGAGACGCGGACCGAGAGCAGATTTGAGCAGTACGACCTCGACATCGTGCTGCCCACGCCATTGATCGAGCGAAAAGACCGTTACACCGTCGCCGAACGACGCTCCGCCAGCGGCAACGTGCTCCTCGACTTCGACGAGGCCGGCGCGGTCGGACTGGTCGAACATCTGGCCGGTGGCGACTACGAGTCCGTGGCCGTCGGGTTCCTCCACAGCTACGTCGATGGCACGAACGAGCGCCGTTTCCGTGACCTCCTCCTCGATCGACTGCCCGACATTTCGGTGTCGATCAGCTGCGAGGTGTCACCGCAGATGCGTGAGTTCGAGCGGTTCAATACTGTCTGTGCGAACGCCTACGTCCAGCCGTTGATGGCGTCCTATCTGGTGCGGCTCCGTGACGAACTGCTGCAGCGCGGCGTGAGCTGCCCGCTGTACCTCGTGCACTCCGGCGGCGGCTTGATGAGCGTCGAGAGCGCAGCGGCGTTTCCGGTGAGGCTCGTCGAGTCGGGCCCAGCGGGTGGAGCGATCTTTGCTGCCGACCTCGCAGCTCGCTATGGACGCGACCGTGTGCTCTCTTTCGACATGGGTGGCACGACGGCGAAGATCAGCCTGATCGACGATTGCCGCCCGGCGACCGCCAAGACCTTCGAAGTCGACCGCACAGCGCGCTTTAAGAAGGGGAGCGGGATGCCGATCTCGATTCCCGTGATCGACATGATCGAGATCGGCGCCGGTGGCGGATCGATCGCCAGTGTCGATGTGCTCGACCAAATCAGGATCGGCCCGAAGAGCGCCGGGTCGGAGCCTGGCCCGGCGGCGTATTCGCTCGGTGGGCAGGACGCCACGGTGACCGACGCCAACCTGCAACTCGGTCGGCTCCATCCCGATACGTTCGGAGCGACCGACATCGATCTGTCGCCGCAGTTCGCGAGCGAAGCACTCGTTCGGAGCGTGGGCGCACGGCTCGGTCTCGATGCCAACACCTCGGCGGTCGGAGTGGCCGAGGTCGTCGACGAGAACATGGCCAACGCCGCTCGGGCGCACGCTGTCGAGAACGGCAAGGACATGGGCGGCTACACGATGATCGCCTTCGGCGGCGGCGCTCCGCTGCACGCTGCACGGCTCATGGACAAGCTGGGTCTCGAAGAACTCATCGTTCCACCTGACGCCGGTGTCGGTTCGGCGATCGGGTTCCTCGTCGCACCGTTTTCTTACGAGGCGGTTCGCAGCTTTTACACGTCAACGCTCGACTTCGATGTCGACGGCTCGAACGACGTCCTTGCATCGTTGACCGATGAGGCGATGTCGTTTGTTCGGCCTGCGTTGGCCGAGGACGCTGAGGCCATTCTGACCGTCGAACGGCAGGTGTCGATGCGCTACGCCGGTCAGGGCTGGGAGATTCCCGTGGCGCTCGACGACGACTCCACTTTCGACGAGTTCGCCGCCGAACTGTTGTCAGCGAAGTTCACCAAGGCCTACGAAGAGTTCTTCGGCCGGGCCATCGACGACCTCGCAATCGAGACGGTCAGCTGGTCGGTGCGTGTCTCGTCGATCGTGCCAGCTGGCGAGCGGGTCGAACTGTCGATCGCATCTTCATCGGTCGTTGCGCCGGTTGCCTACCGTGATGCCTACGACGCCGCTTCCGGCGAGCGGGTGCAAACTGCTGTGATCGACCGGAACGAGCTGTTGCCCGGAACCCGTCTACACGGGCCAGCGATCATCGCCGAAGCCCAGACCACCACCGTCCTCGCTTCGCACCACACCTGCACGGTGCAGGCCGACGGCACCTTGTTGATCACCCGCGATCGGAGCGAGCAATGAGCACCACGATGAATGCCACAATGAATGCGGCCGACACGCTGCATCACCAGGTGATGTGGAATCGGCTGATTTCGGTCGTCGAAGAGCAGGCGCTGGCCCTCGTCCGTACCGCATTCAGTACATCGGTGCGGGAGGCCGGTGACCTGTCAGCCGGCGTGTTCGACAGGCGCGGCCGGATGATCGCCCAGGCCGTCACCGGCACGCCGGGCCACGTCAACACGATGGCTGATGCCGTGCCGCACTTCATCAACGACATTGGCCCTGACCGGATCTACCCGGGCGACGTCTACATCACGAACGACCCGTGGAAGGGCACCGGCCACCTCCACGACATCACTGTGTGTACGCCCGTGTTCAGAGACATCGAACAGCCGGACGGCACCATCGCGGAGACATTGATTGGGTTCTTCGCCGCGACGGCGCACGTCGTTGACATCGGCGGTCGCGGCTACGGCCCTGATGCCAAGGAGGTCTACGAGGAGGGGATCAACATCCCCATTATGAAGTGGGCCGAGCGGTGGCAGCTCAACCGCGACCTCGTCAACATCGTCAAGGTCAATGTCCGCGAATCGGATCAGGTCGTCGGCGATATTCACGGGCTTGCGGCGTCCAACGAGACGGGTCGACGACGGCTGCTCGGCATGCTCGATGAGTTCGGTCTGGACGACCTTGCTGAGCTCGCCGAGTTTGTGTTCGACCGGACAGGAACGGCCACCCGACGCGCACTTGGCGGTGTCGAGCCTGGTGTGTACACCAACGAGATGGTCGTCGACGGCTACGGCGAGCCGGTCACGCTGGCCGTTGCGATCACGGTGACCGATGTCGGCATGCACGCTGATTTCAGTGGCACATCGCCGGTCTGCGGGCTCGGCATCAACGTGCCGCTCGGTTACGCCCACGCGTACTTCACGTACGGCATGCTCGTTGCGCTGGCCCCCGAGCTGCCCAACAACTTCGCGTCACTCGACGTGTTCAAGGTGAGTGCTCCCGACGGCGTGATCCTCAATGCGCAGCATCCGGACCCCGTGGCTGTCCGCCACGTGCTCGGCCACTTCGTTACTGACCTGTGCCTCGGTGCGCTTGCGAAGGCGCTGCCCGAGCGGGTGCCTGCCGAAGGAGCGGGAGCGTTGTGGAACTTCCAGGCGAGCGCCCGTTCGGCTGACCTCGCCAAACCGCGACCGCCGGTCGAGATGCTGATGTTTAATAGCGGCGGCACCGGCGCCCGTCCGCGACTCGACGGCCTGACCGCAACCGCATTCCCGTCGGGGGTCCGGACCATGTCGGTCGAAGCCACCGAACAGATCGGCCCGATCATCATCTGGCGCAAAGAAATTCGGCCCGACAGCGGCGGCGCTGGCAAGCAGCGCGGCGGGCTCGGGCAAGTCATCGAACTCGGCCCGAGTGAGGGGTATCAGTTTGATTTCTCCGCAATGTTCGACCGCATCGACCATCCCGCTCGTGGACGGTCGGGTGGCGGCGATGGTGCGCCAGGAAAGGTGTATCTCCAAGACGGCACGCCGTTCGCGGGCAAGGGGCGCCAGGTTGTGCCGGAAGGGCAGCGGCTCATCCTCGAGTTGCCGGGCGGTGGCGGGCATGGAGACCCGGCCGAACGCAGCCCCGAGGCGGTCGAGAACGACCGGCGACAGGGATACGTGACATGACCGTGCTGGCGTCGAGCTATGACGTGGTGTGCATCGGCGGTGCGATGACGGGTACCGCAGCTGCCTACTTCCTCTCGGAGAACCCCGACTTTGGCGGGTCGGTGCTCGTTGTTGAGCCCGACTGGACCTACGACTACGCCAATACGACTCGGGCGCAGAACAGCATCCGCGAGCAGTACACCAATCCGCTCAACATTCAGCTGAGCAGGTTTGGTGCTGAGTTCATTGCCGATTTCCACGAACGTGTGCAGGTCGAGGGCCAGTCGCCCGAGATCAACTTCCGTGGGACCGGATACATGTTCATCGCCGACGACGACGCGGCATATCAGCGGCTCGAAGAAGAGTCAGTCGAGCAGTTGGCGATGGGTGCCGAAGTCGAGATGCTTCGGCCCGGGCAGATCGCCGAGCGATATCCGTATATGGACGTCGATCAGTTTGTCGGTGCCCGCGTCGGTGGGCTGCGTGAGGGCAGCTTTGATGGCTGGGCATTTTTCCAAGGTCTGCGTCAGCGGGCGCTCCACAACCACGTCACCTATCTCAAGGATCGGGTTATAGGGATCAACCTCGAGGGTGGCCGGGTGACGGGTGTCCGTCTGGAATCCGGAGCTCGCGTGGGCTGTGGATTCGCGATCAATGCCGCCGGCTGTCGGGCCCGCGAGGTGGCGGCGATGGTCGGTCTTGATGTGCCGATCGAGCCACGGGCTCGTACCAGCTTCATGTTCGACTGCCGGACGCCGATCGACCACATCGTCCCGCTCACAGTGACACCGGTCGGTGTCCACTTTCGGCGTGAACAGAACCACTTCATGTGTGGTGCAACGCCGGCGTTAGATGTCGCCATCGACGCCAGCGATTTCGAGATTCGACACGACGAGTTCGAGGAATTGATCTGGCCGACGGTGGCCAGGTATGTGCCGCAGTTCGACCAGATCGGCATCGTCACGTCGTGGGGCGGCCAGTACGACTACAACACGCTTGATCACAATTTGATCCTCGGGCCGGGCAGCGAGGTCGAGAATTTCTTCTTCGCCAATGGCTTCTCCGGGCACGGCCTGCAGCAGGGCCCAGGCGTCGGGCGCGGGCTGAGTGAGCTGATCACCTACGGCGCATTCCGATCTATCGACCTGGCCCCGCTCAGTTACACACGCATCGAACGCAACGAACCTTTCCTCGAAACCGCCGTCATCTAACGCAGAGTTACGTATGGGGTCAGGCCCCTTTCGCAACTGTCGCCCCCTTTCGCAACTGTCGCGACGAGATGGACGTACCGTCGTCCAGGTGGTTCGCCGTCGGCATCACGTCGGCGATTGCACTTGGGCTCACGTCCCGAACCTGCGGACCGGTTTCGTTCATCGCTTCGGGCTGACGGCATCAGACTCCTGGGTCGTCGCGCTTGCCATCACGCTCTGGAAGCGGGAGCATCTGAGCGAAGTCTGACCGCTGAGAGTTGCGAAAGGGGCCTGACCCCGTGCGTAACTATTCGCTGAGGTCGTACGTGGCGACGGTGCAACTGACGGCGAAGATCGGGATCGGTTCGCAGAAGTGGACAGTGCCCTTTGCTCCCCTGGCGGCGGCCGCAGCAGCGATGAAGGTGCGGATCTCGAAGCCTCCTTGGCCAGCATCGGCATAGACGGTGAGGTCGTCGTAGTCGAGGAGCGCCTCACGGTCGTTGCGACACCAGCGTTCCATGAAGTCGAGGTCCCATTCGACGTTGATCTTCCCCGAGTCAGGGGTGGCCGGCCAGTGCGAGATGCCGCCAGTACTGATCACGGCGATCCGCTCGGGCATGGCGTCGCAGGCGGCACGGATCGACTCGCCGAATTGCCACGCACGGTGCAGCGGAGTGAGCGGCGGACCCTGGCAGTTGATGTTGACGGGGATGATCGGGATGTCGTAGCCAGGGGTGAGGAAGTGGAGCGGGACCATGATCCCGTGGTCGAATTTCCACTCCTCGGCGTAGCTCACGTCCGAGCCATGCATCACCTCAGAGATGAAGCGCCTCGAAATGTCGGCGCTACCCGGAATCTGTTGGCGCTCGATCCCGAGCCAGCCCGGATCTTCGATGGGGCCCTCGTACTTGTCGGCCATACCGATGGCGAACGTGGGCATGTTGTTCATGAAGAAGTTGGCGAAGTGCTCGGCGGCGATGATCACGACGGCATCGGGTTTGCTTGTTTCGAGGTCGACGCGCATCTGGTCGAACGCTGCGTAGAAGCGGTCGCGGACATCGGGGTCGGCCTGCTCGGACCGACCGGTGATGCCCGGGGCATGCGAACACACGCCGGCAAAAACGAGGGGCATCAGCTACTCCGACTTTCGATGGTTGCTTCTTGGATGGTGGCTTTCTGGACAACGTGCTCGGTGAGCCCGGTGGTCATGGCGTAGACGCCCTCGCGGACGGGCCCGTGCTCAGCGATGCCGTCGCGCATCCGCTGCAGGTAGTCCTTCCATTCGATCTGGTGGAATGCAGCAAAATGCATCAGGATCTGCCCGTTCACGCCGAGGTGAAACAGCTTGCCGATGTCGGGACTCATCAGCGCCATGGTCTCCTCAGCGGTGAGGTCGAACGGTGCAAGTTCGGTGGCCTGGTCAGCGGTGTATCGAGCCTGCATCTGCTCGGAACGGTTCAGTTCGTAGAGGAACTTCTGTACGGCGTAGAGGCTCATCCGTCCCACTCCAGATGCAGGGCGTCGGGGCCACGGAAAGTGATGTTCGGGAAGAAGCTGAAGTCTTGCTCGGATCCGTCGGGATTCTCGGCGAGCCGCAGCGAAGGAAGGCGTTGGGACAGCAGCTCGAGGGCTATGCGGGCCTCCATTCGCGAGAGGCCGGCGCCCAGGCAGAAGTGGATGCCCTTGCCGAACGAGATGTGGCGGCTCGCACCGCCGCCCTTGAGGCCGCGGGTGATGTCGAACGTGCCAGGGTTCTCGAAGAGATCAGGTTGGTGGTTGGCTGACGCGAAGTTGAGCATCAGCTTCGTGCCGGCAGGCAGATCGACGCCACCGAGCGTGGTTGCTTGGGTGGTGATACGCCGCCACGAGATCTGGCTGGACTCGAAACGCAGCGTCTCTTCGACAGCGGCGGCTGCGAGCGATGGATCGGCGCACAGTGCGTCCCACTGCTCGCGGCGCGGGAGGAGGCAGCGCAGCGTGTTGCACAGCAGTGCCGTCACCGGGTCGTGCCCGGCGAACGAGATGCCGTACACGACTGACTCGACCTCGCGGTACGAGATGCCGGTGCCGTTCGCCGGGTCGGGGTCGGCATCGTGTGCATCGAGGAGTTCGGACGTGAAGTCGTCGTGGCGTTCGTCGCGGCGCTGGGCGACGAAGTCGCGGCAATAACGCCAGTAGGCGAGCATCCCTTCGGCGATCTTGGTCTGCTCGGCAGCAGTTGGTTGGCCCCACGAAAAGGCCTTGCGGTTGCCGCACCACGACTTGATCATCCGGTCGTCCTCCTCGGGGAAGCCGATGAGGCGGAAGACGATCTCGGCGGGCAGGGGAAAGGCAAGCGCGGCCACATAGTCAGCGGAGTTGCCGCTCGCGACCATGTCGTTGAGCAAGGCCGTGGCCCGGTCGCGCATGTAGTCCTCGAGCGCCTTGAGGCGGCGGTTTGAGAAACCCTGACGGGTGAAAACGCGAATGCGAGCGTGGTCGGGCTCGGGCCGGTTCGACATCACGGCGATCGGATCAAAGTCGGCAGCACTCAGTACGGCGTTGGCCTCGGGAGCGAGCGGGAAGATGGGGTCTTGCACGTTGGTCGAGGCGAACACGTCGGGGTGCATGAAGACGTGCTCGATGTCCTCCATTCTGGTGACCACGACATGACCCAGTTGCTCGGCGTAGAACACCGGGTGCTCGTCGCGAAGCGCAGCAGCGATGGGGTAGGGGTCAGCTAAGTAGTCGTCGCTTAACGGCGACCACGAAGCATGCATCGGGCACCCAGGTGGCGGTGCCGCGATCGTGTCGGGAGCCGCGTGGTAGCTGTTCGAACTCACAGGTTCACCTGATTTCGAATTGGTTGGCCGTCGGTTGGTTGGTCGTCGGTCGACAGTTTCGCGAGGAGGCCGTACAGCACGTCGAGTTCGCCCGGGTCGAGGAGGGCGTCGATTCGGCCGTAGGCGCGTTCGCTTGATGGTGCGATTTCACTGACGAGCTCGAGGCCTCGCGTGCTGATGCTGATCTCAGCGCGCCGGGCGTCGGGTGCAGTCGCGCGTTCGATCAGGCCACGCTCGTCCATCGACGCCAGCATCCGCGACAGGCTCGGCCCGAGGAGAAAAGTGCGGTCGGCCAGTTCGCCGACCGACATTGGGAGCTTTGCATCGCGCAATGCCCGGAGGACGCGCCACTGCTGCTCCGTCAGGTCGCGGTCGCTGAGGGCAGGGCGGAAGTACCGCATCACGGACTCGCGGGCCCGCATGAGCGCCATGGGGAGCGAGTCTTCGAATGCCCGCAACGGGATGGTCGCAACGAGTGCTTCACTCATCGCGGACACCGTTGCGCAGGGTTCCAAGTTCCGGAACGTGCACCTCGATGGTGTCGCCGGGGACCAGAAACTTTGGCGGATCGAACCGTGCACCGGCCCCGATGGGTGTGCCAGTGAAGATGATGTCGCCAGGCTCCAGCGTGCAGAACGTGGAGAGATATTCGATCTGGTACTCGATCGGATACGCCATAGTGGCTGGCGTGTCGTCTTGACGGAGCTCGCCGTTGACGTGTGTGGTGAGGTGCAGGTTCTCGAAGTCGCCGATCTCATCGAGCGTGACCATCCACGGTCCAATGGCTCCCGAGCTCTCCCAGTTCTTGCCCTGCGTCACGTTGAACTTGGCGTGTCGCACCCAGTCGCGAATGGTGCCTTCGTTGCCGAGAGCGAGGCCCGCGATGTGCTGACGAGCGTCTTGGCGCTTGATGCGGCGACCGCCAATGCCGATGACGGCGACGATCTCGCCTTCGTAGTCGAGTTGCTCGCTCTCGGGCGGGCGGACCAGGGGTTGCTCGTGGCCGGTGAACGAGCTCGGGAAGCGGACGAACACGCTCGGCTTGTCGGGGCTGTCCTCGCCGTCTTTGTACTCGGCGTTCCGGCCGCCGTAGTTCACGCCGATACAGAAGATTTTGCCAGGCGAGGGGAGCGTGCGTTCGAAGGTGATGTCGTCCACCGAGAGCTTCGGCGTGGCCGACTCCGAGACGATGCGAGCCTCACTGACGCGCTCCTGTGCCAGGAGGTCCGACAGATCGCGGACGCCGTCCAGTCGATCGCCGAGGTCGATGATGCCGTCAGCTCCATCGACACCGGTGGCGATGCCAAAGCTGGCCCGGTTCGCTCCTTTTTCAGTTCGGTGGGAGAAGCTGAGCAGTTTCATGTTGCACTTATATCTAACATGTTATATAACTGTGGTCAATGCCTCATCTGATCGTCGAGCACTCGGCCAACGTCGAGAACGTCCCGCTCATCCTCGAAGCCGTCCACGCTGCCGCGCTTGAGACAGGTCTCGCGCCGATCGACGCACTGCGGACCCGGGCAGCCTGCCGAGACAGCTACGTGATCGGTGATCGCCATCCGGATAACGCTTTCATCGCGTTGACGCTGCGCCTCGGGCCTGGCCGGAGCGACGACGAGAAGCAGTTGCTGATCGACGCGCTCATGGAGGCCATCGAGGCCACCGTCGGCGAGGCAGTAGACCACATGATGCTGAGCGTCGAGATCCAAGAGATCGACCCTGCGATGCGCCTCAATCACAATCACCTGCGCGCCCACATCGCAACGCGCAACCCCACGACCTGAGTGTGACATGAGTGTGACACCGAGCAAACCGACCGACGGAGAAACACATGGCCGCAGACAAGACTTTCGACGAATATCAGGCGATCGCATCCACGGCAGTTGCGCGCTTCAAAGACTCGCCGCTGCGGCACCTCATTGGCGGTGCACCGACAGCGAGCGTGAGCGGCGAAACGTTCGAGAATCACTCGCCGGTTGACGCGTCGATACTTGGATCTGTTGCCTCGGGCGATGCGGCTGACATCGATGCAGCGGCGCGTGCGGCCGACGACGCGTTTGCCGACTGGTCGGGGCGCACCGGCAAAGAGCGAAAGAATATTCTCCACCGTGTTGCCGACCTGATCGAGGCTCGAGCTGACGACATCGCTGCGGTGGAATGTGTCGACACCGGCCAGACGATTCGCTTTATGTCGGCTGCCGCGATCCGCGGGGCGGAGAACTTTCGTTTCTTTGCAGATCACGCACCCGATGCGAACAATGGTCGGTCGATGCCTGACGAACACCACGTCAACTTCTCCAGCCGGAAGGCGCTCGGCCCAGTTGGTGTGATCACACCGTGGAACACGCCCTTCATGCTGTCGACCTGGAAGATCGCTCCGGCGCTCGCAGCCGGCTGCACGGTCGTTCACAAGCCAGCCGAGTGGAGCCCGTACTCGGCTGCGATGCTGTCGGAGATCGCACTTGAAGCAGGCCTGCCAGTTGGCGTGCTGAACACGGTGCACGGCTTCGGCGAGTCGGCCGGCAAGGCGCTCACCGAACACCCGCTCATCAAGGCAATCGCATTCGTCGGAGAGTCGTCGACCGGCTCCATGATCCAGGCGCAGGGCGCGCCGACACTCAAGCGTGTGCACTTCGAACTCGGTGGCAAGAACCCGGTCATCGTGTTCGACGATGCCGATCTGGAGCGAGCGCTCGACGCCGTCATGTTCATGATCTACAGCCTCAACGGTGAGCGCTGCACGTCGTCAAGCCGCGTACTCATCCAGTCGACGATTCACGACGAGTTCGTGACCAAGTTGGGGCAGCGAGTACAGGCGCTGAAAGTTGGCCACCCACTTGACCCGTCGACCGAGATCGGGCCGCTCATCCACCCGCGGCACTGCGCCAAGGTGCGGAGCTACGAGGCCAAGGCGAACGACGCTGGCGCCACGGTGCTCGTCGGCGGCGCCGAGCGGCAAGACCCGGCCAGCTACTACGTCAATCCGATGCTGTTCACGAACGCAACGAACGACATGGCGATCGCACAGGAAGAGATCTTCGGCCCGGTCCTCACCGCCATCCCATTCGACACCGAAGCTGCGGCGGTACGAATCGCGAACGATGTCGACTACGGCCTCGCCGGATACCTCTGGACCGGAGACACCGGCCGTGCGCAACGGGTGGCGCGCGACCTCGACGCCGGGATGATCTGGGTAAACAGTCAGAACGTGCGCCACCTGCCCACGCCGTTTGGTGGCACCAAAGCCAGTGGCATCGGCCGCGATGGCGGGCCTGAATACAGCTTCGAGTTTTACATGGAGACCAAGAACATTGCGATCGCCTACGACACTCACGCGATCCCGAAGCTGGGCAAGATCTGATGGGTCTCACGCTGTCCACCGAACAGATCGCGTTGCTTGCTGCCGAGCACGAACAGGCACGAACGACTGCAGTGCCGTGTGACCCGGTCACCCGACGATTCCCCGACATCACGTTGGACGATGCGTATGCGATCCAGGCGGAGTGGGTCGGCCTGCAGGTCGCCAACGGCGCAGTGATCAAGGGCCACAAAATTGGGCTGACCAGCCGGGCCATGCAGATGGCGATGAACATCGATGAGCCCGACTTCGGTGCGCTGCTCGACCACATGTTCATCCCGAACGGCGGCTCGATAGCAGCTGCCGATCACCTCGATCCGAAGCTCGAAGTCGAGTTCGCCTTCGTACTCCACGACGACCTCGTTCCCCACGCACTGGGTCGCGACCTGACGACCGACGACGTGTACGCCGCGACGAGCCATGTGGTGCCAGCGCTCGAGTTGATCGATGCTCGGTCCTACCGTGTACATCCCGACGACGGTCGGACGCGCACGGTGCGCGACACCATCTCAGACAACGCAGCGAACTCGGGGATCATCGTCGGCGACGAACACATCTCGGTTGGCGAGGCGCGCAACGGTGATCTTCGATGGGCCGGTGCGATTGCCTACCGCAACGGCGTGGTCGAAGAGACCGGGCTCGGCGCAGGGGTCCTCGACGACCCGGCAATGGGGATCGTCTGGCTCGCCAACAGGCTCCAAGGCATCGGCATTCCACTCACGGCTGGCGAAACGATTCTCGCCGGTTCTTTTACCCGACCGATCGATTGCCGTGCAGGCGATCACTTCCGTGTGGACTTCGGTTACCTGGGCACACTCACCCTCGACATCACCTGACCGGTCACACTGTGCCTGACACAGTGTGACCGTCCGCATGGAACTCTGGAACGGACGCAACTATTGTCCAGTCTGATGAGCATGGCGGGGTCAGATATTTCCATCGATGTGAGCAAAGCGCGTGGTCTTGGATCGTGGGCGCTGGGCGCCGGAACGTGCCTGTTTCTGGCGGTGGTCGTAGCGGCCTGTGGGTTGGGGTCGGGGAGCGACGGCGCTGCACCGAAAGGCGAAATAGAGCCTGCAGTGGCGGGCTCAGCGAACACGGACTCAACCAACGCTCAAACGCCAGTTGATCCGACGACGACGGCCGGCACCACGACGTCCAAGGCGCCTGATACGACCGCGGGGCCTGAAACGACGCCGCCCGGCGGCGTGTCATTCGCCTCCAACATTCAACCGATCATCACCGAGACCTGCGCGAGCTGCCACACGGGCGATGGGCCGGGCACACAGCATGTTCGTTTCGACACGGCTGACGATGTGTCGCGCGCTGCGTTTGCCATTGCCATCGTGACCGAGACTCGCTTCATGCCGCCGTGGCCCGCGAGCGACGAGAGCGTCCCGTTCGACCATGACTGGAGCCTGACCGACGAAGAGATCGCGACGATCCTTCGCTGGGACGACGACGGTGCCCCGCTCGACGTGGATCCGAACACTGAGATGATCCCGGTCAACGGTGTCGTCGGGCTCAATGACCCCGATCTCGTCATGCAGGCCGATGGAAGCTACGACGGCGAGTTCGGTCAACCCGACGAGTACCGCTGCTTCGTCTATGACCCCAAGCTGACGGAATCGACGTTCGTGTCGGACATGGAGTTCATCCCGCAGCAGATGCAGGTTGTCCACCATGCAGTCGGCTTCGTGGTCCCAGGATCAGAGCGAGCTGCGGTCGAAGAGCGCAACGGTGCTGATGGTCAGGGAGGCTGGACGTGCTTCGGGTTCAGCCCCGGCAACGGCGCAGATCTGATTTTCACGTGGGCGCCGGGCACCGATCCAACCGTGTTCCCTGATGGCACCGGGCTCGAGATGGAAGCTGGCGATTTCTTCGTTCTGCAGACGCACTATCACTACGACGTTGAGGCCGACGCTGACCAGTCGACTTTTGCGATCAACTTCGCTGAAGGCGACGATGTTGATGCAATTGCCCTGTTCACCTACTTGGCTCCGGCTGAGATCCCGTGCGGCGAAGGCGAAGAAGGCCCACTTTGTGACCGCGACGCAGCCCGTCAGAAGGCGATTGATGCATACGGACGTGCGGGTGTGCTCGCCGATGCACTGATCGGTGGTTGCGGTAACCCACTCGATGCGCCCGACGGTTTCGTCGACGGAATTGCGAAGTCGACCTGCGACTGGCCGGTTGTCAACCCCGGCGAGATCGTTTCGGTGTTTGGCCACGAACATGAGATCGGGGCGAGCTTCAAGATGACGCTCAATCCGGACACGCCCGAAGAGTTGGTGTTGCTCGACATCCCAGTGTGGGACTTCGACTGGCAGCTGATCTATGAGCCGACCGACAGCATCATCATCGACAGCGGCGACATCATTCGGGTCGAATGCACCTGGGATCGGGCGCTCCGTGACCCGCTCCTCGAACCGGCCTATGTCCTGTGGGCCGATGGCACTGACGACGAGATGTGCTTCTCGTCGGTCGTCACTCGCCCGGTCTGAAGCAGGTTCCCCGGGTCAGGCGGGTGACGGCTCGGTCGGCGCGAGCTCTTCGTAGGTGTCGATCTTGCGGAGCGTCGGGAAGATCAATGCGAAGGACGCTGCGATCGCCACGGTGATGAGCCCGCCGCCGGCGATTGCCCACGGCAGGCCGAGTGCTCGTGCTGCCACGCCGCTCTCGAAGGCTCCGAGTTCGTTCGAGGCGCCGATGAACACGCCCTCGACTGCGTTGACACGGCCGAGTTGGTGGTCAGGAGTGACCAGCGGGACGATTGCGCCGCGGATGTTCATCGACACCATGTCAGCGGCGGTGATGACGATGAGTGCAACGAAGGCAACCGCGTAGTTGCGGGTCAGGCCGAACACGACTGTGCCAGCACCGAAGATGCCCACGACCCAGAGCAACGTCGGCCCGACGCGGCGCACTACGGGGCGGAACGTGAGTACGACGGCCATGCCGGCTGCACCGATACCTGGGGCAGCGCGCAACCAGCCGTAGGCGATGTCACCGACGCCAAGTCGTTCGCTCGCCACTGCCGGGATCAGCGCAACAGCGCCGCCGAACAGAACAGCGAACAGATCGAGTGAGATGACGCTGAGGACGATCGGGGTGTGGCGGACGAAGGTGAGCCCTTCAACGGCGCTCGACCATGTTGGCCGATCAAGGTTGCGCTCCGGCTCGCGGTTGTAGTGCAGTTTGATCAGCGGCAGAATCGCAGCGAACTGCAACGATGCGGCAATCCCATACGCCAAGGACGCACTCACGCTGTAGAGGAAGCCGCCCATGATCGGGCCGATAATGGTGGCGGCGGTGAATGTGCCCATCCAGAGGGGCATGACCTTGGGGAATGCTGCGATGGGCGTAACGAACGGAGCGATCGAGCGGCGTGCCGGTACGAGGATTGCGTCGGCAGTACCGAGCACGGCGGCGATCGCGAACAGTTGCCACACGGCGGCTGATCCGCTGACGCTGAACACGACGAGAGCGATCGTCGCGACGCCACGACCGAACAAGCCGATCGACGAGATCCGACGACGGTCGAACCGATCAGCGATGTATCCGCTGACGAGGACAAGCAGAAGCGCCGGTAGGAATTGAGCGAGGCCGATGAACCCGATGTCGAGCACGTTGCCGGAGATGTCGAAGACCTGTTTGAACAGAACCGTCAGGAGCAGGTTCTGGCCGATTGCTGCGCTGGCGATCGAGAGGAGGTAACGCCGAACGTTCTTGTCGCGCAGCAGTTCGCCCGCCGTGCTGTCGGCCCCCAGTTCCATGCGTCGCCGAGCGTACTGGTGCCGGGGCAGTGGCGTAGCGGCGGCGGGGTGGTGGAAGAGGTGGTGGCGGGATGGTGGTTTCGATCAATCAGTACTGGTGTCGGGTTCGGCCGGAACGTCGATTGCCGGCTCCTCTGGGAACCGCTCTGTCAGCAGCTTGGCGATCTCGTAGTGGCGAACGAGAAAGGAGCGTTCGTCGAGCTTCTTGCGACGCATCCAGCCGGTCACTTCGTCATTCGACTTACTCGCGTTACACGACCGACAAGCTGGAGCGATGTTGGGCAGCGTGTAGCGGCCGCCGCGAGAAAGCGCCTGGACGCAGTCTTTCTGCAACGGCTGGTCGGTAGCACTGCAGTAGGCGCACCCGCCCCATTCGTCTTTGAGCGCACTCCACTGCTCGGCGGTCAGGTCGTGCTCGACGCGATCCATCCGGCGTTTGCGTTTGCGTTGCGCACGAGCACGCCGTGTCCCACTGACCGCCATGGGGCCACGGTACTGCGCGCTACTCGGTCAAGAGCTCCGGCGAGCATGAGGCCGGGGCGGTGACTGGGTTGCAGCGCGCGACGGCCCCGCCCGGCAGCGCGACGACGTACGGGCTGTCGAAGTGGGTCGACGGTTCGTAGTAGTCGGTACTCAAGAAGTGTGCCCCGCTGGCAAACGCTGTGTCGCGGCTCGTGGTGTCATTCTCTCGTGCATCGACGGTCGGCGAATCGGTCCGGGTGCGGATGAGGTAGCCAGCTGTCGCTGCGGCATTGAGGCCCGGGTCGGTCGGGTCGTCGAATCGGATGAAGGCGGCATCTGGCGCGCCGGGCGTCGAGCTCGTGAACATCGGTCGGCCTTCGAGTGCGGGCGTGCCTGCGATGTAGAGGTCGCGTTGGGCTCCGGCATCGTTGAGCACGACGACCACCTGGCCGCGAGCGCTGGCGAGTAGAGGCCACCCGACGCCCTCGACCGCTTCGGCCAACGTCGCGGCGTCTCCACGGACATCGTCGGGTTCGAGGAGTCGTTCGGAAGCGAACACCGAACGCACCTCGTTGTCGAGCGCGAGCAGCACGTCGGCTGTCGTCTCGACCGGAACGGCCCATGGGAGGTCGATGTCGAGGATGAGTCCTTCTTCGGCCGCTGCCTCGGGAACCGAGAGCGACTTCAGCTCAATCAGCACGACGATCGGTACGTGGTTTGGGTTGGCGGACGACCATGCATCGATTTCGCTGAGACACGCCACGAGGGTGAGGCACGTGGTCTCGTAGTCGAAGTCCTGTGTGTGCATCACCTTGAAGCCCGGTTCGTCGAGTGCCGGTTCGCCGGACTCGACGGGGAGACCAACGACGGCGTTGGCGGCGCGGTGTGCGTACAGACCGCCGTCGGGGTCAGCGAACACGTCGAGTTCGAACTGGCGTATCCCGAACTCTTCGAGCTGTTCAGTGAGTGTCCGATGCGAGTACTCAATGTCTCGCCCAAGCTCAGCCGACACTGCGAGAATGCCGTCGAAGAGGACTGGCTGGGGAACGAGGTGGAAGCTGTTGTGCGAGCCGATCACCTGGATGTGGTTCATCCGAACCGGCTCGACCGGCAGCAGGGTCGTCGTCGTCGTTGTTGTGGTGCTCGACGTGGTAGTGGATGCCGCTGTCGTCGGAGTGGCCGTCGATGCCGTTGCGCTGGTCGTTTCAGATTCGGCGGCGTCGGTTGCGGCTGGTTCGGAGCCTGCCTCACTCGTGTCGCTGCTCCCTCCACACGAGGCGATGAATAGTGCCGCAGCGATGAAAATGGCAGCCCGTCGAATCGTCGTTCCAGACATCGGCGTCTGTCCGCTCTGAGATCCCATCAATTCGCCACATCCTGTTCTTCGTCGACGTAAACACATCATGTCATGGGGCGGTTTCGGCCGAGCCACCGAGGGCGGAATGCGATCGGCTCCCAGGCCCTGCGCGTTCGTCGCAGAGTCATGCGAACGAAACGCGTCGTCATGAGGAGTACCGATTTCGTTCGAGGCTCCCGGAGTGAAGCGCGCCCGATTTCGAGAACTTTCTTCGACATTTCTGAGGCTCTAGGTGCCTCGGAGAACGTCTTCGCGACAGGCTGGGCGAGCCCTAATGTGCGTGGCCCGAAGGGCCACGCTGCCCGCGAACTCGGCGCGTAGCTCCGCGTCCGCAAAGGCCTCCGACGACCTGAGCGCGATCACCGATATCGAGTGTATCGCACCTGCTAGACCGCTAAAAACGTCCGGGGCGAACAGGTACAATCAGCCACATGTTCAAAGCACGGATCGATGACTTGGCGGACGCCACGATCGCCGATCTCGATGCTGCCCTTGCTGTCGCAAAACGTCTGCGCGACGAAGCCGAATTGGAGATAACGGCGATCGCTGCCGTCGTCGACTCGCGGCAGCTTTTCCAGGAGCACGCACAACGTTCGATTCGTGGGTATCTGAAGCAGCAGTTGAACTGCTCGGGCCCTGAGGCTTTGCGCATCAAGCGGCGCGCTCGGCTGTTCAACCAGCATCCTGAGATCGGCGATGTCTTCGGCGAGAGCCGGATTGCGATCGGCCAAGTTGATGCGATGGCGTCGGCTCAGCAGCATCCGCGTGCTGGTGGTCGGTTCGCAGACTTTGCTGCACTCTTTGTCGAACAGGCTGAACGGCTCGAGTACGACGACTTCGCTGATGTCGTCAAACATTTCGTGGTTCTGGCTGACCAGGACGGCGCCTTTGCCGATCAACGATTCCACGAAGATCAGCGGACAGCCTCGGTTCGCATCGACAATGGCGCCGTGTCGGTTCATGCCACCGGTGGTGCCCCAGGTCAGTCGGCCGAGATGAAGCGAATCTTCGATCTTGCAGTCGAAGTCGAAGCTCGCAAAGACTTCGATGCTCGCCGTGCCGAGTTCGGTAGTGACGCTTTGGCGCATCCGCTTTCGAGGTCGGCTCACCAACGTCGCTTCGATGCGATGTACGAGATCATGATGGCGGCAACGGCGACGCCAGCTGACGGTCAGCGACCCGAGCCGCTCGTCAACTTGATGATCGATCCAGCGACAGCGTTGGAGGTACTTGCTCGCCACGGCTTTCTCGATCTCTCCGCCGACGACCTTGCCGATCTGGCCGCCGTTGACCCCGCCACTCGACGTTGCGCGACGAGCGCCGGGGTGCCGGTGCACCCCGATGTTGCGCTGAAGGCAATGCTCAAGGGCAGCATCCGGCGCGTTGTCGTTGATGCGCACGATGTGTTGATCAATATGGGTCGCACGCGCCGCTTGTTTACCGGTAAGGCCCGCCAAGCGGCTCAATTGTTGGCGGTTCGGTGCGGTTTTCGAGGCTGCGATGTGCCCGCGCAATTTTGCGATGTCGACCACGTCACGCCGTGGGTCGACGGTGGAACGACCGACCAATCGAACTCGATGCCGCTCTGTGGAACACACGATCGACAGAAGCATCGAAAACAATTGCGGGGCCGTCGTGATCGGCATGGCCGAATACATCTGGTCCGACCCGATGGTGGCGTGATCAAACCGCTGAACGCACGCGACCCAGAGTGGCTCGACGTTGCTGGCGAGCACATCTGTTCCGACCGACGATGGGAGGATCTGCTCGCGGCGTACCCTCGGCTCAGACATCTGCCACCGGTGCCGCTCCCTGTCACGTATATCGAGCTCCCGACAGCGAGTTAGTCCGTTGCCGTCCTGTTGTGGCCGAGCAGGCATGCAGCTCTCAAGGGGGTCGGTCGAACCGGAGCGACTGTTGATATGGGTGCCCTCCAACGGTACTTCGGGGACGCGGCGACAGGGCGATCCTCTGCGCGTTGTGGGACGGGTAGTGCCGATCGAAATACCGGTTCTAGAGCGGGGTGAAGCGGCTCGCCGGCGAACGTTCTGGGCGCGTTCGTCAACATGTGTTGACGGTCATTCCATTCATCGCTACCCTTGAGAAGTGGACATCGAGGCGAGCGTTCGCAAGCACGGTGTCTCCGACGACGACATGCTCCACGCCCTTCGACACCCCTGGCAAGCGTTCGAGACCGACGACGACGCAGCGGTGATCCACGCCATGAGGGCCCGGAAGAAGTTCCTGAGAGTAATGGAGAAGCAATGAGTGCCACACGACAAGAACGAGCAGCCAACCTCGAGCGCTGGGCCGACGACGTCGATTCCGGCGATCTTCGCGAGGTCGATACCGATGCCTTGCGTCAGATCGCCGAACTGGTTGATCAGCGTCGCCGCGTCGAGGACGAACTCGATGCGGCCGTTCGAGCCGCTCGCAGTGCTCAGCGACCGTGGTCGGAGATCGGGGCGATGCTCGGAGTCACCAAGCAGGCCGCTCAACGCAAGTACGCCAACAAGACAGTCGCCTGAGACTCGGCCATCGATAACTCGGAACGACATCGTGGCGGCGAGCCGGTAACCACTTCTGATCGACACCTACGCGATCGGTCAGGCGCCGAGAATGCTCGCCGCTCTGTCCCGAACACCTGTGCCGGCAGCGCTCGACGGGGTCTACTTTCGGCGTCAGCTCACAGACGTCGTGATGGTTTCACCGACATCTTCCGCTTCGACCTGGACGACATCGTCGCTGTCGTCGACGACGAAGAACAACGGACCTGAGAAGTAATTCGTCCCGTCGCTCGACGCCATCTCGACCACCCAGTAATCGCCGCGGTCGTCAACACTGATGACCCTCCAGGACGCTTCGTTCAGATCTGCCGATCGGACGAGCACGATGTCCATGTCGAGTTCATCATCAACTGCGTCAATATCCAACGAGCCTGGAATCTGAACTTGTTCAGCTGGGCTCACCGACCCGGCGTACCGCTCCCCGAAGGCATCGATCGCTCGTGCCGCGACCACGGTGTCGTCGGGTCGCGAAGTCGCAGACGAATCCGATCCGCTCGAACAACCGACGATCCCGGCGGTAGCGACAGCAAGAGAACCGACGCAACGCCAAAATGAGCGAGTTGGACGATCAATGGCCACAGCCAGACCGTAGACGAACCTCACCGTTACGACACGACGACTACGGAGCTGCGGTCACAGTTTAGAGCGCTTATCGACATCCGGTCCAACCCGATCCACCCGCTCCTGAACGGCACGTCCGCGCTCGGGTAGGTGTTCCAGAACATGCGCTGGATCGATCCCGCTCCGCAGAACGGGTCGCCATGACAATCCGAACGAATGTGACGACAATTCTGGTCATGCACGCAACGTTGCCGCTGGCCCAAGTCAAGTCGAAGTTCTCCGAAATGATCGACCGCGTCGAACACACCCGCGACCGAATCGTCGTCACCCGCAACGGTCGACCCGCAGCCGTCATGATCAGCCCAGACGACCTGGCGTCACTCGAGGACACCCTCGAACTGCTGTCGGACCCCGAAGCGATGCGCGAACTCACCGAAGCGAAGCGTGCGGCCGACGCCGGCGACTACATCACCTGCGATCGTCGAGTTCATGCTGGGCGCCCTCGTCGACAACCCCCACCGCGTCGGCGGGCGTCTGCAGCGCGAACTCGCCGGGCTCCACTCTGCACGACGAGGGGCCTACCGCGTGATCTACGAGCTCGATGACGATCAGCACACCGTCATCGTCCTGCGCATCGATCACCGCTGGCGCGTCTACAGATCTCGCTGATCTCCATCCTTATCGCTCACCACCGACACCGGAGCACTCCGCTCAGGAATGGCACCTCGGCGCTCGGTCAGGTGCTCGATATCTCGCGTCGATCAACGGCAGTCGACAGCGACCTCGAGTGCTTGGCAGACCTCTCGCATCCTCGCTCCACTGAGTGAGCCGATCCGCTCAACGAGTAGCGCAGTCGACACCGATTCGACCGAGTCCAGATTGACCGCACAGCGACGTCCGATTGGATCCTCGCCGGGCTCGAGAACGACCTCGCTCGGCAAGCCTCGGATCGTGGTCGTACATGGCGCGATCAGGGCGCGCCGAAGCCGCGGAATCGCCACGTCGCGCGATAGCACCACCACGGGTCGTCGCCCGATTTCAGGCGGTTCGCACCACCACAGTTCGCCCCGGACCGGCAATGAGCTCATCTTGCCCCAGCGGCGCTACGAAACGAGGCGAGGTCGCCCCAGTCGTCTTGGCCGTCGATCGGGTGAACCGTGTACGCGGCTTCGTATGCGGCGTCAATCTCTGCGGATCGGTAGCTACCGAGGAGGGCCGTCAACGCCGCATCGACGAGCTGAGCATCGGTGGTTCCAGCGTGGAGTCGGCGGGCGTCATCGAGAAGGGTCCGGTCGACGGTCGTACTGATCCGAGCGCGTGTCATGCCACTATCATGCTACCATCAGACCACGCTGGAAACCCGCCCCGATTGTGCAGCCGCCGAGCCCCCACAGGCCACCCAAAGCGGCGAGGATGACACCCATATCATCATTGCTTCCGCACCCAAGTCACTGATCACGCCCGTCCGGCAAAGATGATGGATGAACGCAATCCGATCAGGCCCCGCCAGGGAGCGTCGCGAGGAGCGCCGCGGCGAGGCGAGGCAGCTCGTTCCGGCGAGGCCAGACGGCGCGCAGGGTGCGGTTGATCTGCAGGCCGGGAACGGTGAGCTCGACGAGGCGACCGTTGGCGATGTCGTCGGCAACGGCCAAGCGACTAATCACGGTCGGCGACGATCCGTTAATGACCGCGATGCGCACGGCTGAGATCGAGCCGAGGTCGAGCGCCGACTGCGGTGCATCGTGGCCGACCGATGCAAGTAACGCTTCGAGGGCCTCACGGGTGCCCGAGCCGCGCTCGCGCAATACAAGGGGAGTCGTTGCCAGCTCAGTGAGATCAACTGAGGCTCGGCTTGCCCACGGGTGGCGGGGGGCAACGACGGGCACGAGTTCGTCCGCGGCGACCGCCTGCTGGTTCAGGGATGCTGGCACGGTCGGTGACTCGACGAAGCCCAGGTCGACCGAGCCGGCTTCGAGCCGGTCGAGCACGGCGCGGCTGTTTGTGACTTCGAGCGTCACCGAGTCGTCAGGGCGATCAGCCAGAAATCGTTCGAGCCACGGGGGGAGCAAGTACTCGGCAATCGTGTAGCTCGCGGCGATGCGGAGGAGGCCGCTCTGTTCGGCCTTCAGCGATGCAACACCGGCGGCCAACGTGTCGGCGTAACGCAATAGCTCTGCCGCCCAGCCGGATATCAACTGGCCATCTGGTGTGGGGCGCGAGCCGGTGGGGGAGCGGTCAAGCAGGCGGAGGCCGAGCCGGCCCTCAAGTGTGCGGATGCGACTCGACGCCGAGGGCTGTGCGATGCCGTGCGCTTCGGCTGCGCGCGACACGCTGCCGAGTTCGACCACTGAGCGGAACAGGTCGAGCGATGCCAAGTCGGGGAAGTTGAAGGGCAATGGCACATGCCCAGTCTATGACAAGCCATAGAACAGACCTTTGACCCCACAGGCCGAACTGGCCTATCGACGATGTGACCGTGGGTACAGAATGAGTGCACTCCGCCATTTGGCGGCTCGACTCGACGAACACAGATGAATGGGGGAGCGATGACCCGACTGGGGTTCTTGCTCGACAGCGATTCCTGCATTGGCTGTCACGCGTGCACCATTGCGTGCAAAAGCGAACATGACGTGCCTCTGGGTGTGAACAGAACTTGGGTGAAGTACATCGAAACCGGGAAGTTCCCCGACGCCAGTCGACACTTCTCGGTGATGCGCTGCAACCAGTGCGAAGACGCACCGTGCATGACCATCTGCCCGACCAACGCACTGTTCCGTGCCGACAACGGTGTCGTCGACTTCCAAGACGACAACTGCATCGGCTGCAAGTCGTGCATGAACGCCTGCCCGTACGACGCGTTGTTTATCAACCCGGACACGAACACAGCGCAGAAGTGCAACTTCTGCAATCACCGCATCGAGGTCGGCCTTGAGCCGTCATGCGTTGTGGTGTGCCCAACCGAAGCAATCAAGGTCGTCGACTTCGACAACCCCACTGATCCGGTGGCGAAGATCATTGGCCGCGAAGATGTGGCCGTTCGCTCGCCCGAGCAGAACACGAAGCCGAAAGTGTTCTACAAGGGCGCCGATCAAGCTTCGCTCGACCCGACTCGCACCAAGATCAACGCCGACGGCATGATCTGGGCCGACACGACGCCCGACCATCGCCAGACGCCGGTGCTCAATCACAAGGGTCACGGCGATGCCGGCATCGTGGCGCGTACGACATACACGACCTCGCACAAGACCACGTGGGACATGATGGTGTCTGGCTACCTGGTCACCAAGGCCGTCGCTGGCGGCATCATGATGATGGCTGCCCTGATGATGGTGCTCGGTCATGCCGACAAGCAAGCTGCTGTCGGCGTCGTCCCGCCAATCGTTGCGGGCATCATGTTGGCCCTCACCGGCGGCCTGCTGGTCGGTGACCTCAAGCAGCCGAAGCGCTTCTACTACCTGCTCACCAAGTCGAACTTCGACTCGTGGCTCGTGAAGGGTGCGTACGTGCTCAGTGGGTTCGCTGCGCTGTCGGCCGTCTGGTTCCTGCTCGGTGCCGCCGACGCAACTAGTGCACTGCAGGTCATCGCCATTCCCACGGCACTCTTGGGAGCAGCGACGGCCGGCTACACGGCGTTCCTGTTCGGTCAGTGCGAAGGCCGCGACCTCTGGCAGACGCCACTGCTGCTCCCGATGTTGCTCGCTCGGGCGGTCATTGCCGGTGCCTCGGCCTACGCGATCCTCGACGTTGCGATGGACATCCCGTCCCCGCGGGCCGTGTGGTGGGCGCTGCTCGGCGGCGTCATCGCCATTGCGTTCCTCAGCTGGGTCGAACTCCAGAGCAAGGGCAGTCGCCATGTCGAAATGGCCATTGCCGACATGACCAAGGGTGCCCAGAAACAATTGTTCCAGGGCGGCCTCGTCTTCGGCATGTTGCTTCCGGCCGTCCTCGCGATCATCGCCCTGGCCGCCGACATTGATACTCCGATCGTCGTTGGCATCGCTGGCCTGTCGGCACTGTTCGGCATGTTCTTGTCCGAAACCGCCTTCGTCCGCGCCGGCCAATCCGTCCCACTGTCTTGAGTTTCAGTTGGGGTCTGACCCGAACTGAAGCGCTGTTGTTGAAAGAGCTCTGAAATGACTGATCTACAGAAGTACCCGCCGCTCGACAGGTGGCACGACTGGACCGAACTCGACGCGAAGGCGTGGCCCGACAAAGTCGAACGCAACTACACGCTGGTGCCGACCACGTGCTTCAACTGTGAAGCCGCGTGCGGCCTGCTTGCCTACTTCGACAACGAGACGGGTGAGATCACCAAAATCGAGGGCAACCCCGAACACCCAGCCAGCCGCGGCCGCAACTGCGCCAAAGGCCCGGCGACGATCAACCAGATCTATGACCAAGAGCGAATCATGTACCCGCTCAAGCAGACCGGCGAACGCGGCAGTGGCAAGTGGGAACGCATCAGCTGGGATCAGGCGCTCACCGAAATCGGTGGACGCATTCGCACGGCCTTCGAAGAAGACCGCCACAACGAAGTGATGTACCACGTCGGCCGCCCCGGCGAAGACGGTTACGCCGACCGCGTGCTCAAAGCCTGGGGAACTGACGGCCACAACAGCCACACCAACATCTGTAGCTCGAATGCGCGAATCGGATACCAGAGCTGGATGGGCCACGACCGCCCGTCGTCTGACTTCGCCAACGCCGAAGTGATCTTCCTGATCTCCTCGCACCTCGAAGCCGGTCACTATTTCAACCCGCACGCACAGCGCATCATGGAAGCGCAGGGCAAGGGAGCGACGGTCATTTGCGTCGATCCGCGTTTGTCGAACACCGGCTCGAAGGCCGATCACTGGCTGCCGACGTGGCCGGGTACCGAAGCATTCCTCTGCCTGTCGATCGCTCACCTGCTCCTCGAGAGCGGCAAGTGGGAACGTGACTTCGTGCGCCGCTGGGTGAACTGGGAGACGTTCCTCGCCGAGTTGTACCCCGACATGCCGCAAACCTTCGAGTCGGTCGAGGCCGCGCTCAAAGATCACTACAGCGAGTACACCCCCGAGCGCGCCGAGCACATCACTGGCGTGTCCGCCGCCCAGATCCGCGAGATCGCCGAGATCATCGGCAGGCACCCGACCAAGTTTGCCAGCCACAACTGGCGCGCAGCAGGCGCTGGCAACCAGGGCGGTTGGCAGGTCGCGCGCTGTCTGTTCTTTTTGAATGTGCTCACCGGTTCGGTCGGTACCGAGGGTGGTACGTCCGGCAACGGCTGGAACAAGTTCACTGCACACCAGCCCAAGGGGGCCCCGCCGCTCGAGCGCTGGAACGAGCTGAGCTGGCCACAAGAGTTTCCGCTCTCGTACCACGAGATGTCGATCTTGCTTCCGCACTTCCTCAACGAAGGCCGCGGCAAGCTCGACACCTATTTCTCGCGTGTCTATAACCCGATCTGGACCAACCCTGATGGTTTCACCTGGCTCGAGGCCTTGAAAGACCCGGAGAAGGTCAACTGCCATGTCGCGCTCACGCCGACGTGGTCGGAGACCTCGTGGTTCGCGGACTACGTGCTCCCGATGGGTGTCGGCGCAGAACGTCACGACGTCGCGTCGTACGAGACGCACGCCGGAAAGTGGATTGGATTCCGCCAATCGGTGTTCCGTCGCTACGCCGAGATCAAGGACGGCAAGCCGGTGAGCCCGGATGCCCGAAGCCACGAGTACAACCCCGGCGAAGTCTGGGAAGAAAACGAGTTCTGGATCGACCTGTCGTGGAAAATTGATCCCGATGGTTCGATGGGCATCCGCAAGTGGTTCGAATCGGACGAACGGCCGGGCAACCCGATCAGCATCGACGAGTACTACGGCCACATCTTTGCCGAAGAAGTCCCAGGCCTCGCCGAGGCAGCCGCCGAAGCAGGCCAGGTTCCCCTCGAATACATGCGTGACCGCGGCGCCTTCGCGGTGCCGACCGACCCGTACACGCCGTACGAAAAGATCGTCTCGGCTGCAGATGTGGCCGACTGCATCAAGGACGCATCAGGGGTGTTCCGCAAGCCGGGCACTATCGGCACGTTCGATGGGTCCGAGGAGAGCTTTGCCAACACCGAACTCGCCAAGCTCGGCGACGGTTCGCCCGCAGTCGAGGTCGACGGCGAGATCAAGGAAGGCTTCCCCACTCCGTCGAAGAAGCTTGAGCTGTTTTCGACCACCCTCAAAGAGTGGGGCTGGCCCGAGTACTCAACGCCGAAGTGGATCCCGAGCCACGTGCATTGGGAAGACATGGACATGGCTGGCAACGAGCGCATTTTGCTGCCGACGTTCCGCATCCCGACGCTGATCCACACTCGCTCGGCCAACTCGAAGTGGCTGAACGAGATCAGCCACCGCCACCCGCTCTGGATTCACCCGGAAGACGCCGAGAAGCTGAATATCGAAGAGAGCGGCCTCGTCCGCATCTCGACCCGCATTGGCCACTTCGTGATTCAGGCATGGCGTACCGAGGGCATCCGACCCGGTGTCGTCGCCGCATCGCACCACATGGGTCGCTGGCGCCTCGACGAAAAAGAGGGCCGCAACTGGGCTGCTGGCAAGGCCACGATCGATCAGCAGGGCACCACGTGGACGCTGAAGCGTGAGGGTGCAGACAAAAAGAACATGACGGCGTACGAGTCTGCTGATCCCGACACGGGCCGTATTTGGTGGCATGACACAGGCGTCCACCAGAACGCCACGTTCTGCGTGCAGCCCGACCCGATCTCGGGCATGCAGTGCTGGCATCAGCGTGTGCGTGTCACCCCGGCGGCAGTCGGTGATGAGTACGGCGACGTCGTCGTCGACACAGCGAAGTCACGCGAGGCCTACCTCGAGTGGATGGAAAAGACCCGTCCGGCTGGCACCGCCAACGACAGCGGCCTCCGCCGCCCTCTCTGGTATGCCCGCCCCCTCAAACCAACCATCTCCGCCTACCGCCTCCCCAGCTGAGACGGGCCAGATCGCCCAGCGCCGCTCCGTCAGCGGCACGAGTTGCAGCGGTCCCCTTCCGCTCGAGCGGCGTGGGCACAACACCCCTCGGGGGACGTCGCAGCGTCAGCCGGAGCGCGTCGGCGCATGAACGCAATGTTGCTCGGGTAACACTGACGGTATGACAAATCTGTTCGAGCAGGCGATTGCCCGCAAGGAAGTGCTGAAGTTCGCACTCGGTGAGGACGAGTATCTGGTGCCTGACAGCGCAGGGAATGGCGATCACTGGGTACTTGGGAGCTGGAACCAGTCGGTGATGGAATTGCACGACGACAACGCTGCAGCGTGTGCTGCAGGCGTCAATTCCATGTTTTCGTCACTTGTCGGGAACTCCCCGGCCGCGACCGCCACGCGCATCTGGCCCCTGATCGACCACCTGGGTCAGTACTGGACGCAACGGCACGGCGGTTGGCTCCAGTTCGACCTCGGCCGAGTTGCCGAGCCGATGGCCACTGCTGTCGATGTTGAGCGTGGCCGCTGTCGGCGGGGCGAAAGCGACGTCGATTTCAACACCATGGAGATGGCAATCCGAAAGATCCAACGCAACGGCGGACTCTCGGAACTGGCCTGACGAGACAACGCGTCGGGTCAGTGGCTCGATCGAGGGGTTGTCGCTCAGGTTCGTCGCCGCATCCCGAACCAGGCATGCAGTGTGATGTCCCACTCGTCGCCGGAAATTGAAGTCTCGGTGGTGATGCCATCTTGGACGACGTTGAGGCGATCGGCGGTCAGCGTCACTCGATCGGGGCCTCGGTCGAGTAGACGTGTGGCGAATGGCTTGGCTCGCCAATGTTTGTCGGGGTCAGACTGGAGCGACTCCGAGGCATGCTCGAACTGGCCCATCGTGTGCGCAACGCGCTTGAAGCGGTAGTGCGCCTCGGGAATCCCAGTTGCATCGTGCCTGGTCAGCGTGGTCCCTTGCGGGCTGCCGATCAACTCGTACGTTCCGTTGCCGCCGTCTTGTGGCCCGGCCGCATTGAGATCGATTGGGTTGGTGAAGCTGTCGCCGAAGCCGACGTCAACGAGGTACGGCCGGTCGATCTGTACTTCGAGTGCGAGGTGGTCGATCACACGCGTCGGCCCGTCGAGGAGCACGGCGGCGCCGAGCCTGAGCACACGAAATCCGAGCGCTTCGAGGAGAAGAGCAAAGGCGCCGTTCAGCTCGAAACACCAACCGCCCCGGCCCTGCTCGACAATCTTGTTGACGTTGGTCAGTGCATCAACCGTGACGCCGCGGCCAGCAACGATGTCGAGATTCTCGAACGGGACGGCCGTCATGTGGAGCTGTTGCAACTCGCTCAAGGTGGCCCGATCGTGCCGCACCGTGCCGACGAAGCCGATCCATTCGAGGTAGCCGTCCACATCAATGGCGGGGCCGGTGGACGGATTGTCGCGCACACCCGCAGCGTAGGGTGCTGCGGTGCTGACCGACTTGGTGATCAACCCGTTCGGAGCGCACCTGGCAGACATGCTCGCTGTGGCCAAGGCTGCTGACGCGGCCGACGTCGGGGCGGTCTGGGTGACCGACCACTTCAGCGGCAACGTCGTCGGTGCTCCGTGGTCGCGCGATCCGTTCGTCTGTCTGGGTGCCATCGCCGCAGTGACTCAGCATGTTGATCTTGGCGTCCTGGTCGCGAACGTGACGAACCGCCACGCCGTGCAACTCGCGTCCGGAATCAACTCCCTCCAGTCGCTCGCGCCGGGGCGCGTCCGGCTCGGTGTCGGCTCAGGAGCAGCACCCGACTCGCGCTTCTCCGTGGAACACGACATGGTCGGCAAGCAGCTTGGTGATCTGGCAACACGCCAGGCGATGCTGACCGACACGATTGGTCAGCTCCGACGGATCTGGAGCGCCGACGAATTCGACGCAGTGACCGATGGGGCGCCGATGCCGCCGGTGATCGTTGGCGCATCGTCGTGGGCCACTATCGAAGTCGCCATCGAATTGGCCGACGGCGTCAATATTCGTCGGACCGCACGCTTGGCCGACCAGCTCGAACGGCTCGCGGCCGCTGACCTGCCGGACGATTTTGAAGTCAGCGTGCTCGACTTCTTTACACCAGGCGCCGATCTCGGTGCCACGCCTTCGGATTTGATTGAGGCGGGCGTCGACAGACACATCGTCACGATGTGGCCCGGGCGTGATCTTGCGGCGGTTGAGGGGCTCGCCGCTCGAATCCTTTGATCTACTCTGCGAACCATGTTTGACAAGCTGTTCGATCTTCCCGCCCATCCGCTGTTGATCCATGCACCGATCGTGCTGTTGCCGATCGCCGCGATTGCCACGGTTGTGCTGGCTGTCAAGCCGGCCTGGCGTGCTCGTGCGAGCTGGTGGATGGTCGGTGGATTGTTCCTCACCGTCGTCCTGCTGTTCGCAGCCAAGGAGTCGGGCGAGGCGCTGATCGAGGCCTACGACCGAGCGAACGGTAAAGGTGCAGTCGACATCTCGAAGCATCAGGACCTGGCGGAGATGACGTTCCTGATGACGCTGGCGTGGTTCGCAGTGTTCGGATCACTCACGGTGCTGGAACGAGTAGAGCGTGTTCGAGTCGGGGTCCTGGGAGCGTTGGCGTCCAACATGATCGCTCGGCAAGCGATCGCAGCGGTGACAGCAGTTCTCGGCGTTCTGGCCACGATCTGGTTGATTCGCACGGGCCACGAAGGCGCCAGGTCGGTGTGGGGCCCGCGGGTCGACATCCTCTTCCCCCAAGGCTGAGGGTCTGAGGGTCTGCCGGGCCGGGCCGTTTGGCCGCGTATGGGCAGCTGATCAGGTGACGACGACTTTGGTGCCGAGCGTGGCGAACGCCCACATGAACTCGGCATCGAGGTTGTTCTGACGCTGGCAGCCACCGGAGAGGCGGGTGCCCAACTCGGCGTCACCCTGGTACGGAGAATTGTCGTCGACGTGCAGCGGAATGGCGTGGAAGCCAATCGCGCCGCGCTCAGTCTTGAGCCAGCGGATCATCAGCGGGAGCCACGCTTTGCCGTTCCATGCCGTTGACAGCTCCGATCGGCTATACACCTCGTGCGTGCCCGGCACTTCGTTCTGATAGGTCGACCCGGAGACAAGCCATGACCGAATGATGACGCCATCGCCGCGCACGGCCCAGACCCGCTGGCCTGCACGGTCATAGACGACACGTCGTCCACTGCCAGTGTTGTCGGGGAGCGGCGGAGCGGCGTCGCCGGCAGACGCGACCGGTGAGAGCGCGACGCCCCAGAGGTCGGTGGCGCCGAGCGCCGGTGGTGGCGTGCGGGTGACGAACGATTCCTCGTCCGGCCAGATATTGAGTGCGACGGCACTCTCGCGACCGACCACCCCGTCGACGAAGAGGCCCTCGGAGGTCTGGTAGTCCATGACGGCGCGCAGCGTGGAGTCGTTGAACTGGCCATCGGCAATGCCGGTGAAGTGGCCGATGTCGGCCAGCGCGTTCTGCAGGCATTCGACGTCGTCGCCTGATGCGCCGAGGCGCACGGAGAGCAAGCCGATGGTGCAGCGCCCACCGGCGCCTGCGGGCTCCCCGTCAACGTCGACGCCTTCGTTGTCAAGGCCCGTGAGTTCGAATTCGACGTCGGACCCAGCGACGGGGATGGATGGGATGGAGGTGATGGAGGTGATGGAGGTGATGGAGGTGATGGAGGGGATGGAGGTTGGCGCCGAGGCGACCGCTTTTGCGGCGAGTGTTTCGCTCGCGTCGGCGTTGTTCGACAGACTTGGGCATCCAGGCAGGGTGGTCTTGCTGGACCTCCATCTCGTCACCGGGCTCGACACTGGGTTCCTCCACGGAAGATCATGTTACTCAATGAGATTCGTTGGGAGAATCGGTTCACCGGATGTTTCGCTGTCGATGTGGCCGACGCCGAGAAACTGTTGGCAGGGTGTGCTGCTCGTCACGTTAGAGGGTCTAACCTGACCACGATGAAGCTTCGCAGGGGACAGCAGCAGATGACCGCCGATCTCGGGTTGCCCCGTCTCACCACACCGTATGTGCGGGAGAACGGCGAGCTACGCGAGGCATCCTGGGACGAGGCGCTCGATCGTGCAGCTGCTGGCCTCGGCGCCGCTCGCGATGCGATCAAGGGTGGTAATGCCAATGCGTTTGGCATGTTCTCGTGCTCGAAGGCCACCAACGAGGTCAACTACTTCGGACAGAAGTTTGCCCGGGTAGTGATGGGGTCGAACAACATCGACTCCTGTAACCGAACTTGACACGCTCCCTCGGTCGTCGGTCTGGCGACAGTGTTTGGTGCAGGTGGCGGAACGGCCTCGTACAAAGAGATCGAAGAAGTCGATGTGGTGTTGCTGTGGGGCTCGAATGCCCGTGAGGCGCACCCGATCTACTTCCACCACTTAATGAAGGGTTTGAAGAACGGCGCGAAAATGTTCGCCGTCGACCCTCGACGTACATCGTCGTCGAAGTTCGCTGACGCGTGGCTTGGTCTCGACGTCGGCACCGACATCGCCATGGCCAACGCCGTGGCCCGCGAGATCATCCACGCCGGCTTGGTCAACGAGGCCTTCATCGCGCATTCGACCGATGGCTACGAGGCGTACAAGGCGTCGGTCGAGTCGTACACACTCGAATACGCCGAAGAGATCACCGGAGTCCCTGCAAGTGCGATCAAAGAGATGGCGCACGCGTATGCCACTGCCGAGAAGGCGCAGATCCTCTGGACGCTCGGCATCACCGAGCACCACAACGCAGTCGACAATGTGCTCTCCTTGTGCAACCTGGCGTTACTCACGGGCCACGTCGGAAAATGGGGGAGCGGTCTTGTTCCGCTGCGCGGGCAGAACAACGTGCAGGGTGGCGGCGACATGGGTGCGCTGCCCAACAAGTTCCCGGGCTTCCAAGACATCACCAACGCCGAGCATCGGGCCAAGTTTGAAGCGGCCTATGGCGCCAAACTCAATCCCGAAGACGGCATCCACCTCACGCTGATGTTCGAAGCGATGGGCCGCGGTGAACTGACCGCAGTGTTCGTGCTCGGTGAGAACCCGGCCGACTCCGAAGCCGACATCGATCACGCCCGCAAGTTGCTCTCCGGGCTCGACTGTCTCATTGTGCAAGACATCTTCATGACTCGCACCGCCGAGTTGGCTGACGTGGTCTTCCCGGCGTCGGTTGCTTGGGCCGAGTCCGACGGCACCGTCACCTCGAGCGAGCGTCGTGTGCAACGCACCCGGCCCGCAGTTATCCCGCCCGGTCAGGCTCGCCACGACATCGACATCATGCACGAGCTCGGCAAGCGGCTGGGCGTCGATCTCGGCACCACCGAGCCCGAAGCGCTCTGGGACGAACTGCGTTCGCTGTCACCGATGCACGGTGGCATGTCGTACGCGCGGCTCGAAGCCGAAGGTGGCCTGCAGTGGCCGTGCCCCGACCTCGACCATCCGGGAAGCCCGTTCCTTCACGGCTGGCTCTGGGAAGACGATTTGGGAGGCCGTGCCCCGTCGCCGTTCTCGGTTGTCGAGCACGAAGGTCCGAACGAAAAGCTCACCGACGAGTTCCCGCTGCGCCTCACCACAGGTCGTTCGCTCGACTCGTTCAACACCGGCGTCCAGTCGAACGGCTTCGAGTCGCCGATCCGCTATGGCGAGGAACTCGACATCAACCCGGCCGACGGTGTCGCACTCGACATCGTCGATGGCGAGCGGGTCAGCGTCTCGTCGCCACGTGGCACCGTCGAGATGAACGTGCGGTTCCAGCCCGACATCCCCATTGGGCTGACGTTCACCACCTACCACTTCCCAACCCTGGTCGATATCAACAAGCTGACCAACGATGCCTGGGATAAGCGTTCTGGTACGTCCGAGTTCAAAGCAGCGTCTATCCGTGTCGACAAGATCAGCGCCTGACGGCATCATCAACAGAGACAAGTAGTACCGCATGGCTGATCTTCACTTGACTATTGACAACTCGACCGACGCCGAACGCGCCGCGGTCGATGCCGTCCTCTCGCCTGATGCGCGCGTTGTCATCCATGAGTCCGAGCGGCTGGTGCGCGGTGGCATGACCCGCAAGAACGACCGTCGCCATCTGCTGCTTCCGGCGCTTCACGCGCTGCAAGCCGACATCGGCTGGATCAGTGCTGGGGGGCTCAACTACATTAGCGATGTCCTCCAGGTGCCCCCGGCCGAGGCGTACGGCGTTGCGACGTTCTACGAGCTGTTCCGCACCGAAGACCCCGGCCACAGCGATTCGACCGTGCACGTCTGCATGGACACGTCGTGCCACATCGCCGATGCTGAAGCATTCGCCCAGGGGCTCGAAGCCGATGGCAAGCAGGTGCACCGCGGGCCGTGCCTCGGTCAGTGCGAGCGCGCACCCGCTCAGTTCGTCCAGGGCCGTGGCGCCGCCGACTCGGTGCCGGCTGACGCCGACAACATCGCATCGCCCGGTGCGTTCCAATCGATCCAGCGTGCCGCGGGCGACACGGGCGGTCTGCGACTGCTCGCCAACATCGGCGTCGTCGACCCGACCTCGCTGGCCTCGTACCGCGAGCACGGCGGGTACGCAGCGCTCGAGAAGGCACTGTCGATGGGCGGCCAAGCCGTTATCGACGAAGTTCGCTCGGCCGGGTTGACCGGCCGCGGTGGCGCCGGCTTCCCGACAGCCATTAAGTGGCAAGGCGTCGCTGACGAACACGGCCGTCCGAAACACGTCATCGCCAACGCCGACGAGTCCGAGCCGGGCACGTTCAAAGACCGCACGCTGATGGAGAACGATCCGTTTGCACTCATCGAAGGCCTCACCATCGCTGGTGTGTCGGTTGGTGCCGAGAACGGTTGGATCTATATCCGCGGCGAATATCCGCTGTCGACTGCTCGCCTGACCAACGCCATCGAGCAGGCGCGCACCGCTGGCCTGCTCGGCGACGATGTCATGGGCTCCGGTCAGCGTTTCGACATCGAGCTACGCCGAGGTGCCGGCGCCTACATCTGTGGCGAAGAGACCGCGCTCATGGAGTCGATCGAAGGTTTCCGCGGCGAGCCGCGCAACAAGCCGCCATTCCCTTCTACCCACGGATTGTTTGGCGAACCGACAGCGGTCAACAACCCCGAAACGCTGCTCAACGCGATCTATATCGTGCTCAACAGTGCGGCGGCCTATCGGTTCGTCGGTACAGAAAAATCGCCTGGCACGAGGCTGTTTTGCCTGTCCGGCCACGTGGCGAACCCTGGCGTGTATGAAGTGCCGCAGGGAACGACGCTCGGTGAGATGATTGAGATCGCGGGTGGAGCAACGGGAACGACGCAGGCGATTCTGATGGGTGGTGCAGCGGGCAGCTTCGTTGATGCCAGCCAACTCGACATGCCGCTGACGGGCGAAGACACACGCGAGCGTGGCACCACGCTGGGCTCCGGTGTGATCACGCTCTTCGATGACACCGTCGACTTCACGTCGCTGCTCACCCGGATCACCGAGTTCTTCAAGAGTGAGTCGTGCGGCCAGTGCGTCCCATGCCGCGTTGGCACCACTCGCCAACACGAGGTGATTGTCGAAATGGGCAACGTTGGCTCGCTGACCGCCGAACGCAACACACTGATCGACGACATGGCACTTGCCATGGCCGACGCATCGATCTGCGGCCTCGGCCACACGGCTGCGGGCGCCGTCCAGTCCGCCATCCGCCTCGGACTGATCGGAAACGCAGTATGAGCCCCCAACAGACGACGGTTGAACAGCAGACCGCAACGCTGGTCACGGTAAGGATCAACGGCGGCGATGTCACGGTTGCCGAGGGCGACACGATCCTCACTGCGTGCGCCCAGGCGGGCATCGACACGCCGACCATCTGTTACGCCGAGAACTTGACGCCTGTGAACGCGTGCCGCGTCTGTGTCGTCGAAGTCGAGGGCAACCGGACGCTCGTCCCGTCGTGCTCACGTCCCGCCGAAGAGGGGATGGTCATCTCGACCGACTCCGATCGGGTGAAGCACAGCCGCAAGATGGTGCTCGAATTCCTTGGCACTGCCAATGACCTGAGCGAAGCGCCGCAGATCAACGAGTGGTCGACCGAGTACGGCGTCGACATCACCCGCTACGCCGACGGCGCCGAGCGATTCGACCAGCCTGTCAAGATCCAAGACAACCTGTACATCCGGGACTACGACAAATGTGTCCTCTGCTACAAGTGCGTCGACGCGTGCGGTGAAGAAGCCCAATTCACGTTCGCCATCGCCATGTCGGGCCGCGGCTTCGACAACAGGATTTCGACGGAGTTCGACGTCGCTCTACCCGAATCGGCGTGTGTCTACTGCGGTAACTGCATTGCGGTGTGTCCGACCAACGCCCTGCAGTTCAAGACGGAGTTCGATCTCCGCCAAGAGAACAACTGGCGTGAAGAGGATCAGACCGTCACCCAGACCGTCTGTTCGTACTGCGGCGTCGGCTGCAACCTCGAACTCCACGTCCAAGACAACCAAATCGTCAAGGTCACCAGCCCGGCTGACCACGACGTCACCCACGGCATGCTCTGCATCAAGGGTCGCTTCGGTTGGAAGTACGTCTGACTTCGTCAGACGTGGCGGCTGCGCCGCCTTCATCGGCTGCGCCGCCTTCATCGGCTGCGCCGCCTTCATCGGCTGCGCCGCTGACTTCCAAGTCTTCGGGCTGACGCCCGAACTCGCTGACGCTCGGGGGACGGGGTGGGCTCCGCGCGACCCACGCGCCCGATATCTGCCGGCTGGCCGGCTCATCGAGTACTTGGCGGTGAATTACGAGGTCGGGTGGGCGGGTTCCTGGACGGGCTTCTACTGTCGGAGTGGTGGAACCGGAACCGAAGACTTGTGTTTCTTGTGGGCGGACCATTGAGTGGCGCAAAAAGTGGGAGCGGAACTGGAACGAGGTTCGGTATTGCTCTGACCCATGTCGAAAGCGTAAAATCAAGCCGGTCGATCAGGAGCTGGAGGCAGCTATCCAGGAGCTCCTCAAAGAGCGAGGGAACGGCCAGACGATTTGCCCTTCCGAGGCGGCCAAGGCTGTCGGCGGAACCGAGTCGGAAGCAGCGTGGAACAATCTGATGGAGCCGACAAGGATGGCAGCACGAAGGTTGGTCGCGTCAGGCCACGTCGAGATCATCCAGCAGGGTCGTGTCGTTGATCCGTCGACCGCCAAGGGCCCGATCCGAATCCGTCGCATTCCGTGAGAAATTTTCGCACTGGTTGCGCAAACACATCACGAGAACGGCCGCCCTGGACGTGGATGGTGGTCAACAAAGAAACACGGAAGATCGTTCGAATATCGCCTGTCAGAACGGGTAGACCGGCGAAATGAGTTTGCTCCCCACGCCCGACATCGGTCGTGTCGCCGCGGAGGCATTCGTGGCGGCGCACCTCGGGCACCTTGTTTGTGACGATGTTGCCGGCTCGGTCGAGTTTCGCGGTGGTCAACGCGCCGCCGACGCAGCGCTCGTGGCATTCGATGTGAGTGGCTACGCCCGGAACCGCAGCGAGGTGTTGCCGGTTACTCGACGCGGCGCGTCGGCGCTGTCGCCGTATATCAGGCATGGGCTACTCACGCTCCCGCAGGTGTGGCAGCACGTTGCCGGTGGGCCCGAACGTGACGTGAAAAAGTTCCGTGATGAGCTGCTCTGGCAGGAGTTCGCCCGCCACTGGTACTCGCGCCTCGGCGCCAAGACGCGTCGCGGCGTGCGCAACGCGCTGCCTGCGACGACGCCGTCCGATGTCGCCGCCGGATGGGACCGGCGCATGGCGTGCATGAACAACACCGTCGGTGAGCTGACCACCGACGGTTGGCTCGTCAATCAGACGCGGATGTGGCTGGCGAGCCACTGGTCGGTGCGCAATGGGATGGCGTGGCAAGACGGCGAGGACTACTTCTTCCAGCATCTGCTGGATGGCTCCCGCGCAGCTAATCGTCTCGGGTGGCAGTGGGCGACCGGCACGGGTTCGTCGCAGCACTACGGTTTCAGCCGCTACCAAGTCGAGAAGCGGGCGAAGGTGCTCTGCAACATGTGCGAGGTCGAGCAGTGGTGTCCAATCAGCGACTGGCCGGCGAACCCACCGCTCAACCCGATGACGCAGCCTGTCGAGTTGAGCCGTGACCCGCACGGCATCCGTACCAGTGGGCCGAAGCACGTTGTCGAGACACGCCCCGCCGACACGGTGTGGCTGACTGCTGAATCACTCGGTCGCGCAGACCCGGCGCTGAGGGCCCACTCCGAATTGCCCGTCGTCTTCGTCTTCGACGAAGCACTGCTCAGCGGATTACAGCTCAGCTCGAAGCGGCTGGTCTATCTCACCGAGACGCTCGCTGAACTCGCCGAGACGCATCAGCTTGAACTGCACCTCGGTGACCCGGTCGAAGTGCTGGCCAGCCGAGCAGTCGCCGTCACATTTGCTCCGGTTCCGGGTTTCCGGCGGCGGGCCGAAGCCGTTGTGCCTGCGGAGACGCACCCCTGGCCATGGTTGGCCAGGCCGAGCAACGGCTCGATCAGCAGCTTCAGTGCCTGGCGTAAGTCCGTCAAAGTCATCCGTTAAGTGCTTTGCCGTGTCACGTTCTGGTCAGACCAAAGTGTGACGTTGGTGTCTGCTGTGTGAGACCGCGGGATCTGGTTTACAGCACTGAGAGGTGTGCAAGTTTCTGGCCGCTATGTCATCCGCGGGTCGCGAGTGCGTCAGGAAACGAAGAGTGTGCGTGACTTGGCCACGGCTGCCTGTCCGACTTCGCTGCCGATGATTCGGCCGGCGTAGTCGTCGGCCGTGATGTGGATACCGCCGTAGATACGCGAGCGGCCAGCTTCGTCGGATGCGTCGAAGTACGTTGCCCACTGCAGTTCGACGTCAGCTGACGGGCCTTTCTCGTGCAGCAGGTCGCCTGCGAACACAGTTCGAGTTGCCAGGCCGCCGGGGAAGTACTCCGACCCGGTGACGGCGGCCAGGACTTCAGCGGCTGCTCGGCTGAACGTGCTGTGGCCCGAGACGTACGCGGCGAAGGCGGGGGTGACGAAGGTCGGGCGTTGATACGGCACCCAGTCGACAGCGAGAATCCAATCGACGCCAGAGGTGTAGATCTCGGGGATCGACGGTGGGCCGGTCCACGCGTTGATCGCGATCTCGCCAAGGTGGTCAGCGAGCGCAGCGTGACGTTCGCCGGGTGCGCTTGACTCGTTGGTGATGATCTCCGAGAGGCCGGGAACCAGGGGAAGCTCGCCGTTCTCTCCGAGGAAGCGGATCATCGAGATTGGTCGGACAGAGTCGTAGTAGGCCTTGGCGCCCCAGGCGGCGATTGCTGCATCGTGGAGCGCGCCGTTGACCGAGACGGCGAGCTTGACGTCCCACTCGAGTCGGCCAACTGCCGCTCCGTCGAATTCGACCTGGTCTTTGTCGGTAAACAGAGCGTCAGACACGCCGTTTGAGATCGTATTCCAGTGCCCGGGCGGTGTCTCCGAGGTGGGACCGTCGGCCCAGTACTCGGCGATGACCCGGGCCCAATCGGCGACGTCGGCGAGGTTCGGGGCGTAGCGCTCGCCGGTGATCGGGTTGATGTCGTAGCCGTTGCCGTCGTCGGTCCCGAGCGAGTTGTTGCCATGTCCGGCCGGCCCGATGTCGGCGGTGGCCAGCCCGGTCTGCAGCTCACCGCTCGCCCGGACGACGGCCAGCGCCGAAGCGCGATACTCGTCAGCGGTCGCCGGGTCGGCGAAGAACGGCGGCGGGCCGGGATCGATCGGTGGGCCCTCGGCTGCAGGGGTGATCGCGAAGGGGGTGACATCGCCCCAGTTCGAGCCGATGAAGGTCTGCTCGCCGGCAGGTATCGGCAGCCCGTTCTGAGAGAGCGCCTCTTCCAAGATGAGCGGCTGCCAACGGTCGGGATCCGCGAGGGTCGTGCCGGATTCGGCAACCGCGAGGGGTTCGTTGACCGGCTCGTAGTTGACGTCTTGGTACTGCGTGCGTTCGAGGGAACCGTCGTCGAAGGTGTCCGCGATGATCTGGTCAGCGATGCTCAAACCGAAGCTGGCGGCACTGTCGGGGTCGGGGACAAAGTCGGCGTCGACCCCGCAGAGCTCGTTGAGCTGCGCATCGAGTGCTTGCATTGTCTCCGTCTGCCCGAGGCTGACGTTGTAGCGGTGCGCGAGGAGGCGGTGTGCTGCGAACGCGATGGCATCGGTGCGTGCCGCATCGACATCGTGAGCGCTGTGTGGTGCATCGACGAAGAGGGTCGTCTCCGAACCGTCGCTGTAGTTCGCCCAGACGTCCCACATGGCTGCCGACAGATGGAAAAGGTTGCGAGCGTGCACGGTGGGTGCCGGAAAGTCGAGCCGGATCGCGTCGAGCGCCTCGTCAATCCACACCCGGGCGACCGATGGAGCATCGGCTGGGATGGCGCACATTCCGCCCTCGGCCCGAAGGGAGTCGCCCTCATTGGTTCCCCCGCACGCTGCCACCAGCAACGTGCCTGCAAGTGCGGCACCCGAGATTCGTCGATTCACACGTCGCATTCTGCCCGCTGTGATCGGTCCTCCGGCGGCACCTTCGCCTTCGGCTCGACAAGCCACATCGACCAGACTGCACTGATGGATTTCGATCTTCCCGCTGACGACCACCCTGCGCGTGTCGCCGTTCGAGCGTGGATCGCCGATAATCCGAATCCGACGGGCAAAGAGCTCGCCGAAGCTGGGTATGTCGTGCCCCACTGGCCCAAGCCGTACGGCCTCGAGGCGAGCCCGATCGAACAGATCGTCATCGATCACGAACTCGACGCGGCCGGTATCCGGCGACCGGCTAATGCAATCGGCATCGGCTGGGCGGCACCGACCATCCTGCTCGCCGGTAGCCAGGAACAGCAGGACCGCTACTTGCCGAAAATCTTCAGCGGTGAAGAGTTCTGGAGCCAGCTGTTTTCTGAGACCGAGGCCGGGAGTGACCTGGCGAACCTCGCCACCACCGCCGTACGCGACGGCGACGAGTACATCGTCAACGGGTCCAAGATCTGGTCGTCCGGCGCACATCACAGCAAGTTCGGCATCCTCATTGCTCGCACCGACCCAGATCAGCCGAAGCACAAGGGCATCTCGTACTTCATCTGCCCGATGGACACGCCGGGCCTCTCGATGAGCCCCATCGTCGACATGACCACGGCGCACTCGTTCAACCAGGTGTTCTTCGACGACATGCGGCTGCCGGTCTCGCTGCGTGTCGGCGAAGAAGGAGACGGGTGGCGGTTGGCCAAGGTCACTCTGTCCAACGAGCGTGTGTCGCTGTCGTCGTCTGGTTCGCTCTGGGGGGTCGGTCCGTCTGCTGAACAGCTGCTCGATCAGGTGCGCGATTCTGGCGGTCTGAGCGACCCGACGCTCCGCGATGAGGCTGCAAAGCTGCACATCGACGCCGAACTCCTCCGCCTCAACCGGTTGCGCAGCCTTTCGGCAACATTGAACGGCAAGACTCCGGGCCCGGAGGCATCGATCTTGAAGATCATGGCTGACGAACACGGCCAAAAGGTCATGGCGCTGGCCAAGGCACTCAGCGGAACGAACGGCATGCTCGCTGGCTCAGGGCCGGTGGGTAAAATCCCGTCATCGATGCAATCGGGGCCGACCGAGAACAACTTGGGTGGGCTCAACGGCTTCGACGATGTTGACCCGATCTGGCACTTTGGCTACCTGTTCCATCCGGCACTGACCCTGGGTGGTGGCACCTTTGCAGTCCAACGGAACATTGTTGCCGAGCACGTCCTCGGGTTGCCGCGTGAGATCAACGCTGAGCAGGGTATGACGTGGTCAGAGGCCCGTCGACCATCCGCTGGCTGACCAGTCCCCGATGTGGAGCGAAGCAACGTGCCAGCCGGACGGGGCAACGCGGCGCACAATGCTGAGCAGCTTCGAAGTTCAGCGCTACCGTTCACTTGCGTGACAGAGCAGCAACTCGGGTTCGGTATTGACATCGGTGGAAGCGGAATGAAGGCGGCGACCGTCAACATCTCCACCGGAGAACTGGTGTCGGATCGATTCCGTATCGACACGCCGCAACCGGCAACTCCTGAGGCCATGGCAGTGGTGCTCAACGAGCTTGTTGCACACCACCAATGGGCCGGACCGATCGGCGTCGCCTTCCCGGCCGTTGTGCGTCATGGTGTCGTGGGCTCTGCCGCGAACATTGACAAGAGCTGGATCGACGTCGACGCTGACGCGTTGTTCAGCGAATCGAGCGGGCTCGACGTGCACATGCTCAACGACGCTGATGCAGCTGGAATCGCCGAAATGCGCTTCGGCGCCGGCGCTGGTCGCAAGGGCGTCGTGATGATGCTGACCTTCGGTACCGGAATCGGCTCAGGCCTGTTCATCGACGGAGTCTTGGTGCCAAACACCGAGCTTGGTCACCTCGAACTCGACGGCGTCGACGCCGAGAGCCGAGCGGCTGCGAAGGCCCGTGACCGCGAAGACCTCAGCTGGTCCGACTGGGCCAAGCGTGTCGAGCGCTATCTGCTCCATGTCGAGGCGTTGTTCTCGCCAGATCTCTTCATCGTGGGCGGTGGTGCCAGCAAGAAGTCGCACAAGTGGCTCCCCGAGATTGACATCGCTACGGAGATCGTTCCGGCACAGATGGCGAACAACAGCGGCATTGTCGGCGCCGCCCTTGCGATCAGCGAGCGCTGAGCTCCTTGCGCTGCGAGCGCACGCCGATCACGGTCAGAGTGAGTGCTGTGATCGGGATGACGAAGTAGAGCATCACGTTGCCGTAATCGGTGCGCACGCTGTGGTCGGCCGCATCGAGGATCAGCCAAGCGATGTAACAGATGTAGAACAGGAAGAAGAGTGCGCCTTCCCAGCGGGCAAGCACATGGCCGTTGGCAAAGATTGGCAGGCAGGCAACCGCCACGGCAATCATGACGGGGATGTCGACTTGGATTGCGCCCTGGGCAACCGGAATGACGTTCGGCGAGACCGCAGCTGTGACACCGAGCACCGCCAGCAGGTTGAACAGGTTTGAACCGATCGCATTGCCCACGGCCAGATCGCGTTCGCCGCGGAGTGCAGCGAGGACCGATGTGGCAACTTCGGGAAGCGAGGTGCCGACAGCGACGACGGTCAAGCCGATCACAAGGTCGCTGACGCCGAGTTCGGTGGCGATGCCGGTTGCTGCCGACACCAGCGCCTGCGACCCGCCGATCAGTAATGCGAGGCCCGCAGCGATGAATCCCAGGTCGTTCCTTACCGGGGCTGCGGTAAGTGCCTCGTCCGAAAGTTCGTCGTTGAGATCGAGTGGAATGTCGTCGTTGCTCCGTCTGGCTGAAACCACGGTCCAGGTGACGTAGACCAACAGCAACGCGATGAGAACGAACCCCTCGAGTCGGTCGATCTCTCCGTCGAGCGACATCAGTAAAACCAGGACTGACACACCGATCATGATCGGAACGTCGATACGAATGATCCGTCGGGCCACGATCAGCGAGCCGCCCACGGCAGCCGAGATGCCGAGGACGAGGAGGATGTTGGCGATGTTGGAGCCAACGACGTTGCCGAGGGCGATGCCGCCGGCCTCGTCGCCGCCGCGGACCACGTCACCGACGCTCACGGCGAGTTCGGGGGCGGAGGTGCCGAACGCGACGACGGTCAAGCCGATGACAACACTCGACAAGCCGGTGCGAGCAGCGATTCGTGTCGCGCCGCGGACGAGGGCCTCGGCGCCGAGCACCAGGGCGATGAGGCCACCGACGAGAAAAACGATGGACAGCGGAGTCATAGCGGCCACAGGATATGGCTCATTGAGGCAGTGTCCGCGCTGGCGGCTGATTTAGCGACGGCGACGGGCTGCGATCCGACTGCGGACGTCGACTCCCAGTTCGCGCGGTGCCGAAACGACGCCAGCGCGGGAGGCTAAGATCTCATTCAACTCAGCGCCGATCAGCAAGACGAGACACACAATCCAGAGCCAGGTGAGTGCAAGTAGCGCGGTACCAGCGGCGCCGACGATCTCGTTGCCCGAGACGGCGATGCGGATGTAGAACCCGAACCCGACTGAGACGACCAGCCAGCCGACTGCGGTGAACACCGCACCAGGCAGGTCGAATCGCCAGGGCGTTCGATGTCGTAGGCGACGTCGAGGGCTCTGATCAATCCGGCGAAGCCATGTGACAAGGTGAAGATCGCCACGGCGACCGACACGCTCAAGACGCCGGGCCGGTTCTGATCGAACAGGCCGTCGACGGCATCGCGGATGGTCGACGACTCGGTGGTGAACGTGCGGTCGATGAATTCATTGATTGACGCTTGGAGATCGCCGGTCAGGTTCTCGCCGAGTAGCGACACCGATGACAGCGTGGCGAGTAGCGCGGCAGGGATGCTGAGCAGGAGCCAGAAGGCGACACCGGCCGCTGTGTCGAACAGGCCGTCGTCGTGGAGTTCCCGCCACAGGCCCGCAACGATCTCCCAAAGACGACGCCGTCGTGTTGGTGCAGCCATGTTTGCAGCGTAGAGGTGTGGTTCCGATTCAGAGGTCGAACCGGAGGAGTCGTCAGCGAGCGGCGCTCCATGCACGCATCCGGTCAGCCAATTCGCCGCGATAGGCCGTAGCGCGCGTCACCTTGAGGCTTTCGTAGCCACGGACTTGGTCGGGCAGCGACGCAATCGCGACGGCTTCGTCGATGGTCTCGGCCGACAAGCGGTGGCAGAGTTGTTCGACGGCCTCGATGTATTCGGGAATCATGGCCCGTTCGAGCTTGCGCACAGCCGCCCATCGGAAGGGGTCAGCAAGAGTGCCGCGAACGCGCTTTCCGGCACGGAGCACGACGAGTGCCGGTGGAGCGCTGCGCCGTAGTTCGAGCTTTCGGTGGAGGCCGAGCGACCGCAGCATCGGCGGGTGGAGGTGATAGGTGACCTTGGTGTCGGTGCCTCCGACCGCCTGATATCCAGCGGTCGCCTCGTCGTCGAGGAGTAAGCGGGCGACCTCGTACTCGTCCTTGTATGCCATCAGCTTGTGGAGATGGATTACCACAGCTCGGGTGAATTGGTCTTCGTGATCGAGTTGTTGTTCGGCGTGCTGCACCGTGGCAATGACCGAGCGGAATCGCGCGGCGTACTCCTCGGACTGATAGCCAACAAGGTCGTTGGCGAGCCGGTCGAACAACTGTGCGGTGGTCTCAGGTGCGACGTGGACGGGGAGGTCTGCTGCACGTTCAACCTGCTGTCGGTTGTCGATCCACGCTCGGCCCCAGCGGAACGCATCGAGGTTCTTGGCCACGGCGACGCCGTTGAGTTCGATGGCTCGCTCGACTGCTTCGACTGGGAGCGGCAACGCACCGCACTGCACCGCAGCGCCGAGCACGAGGAGGTTGGCTGTCGTCGTTGATCCAAGCAGACCTGCAGCGAGCGCCGCTGCGTCGAGGAACCGGTTGTCGTCGGCGCGAGTGACCGAGCCGACCCGTTCGACCAGTTCGTTGGCACTCGGCAGGAGGAGGCCAGGTTGGGTGACCATGGAACCGGTCGGAACGGCGTCGGTTGAAGCAACCATGACGGTGCGGTCGACCCGAGCACCATTGAGGTTCGCTGGCTGCGCTGCAACCAGGAAGTCGAACCCGAGGATCGTGTCGATGCCTGATGCGTTACCATGGTTCGACGCCGGTGCGGCATCGGTCGTGATGATCACGTCGCTGACCACCGGGCCGGCCTTTTGCGAGAGGCCGGTCTGGTCGAGGCCGCGCACGGTACGGTTGGCGAGCATTGCTGCCGTTCCAACAATCTGGCTGACCGTGATCACTCCCGTGCCACCAATACCGGTGAGTCGGACCGTGAACGCATCGGGGTTGACGATTGGAGCGGCCGGGTCGGCAATGCCGGTGGGCGGCGCCGGAAGTGGCCGAGGTTCGTCGGTCGACTCGAGCAGTTCGACTGTGGCGAATGACGGGCAGTCGCCCTTCATGCATGAGAAATCGAAGTTGCAGCTCCCCTGATGGATACGCGTTTTGCGTCCGAACGGTGTGTCGACGGGTTGCACTGACAGGCAGTTACTGACGTCGCCGCAGTCGCCGCAGCCCTCGCAGACGCGTTCGTTGATGACGACTCGGAAACTCGGTGTCGCCACGGTGCCGCGCGAACGGCCACGGCGTTGTTCGGCGGCACATGCCTGGTCGTGGATGAGGACGGTGACGCCTTTGATCTTGGCGAGTTCCTGCTGGGCCTCGGTCAGTCGGCTGCGATCCCAGAGGTCGACACCTGCTGGAAAGTCGGCGCGGGCATGCCGATCGGGATCATCGCTGGTCACGATGATCCGCTTGACGCCTTCGATCCGCAGGAGGTGGGCGACGTCGGGCACCGACATCTGCCCCTGCGGGTCCTGTCCGCCCGTCATTGCCACCGTGCCGTTGTAGAGCAACTTGTAGGTGATGTCGACGTTGGCTGCGACCGCCGCGCGAACGGCCAGGGAACCGGAGTGGAAGAAGGTGCCGTCACCGATGTTCTGGATTAAGTGGTCGCGTTCAATGAAGGGTGCAATGCCGATCCACTGAGCGCCTTCGCCACCCATCTGTGTCAGGCCGACGATGTCGCCGACGCGTTCGGGCTCCATGAAGGCGACCATTGAGTGGCATCCGATGCCGCCGCCGACGAGGGTTCCCGGCTCGGCGCGAGTGCTCGCATTGTGCGGGCAGCCGGAGCAGTAGAACGGGGTGCGGTTGACCGTCAGTGGGATGAGTTCGCGCTGGGGTGGAACGATCTCTTCGAGTGGCCGCATGCGGTGACCGATTCGCGCACTGAGTCGTGCGTGGAGCGGAGCCAGCAGCTTGTCGACGTCGAGCGTGCCGAAGCCGTTGACGAGGACGTTGCCGTGCTCGTCGTGGCGGCCGACGATGCGTGGCCCAACCTTGCCGGTGATGTGGGCGCCGTCGTAGAGCGCGCTTTTGATCAATCCCTCGAGGGTGGGGTTCTTTTCCTCGACGACGATGACTTCATCGAGGCCATCGGCGAACTCCCGAACCTGGCCGGGGTCGAGCGGGACCGGCATCAGGAGCTGGAAGAGCCGGATGCCGGCGGCGCGAAGATCGTCGTCGCTGCGGAACCCGAGAACAGACAGCGCTTCGCGCATCTCGTGGAAGGTGTGCCCACAGGCTGCGATCCCGAGCCAATCGTCGCCGCTTTGGACGCTCACTCGATTGAGGTGATTGTCGACGCCGTACTGGCGGGCCATCGGCGTGCGCAGTTGCTGGAACTCGATCTCCATGTCGAGGGTGTACGGAGTGAGCAAGCGGCCGTTCGGATGCGGGATGAACGGATGGCCATCCACCTCGATCACCGGAGATTTGGGTTGCACTCGATCGAGGTCGACGTCGATGGTGCCGGTGCCGTCGGCGACTGCGGTGACCAACTTGAAGGCCGACCAGAGTCCGCAGGCTCGCGAGAGCGCAACGGCGTGGCGGCTGAGGTCGAGTGCCTCTTGCACGTCGCCCGGGAACAGCAGCGGCATGTGCAGGTCGACAGCTGTTGCATCACTCGATGATGGGACGGTCGACGACTTGGCGGCAGGGTCATCACCGACGACCGCAACGACGCCGCCGTGTTGGGAGGTGCCGGCGAACACGGCATGACGAATCGCATCGCTGCTCCGGTCAAACCCGGGGCCCTTGCCGTACCAAATGCCGACGACGCCGTCGTACTTGGCGTCGTCGAGCGTCATGGCGAGTTGGCTGCCCATCACCGCTGTGGCGGCGAGCTCTTCGTTGACGCCGGGCTGAATGACGATGGGCAGGCCGGGCACCGTGGCTGACGCTCGCTGCAGCTCTTCGGTGTAGGTGCCGACCGGGGAGCCCTGGTAGCCAGACGCAAACGCGGCGGTGGTCAGGCCGAGCCGGCGGTCGATACGGAGTTGATCGACTGCGATACGTGCAACTGCCTGCACCCCGGACAAGAACACTGTGCCCGACTCGGACCGAAACTTGTCGGCCAGCGCATAGTCGGTCATCCGATTGCCTGTTGGTTCCGTCTTGGCCATTTGTGTACTCCTCGATCGCAGCTGCCACCACCGTTGTATCGCGTCTCGACAAGGCGGTTGAGAACGCGCGCTGTTTGACCGGGTGTTGGGAGTGCCCGGCCAGCTGTTGACACATCGCACCGAATCTGAGCCGTGACGAACTGGAACTGCGGAGTCCGGCGGTGAGTACAGCTGGGGGCTCGAGGGTTCGTTGGGGGCGCTGTGTGAAGTTTCACTCGCTGACAGCCCAAAAGTTTCAGTGCTGACAGCGATTGTCATTTCGCACCCGCTGACACGCCAGATTTCGCACATCGATGATGGACAGTGAGCACCGGCACGACCGGTGTCTCACCTCAGCCTGACAGATAGGGGTCAGGCTGGGCCTTTGTTTTGAGGTGGCAGCCAGCTGCAGCGATGTCTGGCTAATTCCGTTTACGGAGCGCCAGGAAGCGATTCGCAAGGTTGAAGATCGCCGTCTACGTCCAGTTTCGCCACATCTCGGTAGTACGGGTAATACGTGTCGAACCATGCCTCGGCATCAGCGTACGTCGAGAAGTCGCTGCAGTTCTTTGAGTCGCCAGGATTAGACGGGACCGGCGCGTCGCGTGTGTCGGTGCGTTGGTTTGCGATGGCGGTGACTCCGGTGTCGGTGACGCCGTTGATGTCGACGATCATCTCAGCGGCAGCAGACGTGTAGAAGCAGATGTCGCCGTTGTTGTCGGCTTTGACAATCAACCGGTTCGACGTGACCGGTGTGACGGCGCCGTCGTAGTTGAGGTCGGCTTTATTGATGTTGCCTTGACTGTCGAGCGGGATGTCGTCGGCGCAGCCGTAAGCGGTCACGAACCCGCCGTCGGTGACCTCGGCAACAGCGAGTTGACCGAACACGGTTTTGCCGCCAACCGCTTCAGCAACATTCACACGCAAATAGTTGCCAGCAGAAATCCCATTAGGATAACTCTCGCGTGTGTCGGTGCGTTGGTTGGCAATTGCGGTGACTCCGGTGTCGGTGACGCCGCTTATGTCGACGATTATCTCTGCTGGGCCCAGGGTGTAGAAGCAGATGTCGCCGTCGTTGTCAGCTTTGACAATCAGCCGGTTCGACGTGACTGGGGTGACTGCGCCGTCGTAGTTGAGGTCGGCCTTATTGATGTTGCCTTGACTGTCTTTCGGGATGCCGTCATCACAGCCGTACGCGGTCACGAACCCGCCGCCGGTGACCCCGGCAACAGCGAGCTGACCAAACACCGTTTTGCCACCAACCGCTTCAGCAACATTCACACGCAATACCCCACGAGCTGCAATTAGAGCGCTCGCTGAGCTTGGGTTGACCGTCGTTTCGGCCAGGACGAGCCCGGCGCTGCACGCGACTCCTATCGCTACGGACAATGCGAATTTCCTGGCGAATCGACTGTGCACTCACTCAACGTAGCTCGCAATGGCTCGGGTGTCTCGTACCCATATCTGAGGGCTGAGCGACTCGGTGCCGATGTGGAGGCGATGGACGGCTGCCGCGATGACTGGTTAAGTCTGACTACGGGCCACCAGGAAGCGATTCGCAAGGTTCAAGATCGCCGTCTGCGTCCAGTCTCGCGACATCGCCGTAGTACGGGTAATACGTGTCGAACCATGCCTTGGCTTCGGCGTACGTTGAATCGCCCTGGGTTTTCCGGAGGCTCGGTTTATAGGTTCCCAACCAAAAGTTGGTCGGCTGGTTGGGCAGTGTAGGCGGCCTCGAACTCGGCCAGAGGGACGTCGCCGCAGTGACCGTGGAGGCGCTGGTTGTTGTGCCAGTGGGCCCAGGCGAGGGTGGCGAGTTCGACCTCGTCGACGTTGTGCCAGGACCTTGGTCGGGGCCGTAGATCAGCTCGGCCTTGTAGTAGCCGTTCACTGTTTCAGCGAGGGCGTTGTCGTAGCATTATCCGGCCAATCGGGCCTCGTGATGAAGCGGCGAGAGGTGCGGGGTTGGGGTCAGCTGGTCTTGCGGCGGGCTGGTGTTTCGAGGTGGCGGAGTCGTTCTTCTTGTTGTCGGATTCGGTCTCCGA
>Ga0209702_10000523_pt1 | contig 80863 bp, 64 predicted proteins | sample FRY01_FD_187210 | JGI IMG/M metagenome (GOLD analysis project Ga0209702, IMG submission 187210) | Freshwater microbial communities from Lake Fryxell liftoff mats and glacier meltwater in Antarctica - FRY-01 (SPAdes) (version 2) | ecosystem: Environmental > Aquatic > Freshwater > Ice > Glacier...
CTTAAAAAATCGTAAATTTCTGTAATTGTTCCAACTGTAGATCTCGGACTTTTATTTGTAGTTTTTTGTTCTATTGCAATAACAGGAGACAAACCGTTTATTTTATCTACATCGGGTCTTTCTAAACCACCAAGAAATTGTCTTGCATATGCAGAAAATGTTTCTATGTAACGTCTTTGGCCTTCGGCATAAATAGTATCAAAAGCTAGACTAGATTTTCCAGAACCAGAAACACCAGTAATTACAACTAGTTTTTCTCTAGGAATATTTACATCTATGTTTTTTAGGTTATGGACTCTTGCACCAACTATTTCAATAAAATTTTCGTGTTCTTGCATATTTTTTTAAGAAAACGCAAAGTTACAATTTTCAATCTAACTTTTAGTTGTTATAAGAACAACATAAAATAGGTTATTACTCTATTTCAATTTTCTCAATTTCCTTCATCAATCTATCCGTTTCCGAATAGTGCAACAATAATTTTTTGATAATGCAAAATATTATCAAACTCTAACTTTCTTTGCGCTCTTTTAGCCATTTTTGTGCTGGTTGATAACACCAATATAAAACTCCCAAGCGGTTTGCGGTACGTTGTCAAAATACTGGGTTTCGTTGATGAATACTTTTTCGACAATTAACCCTTCAAGGGTTGGGTTTGAAACAAAACGAGGTTTCACAAGAAAAGTCTCCATCTTCGGGATATTGTGTAATGAATTTTTCAACGATTGGGCTTTCTAATAAATGTATTTCTCGTAATTGACTACCTAACTTTGTCAAAGATTTCGGATACGGAACTCTCGGAAAATCTATTTTTAATAACACCTTCAATTATCCCTTCTTTTTTTTCTTTTCCAATACTATCAATAATTTTTACAATATTTATAATTTGTAATTTTTTAGCATCGTTTTTTAATTCAGATATTTGTCCGAAAGTTGTTACGGAAATAAAGAAAATATTTATAAGTAAAATTAATTCTTTCATATGTTTTTATGTGCAAAATTGGGAGCTTGCAGGTAACTCGAAGGTTTGCTTTATAATATTCTCTTAAAGACCAACCAATTGCTTTAATTCTTTTATAAAATAATATTTTTTTAAAATCCAGCGGCTTTATCGTCTCCACGTTTATCTGCACCACCTTCTAGTTTACCATTAGGCAATACAAGTATTGCATCTACTTTACCAATAATAGGAGTAGCGTTTAGGTTATAATTATAACCCTTTGCTTGTAAGTTTTTAATTATTTCTTTAGAAAAACCATTTAGTTCGTAAACGACTTCGTCTGGCAACCATTGATGATGAAATCTTGGAGCATTAACAGCTTCTTGCATAGACATATCAAACTCATAAACATTTAAAATTGTTTGTAAAACAGAAGTAATAATAGTAGAACCACCTGGAGTTCCAACAACCATTAATAATTTACCATCTTTTTCTACAATTGTAGGCGTCATAGAACTTAACATTCTTTTTTGCGGCTGAATACTATTTGCTTCGGCACCAATTAAACCATACATATTTGGAACTCCTGATTTTGCAGAAAAGTCATCCATTTCGTTGTTTAAAAAGAAACCTAATTCGTCGCAATAAAGCTTTGAACCAAAACTGTCGTTAATGGTTGTAGTTGTAGAAACTGCATTTCCTTCTGCATCTACAATAGAATAATGAGTTGTTTCTGTACTTTCATTAAACTCAACAGAACCATGTGAAACATCTTTAGATTTTGTTGCTTTATCGAAGTTAAAATTACTCATTCTAGATTTTAAATAATTATTATCTAGTAATTGGGTTACAGGTATTTTAACAAAATCTGGATCGCCTAAAAAATGGTTCCTATCTGCATAAGCTCTTCTTTCGGCTTCTGTAATAACTTGAATATATTTTTCTGAATTATGCCCGTAATCATCTAATTCAAAAGGTTCAATCATTTTTAAAATCTGTCCTAAAGTCATTCCACCACTAGAAGGCGGAGCCATAGAAATAATTTTAATTCCTTTATAATTAAACTCAATAGGTTTACGCCAAACAGCATTATAATTAGCAAGGTCTTCTAATGTCATTATTCCGCCAATAGAATTCATATAATTAATAAATCTTTTAGCTGTTCCTCCTTTATAAAACTCATCTCTACCATATTTAGAAATAGAGTCTAAAGTATTTGCTAACGCAGGATATTTAATTGTATCTTTTTCTTTAAAAGGATAAGCAAATAGTGTTTTTTCTCCGTTTAATTTTATAAAAATTTCTCTGCTTTTAGCTATTCCTTCTTCTTGTTTTTTAGTAACAATAACACCTTTTCTAGCTAATTCTATAACCGGTTTTAGTATAGTTTGAATAGGTAAAGAACCAAACTTTTTATGAACTTCAAAAACTCCTGCAATTGTTCCAGGAACTCCAACTGCCAAAGCAGTACGAGTACTTTTTTCTTTAATTACATTGCCAAATTCGTCTAAAAACATATTTTTTGAAGCTGCCATTGGAGCTTTTTCTCTATAATCTAAACTTCCAATTTCGCCATTGTTTTTTCTATAAACCATAAATCCACCGCCACCAATATTTCCGGCAGATGGATACGCAACTGCCAATGCAAGTTCTGTAGCAACCATTGCATCAAAAGCATTTCCGCCTTGTTTCATTATATCTACACCAATTTGACTTGCTTCTTGTCTTGCAGAAACTACCATGGCTTTATCTGTAACTAAACCTGTTGGTATTATTGCTTGTTGTTCTGTTTTACAGCTTAAGAACAATACAGTAAATAAAATAAAAAGTTTTTTCATAATTCTTGTAATTTATTTTGGCAATATACTTTTAATTCTTTAAAAAATAAAGTGAATTCGGTTTCAAAATCAAAATAATATTTTTTTAATTCTTCTACTGAATACTGCATTTTAGATTGATTTTTTGTTCTATAATCCATCTGAAATAAAATAAGACCAATTCCGTCTAAGGTAGCATAACTTGTAAGCCAGTCATTTTTAATCATGTATGGATATAGTTTTTTTGTTTTATCTGAAAGTAAACTGTAATTATTTTTTAGGGAGTTATAAAATTCTTGAGCATAATCTTCCAATTTAACATTCGAATATTGATGCCAGTTTTTTGCTAAAAAATGATCGTAAAAAATATCTATAATTACGCCCGAATAATGTCCGTATCGTTCATGTAATAGGTGTTTACTTTTTCTAAAAATTGGATGAGCATCTGTAAAAGTATCAATAGCACGATGTAATATTATTCCTTTTTGAATGTCTTTAGGATAATCTAAATATTTATTACCTCTAATTCCATCGGCCATAAAATTTCCAATTTTAACTAGTTCATTCTCTTCCGATAAATAAATATGAGCCAAATAATTCATTTGACTAAATTATGAATAAATAATAACGTAAATTAGATTTTAATTGATTTTTATAAAACATCAAATGTTTATATTTGTGAATTAATTTAGAAAAAGTAATAATTATTTTTATAAAATATGACTTTAATAAAATCAATATCAGGAATTCGTGGAACTATTGGAGGGAAAGTAGGAGAGAATCTTACACCGGTTGATGCGGTAAAATTTGCGGCAGCTTATGGTACTTGGCTAAAACAAAATTCCAAAAAAGAAAATCCAAATTCCAAATTCAAGGTTGTAGTAGGTCGTGATGCTCGAATTTCGGGACCAATGATTCATAATTTGGTTGTGAATACTTTAATTGGTTTGGGGATTGACGTTATTGATTTAGGACTTTCAACAACACCAACGGTTGAAGTTGCAGTTTCTTTAGAAAAAGCTGATGGTGGAATTATATTAACAGCTTCTCATAACCCAAAACAGTGGAATGCTTTAAAATTATTAAATGCTAAAGGCGAATTTTTAAATGAAGATGATGGTGCTAAGATTTTAGAAATTGCAGAAGCCGAAGCATTTGATTTTTCTGACGTTGATTCATTAGGAGAAGTGATTGAGAATGATGCTTACATGGATATTCATATAGACCAGGTTTTAAATTTATCTTTAGTTGATGTCGATGCAGTTGCAAAACGTAAGTTTAAAGTGGTTGTTGATGGAGTAAATTCTTCTGGCGGAATTATTATTCCGAAATTACTTAAACAAATGGGTGTTGAGGTTGTAGAATTATATTGCGAACCAAACGGACATTTTCCTCATAATCCAGAACCTTTAAAAGAGCATTTAGGCGATATTTGTAAGTTGGTTTTAAAAGAAAAAGCCGATTTAGGTATTGTAGTTGATCCAGATGTAGACAGACTTGCTTTTATTTCTAATGACGGAGAAATGTTTGGCGAAGAATATACTTTAGTAGCTTGTGCAGATTATGTTTTAAGCAAAACTCCAGGAAATACAGTTTCTAACATGTCTTCTTCTCGTGCTTTACGCGATATTACTGAAAAATATGGCGGAAAATACCAGGCTAGTGCTGTAGGGGAAGTTAATGTGGTAACCTTAATGAAGGCTACCAATGCAATTATTGGAGGTGAAGGAAACGGCGGAATTATTTATCCAGAAAGTCATTACGGTAGAGATAGTTTAGTTGGAGTTGCTTTGTTTTTAACATATTTAGCCAATTTAGATGTCACAGTTGCCGAATTACGTGCAAGTTACCCGCAATATTTTATGAGTAAAAATAAAATTGAATTGATTCCGCAAATAGATGTTGATGCAATTTTAAAAGCCATGACCGAAAAATATAAAAACGAAAATATAACTACAATTGACGGAGTAAAAATTGACTTCGCAGAAAACTGGGTGCATTTGAGAAAGTCTAATACTGAACCTATTATCCGCATTTATACTGAAGCATCTTCGCAGGAAATTGCAGATGCATTGGCACTAAGAATTATTGAAGAAATTAAGGTTATTGCTGGGATAAGTAAAGGTTCATAAAAAAAGCAGATTTTAAAATCTGCTTTTTTTATTAGTATTTATGTCCTTTATAACCTTTTGCTTTCTTAGGTTTTTTATATTTTATTAAATGCTCTTTATTGTAAGTATAAGGTGTATGTCCGCCAATTTCTAATTGGATTTGAGTTGAACCTCCTAAATTAATTTTCGCATAGATACTAGGTAACTTAGCAGAAACCGTCCATTTTCCATTACTTAGATGTAAATAAGACTTTCTTTCCATGTCATAATAAAAATTTTGATCAGGAAAGTAAATGTGTTTCGTTTTAGCTCTGTATCCATGTGCCGGTGCCCATTTTGGAGGACCTTGTGAAAACATATCTTGTGGAAGGAATAAGAAAATAGCAAAGGCTATTATTGCTATTATTGTATTTGATTTTTTGTTTTGAGTTTTCATAGTGCTTAAATTATTAAAATAAAAGTAATACTAAATTATTTAATTATAATGTTTTTTCTTTTTTAACTCTTATAAATTATTCTTGTGAGATTCCTCCTTTGTCGGAATGACAATTTTATGAACTACAACTCAACATTGAGCAACCAATTTTTACTCTAGCCCAATCGGGTCTTTTAGTAAACCATTTTTCCATTTCAGGCTGTTCGTCGTAAGGTTTTTTTAATAAAGTATATAATTCTTCAATTAAAGTATAATCTTTTTTATCTGCGGCATCAATAGCTAACTGAGCCATATAATTACGAAGCACGTACTTTGGATTAACCAAATTCATGTTGGTTTTACGTTCGATATCAGAAATCGTTTCATCTTGTAAACGCCTTAAATATTGGGTAAACCAATACAACCACGCTTCTTCGACTCTTTCTTTTACTTCGTCAATTTTATAGAAAGCATCATTTATTTTTTTTAATGCTTTTTCGGGCAAATCATTTTTAGAAACCGCACTTAAATTACGATAGAAAATAGTCATATCCGTTTCCGTTTCTTGTAAAACAGCAAGTAGTTGTTCAATAACAGAAGAGTCTTGTTCTTTTAGGTTTTCAAAGCCTAATTTAGTACGCATCATTTTATAAAAATCTTCTTGAAAATTATTAGAATACTCTTCTAAAATGGTTTCCAAAGGCTTAACATCTTCAATCAACGGATACAAAGCATTGGCCAATTGTAGTAAATTCCAAAGTGCAATATTTGGTTGGTTTTCAAAACGATAACGTTTGTTTTGGGCATCAGTTGTATTAGGTGTCCAATTTGGATTATAATCTTCTAACCATCCGTAAGGTCCGTAATCAATAGTTATTCCATGAACCGACATGTTATCGGTATTCATAACTCCATGTACAAATCCTACACGTTGCCAATGTAAAATCATTTCTTTAGTAGTAGCTGCAATGGTTTTAAAAAAAGCAATATATTTTTCTTTTCCTTCTGAAGTAATTTCAATAAAATGATGTTTAATTGTGTAATCGACTAAAATTTGAAGGTTTTTCACATCATTATTAGCAGCAAATAATTCAAAATTCCCAAAACGGATAAAACTTGGTGCCATTCTACAAACTACTGCACCTTTTTCATAAGCGGCATTTCCGTTATATAGCACGTCACGTAAAACATTATCTCCTGTTAAAGCTAAAGAAAGCGACCGAGTAGTAGGAACTCCTAAATAAAACATAGCTTCGCTACATAAATGTTCACGTATAGATGAACGTAATACTGCCAATCCGTCGCCACTACGCGAATAAGGTGTTTTGCCTGCGCCTTTTAATTGCAACATCCACGATTTAGATTGATGTTCTACTTCAAAAAGAGCAATAGCTCTTCCGTCTCCTAATTGTCCGGCCCAATTACCAAATTGATGTCCGGCATAAGCCATAGCAAAAGGTTTTGTGTTAGGATAAATTTCATTTCCGGTAAATACTTTTAAAAATTCATCCGATTGAGTATCTTTTGGACTTAATCCAATTTCATTAGCAACATTATTGGCAACATGAATAAGACTTGGGTTTTTGGTAATGGTAGGATTTACATAAGAAAAACAGGCATTTTTAACTTGTCTAATAGAGTTTTCTTCTATTAAATCTGCGGGTAATTCTTTTGTAAAAGTATTTTTTATAGTTATTTTCATGAATATGTTATGTTTTTCAAAATTACAAATTATAATAGGAAGTAAATTTTTAAATAATCTAAATTTTATATCTTTGTAATCTTATTTATTTTATCTAGAAATGATTACAACAGAAAATAGCACGAAGTTAGAACAGTATTTTCAACAATATAGAAAAGAAATTATTGGTATAGATCAAGAGTTTGAATCTCCTTTTGGCACTAAGAAAATAATTTATACAGATTGGACTGCAAGTGGAAGATTGTATAGGCCAATTGAAGAAAAAATAATAAATGAATTTGGGCCTTTTGTTGCAAATACTCATACAGAAACTACAGTTTCTGGAACTGCAATGACAATGGCTTACCATCATGCAAGACATATTATAAAAGAGCATGTAAATGCAAACGATAACGATGTGCTAATTACAGACGGAACAGGAATGACAGGTGTAATTAACAAGTTTCAAAGAATTCTAGGATTAAGAGTTTCAGAAAACTTAAAGGAGTTTACAAATATTCCGAAAGAAATTAAACCAATTGTATTTATTTCGCATATGGAACATCATTCTAATCAAACTTCTTGGTTAGAATCTATTGCAGATGTTGTAATTATACCTGCAAATGAAGAAGGATTGTTTTGCTTAGAAAATTTTGAAATTCTTGTAAATCAATACAAAGACAGAAGCTTTAAAATTGCATCTATTACATCTTGTTCTAATGTTACAGGCATAAGAACTCCTTTTCATGAAGCTGCTAAAATAATGCATAAAAATAACGGAGTTTGCTTTGTTGATTTTGCATGTTCTGCCCCGTATGTTGAGATTAATATGCATCCGGAAGATAAAGATGCGTATTTAGATGCTATTTTCTTTTCTCCACATAAATTTTTAGGCGGACCTGGAACATCGGGTGTTTTAGTATTTAATAAAAGTTTATATAAAAACAATATTCCTGATTGTCCTGGCGGAGGAACAGTGAGTTGGACAAACCCATGGGGAGATCATCAATACATAGAAAATATAGAAGATAGAGAAGATGGCGGAACTCCAGGATTTCTACAAGTTATAAAAACATCGTTAGCTATACTTCTTAAAGATAAAATGGGAATTTCTAACATATTAGAAAGAGAACATGAATTGTTAGAAATTGTATTTAGTAAATTAAAAAATGTAGATAATATTAATATTCTAGCTGGTCAACACGAAAATAGGTTAGGAGTACTTTCTTTTTATATAAACGATTTACATTTTAATTTGGGAGTAAAATTATTAAACGATAAATTTGGAATTCAAACAAGAGGTGGTTGCAGTTGTGCCGGAACTTATGGGCATTATTTACTACATGTAGATCAAGAAGCTTCTAACGATTTAGTTTGTCAAATATCAGCAGGAGATTTAATTAGAAAACCAGGATGGATTAGAATGTCTATACATCCAACTACTACAAATAAAGAAATAGAATTTGTTTGCAACAGTATTTTAGATTTAGCAAAAAATCATAAAGAATGGGCTAAAGTATATCAATACAATGCTAAAACAAACGAATTTGTCCACATTAATGCTAAAAAACAAGAAATAGTTAAAAGTTGGTTTACGCTTTAATTTATTTTTGATGTTTCCAACGTTTATGCGTCCATAAATAAAATTCTGGAGCTTCAAGTATTTGTTTCTCAACACGATCTATATATTGGTCTGTTAAATCGTAGTCTTTAAAAGAACGAACATCTTCTGTAATTAACTCTAAATTAGCAGTATAGAATCCGCGTTTTATTTTTTTTACTTTTAAAAATACAACAGACATATCGTATTTTTTTGCTAAAAGTTCTGCTCCAGTATGTATTGGAGTATTTACTCCCATAAATTTTTTCCAATGATAAGCATTTGAAGATTTAGGAGATTGGTCGCTTGCAAAACCATATAAAGCAATTTTATTTTCTTGATGATTTTGTTCTATTATAGTAAAAGTTTCTTTGGTAGTAATTAAAGTTGCTTTAAATCTTGAACGTATTTTTTTAACTAGCCTATCAAGGTATTTATTTGTGAGTCTTTTATAAATAGCATATCCTTGTAGATTTAAATATTTGTTTATAGAAACACTCCATTCGTAACTTGCATAATGTGATGCCAGTAATACAATACTTTTATCTTTAACTTCTAGTTCTTTTAAAACTTCATAATCTTCAAAATGAAACCTCTTTTGCATTTCAGAGCGGCTAATAGTCATTGTTTTATTCATTTCTAAAAACATATCGCATAAATGCTGATAAGATTTTTTTTCTATATCAAGTCTTTCTTTATTAGATAGATTAGGAAAAGCAATTTTTAAATTATACCTAACCGTTTTTTTTCTATAACCAACTATATAGTACACTATTAGGTAAACAAAGTCAGAAAATATGTAAAGTATTCTAAATGGTAAAATAGATACTATTAATAAAATTGGGAATATTATTATAAATACGAGTAGTTGCATTAAATAAAAAATTTAGGCAAATATAAGCTTATTTATAAATTTAATAACAATACAACTGCTTAGATAGATAAAGTATTATTATTTTTGCATTACTTAAAATACAAAATAAATGAATGCGTTTTTAATTGCCATAATTGTTGCAAATGTAATTGTAAGTTTTAAAGCTTTTGATGATATGAATTTCTTTAAAAAATACGAATTTCATATAGGAAACATAAAAGCTGGAGAACAAATAAGAATGTTAACATCTGCTTTTTTACATGTAGATATTGCTCATTTAGCATTTAATATGTTAACGCTTTACTTTTTTGCTCCAGTTGTAATTAGCCATATTGGTGTTTTTTCTTTTGTGTTAGTTTATTTTGGCAGTTTAATAGCGGGTAGTTTATTAACCTTACAGTTTCATAAAAACGAGTATCATTATAGAGCTGTTGGAGCTTCTGGAGCTGTAACAGGTGTTTTATATTCTGCAATTTTATTATCTCCAGAAATGAATTTGTATTTCTTTTTTATTCCAATTCCAATTCCAGCTTATTTATTTGGCATTGGTTATTTGTTATATTCTATATACGGAATGAAATCTAGAAAAGATAATATTGGACATACAGCACATTTTGGAGGTGCAATTGGGGGTTATTTTATTACACTTACTAAAAACTCCGAATTATTTGTAGATAATACTTTAATGGTTGTGTTGCTTGCTTTGCCAATTATTATATTGTTTTTTATGGCAAAATCTGGCAAAATATAAACAATTTGTAATGTATCTGTAAACTTTATACTAGAATAGAATCCACCTATAACTTATATACCTAAATAATTAGAAGGCGATATTTTTAAAAGTTCTTCTTTAATTTCTTCAGAAATTTTTAAAGAGTTTATAAAAGCATGAATAGAATTCTTTGTAATGGTTTCGTTTGTACGAGTTAATCCTTTTAAGGTTTCGTATGGGTTTGGATAATTTTCTCTTCTTAAAATGGTTTGAATGGCTTCTGCAATAACAGCCCAATTGTTTTCAAGATCATCATGTAGTTTACTTTCGTTTAATAAAAGTTTGTTTAAACCTTTTAGAGTAGATTCAAATCCAATTAGCGTATGACCGATTGGAACACCAATATTTCTTAAAACGGTGCTATCTGTTAAATCTCTTTGTAGTCTTGACAAAGGTAATTTTGCAGCTAAATGTTCAAAAATAGCATTTGCCATTCCTAGATTTCCTTCAGAATTTTCAAAATCAATTGGGTTAACTTTATGTGGCATTGCACTAGACCCAATTTCTCCTTCTTTTATTTTTTGCTTAAAATAATCCATAGAAACGTATGTCCAAATATCTCTATCTAAATCTATTAATATGGTATTTATTCTTTTTAAAGCATCGCAAAATGCAGCAAAATGGTCGTAATGTTCAATTTGAGTAGTAGGATATGAGTGATGTAAACCTAAAGTTTCTTCGACAAATTGAGTCCCAAATTTTTTCCAGTCAATTACAGGATAAGCAACATGATGTGCATTATAATTACCTGTTGCTCCACCAAATTTAGCCCCAAAAGGCACATTAAAAAGCAAACGCATTTGTTCTTCTAGACGTTCAACAAAAACTCCAATTTCTTTGCCTAATCGAGTAGGAGACGCAGGTTGGCCATGAGTTCTGGCTAAAAGCGGAATGTTTTTCCATTCTTGACTTAAGTCTTTTAACTTTACTATTAAAGTTATTAAAAGTGGCATATACACATTTTCGAAAGCTTCTTTAGTAGATAATGGTATTGCAGTATTATTAATGTCTTGAGATGTTAACCCAAAATGGATAAACTCTTTATAATTTGATAATCCTAGTTTTTCGAATTCACTTTTTATAAAATATTCTACAGCTTTTACATCGTGATTTGTAGTTTTTTCTATTTCTTTAATCTCTTTTGCATTAGATGTAGAAAAATTTAAATAGATGTTTCTTAAATCACTATGTAATTTAACATCTATATCTTTAAGTTGAGGTAAAGGTATATTGCAAAGAGAGATAAAATATTCTATTTCTATTAATACTCTGTATTTAATTAAGGCTTCTTCAGAAAAGTAACTAGATAAAGATTGAGTTTTACTTCTATATCTTCCATCTATAGGAGAAACGGCATTTAATTCTGTTAAAATATTCATTTTGTTGTGATGTATTTAAGTTGCAAAAATAAGAAATCAAAAGCAATTGCCTTTTATAATAGTGCAAGTAATTTTTCTTTTATAAGTAGACATGCCTTGAGTTGCTGTTTTCTTTTGTTATAAAAGTCAAGAACGGGTTCCAGATTGTTACACCAACTTTTATAGATACAACATTTTGAACTTTTAAAAGCCCGTCTGTATCTTTAAAATTTTTTAAGCCACTTTCTGCACTTATTCTAGCTCCAGCAAAAACAACTATGGTTTTTATTATTTATAAAACATCTATTTTGGTAACTACTCAGCCGCAAATAATGTAATAAGAATAGCCACAGATTCACAGATTAGAGTCCTACAGTTAGTTTTAAATCTGTGAAATTATAAATTTTCACAGATAAAAAAATAAAAAATCTGTGAATCTGTGGCAAAAATGGGCTGAGTAGTTACCTATTTTGTAATTTAGCAAGATACTATATATTAATAAAATTTTATTGAATGAACCCAAAATTATTAACTTCAGAATATTTAGAATATCTAGAACCAATGATATCAGATAATAGAAAAGCTAGATTTAATGAAGTTTTAAAAAACAGAACAAAGCATTTTACAATTGCCATGGAAGATATTTTCCAGTTACATAACACAAGTGCGGTTTTGCGTAGTTGCGAAGTTTTTGGAATACAAGAATTAAATGTAGTAGAACAAAAATACGGTAAAAATATTGATTCAGAAATTGCACTTGGAGCTCAAAAATGGGTAGATGTAAATAGGTTTAAAACAAATATTTCTTGCATTAAAATGTTAAAAGAAAAAGGGTATCAAATAATAGCTACAACACCACATGATGATTCTTGTATGCTTGAAGAATTTGATATAAGCAAGCCATCGGCACTATTTTTTGGCACAGAAAAATCAGGCCTTTCTGAAGATATTATGAGTCAAGCAGATGGATTTATTAAGATACCAATGGTTGGTTTTACAGAAAGTTTAAATATATCTGTTTCTGCAGCAATTGTTATTCAGAGTTTGACATCTAGATTAAGAAAATCAACTATAAATTGGCAATTAACAGAGGAAGAAATTTTTATTAAAAAATTAGATTGGACACGCAAAACAATCAAAGATATTAAACGTGTAGAAGAGCGTTATTTAGAAGAGCTTTAAAACTATTTACGTTTTAAAATCTTGTATTCTTCGTAACAATCATTAATAGCGTCTAAAACTTGTAAATCGTTTGCAGTTTTAATAAAAGATTCAGAATAATTACATTTCTCTAGAATTTCTGCAATTTCATTTTTATTAACACCCAATAAAACGGCTATAGTTTCTCTATCAAATTTAGATTCTAGTAAGTTTTTAATGGTATCATCCTTTTTCATTTCTTTTAACTTTCTAAGTTCTGTTGGTTTTTTACCAAAAAAGTTATAAAGCATATCTGTAGGATTAAAAATAGAACCTAGTATTTTGTTAAAAGCGTTTGGAGAGTAATCTCCTGCTTCGTAACCATAAGACAAACCAGAAATACCATATCTATAGTTTTCTCTTATCGGAATTAATTTTGCATCTACCTGAAGAAACCCGGTAAGATTATAAGCATTTACAATAACTTCTTCTAAAGCAATAGCTTTTTCTGTAAGTCTAATTTTACTGTTTTTAGATTTTATCCAGTCGTTTGTTACCTTAACACGGATAGATTGAAAACCTATAATAGAAAAGTGAAGCGTATCACTAACATTAACTTTCATTTCAAAATAACCTTTATCATTGGTAGTAGCACCTTTAACAGAATTTAAATTTAAAATGTGAACGTATTGTAAAGGGTTACTAGAAGTGTCGTCTAAAACAACACCAGAAACAATTTGATTTCTTTCTGTAGTTTGAGAAACTACATTAAAAGTAAATGGCAAAAATAAAAAAACTACAAAATATCTCATATTTGATTTTGAAGCACTAAAATTAGTAAATCAGATTTAGATATTTTGTAGTAACTTGTATTATTATAAGAAAATTAACAAAAAGTGTTAACTTTTTCTTGTTCTTCTTGTTTTTGCAGCTTCAAAAGAACGTCCAGCAGGATTTTCGCTTGAACCTTCAGAACGTCTTGGTGCTCTTTCTTCTCTTTGTGCCGAACCTGGTTCTCTTTTTGTTCCAAAACTCTTTGGTATAAAACCACCTTCTCTTGGAGCAACATTTCTATCACTTCTAAAACCGCCTTCTCTTGGTGCTGAGCTTCTGAAACCGCCACTACCTTCTCTTCTTGAACCAAAACTTCCGCTACCAGAACTTCTACGTTCGCCGCCACCGCTTCTATCGCTTCTAAATCCGCCGCTACTTCTTCCGTTATGGTCACGTCTTTCACGGCTTCCGCCATCGTTTTTAGAAATTTCTACGTTGATGCGTCTTCCGTTAAGGTTAAATCCGTTAAGGATTGACATTACTTTGTCGGCGTGTTCTCCATCCGTATTAAAGAAAGAGAAACCTTCTTTTACATCTACTTTAAAGACATCATCACGACCTAAATCGAGTGTGTCTTTCAAGAAATCTTTCAATTGCATCCAATCGAAATCGTCACGTGAACCAATGTTTACGAAATAACGAACTGGATCTCCAGCTCTAATTTCTCTTGGTTCCGAGCTTCTCTCGCTTCTTTCGCCACCTTCACCTGATAAATCGCGTTTCTTTTTGTAGTAAGCAATAAATCTATTGAATTCAACCGAAACCATTTTCTTGATTAATTCTTCTTTAGACAAACCGTCTAATACTTCGTTGATAGCCGGAAGATAGTTGTCTATCTCATGGTCAACTTCAGTATCTTTAATTTTATTGGCTAAGTGCAACAATTGGATTTCACAGATTTCAATTCCAGATGGAATTGTTTTTTCTTGAAACTTTTGTTGAATAATCCTTTCGATTGAAGAAATTTTACGCAATTCACTTTTAGTGATAATTACGATAGAAGTTCCTAATTTTCCAGCTCTTCCAGTTCTTCCTGAACGGTGTGTGTAGGTTTCTATTTCGTCTGGTAATTGATAATTTACTACGTGTGTAATATTATCAACATCAATTCCACGTGCCGCAACATCAGTCGCAACAAGCATTTGAATTTGACGACCACGGAAGGATTTCATTACACCATCACGTTGCGCTTGCGATAAATCGCCGTGCAATGCTGCAGCACTGTAACCATCTTCAATCAATTTCTCGGCAACGGCTTGTGTATCACGTTTTGTTCTACAAAATACTACTGAGAAAATATCCGGATTAGCATCGGCTAAACGTTTCAATGCTTCATAACGATCACGAGCATTCACACAATAAAATTCGTGTGATACCGTTGCAACGCCTGAATTTTTATGACCAACAGTAATTTCTACTGGTTCATGCATAAATTTCTTAGCAATACGCGCCACTTCTGCTGGCATTGTTGCTGAGAATAACCATGTTTTTTTCTCGTCTGGTGTATCTGATAATATTGAAACGATATCATCATAGAAACCCATGTTTAACATCTCATCTGCTTCGTCAAGAATACAAAAATTGATGTTTTTAATGTTTACTAAGCCGCGATTAATCATGTCTTGCATTCTCCCTGGAGTTGCTACAATCACTTGTGCTCCACGTTTAATCTCTCTGGCTTGGTCTGTAATGCTTGCACCACCATAAACTGCCACTGTATGTAAACCCTTTACATATTTTGAGTATTGTTTAATCTCGTTGGTGATTTGTAAGCATAGTTCACGCGTTGGGGATAAAATTAACGCTTGCGTAGTTTTGTCTTCAGCATCAATTTTTTGTATCATCGGAAAACCAAAAGCTGCCGTTTTCCCTGTACCTGTTTGTGCTAATGCGACTAAGTCTGTGTTTTGTTCCAATAGTACTGGAATCGCTTTTTCTTGCACTTCTGACGGATTTTCAAATCCTAGATCTTTGATCGCCAGCAGTAACGATTCATTCAGACCTAATTGTTCAAATTTATTCATATTGTATTTTAAATTGGGTGCAAAAGTACTGATAATTAATTAGACAACCTAATTTGCTGTAAAATGTTCAATTTCAGATATATTAAAGTAATATAGGGTGTTATTTAATGTGTAATTTATAGCTATAAAAAGGTGCTTTTACCAACTTAAATTAAAAAATCTATCTAAAATAAATTCAAAAAGAACAATAAGCTAATTTATAGAATTCCACTTAAATGTTTTAAAAGTTTTTCTACGGCAATACCTCTATGGCTTATTTTTGATTTTTCTTTCATAGAAATTTCTGCAAAAGATTGATTCATTCCATTAGCTTGAAAAATAGAATCGTAACCAAAACCTTGCAGTCCTTTCTTTTCTTTTAAAATTTCTCCTTTTATTATTCCAGTAAATAATAACTGCTTGTTATCTATATTTAAAGCTATTACTGTTTTAAATTGAGCTTTTCTGTTTTTAGTTGTTTCAAGATTAACTAAAACTTTATTAATATTATCATCAGAATTTTTATGTTCTCCAGCATATCTAGCAGAAGAAACACCCGGTTCTCCATTTAGAGCATCAATTTCCAGTCCTGTGTCATCGGCAAAGCAATCGTAACCGTATTTTTGCGTCACATAATTCGCTTTCATAATGGCATTTTCTTCAATAGTATCGGCAGTTTCAGGGATTTCTTCAAAGCAACCAATGCTTTCCAAACTAATAATTTCGATACTTTCAGGAAGCATTTGCTGTACTTCGAGGATTTTGTTTTTGTTATTGGTGGCGAAAACGAGTTTCATTGTCTGGATTTTTGAATTTAATGAAACAAATATAGGGGTTTTCTGCTTTGGCTTGACTTTGAAAAATGAAACTCATTTACAGAGATTAAAGGTTTTTTTATCGTTAGAAAATCATTAAGGTAAAAAATAGTTAAAACTTTAGCATTTAGTTATTTATGTAAATATAAATTGTACATTTGAGTGTGGTTTTGATTAATTACTTGTTTAATCAATCTGAACAGAGAAAGTTATTCAATAGTCAGCTGTAACGTAAGATACAAAGTTGATAATGGTAAATCAAAATCAACGAAAAGGAGGTCTGTAAAAAGACTTCCTTTTTTGTTTTTTTTAAGTTTGAGTTCCTGTGAGAAGACATTCCCATTTATTTCAATTAACTATACCTCAATCTAACAAAAACGTGTTTGATTCCCTTTTTGTCTGATTCTCTTTCGTCAATTTCAAGAATACCCGTTCTGCGAAGAGTTCTAAAGTAACGTGACGATGATGGTATGCGAAACGAAGTTCAATGACTCAAAAAAAGCAATAAGAAAAGGGAATTAATTACATATGACAGATAAAAAACAATAAACATCAACAGATGAAAGAAGAATATATAATACGAGACCCATGAACACCGCATTATATTACAGCAACAGTTGTAGACTGGATTGAGACTAGTTCTATTATTAAATATAACAGTTATTGATATTTTACCTCAAAGTCGGGAGACTTTGCTGAGCGGAGCCAAATTTTTTGAAGACAATTGGATTTAAAAATCTAGAACCGATTATTGAAAGAGTTATAAAAGTTAAATTTTAATTTATCAATAAAAATATAGCTAAATTGTGTTAATTTTTCATCATTTAATTAAAAAAAACGAACTTTTACTTAGTAATTTATTTATATTGATTCAATTAATAGAATTTATCACTTGACAATATACATATAGTATAGACTAGTCTTAGTTTGTTAATTCCTTTAAAAATATTATTTATAAAAATATGTAACAAAATAAAATTTTGTACGTTTAATTATATAAACTGTTAATTTTCAAGAAGCTCTATTTTTAATTTCAATTATTTTAATCCTAAAACCAAGCAAATATGCAAAACAAACATCAGGTTCACAATTTGATTATTTTAGACGAGAGTGGTTCTATGAGTTCTATTAAATCCTTAATTATTAATGGATTTAATGAATTGGTTCAATCTGTAAAAGGGATTGAAGCGCAATTTCCAGAACAAGAACATATTGTTTCGATTATTTCTTTTAATGATTTAAACAAAAAAGTGCTCCATTTCGCTGATCCCATAAATAAATTAGAAGCAATTAATGACGGCTCATACAATCCTGCCTCAATGACTCCGCTTTTTGACGCAATGGGTTTCAGTATTTCAAAATTAAAACAGTATTTGGAAGGAAAAGAAAATTACAGTGTATTGGTAACCATATTAACCGATGGAGAAGAAAATGCATCCACAGAATACTCTGGTTTAGCAATAAAGAATTTAGTGGAGGAATTGAAACTACAAAATTGGACATTTACTTATATTGGTGCCGACCATGATGTTGAAAAAATGGCTTCACAACTGAGTATTAGCAACACGATGTCTTTTGATAAAGATGATGCTGGTATTAAGCGAATGTTTGCAAAAGAGTCCTCATCAAGGGTGAAATTTAGTTTAAAAATAAGAGATGGAAAAAATGCTATTGATGATTTTTATTCTTCTACGGACGAGAAGAAATCTAGTTTAACAAGTTTTTTGAAAAACCTTGTTTGTTAAAAATTAAAATGAACTTTAAACTCAATCTATAAATATATGAATAGAATAATTGAATTTTATGAATCAAATCATTTATTAGTTTTAATCGGTGTAATCATTCTTTTTGGAATTTACATGAAATTGTCAAAGAAAGAAAAAAATGAAATTACATCATCGGAAAGTAAAACAGAAGATGAGGAAGAAATTATTGATAACAAGATAACATCTGTTAGTGTTGTTAAGTTAAAATATATTTTAACTGGCGAGGTAGTTACATTACGGATTTCAGAAAGCCAATCTAATAAAGCACAAAAAAAATCAGAAATTCAAAGAATTTATTTCAGATTGCCTTTGGCAGATTCTTTATTAGGTAAAGAAACGGGTGCTATAATTAAATACAAGATAAACCCGTTGGATGAAAAAGACATTTATGTTGAGGTACTAGAGGTTAATAATAGCTTATTTTCTGAAGAGGAGTTAGATTTTTTTAAAGCTGGAGATTTAAAAAACGCCATTAAAGTTTGCAATTCTAAAGAAGATTTAATATTAGAATTTGAAAGATGGTTAGAAACTGAAGAACCTACAATTGGTAATGGCAATTATAAAACAAATAATTCCGTGTGTATAAGATTAGTACTTAACGAGAACCATTATTATATCAATGCAGATAGCACTAGGGCGGGAATTAAAACTTTTGTAGATAATTATAGAAAACCTAGGGAGGTAATAGCTAATAAAAATAATAATTATAATAAAGTAAGCAATGATATTAATGCTGATCCAAATAGAAGTGGAGTTTTAGAATTTTTAGAGAATAAAGAGAATAAAGAGAATAAAGAGAATAATTGGATTGTAATTGAAAACGAAAATGGGATAAAAAATAAAGTTACTAATAGAATAGATTCAAAACCTATTAAAGGATTTTATATGTATAAAAAAATTTAAATTTTTAAATTAAAATATATGAGTAAATATCCCAATCCTAGAATTGAAAAGTGCGCATCATTAAAAGAGTTTCTAGATTCACAACTCACAGAGTTACTTCCCGATCAAGACTTGATGATTAAGAATCACCTTAATTTAATCGAATATTTTGAAAGTGAATCGCCTTTGTTTATATTAAGAAAATTTCAAAATTATAATAATAGAGGAAATCAATATTTTTTTGAAAAAAAGCATCAATTTACTGTTTCCGATAATGAACCTGCTTTATGGGTTTTTATGGAAACATTTTATAAATCAGAGCTTGATTTTTTTGATCTAATTGAAAATCAAAAATTTCCAATTGCATTTGCTCTAAAAAAAGAGGAGAAGCCAGGAAATATTTGGAAAACTATTGGTAGAAAGCATAAGGATTTTTCAGCGAATGGTTGGAAACATTGTCATGTATTTCAGTGTTCTCCAACAGGAGAAAAAATATCACATAAAGATGATTTAAAAAGAAGAAGTCTCAGGTTGTTGAGCCCATTAAACCATTTTCCTTTTTTTTCGCCAAGAAAGTATACTATGCCTACTGATTATGGAGAGAATAAAGAATGTATAGAATATGTTATATGGTGGCTTTACAATAATTATTATAATGAAAATAATAAAAAACATTTTAAGCAATTTGTAGAACAACAAGATTTCATTATTCCTTTAAAGGAACCAAAAGACATTGAAATTAAATATTCGACAAAAAATGTAGAAAAAAACGGAAAAATATCTTCAAAGAAAATTGAAGTGACGAAAAATGATAATTTATCAACTCTTTCAATGAAAAAAAATGATGATAAAAACATGGTTAAATTAAATTATTTTAAAATTTCAGAAGATTGGTTTGGTGAAAACAGAATAATCACTGTTAAGTTTAAAGAGGGTAAGTATTCCAAAATTAAATATCAATATAATCACGATGATGTTTATAATCAAATAATTAAGCATTATGAAAATCTTGATTGTTGGAAAGATTATGGATGTTTTTCAAATTCAAAAAATATACCAAGAATTGCTAAAAAATTTGTGTCTGAAATCGAAGAATGATTTAATTATGCAATATGCTCGATGACGAATTGAAAGTAGAGATAGATGTCGCCTTCAAGGACATCCAGCTGCGCAAAGTGTTCCTCAAAAAAAGAACGTTCTTAAAAGCACAGGCTGCTGTGCGAATGTCTCCGACTTCGTACCCATAAACAAAGACAATAAAAACCATCAGTTACGACCTCAACGGCAACATAACCCATCTAAACCGCAATGGAGGTTCAGAAAGTACAATTACCGAAAATAGAGAATTATTGGTTTTTAATTAAGGTCTAACTGTATCTCAATCTAACAAAAACGTGTTTGATTCCTTTTTTGTCTGATTCTCTTTCGTCAATTTCAAGAATATCAGAAAGTGATTTTAGCATTGGGGTAAGTTTCGAAAAACCGTAATTTCGAGGATCAAATTCAGGTTTTTTCTTAACGATGAGGTTGCCAACATCGCCAAGGAATGCCCAGCCATCTTCATCGCCAATGGCTTCGAGTGTATCTTCGATGAGTTCAATAGTATGATTATCTATTTTGTTTAGTGATTTTTCGACTGGTTTTTCAATCGTTTTTCCAACGGGTTTTCCAACGGTTTTTTTAGTGTCTGCAGAGCGGTTTTTTGCTTTTTTCTGAATAGCTCCGTCGAGAACTTCTATGTAAATAAATCTATCACAGGCTACAATAAATGAATTTGGTGTTTTCTTTTCGCCAATGCCAATGACTTTCATTCCAGATTCACGCAAACGGATTGCAAGTCGAGTAAAATCGCTATCGCTGGAAACGATGCAGAAACCATCGACTTTGTCAGAATACAACAAATCCATTGCATCGATAATCATTGCTGAATCGGAAGAATTTTTCCCAACGGTGTAACTGTATTGCTGGATTGGAGTTATGGCATGTTCTAATAAAACGCTTTTCCAACCGCCAGCATTTGGTTTTGTCCAGTCGGCATAAATGCGTTTTGTGGTTGGCGTACCATATTTTGCGATTTCCTCCATCATTCCTTTTACATTGCTGTACGGAACATTGTCAGCATCAATGAGGACGGCGAGTTTTAATTCTTTTGTATCTTGAGACATAATTTTTCTGAATTGAAATATTTGTTCAAATATATAAAGTTTATTATGAAATCAATTCGCCTAGCCCTGATGGAAACGGCATCCTTTTGTGCCGTCATTGCGAGGAACGAAGCAATCTTCCTTGACGGCACAAAAGATACAGTGGACAGCAGGAGATTGCTTCGAAAAACTCGCAATGACAGCTCCTAAAAATAATCTTGCATAAGAGACTATAATAAATTTTAAATATTTATTTTTGCAACTTCAAAAAAAACATATAATACTTCAATATATTATGGTAAAAGATTTATTCGAAAGAATTCAAAACAATAAAGGTCCGTTAGGAAAATGGGCTTCACAAGCCGAAGGTTATTTTGTTTTTCCAAAGCTAGAAGGCGAATTAGGTCCAAGAATGCAATTTCAAGGAAAAGAAATTTTAAATTGGAGTATAAATGATTATTTAGGTTTAGCAAATCATCCGGAAGTCCGTAAGGTAGATGCTGATGCAGCAGCACAATATGGTGCAGCTTACCCAATGGGAGCTAGAATGATGAGTGGTCACACTAAATACCACGAACAATTAGAAGAAGAATTAGCTGCTTTTGTAATGAAAAAATCGGCTTATTTGTTGAATTTTGGTTACCAAGGAATGGTTTCTATTATTGATGCTTTGGTTACTAGAAATGACGTGATTGTTTATGATGTAGATGCACACGCTTGTATAATTGACGGTGTTCGTTTGCACGCAGGAAAACGTTTTACCTACCGTCATAACGACATTGAAAGTATGGAGAAAAACCTGCAACGTGCCACAAAATTAGCTACAGAAAACGGTGGAGGGATTTTATTTATTACCGAAGGTGTTTTTGGAATGCGTGGTCAACAAGGAAAGTTGAAAGAGATTGTGGAGATGAAAAAGAAATACAATTTCCGTTTGCTTGTAGATGATGCACATGGTTTTGGGACTCTAGGTAAAACAGGAGCTGGAGCAGGCGAGGAGCAAGGAGTTCAAGATGATATTGATGTTTACTTTTCGACTTTTGCAAAATCGATGGCAAATATTGGAGCTTTTGTGGCTGCCGATAAAGCGATTATCGATTATTTAAAATATAATTTGCGTTCGCAAATGTTTGCCAAAGCATTACCAATGATTCAAACAATTGGTTCTTTGAAACGTTTGCAATTGTTGCGTGATAACCCAGGATTGAAAGATAAACTTTGGGAAAATGTAAATGCTTTACAAAGCGGTTTGAGAAGCAAAGGATTTAATATTGGCGATACAAATACTTGTGTGACGCCAGTTTATCTTGAAGGAAGTGTGCCAGAAGCGATGGTTATGGTAAATGACTTGAGAGAAAATTACGGAATTTTCTTGTCGATTGTAATTTATCCTGTAATTCCAAAAGGGATGATTTTATTGCGAGTAATTCCAACGGCTCCTCACACATTATCTGATATTGAAGAAACACTCATTGCTTTTGAAGCTATTCGCGAGAAATTAGAAAACGGAACTTATAAAGAAATTGCATCACGAACTAAAGTTGATTTAGACGCATAGGAGAATTGAAATTCCAAATTTTTTAAATTCCAAATTCCAATGATGGAAGGTTAAAGATAAAAAAATCCCATTTGCCAAAGGCAAATGGGATTTTTTATGAAAACTGATTTTAAAGGTCTTTTCTAAAAGTACATCGTCGTTTGTGAACAACTGCGTCGATGTGTTTCCATAGATTATGGATGGCGGAGTTATCAGCTAATTCAGGTGTTCTAAAACAATTTACAACTCCTTTTTCTTTGAAAGTATAGTAATATTCGTTGAATATCATTGCTGTCACCGCTTTGTGTTGATAGTCAGGATGCACGCCAATCAGGTAAAAAACCATATCCTTGCATTGTTTTTTTGCTTTTAATAAATGCAGAAATCCAAAGGGGAATAATTTTCCTTTGGATTTCTGCAAAGCCTCTGAAAAAGAAGGCATCACAATGCTAAAAGCTACAAGATTATGGTCTTTGTCTTCGATAAAATTGATAAATTCTGGATTGATTAAACTGATGTATTTTTTCTTGAAATATTCTTTTTGTGTGTCTGAAATGGCTACAAATGAAGATAAATTAGCATAGGAAGCATTGAATAAATTAAACATTTTATCCACGTAGGGCATTACATCTTTGGTAGTTTTAAATTTAAGCGGGCTTAGCTGGTATCTTTTTTTTACTAACTCATTTGCCTTTTCGAAAAATTCTAATTTTACGTTTGAAAAAGGGAATTTACTTTCTAAATATTCTTTCTCCTTAACAAAACCCAACTGCTCGAAATGATCAGCATAATACGGATGATTGTACCAAGTAATCATGGTTCCAATTTCGTCAAAACCTTCTGTTAAGACTCCCACTTTGTCTAAATTAGAAAATCCCATAGGTCCTTCAACGTGTTCCAAATTATTTTTTCTTCCCAGTTCATAGACTTTTTCCAGCAATACTTTCGTGACTTCGACATTATCAATGACATCGAACCAACCAAATCGTACTTTCGTCTTCCCCTGATCATTTACTTCTCTCCAATTGATGATGGCGGCAATTCTACCAACGATTTCATTGTTTTTGTATGCCAAATAAAAGTAAGCTTCGGCATTTTCGAAAGCTGGATTTTTGGTTTTGTCGAAAGATTCAATCTCATCAGCAATTATCGGCGGAACCCAGTATTTGTTGTTTTTATATAAAGAAAATGGAAATTTAACATATTCTTTAATTTGACTTTTAGAAGTAGCTTCTATAATAGTTATCATATATTATGGCGTAAAAAGGGTTTAACTTTTGGTTCTTTTTCCCTTTTTTATTTTGTATTAAATTTTACTCTTTTGGCTTTATCGTCTTTTTTCTAGATTTTTACATCTTTAATGATTTTTATCAAATCGCCATGAAAATCCAGCTCCGCCATATAATATTGATGGAGTATCTTTAAAATTAGTGCTTATAGATGCATCTATTTGTAAATCGCTAGTAATTAAATAGGCAGCACCTCCACGAACGATAGCATCGCTATAAAAATCGCCTTTAATACCTTGATTTTCTGCAAAAGCCGACCATTTACTATTAATACCTCTAGTTAATGTAGCAATGTAACCAAGACTTTTATATTCTGATGTAAATTTATCGTAAATAATATTTGTTACTAAAACCCATTTGCTAGCAAAATTATGTTGAAAAATAAGCATTCCTTTTGGGCCAATAGTTTCTTCGTTTGAGTAATAATAAGGGCTGTCTGTTAAATTTAAGTTTACACCAGCATATACAGAAACGGCCGGAATAAGTTGCCTCCATTCAAATTTTTGATTTGCTTTCCAGCTGTAAAGATTTTGCTTTTTTTCATATCCTTTAAACGGATCATAAACTAAATATTTTGCACCAACAATTAGATTTTTAAAATCTGACCTATTAGCTAGTACTAAAGGAGATGCATATTGGTCTATTTGATACTTTACCGTTGCAATAAACTCAAGTTCTTCTAGAAAAAAACCATATCTAATATCTAAATCGGCTCCAAAACCATCTGCAGTATACCTTAATAAATTGTGTTTTTCTTTAATACCATACATGCCACCTTCTACTTGAATTACATTTTTACCAATAGAAAAAGCCATCATTGATTGCCCAGGTCTATTAGAGTTTACAACGTCTGTATACTGAGAATAAGTTAATTGCGTTAAAAGCGATAACAATATTAAGGGTGTGTTTTTCTTGATTATCATAAATAAAAGGATTGATATAATTTATAAAACTCAAAAATACTGTTTTTTATTATTATTTTATGAATGTTAATTTATTTTTAAATAACAGATTTATTATTTTTACCAAAAATTAATAAAATGCAAACAGCTTCTTTTCCTGCTTTTTTTAGAACAATTATTATCATATTTGGAGTGTATTATGCACTTAAGTTTTTAGCACGTATATTTATGCCGATATTGATGAAAAAGATAGTTAGGAAAGCTCAGCAAAATTTTGAGCAACACGCCCAAAACATCAATAAAAACCAACAAAATACACAACAACCAGATGTGTCTACAAATAAAAATCCTAAGTCTAAAAAACAAATAGGGGAATATGTAGATTATGAAGAGCTTGATTAAATTTTATAACAAAACAATTTAACGTTTACATACCTATAATGAAATATATTTCTGTTTTTAAACCACATTTACTAGCAATTTTTGGCTTTTTAATAGTTTCGTTACTTTATTTCTATCCAGTTTTACAAGGAAAAAAAATATACCAATCAGATATAGTTCATTATACTGGAATGGCCAAAGAACAAAACGATTTTAGAGCAAACACAAATCAGGAACCTTTTTGGACAAACTCAGCGTTTGGCGGAATGCCAACGTATCAATTAGGAGCAAAATATCCTCATAATTATGTAAAAAGTTTAGATTCTGTTTTACGTTTTTTACCTAGACCAGCAGATTACTTATTTTTATATTTTTTAGGATTTTATATATTATTATCGGTTTTAAAAATAGATCCTCTTAAAGCATTTATTGGTGCATTAGCATTTGGTTTATCTACTTATTTAATTATTATTTTAGGAGTCGGACATAACGCAAAAGCTCATGCAATTGCATATATGCCAATGGTAATAGCGGGTGTTTTATTAGTTTTTAATAAGAGATATATAGTAGGAGGATTGTTAACAATGGTTGCAGCGGCATTAGAAATTCAAGCAAACCATTTCCAAATGACGTATTATTTATTATTGTTGCTTTTAATAATAGCAACCTATTTTATTTTTAATTTAATTAAGAACAAAGAATTAAAAGATTTAGGCAAAACAATAAGTGTTTTTTTAATTGCAGGTATTTTAGCTCTTGGTGCAAACGCATCAAATCTTTTAGCAACTGTAGAATATACTAAATTTAGCACAAGAGGCGATAATAATTTAACAATAGGAGTTGATGGAGAAAAATTACAGCAAAACAGCGGAATGTCTTACGATTATATTACAGAATATAGTTATGGTATTGCCGAAAGTTTAAATTTAATTGCTCCAAGATTATTTGGTGGAGGAAACAGCGAAAAACTAGATGATAAAAGCAATGTATATAACTTTTTTGTTGGTTTAGGTGCAAGTAATCAAGAAGCTAAAGAAATGGCAGAACAAGCCCCAACTTATTGGGGAAATCAACCAATTGTTGCAGCTCCAGCATATATTGGTATAGTACTATTTTTCTTTGCTATTTTGGCTTTGTTTGTAGAAAAGCGTAAAATAAAATATGTTTTTTTAGTAGGAGTTATTTTTTCTTTAGTGCTTTCTTGGGGAAAAAACTTTCCAATTGTAACAGATTTTTTTATTAATAACATTCCTTTATATAATAAATTTAGAGCAGTTTCTTCTATACAAGTTTTATTAGAAATTTGCATGCCGGTTTTAGCAATAATGGGATTATACTCTTTCTTTAAATTGGATAAAAAAGAGCAATTATCAGCAATAATAAAAACTTTTGGAATTACTTTAGGATTACTTGTGTTTTTACTGTTGATTAAATCAACGTTTAATTTTGCTGGAGGAAACGATGGTTATTATATGCAAGCTTATGGAGAAATTGGGAAACCTTACATAGATGCTTTAGTTAACGATAGAAAAGAAATGTACTCTGCAGATGTTTTTAAAGCTATTATGTTGGTCGTAATAATCTTTGCATTACTTTGGGCCTTTATTAAAGATAAATTGTCTCAAACATTGGCTATTTGTTTAATTGGCAGCATAATGGTTTTAGAGCTTTTTATAGTTGATAAAAAGTATGTTAGTAGTTCAGATTTTGTTAATGCTAGAGAAGTAGATTATCCGTTTCAAGCAACAGAAGCAGACTTAGAAATACTAAAAGACACCGACTTAAATTATAGAGTTTTTGAACCTTCATTAGAAATGTCTGGTGCAAGAACATCATATTTTCATAAAGCAATTGGCGGTTATAGTGCTGTAAAACCACAACGCATGCAACAATTGTTTGATTATCAAATTGCTAAAAACAATATTTCTGTTTTAAATATGCTTAATGTTAAATATGTTATTCAAACTACAGAAGATAGAAAACCAATAGCGTTAAGAAACCCAGAAGCTAATGGCAATGCATGGTTTGTAAATAAAGTAAATTTTGTATCTACTGCAGATCAAGAAATTAAAGCTTTAGATAGTTTAGATTCTAAAACCGAAGCTATAATTAATAAAAAAGATTTTGATACTAAAATTAAAATTCAGGCAAATACAACAGATTCTTTAGCAACAATTAAGCTTGATAGTTATAAACCAAACCATTTAGTTTATACATCTATAAACTCAAAAGATGGATTTGCTGTTTTTTCTGAAATTTATTACCCAAAAGGCTGGATTGCAACTGTAGACGGAAAAGAGGTAAACCAATTTAGAGCTAACTATGTTTTAAGAGCAATAAATATTCCGGCAGGAAAACATAAAGTAGAATTTAAATTTGTTCCAGAAGTAGTTTCTACAGGAAGTAAAATTGCTTTATTTAGTTCTTTAGGTATGTTGTTGCTAATTATTGGGGGAATATATTTTCAAGGTAAAAATGAACAATTTAAAAATCTAAACTAGCACAACTGGAACCATCTAAAAAAATCCTTATAATCACCTATTATTGGCCTCCAGCTGGAGGTCCAGGAGTTCAACGATGGCTAAAGTTTGTTAAATACTTGCCAGATTTTGGCATTGAACCTATTGTTTACATTCCAGAGAATCCAACGTATCCAATTTTAGACAATAATTTAGAATCTCAAGTTTCTAAAGATGTTATAGTACTTAGAAAAAAGATTATAGAACCTTATAGATGGGCATCTATTTTTTCTAGAAAACAAACTCAAAAAATAAGTAGCGGAATTATATCTTCTAAAAAAAAGCAGACTTTTATTGAGAAAATATTGCTTTGGCTTAGAGGAAATTTATTTATTCCAGATGCAAGAGTTTTATGGGTAAAACCATCTGTAAAATACCTTGAAAAATATTTACAAGAAAATAATATAGATACAATAATAACAACAGGTCCGCCACATAGTATGCATTTAATTGGCCTAAAATTAAAAGCTAAATTAAATATAAATTGGATTGCAGATTTTAGAGATCCGTGGACAACAATTGGCTATCATAAAGAGTTATTATTAAGCAATAGTTCAATAAAAAAGCATAAAGAATTAGAAAGTAAAGTGCTTAATTCTGCCGATAAAATAATAGTTACAAGCTCTTTAACCAAGTTAGAATTTCAAGATATTACAACTAAACCAATAGAAGTTATAACTAATGGATACGATGTAGAAAATGTTGAAAAGCAAAAGTTGGATTCTAAATTCACACTTGCACATATTGGGTCGTTATTATCTAATAGAAACCCTGAAGTATTATGGAATGCTTTAAGCAAAATAATTCAAGAAAATCAGACTTTTAAAGAAGATTTCGAATTAAAATTGATAGGTAAAGTTAGCCAAGAAGTTCTTTCAACATTAGAAAAATATAATCTTTCTAGTTATATAAATAATTTAGGATACATTTCTCATAAAGAAGCCATAGAGCATCAAAAAAAATCGCAAGTATTGTTATTAATTGAGATAGATTCTGTTGATACAAAAGCAATTATTCCAGGTAAAATATTTGAATATTTAGTTTCAGATAGACCTATTTTAGCAATTGGACCAGAAGGTTCAGACTTTAAAAACATTATTTTATCTACAAATACAGGTGTGTTTTTTAACTATTCGGAAAATCAAAAATTAAAAGAACTAATTTTGCAATATTATTTTCTTTTTAAAGAAGATAATTTAAAAGTTTATCCAATTGGTTTACAACAGTATAGCAGAAAGAATCTAACGCAGCAATTGGCTCAATTTATAAACACATAATACATGGGAATTGTAATAAACCAATCTATTAAAAACACAATAATTACTTTTATTGGTTTTACTATTGGAGCAATTAATGCATTGTGTTTATACACTTATTTTTTGGGAGAAGATTATTACGGATTAACTTCTTTTTTACTTTCTACGGCTAATATTTTAATGCCAATACTGTCTTTTGGAATTCAGAATACGTTAATTAAATTTTATTCAGAATATAAATTAGAAGACGAAAAATCTAAGTTTTTAAATCTAGTTTTGATACTTCCTTTGGTAATTATAATTCCTTTTTTTACAATATTATATTTTTATTATCATGAAATAGCATTAGAGGTTTCTAAAAAAAATCCAGTTATATACAATTACGTATGGATTTTGCCATTAATTGGTTTGTTTATGGCTTATTTCGAAATTTTTTATGCTTGGGTTAAAGTACATTTAAAGTCGGTTTTTGGTAATTTTATTAAAGAAGTTTTGTTGAGATTATTTATTACTATTTTTTTGTTTTTGGTTTATTTTAAATTAATAACCAAAACAGAATTTATTTATAGTTTGGTTTTTATTTATTTTTTAATGATGGTTATTATGGCTATTGCTGCCTTTAAAATTAGAAAACCAAATTTTAAATTAATGTTTCCAAAACAAAAAAAAGAAGTAATAATTTACTCTTCGTTTATTATATTTTCTTCAAGTATAGCAGTTTTATTATTAGATATAGATAAGTTTATGATTGGGCAATATATTCCAATAAAAGAAACGGCTTATTATTCTGTAGCTATATTTATTGCTTTAACCATTTCTGTTCCAATGCGTGCTATGCATCAAATTACGCATCCAATTACTACAGATTTAATGGCTAAAAACGAATATGTTAAATTAAACGATTTATATAAAAAAACATCTATTTCGCTACAAGTTGTAGGCGGTTTTATAATGGTTGGAATTTTAGCTAATATTAATCAAGTTTATGCTTTATTGCCCGAAAAATATAGCGGCGGAATTATAGTAGTTTTTATAATAGCCATTTCTAAATTTTTTGATTTAATCTTAGGTAACAATAACTCAATAATATTTAATTCTAAATACTATAAAACGGTTTTAATGTTAGGTTTGGCACTTGTAGTAGTTACGGTTACATTAAACATGTATTTTATTCCTAATTATGGAATAGAAGGTGCAGCATTTGCTACTTTAATATCTATTGGATTTTATAATTTGGCTAAATTTTTATTTGTTGTTTTAAAAATGAAACTTTTTCCGTTTACAATAAAAACAATTTATTCGTTATTTATTCTGCTTGTAACATTTGTAGTATTTTATTTTTGGGAATTTTCTTTTCATCCAATAATAAATATTGTTTTAAAATCTATTTTAATAGCTGTTTTTTATGTGTTTTTAATTTATAAATTTAAAATTTCGTTAGAGATTAACCAAGTTATAGAAAAGGTTATTTTTAAAATTAGAGCATAAAAAAAGCCCTGTAACTTTTTGAGTTTTGCAGAACTTTAATTAAGGGCAGTTCTAAAAATTAGTTTTTTTGAGTATTATGCTATTTACTGATGTTCTTTTTGTTTTATTTATCTCACATTGTTAATGTTTTTTTATAGGAGTTCGATGAACGTCGTTTTAGCATCTTTCCCTTAATTTTAGTATCAAATAGTCAACTATTTGATACTAAAATTAAGAAAAATCTATCTAAAATAAATTCAAAAATAACAATCAGCTAATTTATAGAACTCCCCTTAACTAAATTATAAATAATGCGAGTCAAGGGTTGGAATGCCATATATTGTGCCGTTAGGCACTACATATCGGTAGAATTTGAATTTAAAATTCGTTAGCGTGCCGTAGGTACGCAACTTTTTATAGGAATCTATTGATGTCGCAATAATCTACGGCACATTTCAACCCTTGATTCGCATAAATAAGGGTTATGTTTTATTTACTTTAATTTTTCTTTTAAATAAAAACCAGTTATAGAGTTTTTGTTTAGTATTATCTCTTCTGGAGAACCAAAAGCTATTAAATTGCCGCCATTTTCTCCACCTTCTGGACCAATATCAATAATATAATCGGCACATTTAATTAAATCTAAATTATGTTCTATAACAATAATAGAATGCCCTTTTTCTATTAAAGCTTCAAAAGATTTTAAAAGTTTTTTAATATCATGAAAATGTAAACCAGTTGTAGGTTCATCAAAAATAAAAATCGCTTTTTCTTTGGTAGTACCTTTTACTAAAAAAGTAGCAAGTTTTATTCTTTGAGCTTCTCCACCAGATAGGGTAGAAGATGATTGCCCAAGTTGAACATAACCAAGTCCAACGTCTTGCAAAGGTTTTAATTTTTGAGTTATTTTGGTTTGTTTATGTTGAGTAAAAAAATCTAGGGCATCATCTATTGTTAAAGTTAAAATATTATCTATGTTTTTACCTTCAAAAGTAACTTCTAGAATTTCTTTTTTAAATCTTTTTCCGTTACAAGTTTCGCATTCTAAATGTACATCGGCCATAAACTGCATTTCTACAGTAACTTCTCCGTCGCCTTTGCAAGTTTCACATCTTCCGCCATCAACATTAAAAGAAAAATGTTTAGGTTTATAATCTCTAATTTTAGAGAGTTTTTGGTTAGTAAATAGTTCTCTAATATCATCATAAGCTTTAATATAAGTAACCGGATTAGATCTAGAACTTCTGCCAATTGGGTTTTGATCTATGTATTCTATATGTTTTATATGAGAATAATTACCAACTATTTCAGAAAATTGCCCTGCTTTTTCTCCAATTCCTGTTAGTTGCTTTTGTAAAGCAGGATATAGTATTTTTTTAACAAGAGTGCTTTTTCCACTTCCAGAAACACCAGTAATTACAGTTAAACAATCTAGCGGAAAAATAACATTTATATTTTTAAGATTATTTTCTCGAGCTCCAATTATCTCTATATGATTTTTAAATTTTCTTCTTTTTTGAGGAATTTCAATTTTTAATTTTCCGTTTAGATACTGAGATGTAAGCGAGTTAGATTTTAAAATTTCTTCAAAAGTGCCTTGAGCAACAAGTTCGCCACCAAATGTTCCAGCCTCTGGACCAATGTCTATAATAAGGTCTGATGCTTTCATGATATCTTCATCATGTTCTACAACAATAACTGTATTGCCTAATTTTTTTAAATTTTTTAATACAACAATAAGTCTTTCAGAATCTTTTGGATGTAAACCAATACTAGGTTCGTCTAAAATATACATTGAGCCAACTAAGCTACTACCTAAAGATGTGGCAAGATTAATTCTTTGCGATTCTCCGCCAGAAAGTGTTGCAGAATTTCTGTTTAGAGTTAAATAGTTTAAACCTACTTCGTCTAAAAAAGCAAGTCTGCTATTAATTTCTATAAGAAGTCTTTTTGCTACTTTTAAATCGTATTCTGAAAGTTCAAGTTTTTTAAAAAAAGCAATTAAATCTTTTATGGAGATGTCTACTAAATCAGAAATTGTTTTTTGTCCGATTTTTATATTATTAGTTTCGGGTCTTAATCTTTTTCCTTTACAAGAGCTACATTTTGTTTTACCTCTATATCTAGAAAGCATAACTCGGTTTTGTATTTTATAATTCTTTTCTTCAAGTTCTTTAAAAAAAACGTTTAAGCCAGTAAAGAGCTCATTACCATTCCAAATTACTTGTTTTTGCTCTTTGGTTAATTGAAAAAAGGGTTTATGTATAGGAAAATCGAATTTGTAAGCATTATTTATAAGTTGTTCTTTATACCAACTCATACTTTCGCCTTTCCATGGATAAATAGCATTTTCAAAAACAGATAAACTAGTGTTTGGTATTACAAGCTCTTCGTCTATACCAATTATATTGCCATAACCTTCGCAAACCGGACAAGCACCATAGGGGTTATTAAAACTAAATAAATGAACATTTGGTTCTAGAAAGGTAATTCCGTCTAAATCAAAATTAGAGCTAAATATTTTTTTACTATTAGTTTCTAAATCCTGAATAAAGCAAACACCTTTTCCTTCGTAAAAAGCAATTTGAACAGCATCTGCTAATCTATTTAAGAACTCTTCGCTGTCTTTTACAATAATTCGGTCTATTATTAAAAAGATTTCTTTGTTGTTTAGGTCTAAAGAATCAATTTCGTCTAATCTAATAGTATCGTTTTCTATTAAAATACGCGAAAATCCTTGTTGTAATAATGCATTTAATTTATCTTTTATGTCTCTGCCTTTTTCTAAATGTATAAGAGAAAGTAGTAAACATTTTGTCTCAATTTTTAAAGACTCAATATATTTTACAACATCTGTAACATTTTCTTTTTTTACTTCTAAGTTAGAAATGGGAGAATATGTTTTGCCAACCCTTGCAAATAGCAGTTTTAAATAATCGTAAATTTCTGTAGAGGTTCCAACGGTAGATCTTGCGTTTGAAGTATTAACTTTTTGCTCAATAGCAATTGCTGGAGCAATACCTTTAATGTAATCTACTTTTGGTTTATCTAACCTACCTAAAAACTGTCTTGCATAAGACGAAAGACTTTCTACATATCTGCGTTGTCCTTCGGCATATAAAGTATCAAAAGCTAAGCTAGATTTTCCAGAACCAGATAACCCAGTTATTACAACCAATTTATTCCGAGGAATGGCAACATCTATGTTTTTCAAATTGTGAATTTGAGCTCCTTTTATCAGTATGTTTTTCTTTGGCTCGAGAGTAGCAAAATCTTTAGTAATCATAAGGAATGCGAATTTTTGCAAAGTTAATCATTTAAGAGATGGAAAAGTAGTGCCAATCATATGTTGTTTTTTATAATTAAATTTTAAAATTTAAATACATACGCAATAAAAGTTTAGTTTTTTACGAGTAGTGTTTTTTTAACGTTAAAAAGTTAGTTTATTGTTATTTTATACTTCAGCTATATTATTTTTTTTACCGTTTTACCTTAACATTACTACAACATATTTTTTTTGATTTTTATATATATAGTTTTTAGTAGTATGTTTTATAAGTGTTTATAGCTTGTTTCAATAGTTTTAGTTAAATTCATTATTGTATAGTTTTTATATAGTTAAACAAAATTAGCTTTAGTAATTACATTAGCTAAATTTGTAGATTAACTTAAATTAAATATTATGAAAAAAATTACTATTAAACTAAAACAAATTGCAGTCTTATCTGTTTTATTGTTATCATCATTTGCATACTCACAGGATCTTTTGTTAGGGTTTCAACCTGGTGAAAGTGGAGGCGTAAATGGCGGCCCTTTCGGTAACGGACCAGCTCCAATAGTTGAAACTGGTACGGGAACAAATACCACCCAAGTGCTTAAAATAGTTGGAAATCCCGCAGGTGAACCTTGGCAAGGTATTAATTTGACTTTAACATCTCTTGTCAATTTGACAACTATAAAAACTATGACCATGGATGTGTTTTCAGCAACTCCTATTACTTTTTTAGTGAAAGTTACAGGTGGCATTGGTGGTCCTGCTATTGTTGCAGCTTCTGCTACGCATACTGGTGGAAGTACATGGCAAACAATTTCATTTACATTCGATACCTCATTAGACGGTCAAGCTGCACCAGCAAATGGTGTATATAGTGGTTTTGTTATTCATACGTATTGGGCTACTGGTGCTACAGGATTTTTCAATCCAACAGTTCCAACACCAGCTAGAACTTTTTACGTAGATAATATTAGAGGTCCACTTGGAACACCACCTGTTGAGCCAACACCTTTAGTAGCTGCTCCAACACCGCCAAACAGACCAGTTGCTGATGTAAAATCAATATTTAGTGATTCGTATGCACCAGTAACTGCAATAGGTTACACAGGTGATGATAATACTTATAACACTTCTTGGTGTCCAGGTACAACTAGTTTAATACAAGTTGTGGGTAATAATACAAATAAAATAACCGGTTTAGGATGTGAAGGAATAGCATTTTTAGCAGGAAGATTCAACGCTACTGGGTTTACTCACTTTCATATGGATATTTGGACAGCTACACCAACTCAAGATAAAAGTTTTAATTTTAAATTTTCTAACTGGAATGGTACTGGAGGAGAAACAAATGCTTTGCAGTATTCTGCTTCAAATGCAAATGTATTGACAAGTGGGTCACAGGGTACATGGATTTCAATTGATTTACCATTATCTAGTTTTCAGTGTATTAATACACCACCAGGAAATGCTTGTCCTAGCGTTAGTGATTTTGCACAATTCGTTATTACATCAGATTTAGGAACTGTATTCTACGATAATCTTTATTTACATAAAAATACTACTTTAGGAACCGCGGATTTTAATAGTTTAAGTTTTAAAATGTTTCCTAATCCAGCTAAAGATGTATTACATCTTTCTAGCGATACTACAATTGATTCTATTACTCTATACAATTCATTGGGTCAAATTGTTTCTAAAAAAATATCAACTTCTAACGAAACTAGTATTGATGTAAGTACTTTATCTAATGGAGCTTACATAGTAACAGCTCAAATTGGTAATGAATTAGTAAGAAAACAGTTTATAAAAATGTAAATTTTAGTTATGTAGTTTTAAAGAGTACGGAAGTAATTTCGTGCTCTTTTTTTTTAATTAAATAAATAATATATACCTTTAGATTTATTAATAAATAGTTTCATTTAAATGTACATTAAAAAAGGTTTTTTAAAATCATTATTTTGCTTCATTGCTTTTTCTTTTTTTGGTTTTTGTCAAGAATTACCTCCAATTGTTAAATATTCACCAGCGACGTATGCTGCTGGAAATCAAAATTGGATGATAGATCAAGACAGTAACTATTTTATGTTTTTTGCTAACAATGAAGGTTTACTGGAATTTAATGGTTCAAATTGGACTTTATATCCATCTCCCAATGAAACAATTATACGTTCAGTAAAAGTAATTGGAGATAAAATTTATACGGGTTTTTACATGGAATTTGGCTATTGGAAACGTCAAAAAAGTGGGCAATTAAAATATTATTCACTCAGCAACAGTATTAAAAATAAAATTCTTGATGATGAACATTTTTGGGGAATATTTCAATTTGAACAATGGGTTATTTTTCAATCATTAAACAGAATTTATATTTATGATACTAAGCAAAACAAATTTTCTATAATTACTCCCAAAAGCAATATTCTTAAAGCATTTATAACAGAAAATGGGTTTTATTATCAGACTTTTTCCGAAGGTTTGTTTGAAATAGAAAATGGTACTAGTAAGTTGATTTCTAATAATTCAATTGTACTCAATAATAAAGTTGTAGGTGTATTTAAATCAAATGAAGGGCTGGTACTTCTTACTCAAAACAATGGTTTTTTTGTAGTAGTTAATAATTCAATAAAGAAGTTAATAACCAACGTAGATGATAATTTGCAATCAAGTAGTGTATACAGTTCTCAAATGCTTCAAGATGGTGGATTTGTAATAGGAACTATTTCTAATGGAATTTTTATACTTTCTAAAGATAAAGTTTTGAGATTTCATATTACTCAAAGTAAAGGATTGATCAATAATACAGTACTTTCACTTTTTGAAGATGTTGATAAGAATTTATGGATTGGGTTAGATAACGGAATTAATTGCATAAATCTCCAATCACCAATAAAGAGTTTTACTGATAATACAGGAGCTTTAGGAACGATTTATACTTCAATTGTTTGTGGTGGTAAATTGTATATAGGAACAAATCAGGGATTGTTTTATAAAACATTTAATAGTAATGAAGAATTCAAATTTGTGTCGGGAACAAAAGGGCAAGTTTGGTCAATATTTGAACATGACGGCACCCTTTTTTGTGGTCATGATTCAGGAACTTTTATAATTAATGGGGGTTCATCCCAAAACATTTTTAATAAATCCGGAACATGGAAATTTGAACCAATGCCTGGAAGAAATGATGTTTTGTTTCAGGGAAATTATTTCGGAATTTCTGTTTTGAAAAAAGAGAATAATCTTTGGGTTTTTAAAAATAAAATTAAAGGTTTTGGTTATTCTGCAAAATATTTTGGAGTTACAAACAATTTAGATTTTTACGTTAGTCATGAATATAAAGGGATTTTTAGATTTCAGGTAAATCAGTTACTTGAAAAAGCAGAAAATGTATTTACCTATTCAAATCCTATAAAAGGAAAAAATGCAAGTCTAATTAATTTTAAAAATGCAATATTATACGCTAATAAGGAGGGCGTATATAGGAAAAATAGCAATGATAAAGAGTTTATAAAGGATAAGTTATTGAGCGAAGTTTTTCAAAACGGGGAATACACATCTGGTAAATTAATTGTAGACAAGTCAAATAAAGTATGGGTATTTACTAAAAATTATATTAATTATTTTTCTGGGAGTAAGCTTAGCAAACAACTCAAGAAATTTGGCATTCCTATACCCGCATCTCTTACTAATTCTATGTTAGGATATGAAAATATTAATCAACTATCAGATTCTGAATACTTAATTGGAACAACAGATGGGTATTATACTTTAAATATTGATGATCTGAGTTTTAAAAATTATAGTGTTTCCATAACGGCAGTAAATACAAATAAACTTAATAAACAAGTTGCGAGTTCTGATATTAGCGATAAGGGAGAATTTAGATGTGATGAAAACAATATAACAATTAGTTATACGGTGCCGGAATATAGTAAATACATCAGTGCAGAATATCAATTTTTATTGGAAGGTATTCAAAATGAATGGAGTGCTTGGGATTCAAAATCAATGGTTAATTTTAAAAATTTATCACCGGGAACTTATACTTTTAAAGTAAAAGCAAAGATTGCTAATTCTGTTCCAGAACATGTTGCAGTATATACTTTTACCATTTTAAAACCATGGTATGCAACTAATTTAGCGTTATTGATATATTTTTTATTAACGCTATATATGGCTTATTTTATAAATAAAAAATATAAAAATTATTATAACAGACAACAAGAAAAATTAATTGAAGAAAACAATCTTTTATTAGAAATTAATGAGCTTGAGAATTCTAGGCAATTAATGTTGGTAAAAAATGAGCAATTAACTAAAGATGTTGATATAAAAAACAAAGAATTGGCTGTATCTACCATGAATTTGATCAAAAAGAATGAATTATTAACTTTAATTAAAGACGATTTAAATAAAACTTCTGATGAAGGTAATCGAAGTTTGAAATCAGTCATTTCTACAATCACAAAAAATATTAACGAAGAGGATTCTTGGAACGTATTTAGAGAAGCTTTTGATAGTGTAGATAAAGACTTTTTGAAAAAAATTAAGCAAGCACATGCCTCACTTACTCCTAATGATTTGAGACTTTGCGCCTACCTTAGATTGAACTTGTCTTCAAAAGAAATAGCACCTTTACTCAATATTTCAGTTCGAAGTGTGGAGATAAAACGATATCGTTTGCGTAAAAAAATAGATTTACCACACGAAAAAGGACTTGTTGAGTATATCCTCTCTGTTTAATTGGTTAAGAACTTATCAATTTACCTATACAATACCACAACAAAAACTATTGAATTCTTATATTTTTTACCTTTTAATAAGTCTAAAAAATATTAAATTATGAACTATTACTTATATAGTATAGTTTTTTTACAGAATACACAAAAAATCACTACTTTTTTTTCATTTGTATGTTTTTTGTTGTGGTAATTTATTTAATTTCATTTAAATTAATTATATTTTTATAAAATAAACTAACCATAAAAGATTGCAAATAATTTTATTGCAACTTTTATTAGGAATCAATTTAAATAAACACAAACATGAAAAAAATTTTTCTGAGACTAGTACTTTTTTTATTAACAACAAATGCCTTCTCACAATCTAATACTGTAAAAGTTGTTAGTAATGAAAATGGAATTAAATTAATAGTAGATGGAAAAGATTTTTTAGTCAATGGGATGAATTGGGATTATTTTCCAATCGGAACAAATTATTCCTACAGTCTATGGAATCAATCCGATAAATTTATTCTGGAAGCTTTGGATGATGAAATGGGTATGCTGAAAAATATGGGCGTAAATACCATTAGGGTTTACTCTGGAATGCCAAAAAAATGGATAGAGTACATTTATACTAATTATGGTATTTATACCATGTTGAACCACTCATTTGGTCGCTATGGTTTAACATTAGATGGAGTTTGGACCCCGAATACCGAATATTCAAATCCAAAAACACGTGAAATGTTAATGAAAGACGCCAAAGAAATGGCAACTGAATACAAAGACACTAAGGGTTTACTATTGTTTTTACTTGGAAACGAAAATAATTATGGTTTGTTTTGGGACGGAGCCGAAACAGAAGATATTCCAATACTAGACAGAAAATCAACAGTTCGCGCACAATCTATGTACAAGTTATTTAATGAGGCAGTAGTAGCTATGAAATCGATAGATACTTCTCACCCTATTGCAATTTGTAATGGTGATTTGCTTTTTCTAGATATAATTGCCAAGGAGTGTAAAGACGTTGATATATTAGGAACTAACGTTTATAGAGGTATATCTTTTGGTGATATTTTTGAACGTGTGAAAAAAGAATACGGAAAACCAGTTTTGTTAACAGAGTTTGGTGCAGATGCGTTCAACGTTTTAACTAACCAAGAAGATCAAAAATCACAATCTTTTTACGTAAAAGGAAATTGGAAAGAAATATATGAAAATGCAGCAGGTCTTGGAAAAGCCGGAAATGCTTTAGGCGGTTTTACATTTCAATTTAGCGATGGATGGTGGAAATACGGTCAAACAAAAAATTTAGACGCCCATGATGATAATGCTTCATGGTCAAACGGAGGTTACCAAAAAGATTTTACAGAAGGTGAAAATAACATGAACGAAGAATGGTTCGGAATCTGTGCTAAAGGAGCTACAAATGCAAAAGGTTCTTATCAGCTTTATCCTCGTGCTGCTTATTATGTATTAAAAGAAGTACACCAATTAAATCCGTATGAAACAGGAACTACTTTAACAAGTATAAATAATCATTTTGATAAAGCACAACTAATGGATGCTGTTTTAAGAGCACGTGGCGACAAAGCAGCACTTGTAGGTAATTCGAATGATAAAATACGAATCAGCAATTTAAGAGCAGAGTTTACTACATTTAATACAGGTGGAAGTTTACTTACAACTCCAGAAAATCCAGATCCTAATGTTACAAAATACCCAAATCAGTTAGGTTTTGATCACATGCAATCCTACTTTATTGGAGTAGAAGGGAATCCAACATCAAACATGAAAGCAAACGTGAATGTTAATATTTTAGGTAATGTTGCCTTAAATCCTATAAATGAAATTTTTTACGAAAATAGAGGTAGAGCTCAAATAGTAAGTACACCAGATGGTCCAATAAATACTACAGATGCTAATAGAGTTCAAATTTATAACGCATCGTATACTTGGAATGCTAAAGATTTTGATTTAAAAGGTTTCTATAGAACGGGTCATTATCATTGGGGTTATGAAGGCGATTTTTTCGGATTATATCCAGAAGCTAACTATGGTCCAAACTTAGATTTGTATAATGGAGAAATTTCAGGTTTTGAAGTTGATGGAAAAAGAAGTATTAAAGGATTTAAAGCTGCTTTTGGACCTCAATTGTGGTGGGGAGCGAATCCAGCGTTATTATTAAAGTATGGTCGAAAAATCGGAAATATTGATGCCACTGCAGTTTATCATGAAGATATTGATAATGCATCAGCGGCAACAACATCTATAGCAATTCCACTCCCAAAAACTCGAAGACTTACACTGCATTTAAAAACAAAACTTGATGCTTTTGGATTTGAATTTGGTGGAATTTGGGGAGGACAACCTTTAAATGGTAGAACATTTCAATATGCAGTAGGAACGCAAGGAAATTATACAATATTCGACGACAATGTAAAAACATCTGACAATTGGGGTGGAAAAATAAAAATTACTTTTTCAAAAGGTAAATTCAATATGTACACTCAAGGAGCAATAATGGGATTAGTAGCAAATGGAGGAGCTGACAATACACAAACTTTCACAGGATGGAGATTAAAAGACAGTGGTAGTGGAAACCAAACTAATTTTTTAACTGGATTCACCTACAATTTTGGAAACTTTCAAGTGGCTCCTAACTTTTTATGGCAAAAACCTCTAGTTGCAGCAATGCCCAATGATGTAAATGCACCAGGAAGGTTAAGAAATGTACAAGCTGACCCATTTGTTGTTAGAGTAAACAGAGAAACCGTTGGTGGCGAATTATTACTTACCTATGATCCTACTCCAGGAACCTGGATGTATGAATGGGATAATGATATGGCTGAAGATGCTAAATTTGCAATAAGCTCCGATTTTGTATACCGTCATTTACCAACCACTCAAGATGCAGCAATTGGATTTTTAGCAAATCGTACTGCTTTTGCTTTTGATAAATCTGCACCTGCACAAGATTTATGGGAATCAAATACCAGAATAGTTTCTAAGTTAACTCCAAATTTCGGATTTATTACAAATTTATATTTTGGTAATGGACAAGCAAATGGAAGTGATGAGCGATTGATAAAAAGAATGGGCGGCGATGTAAGATTAATATATAAACAAGTTAAATTAGTAGGTTCCTTGAAAATCAATGATTGGGGCCCTTTTGATTACCACCGTGATTTTAACTTGACTTTCCCTTTGCAATATTCTTTAGATTTATCGACTTCTTTAGGTAAACCAGATTGGTTTATTCTACCAAACACAAAAATTGGTATAATGGGAACTTGGCGTGCTTTAGATCAGTACTCACCAAGATACCTCCCAAATCAAACGGCTTCTGTATTTGCAACCGATCCTATAATTAGTCCAGTTGGATTTGATAATGGATCAGAGTGGGAAATTAGAACCTACATTCATATTAATATTGGAAAATAATTTAAAAAAAAAGAAATTATGAAAAATCAAAAAATTAATTATTTAAAATTTACTTTCCTTCTAGCTTTGTTGATGATAACAAATGTTAGTTGTGAAAGAGACTTGTCTGATGATGCTCAACTTTCAACTTTTTCTAAAACACCAGAAGTTTTTATTGACGGTTTTAGTGCAGGATTAGGATATGGGGCTTTTGGCGGATCAAAATATACCGCTTTTCAAGTAGATTCCCAAGTAAAGTATGCTGGTACTGCCTCTATGAGATTTGATGTGCCAAATGCAGGTGATCCAAACGGTGACTTTGCAGGTGGGGTCTTTATCGACGCAACAGGTCGCGATTTATCGGACTATGATGCCCTAACTTTTTGGGCAAAAGCTTCACAAGGAGCAACAATTAATGAAGTTGGTTTCGGAGCTGATTTTGGCCTTGATAAGTACAAGATTAGTATGAAAAATATTAGTATTGCAACAAGTTGGCAAAAATATGTAATACCCATTCCAGATGCATCAAAATTAACTCGTGAAAAAGGGATGTTTTGGTATGCTGAAGGACCAGAAAATGGATTGGGGTACTCGTTTTGGATTGATAACTTAAAATATGAAAAGCTAGGTAATATAGCTCATGGACAAGCATCAATTTTAAATGGAATCAACAAAACTGAAACTACTTTTGTTGGAGTTAATTCGACTGTGGATGGAGTTATCGCAACATTTAATTTAGGAACTGGAATAAATCAATCAGTAACAATTACCCCATCTTATTTAGAATTTACATCTTCAAACCCAAGTGTTGCAACTGTAAACGCATCAGGTATAGTAACTTCTTTAAGTGCAGGGACTAGTGTAATTACTGCAAAATTTAAAGGTGTTGCTACAGCAGGTAGTTTAACAATTAATTGTGTAGGTGTTTTTGTTAGCGCACCAATACCAACAAGAAATCCTGCAAACGTAATTTCTCTTTTCTCTAATGCCTATACAAATGTTCCTGTCAATTATTATAATGGTTATTGGGCTCCTTGGCAAACAACCGTTTCTAATGATTTTTCAGTTCAAGGTGATGACGTATTAAATTATACCATATTTAATTTTGTTGGTATCGAATTTAGTAACCCAACAATAAATGCAACCGCTATGACTGGTGTTCATTTAGATGCTTTTATTCCAGGTGTTGTTGCTCCAGGTAGACAGCTTCGTGTTATTGTAGTTAATTTTGGAGCAAATGGTGTATTTGGAGGAGGAGATGATACAAGACATTCAACAACTTATACTGCTCCAACTTTGGTTTCTCAAAATTGGATATCTATTGAAATTCCTTTTTCTGCAATGCCCAATTTAGGAAGTAGATCAAATCTTGCACAATTAATTTTAGAAGGTGGAGATGGTTCGGTGCTTTATGTAGATAATATTTATTTCTACAATTAATTTAATCCAAACTATGTATAACTCATTAAATAATTCAAAATGAATAAAAATAATAATATAATTAAAAAAACTTTTCTTTTTGCTGGTATATTGTCTTTGTTACTCGGTTGTTCTACAGATGAAAAGCAAACTGTAGTAACGATGACTAATCTTGTTATGCAAGATGAGTTTGATGTTAACGGAGCTCCAAATAGTGCTTATTGGGGATTTGATATTGGTACTGGACCTAATAGTAATGGTTGGGGAAACAACGAATTACAATACTATACAGATAGGCCAGAAAACGTTAAGGTTCTAGACGGCATGTTACAGATAACGGCCAAAAGAGAAATATATTTGGGGTCTCAATATACTTCTGCTAAAATCCTATCAAAAGGAAAATTTAACCAAAAACATGGGCGATTTGAAGCGAGAATTAAAATGCCTTGGGGGCAAGGTCTTTGGCCTGCATTTTGGCTTTTAGGTTCCAACATAGATCAAGTTGGTTGGCCACAATGTGGAGAGATAGACATCATGGAATACAGAGGACAGGCACCAACAGTTACAAACGCTGCCGTTCACGGTCCTGGTTATGCCGGAGCAAATGCAATCTCTAAATCTTATGATTTGATAAATCAACGATTAGATACTGACTTCCACATCTATGGAGCTGAATGGGGAGAAAATTATATCAACTTCTATATTGATGATGTTTTATTCAAACAAATCACTCCTGAAGATGTTACAGGTGAATGGGTGTTTGAAAATCCATTTTATATGATTTTAAATCTTGCTGTAGGTGGTTCTTATGTAGGCCCTCCAAATGGTGAAACTTCTTTCCCTCAAATAATGTATGTTGATTACATAAGAGTATATAACTAATACTTTTTAATAATCATTTTAAACTAAAATTAAGTAACATGATTTGACTTTCTAATCAAAAGTTAATTCATGTTATTTATGTAAAATAATAACAAAAGAATACCATAATCAAATCATGAATAGTCAAACCCTATTTGCTGAAAATGAAAAAGATACTAAGGTAATAGCTATGGATATAGTTTCGATAAGTGGTGAAAATTATTATAAAATAGCCAATAACGATGCTATGCGTCCGTTTTTTATGAGTATCGTAAGCGACGCTAATCATTGGATGTTTATTTCAAGTAATGGCGGACTAACAGCTGGTAGGAAAAATGCCGAATTCGCACTTTTCCCTTATTATACTGATGATAAGATTACAGAATCGGTTGACATTACTGGTAGCAAATCGATTTTTCAAATTCATCATGAAAATAAAATTCACGTTTGGGAACCTTTTTCGGAACGATTTTCACACAACATGTTTGCTATTTCTCGTAATTTATATAAAAACCTTTACGGAAATAAAGTAATTTTTGAAGAGATAAATCATGATTTGCAACTAACATTCAGATACCAATGGAATTCAAGCAATAACTATGGTTTCGTTAGAAAATCCGAATTGATTAATCACGCTGAAATCGAATATCAAATTGCTGTTTTAGACGGTATTCAAAATATTATGCCATTTGGCGTTACCAGCGATTTACAAAATGCGGCAAGTAATTTAGTAGATGCTTATAAAAGAAGTGAATTGCACAAACAAAGTGGCTTAGGAATTTTTGCTTTAAGTGCCATCATTGTTGATAAAGCCGAACCAAGTGAAGCATTAAAATCGAATGTGGTGTGGTCATTGGGATTGAAAAACCCTTCCTATTTAGTTTCTTCTTTACAACTTTCAAAATTTAGAAATAAACAAAAAGTAACTTCCGAAGATGATATTAAAGGCGAAAAAGGAGCTTACTTTTTAAATGCGGAAATTACTTTAAAGGAAAACTCAAAACAAGAATGGACCATTGTTGCGAATGTCAACCAAGATCATTCCGACATTGCTCAAATTATGGCCTCTATTCAAACGGATAAAAATCTTGAAGATTTAATAAACCAAGATATCGAATTAGGCACCAAAAAATTAATTGCGCTCAACGCTTCTTCCGATGCACTGCAATTAACAAACGATAATTTAAGAGATACGCGGCATTTTGCCAACACACTTTTCAATATTATGCGTGGTGGAATTTTCGATTTTAATTATCAAATTGAAAAACAAGATTTCTTAAAATATATTGAGAAAGCAAATACATTCGTTTATCAAAATTTAGAGAAAAATTTAAACCAGCTGCCCGATTTATTTACGTTAAAAAGTGTAAAAGAATTTGCTTCAAAACAAAACGATACTGATTTTGAACGATTGAGTTTAGAATATTTACCATTAAAATTTAGTAGAAGACACGGTGATCCAAGTCGACCATGGAATAAATTCTCCATCAATACACAAAGCGAAATTGATGGCTCTAAAATTTTAGATTACGAAGGAAATTGGCGCGATATTTTCCAAAATTGGGAAGCTTTAGCGCATTCTTTTCCGGAGTTTATCGAAAATATGATTCATAAATTCCTTAATGCAACCACTTTTGATGGATACAATCCGTATCGTGTAACCAAAGATGGTTTTGATTGGGAAACCATTGAAGAAGATAATCCTTGGTCTTACATCGGTTATTGGGGCGATCATCAAATCATTTATTTGTTGAAATTTTTAGAATTCATTGAAAATCATCAACCTAAAAAAATAGAACTCTATTTCAATACCGATATTTTTGTATATGCCAATGTGCCGTATATTATAAAATCGTATGAGGATATTTTAAAAAATCCAAAAGATACTATAGCTTTTGATCATCAATCGGACGAAAAAATTCGGGAAGAGCGAACTAAAATGGGCGCCGATGGTACGCTATTAAAAGATGCTAATGGCGACATTTATAAAGTCAATTTTATTGAAAAAATGTTGGCAACAGTTTTAGCCAAAATGTCAAATTTTATTCCAGAAGGCGGAATATGGTTGAATACTCAGCGTCCAGAATGGAATGATGCCAATAACGCTCTTGTAGGAAATGGTGTTTCGATGGTAACGCTGTATTACTTAAGACGATTTTTAAATTATTTCCGAAATTTAGTAGCAACTTCTGAAATTGAGAATATTAAAATTTCTAATGAAATGGTAGAATTCTATCATAGTATTAGAGAAAATCTGATACAATTTGAACCTTCATTAAAGGGAAAATTCAGTGATGCCGATAGAAAAACAATACTAGATGGACTTGGCCAATCGGCTTCAGAATACCGTCATCAAGTATACCAAAACGGATTTTGGGGTAAAAAGCGAACGGTTTCTATGGAGGGTTTAAGACGATTTATCGATGTCAGTTTAAAATTCATTGATCATTCTATTGATGCCAATAAAAGAGAAGATAATTTGTATCATGCCTACAATTTAATGACTGTTGAAAGCGATACAGCAGTTTCTATTTCTTATTTGAGTGAAATGCTCGAAGGTCAAGTTGCTGTTTTGAGCTCGGGATATTTGTCTTCCAAAGAAGCATTAAAGGTCTTAGATAGTTTAAAGATTAGCAAACTTTTCAGACAAGATCAATACAGTTATATTTTGTATCCGAATAAAGAATTGCCCAAATTCCTTGAAAAAAATACCATTTCAAATGAAGTCGTTTTTAAATCAGAATTGTTAACCAATTTAATAGCGGCAAACAATACACAAATAATAAAAAAAGATTGCAACGGAAATTACCATTTTAACGGAAATTTCAAAAATGCAGCCGATTTAGAAAATGCATTGCAATCACTTTCTAAAACGACTTTTGCAACGCAAGTTCAAAATGAAAAAAAATCAGTTCTCCAAGCTTTTGAAACTATTTTCAATCATAAATCTTTTACGGGTCGTTCTGGAACTTTTTATGGATATGAAGGTTTGGGTTCAATCTATTGGCACATGGTTTCAAAACTGCAATTGGCGGTTCAAGAGTGTTGTTTAAAAGCCGTTGAAGATAAAGAATCAGCCGAAGTAATCGGACGTTTATTAGAACATTACTACGAAATAAACGAAGGCATTGGAGTACACAAATCTCCAGCATTATACGGTGCGTTTCCAACCGATCCCTATTCCCACACACCAGCCGGAAAAGGAGCACAACAGCCCGGAATGACAGGACAAGTTAAAGAAGATATTTTAAGCCGTTTTGGAGAGCTTGGTGTTTTTGTGAAGAATGGAAAATTATTTTTCAATCCATGTTTGTTGCGTAAAAATGAATTCCTTTCTGAAAGCAAAACATTTCATTATGTAGATGTAAATTTTAATTCAAAAACAATCCAATTAAATTCAAATTCAATTTGTTTTACGTATTGTCAGATTCCAATTATCTATACGATTTCTAATCAACAAAGTGTTGAAATACTTTACAATGACAATTCGCATACAAAGTTTGATTCTTTAGTTATAGATGATAAAACAAGCAATCAAGTTTTCGGAAGAACCGCTCAAATCAATCAAATTATCGTGAGTGTTTTAGCAAGTGAACTGAAGTAAATACATGAAAACCAAAACACTATTCCATATAAAATCAACATTGAAATCGATTGCCTTTATAGCAATACTGCTACTTGTTTTTTCATTTAAAATGAAGGATGAAAAGAATAACTATACATCAAAAATAAAAAAAGTGACTGCAAAAGATATTTTAGGTAACGCAAACTATTTAGCAATTTGTTATGGCGGATACCGACAAAAAACAAGAGATATTCAGCCAACAATTGATGAAGTAAAAGACGATTTAAAGATTTTAGCAGCGCTCAATATAAAAGTTATTCGTACTTATAATGTGCATTTAGAAGAGGTTTCTACGGTTTTAAAAGCGATTACACTTCTAAAAAAAGAAGATAAGAATTTTGAAATGTATGTCATGCTTGGTGCGTGGATTGATTGCAAAAATGCATGGACAAATCTCGAACCTAATCATGATGTGGAAAGCGATAAGAATGCCGCCGAAATTGATGAAGCAGTTCGATTAACCAACCAATATCCAGATATCGTCAAAATTATTGCCGTTGGAAATGAAGCCATGGTAAAATGGGCAACGACGTATTATGTGCAACCCAATGTGATTTTAAAATGGGTAAAGCATTTGCAAGATTTGAAGAAAAATAAGAAACTTTCTAAAGACTTATGGATTACGTGTTCTGATGATTTTGCATCTTGGGGTGGAGGAGATGGTAGTTATAAAACTAAAGATTTAGAAGCTCTAGTCAACGCTGTAGATTATGTGTCAATGCACACCTATCCTTTTCATAATTCACATTACCATTCCGATTTTTGGAAAGTCCCACAACAAGATGACAAACTTTCTGATATTGAAAAAGTAAATTCCGCCATGAATCGCTCCCTAGAATTTGCAAAAATGCAATATTACACGGTGAAGAATTATGTGAAAAGTATCAATCCAAGTAAACCGGTTCATATCGGAGAAACAGGTTGGGCTTCAAGCTCTGATGGTCTATACGGAAACGAAGGTTCAAAAGCATCAGACGAATACAAACAAGCACTATTTTATAAGGCAATGAGAGCGTGGACAAACAAAGAAGGAATCTCTTGCTTTTTCTTTGAAGCATTTGATGAACCTTGGAAAGACAGTGCTAATCCTTCAGGTTCTGAAAATCATTTTGGATTATTTACTTTGGATGGAAAAGCAAAATACGCCCTTTGGAAGGATGTCGATGATAAAATATTTAAAGGTTTAAAACGAGATGGTAATGCTATTGACAAAACCTATAACGGTACTTTAACGGAGCTTATGAATACAGTTTTAATTCCGCCAAGTCAGTAACATTATGAAGTTTGTAAAACACCTATTTTTCACTTTATTAATTTTGACAATGATCAATTGTGCAACCAAAAATAATGCTTTTGAAATGGAGGTGTATGAAACTTCTGAATCTGGAAATGCTTTAACAAAAGTTACGGAATTTTCTATTGATAAAAATGCAGTAACAATCAACATCAATCCTGACGAAAAATTTCAAACCATTACAGGTTTTGGTGGCTCTTTTACCGAAGCTTCGGCTCATTTACTAAAGCAATTAAGCAAAGAAAAACGAAAAAAAATTTTAGATGCTTATTTTAGCGAAGAAGGTGCCAATTATTCGCTAACTAGAACTCCTATTGCGTCATGTGATTTTTCATTAAGCAATTATACGTATGCTAAAGTCCCAAATGATATGACTTTGGAGCATTTTACGATAGAAGACGATGAGAAAGATATTATTCCAATGATTTTAGAAGCCAAATCAATTTCTAAAGAAGGGTTCAATATCATTGCTTCTCCATGGTCTGCTCCGCCTTGGATGAAAGACAATAATAACTATGTTGGAGGAAAATTACTGCCGCAATACAATAATGTTTTTGCTTTGTATTTTTCAAAATATTTGGATGCGTATACAAAAGAAGGTATTGCTATTTGGGGAATTACCGTAATCAACGAACCACACGGTAATGGAAATAACTGGGAAAGCACGCTATTTTCTCCAAAAGAAATGACCGATTTTGTTCAAAATCATTTAGGACCAAAATTAGAAAAAGACGGAAAAGCGAATATTAAAATTTTAGGTTATGACCAAAATAGAGCAGGGATAAAAGAATGGGTTGACGAAATGTATAGAGATGATAAATCGTCCAAATATTTTGCAGGAACTGCTATTCATTGGTATGAAAGCACGTATGATTATTTTCCAAATGATTTGCAATACGCTCACAAAAAAGCACCTACAAAATACTTAATTCAAACTGAGGCTTGTGTTGACTCTGAAATACCACATTGGAAAGAGGACAAATGGTATTGGAGCAAAGAAGCTACCGATTGGGGTTGGGATTGGGCAAGTGAAAAAGACAAGCACCTACATCCAAAATATGCACCTGTAAATCGTTATGCTACCGACATCATTGGTTGTTTGAATAATTGGGTTGACGGTTGGGTCGATTGGAACATGGTTTTAGACCGACAAGGCGGACCGAATTGGTTTAAAAATTGGTGTGTGGCTCCAGTAATAGTAGATGTAAAAACAGATGAGGTTTATTTTACACCTCTTTATTACACGATGGCCCATTTCAGTAAGTTCATCAGACCAGGAGCTGTAAAAATCGGTTGTGAAATTAGCAATAAAGACCTTATGGCGACTGCAGTAAAAAATCCAAATGGATCTATCTCGATAGTTATTTTTAATCCAACTTCACAAAAACAAACCCTTGATATTTATATTAATAACAATAAAAAAAGTATATCCATAAGCGCAAAAGCTTTACAAACCATAGTGATTAAATCTTAAAATATAAAATTATGACAGAATTTCAAACAAATAAACCTTCACCTACAACAAAAAGAGATAAAGTTCCTTTTGGGCAAAAAGCGGCTTTTGGAGCAGGACATTTGGTGAATAATTTATTTCCAGGTGCTTTGGGTGTTTTTTCATTCTTTCTATTAACTGCTTTTGGTATGGATCCAATTTATGCCGGAATTTTAGGAGGATTACCTCGAATTTACGATGCTATTATCGATCCTATTATCGGTCATATTTCAGACAATACCAATTCAAAATGGGGAAGAAGAAGGCCTTTTATTTTTGTTGGTGCTATTTTAAGCGGCTTGTTTTTTATCATTTTATGGCAACTCGATCCAAATGATTCTCAATCGTATAATTTTTGGTATTTTCTTATTTTTTCTCTTGTTTTTTTAACAGGTAATGCATTATTTGCTACCCCACTTATTGGGTTAGGATATGAGATGACCTCTGATTACAATGAACGCACTAGATTAATGGGGTTTTCTCAAACAATAGGTCAGGTGGCTTGGATGATTGTGCCTTGGTTTTGGGTAATCATAGCCGATCCAACAATATTCAAATCACAAGCGGAAGGCGTTCATAAATTATCAGTGATTGTTGGAGTAATATGCATGCTTTTGGGAATTTTACCAGCATTGTTTTGTAAAGAAATGAATCAAACCAATTTACAAAACAGAGAAAAGAGTAATAAAGGTATATTTAGTGAACTTACAAGTTTATTTAAAAGTATTGGAGTAATTTCTAAAAACAAATCTTTTATGAAGTTATGTGCCGCAACATTCTTAGTTTTCAATGGTTTTCAAATGGTAGCATCATTTAGTTATTTTATCATTGTATTTTACATGTTCAATGGCGATTATGGCTTGGCTGGTTCTTGGCCTGCTTGGTTTTCAACAATTACGGCTGTTCTTACTGCGTTTATGATTATTCCTATAGTTACGATGATTTCAAATAAATATGGAAAAAAGAACGCCTTTATTATCACTACCGTTCTTTCAATTATTGGATATGGTTTAAAATGGTGGGGTTTTAGTCCAGGAAATCCTTGGCTAATGTTCATTCCTGTTCCATTAATAGCTTTTGGATTGGGTGGCTTGTTTACATTAATGATGAGCATGACCGCCGATGTTTGTGACTTGGATGAATTGGAAAACGGTATGCCTAGAAAAGAAGGAACTTTTGGAGCCATTTATTGGTGGATGGTTAAGTTAGGACAAGGTATCGCCTTAGTTTTAGCTGGATGGGTTCTAGAAGTTATTGGTTTCGATGCGAGTAAAGCAATTCAAAGCACAGAAACCATGACCAGCTTACGTCTTTTTGATATTTTTATTCCAATTATTACTGCCGCAATTGCGATTTGGGTAATGCGGAATTACAGTCTTTCTGAAGATAAAGCAAAAGAAATAAAAGAACAACTTGTGGCCCGAAGAGGTGAATTGTAATACTTAAATTTTTAATCATGTCATTTAGAAAAGATTACTTTGATTACGCAGAATCCATTGATTATTCCAATTCAGACTTTACTAATGGATTTGATTTCACAAAAAAATCAGACGAAGAGGTACAGAATCTTTTTATTGAAGTTTTAGATACTGGTATGCACGGAATTTGTTTTAGTTTATATGAAGACGGACAAAAGCCAGGCGACATTATTTCAGAAGAACAAGTACGAAGAAGAATGAAAATTATTGCACCTTATACAAAATGGGTGCGTTCTTTTTCATGTACCGAAGGCAATGAGTTTATTCCAAAAATCGCAAAAGAATTGGGAATCAAAACCCTAGTTGGAGCTTGGTTAGGAAATGATCCCGAAGTCAATGAAAAAGAAATTACAGGATTGATACAATTAGCAAATGAAGGATTTGTAGATATTGCAGCGGTTGGAAATGAAGTGATGTATCGAAAAGACTTAACAGAAGACGAATTGTTAGATTTTATTCATAAAGTTAAAAAGGAAATTCCGTCAAATATTCCAGTGGGGTATGTAGATGCCTATTACGAGTTTACCATAAAGCCAAGAATTACAGAAGCTTGCGATGTTATCTTAACCAATTGTTATCCGTATTGGGAAGGAAGTACGATTGATTATTCTTTGGCTCACATGAAAAATATGTTTTATCAAGCTAGTGGTTCTGGATATGGAAAAAAAGTGATTATCACAGAAACAGGTTGGCCAAGTAAAGGGGAAAGTTTTAAAGATTCCCATCCATCTAGAGAAAATGCTATGAAGTATTTTATCAATTCGCAAATTTGGTCTAAAGAAGCCAATATTGATATTTTTTATTTTTCCTCATTTGATGAATCATGGAAAGTGGGAGCTGAAGGAGAAGTAGGAGCTTACTGGGGAATTTGGGATAAAAATGAAAAATTAAAATACTAAAGTATATAAAAAATTATTCATGCAAAAAATCACCCATTATCATTATATATTGTTCCTTTTTCTAATTACACAATACGGCTTTTCTCAAGTTGATGTGGTGTATAACAATTTGGTTTGGTCAGATGAATTTGATAACAACGGACCTGTTAATTCCAGCAAATGGTTTCATCAAACACAATTGCCAGCGGGTGGAAGTTGGTTTAATGGCGAAGTCCAACATTATACCGATCAATTGACAAACTCTTTTGTGAATGCAGGTTTTTTAAATATAGTGGCAATAAAAGAAACATATACCGCTCAAGGTTTTACCAAACAATTTACTTCAGCTCGATTAAATTCTAAGTTTGCCTTTTTATACGGTCGTGTAGATGTACGTGCAAAAGTACCAGTAAGTCAAGGAACTTGGCCTGCCATTTGGACATTAGGGAAAAATATAAATGAAGATGGCGCTTTTTTTGATGCCGCTTTTGGAACAACAAATTGGCCTGCTTGCGGCGAAATTGATGTAATGGAATACGGAATCACTCCATCACAGCCAGCAAATTATATACAAAGTGCGCTGCATACACCATCTTCTTTTGGAAATACCATAAATTATGGCGGAACTATTGCCAACAATTTAGGAAATGCCTATCATGTATATTCAATGAACTGGTCTCCATTTCAAATTACATTTCTTCTCGACGGAGTTTCTTTTTACACCTACAATCCAGCTGTTAAAACACCAAGTAATTGGCCGTTTAATGCCGAACAATACCTGCTATTAAATATTGCTATGGGAGGAATCGCAGGAACAATACCTGCTAGTTTTAATCAAGCCACTATGGAGATTGACTATGTTCGCGTATACCAAAACACTTTAGTTGATACCCAAGCTCCAACCAATTTTACAGCAACAGTTGGAGCGGTAACAAGTTCTACAATTCAATTATTGTTAAATGCAAATGATAACTCAGGTAATTTAGTTTATACTATATCGTATGGCGCTACTTCTTTTTCTGTTGCAAATCCTTCTGGTGTTCAAAAATCAGTTGTAATTCCAAACCTTTCGCCTAATACAAACTATATTTTTACAATAACAACTAACGATTTGGCAGGAAATGCATTTGTTAATAATCCTATAGTATTAAATGCTACAACGACACCAATTATAGGATGTTCTGGTACAGATACCCTAGCACAGCAAGGTTCATTTGCAGTGGGTTATAATTATGCTTTCGAAACTTTAGGAACGGATGTTAAAATCACTTTCCAAAACTTGGATACTGGACTTGTAGGTGTTGTTGCATTTTTGTGGAATCAAAGTCCTTTCACAGAAACCCAAATGACCAATGTTTCTGGAAATATATTCACCAAAACTATTACTGGGCAAACAATTGGTTCAACTATAAATTATGCAGTTAAATTTGCTTATTCAGGAGGACTGTCTGCTACCAGATATGTTTCTTATGTGGTAGGCAGTAGTTGTTCTCCTTTAGGTGTAGCAACTTTTTCAGAATTGGAAGACTTTAGCTTTCAAAATCCGGCTAATGATTATGTTTATATTCATTCAAAAATTGCGATTGATAAAGTTGAAATATATAATATGTTGGGTAAATTGGTTTCTTCAACTACTATAGATACTAATAATGTTGATATAAAAGATCTTTCAAAAGGAATCTATTTATTAACTGTTTATTCCGGAAATCAAAAGGGAGTTAAAAAATTAATTGTCAATTAAATTGAAATAAAATTTTAAAAGAATTAATTGCATTTTATTATGTAGCTATCTATAGGATAAGAATTTCTTTATAATTCACTTATGGATTATGCTATAAAACAATAGTGTTTGTTGTGTAATTTTTTTCTACTATTCTTTAAAAATTTATTTTTAAAATTCAGTTATAGTAATGGCTAAATGTTAAATTTTCATAATTTATTTGTTTGTTAACAAATAATTATGTTACATTTGGTTCTTAATTAATAATAATTTAACAGTCGCCTATACAATAAAACTACTTTTTAGAGAAAATCTCAAGAATTTTTAACCCTAAACTAAAAGGTATTTTTATGGCTACTACTCAAATCCCAGACGCATTATTGGTAAAAAATTATATTGCTGGAGACGAAAAGGCTTTAGCAACGTTAATTGAAATACATCAATCAAAAATTTACGGATTTATATATTCAAAAATTTCAGATAGAGATGTTACTGATGATATATTTCAAGACACTTTTGTAAAAGTGATTAAAACATTAAAATCTAATTCGTATAGTGAAGAGGGTAAGTTTTTACCATGGGTAATGAGAATATCTTATAATCTTGTGATAGATCATTTTAGAAAAAACAAAAAAATGCCAATGTATAGAGAAACAGAAGAATTTTCTATTTTTTCTACCATGTCTAATAACGAACCTAATATTGAGAGTCAATTAATTACAGAACAAGTAGAAAATGACTTACAAAGATTAATTCAAGAATTACCAGTCGATCAAAAAGAAGTATTGATAATGAGAATGTATCAAGACTTAAGTTTTAAAGAAATTGCAGATTTAACAGGCGTTAGCATTAATACTGCTCTTGGAAGAATGCGTTATGCAATTATGAACTTAAGAAAAGTGATAGAAAAAAATAAAATAATTTTAACCAATTAAGCAATATTAAAAAAACGATGGCGTTATAGAATAAAACAAACACATTCTATATGGCTAAACTTTACTCAGAAAGAAAATTAACAACTTCTAATTTATTACCTAAAAAAGAAACTATAAGGTTTTTACTTAATTACTCAAAAGCATTAAGCATTATTAAAGTAGGTAATTTTAAATTTGAATACATGGCTAATTAAAAGAAACATTCCGATATTTTATCGGAATGTTTTTTTATTATATTGGTTTATAACTGTTTTTCTTCCAATAGTTTTTGTAATTATATCTTTATCTAGATTCCAACTTCTAGCAGGAGAATACTCTCTTCCATACCAAATAATTTGTAAGTGTAAATCATTCCAAATCTCTTCAGGAAAAATATTTTTTGCATCTTTTTCTGTTTGAGTAACATTTTTACCGCTAGATAAATTCCATCGATACATTAATCTATGAATATGAGTATCTACAGGAAATGCAGCTACTCCAAAGGCTTGACTCATAACAACACTTGCTGTTTTATGACCAACACTTGGTAGTTCTTCTAAATATGCAAAACTTTGAGGAACTTGACCATTATGTTTATCTAGTAAAATTTTAGATAATCCAAATATCCCTTTAGACTTCATTGGAGATAAACCACAGGGTCTTATAATATCTCTAATTTCTTCTACAGTTAACTTTATCATATCTGTAGGATTATCTGCTTTAGCAAATAACTTTGGCGTTATTTTATTTACCATTACATCTGTACATTGGGCAGATAAAAGAACTGCAATTAATAAAGTATATGGGTCTTTATAATTTAACGGAATTGGAATTGTAGGATAAAGTTCTTTTAACGTATTAATAACAAAAGAAACTCTTTCTTTTTTAGTCATTTTTGTAATTTTATAGAATAAATACAAAGTTAAGCAATACTGCTTAATTTAAATTTTAAAGTATAAATTTAATTGTAACTACTTAGCCGCAAATAATGTAATAAGAATAGCCACAGATTCACAGATTAAAGTTTTACATTTGGTTTTAAATCTGTAAAACTATAAATTTTTACAGATAAAAAAATAAAAAAATCTGTGAATCTGTGGCAAAAATGGGCTGAGTAGTTACATTCAATTTAATAAAAATGACAAATTTAAAAATAGGGGATAAGGCACCAAATTTTTTGGGTAAAGACCAAGACGGAAACATTCATAATTTAGAAAAATATAAAGGTAAAAAATTAGTGGTTTTTTTCTATCCTAAAGCAAATACACCAGGTTGTACTGCAGAAGCGTGCAATTTAAGAGATAATATAGACAAATTTAAAGCAAATAATTACGAAATTTTAGGAGTTAGTGCCGATTCAGAAAAGCTACAAGCAAATTTTAAAAGCAAACACAATCTACCTTATAATTTATTAGCAGATGTAGATAAAAGTGTTATTAATGCTTTTGATGTTTGGGGACCTAAAAAGTTTATGGGTAGAGAATATAACGGAATTTATAGAACGACTTTTATAATTAATAAAAAAGGGACTATAGAAGATATTATTACTAAAGTAAAAACTAAAGAACACACAAATCAAATACTTAAATTATAGGCAACTATTAAGATTTTATGTAACTATTCAGTAGCTATACAAAAAGTTCGTTTTTTGTCAGAATGACAAAATAGACGCTATGAGCAAATTTAAAAATAATTTTTAATCTGTGAATCTGTGGCAAAATACCACAAATTTTTTTCGTAATGCAACCGTGCAAACTTTCAGTCTGCTAAACCAAAACTATGTACTTCCAGTCCATAGTGGTTTATTTTAATAACACAGCAACAAATTGTTCCTTCTTTCTAATCTAACAACAATTACAGAAATAGTTTTTCTAAAAATATTTTTTTATAGAAAATGTGTTTTTTAAATTCTAAAATCAAGCGAGGTACTAAATTTAATATTTACCTAAGTATAAGGTTGTTGTTATTCTTGTTGTGTATAAACCTGAGTTCGATTATTAACTTGGTCATTTTATATAAGTTGTGATTTTCCTGCAAGGTTTTCGAAACCTTGTAGGTGTTAAATTCTTAAAATTGATACCTACAAGGTCAAAAAATAGACCTTGCAGGAAATGACAAAATAGACGGTAGGTGCTAATTTAAAAATTTTTCAAATAATTAATCCCGAAGTTTTGGGATAAGAACCACCTGCGGAATAGTTACTTTAATTTTTGTATAGTAGTGATAATATGTATAACAAAAAAAATGCCAAGTAATATTACTTGGCATTTTGTTAATGAACTGGTTTAATTAGAACTTTCTAATTTTATTTTTTTTAGATCGTATCCAAATAAATTATTTTTTTTAATTAATTCGGCAATACCTTTCGGCAGCATTTCTTCCCAACCTAACTCACCATCTTGAATCATTTTTAATACATGTCTTGAGTAAATGTTTAAATCATCACTATTAGATTCTTGAATATCTATAACTTTGCCGTTTAATTTAAAAAATTTATATAATTCTTTCATTCTAGGGTGTACTTTTAAGGTTTCAGAATTGATTAATACACCATCATCATCAATCATTGGGTATAAAAATACTTTTAAATCTTTGTAAAATAATTTACCAAAAGCTTCTAGTATTCCTCCACTTAAATGGCGGTAATATTTCTCATCAAAAATATCAACTAAATTATTAACTCCCATTGCAAGGCCCATTCTAGCTTTTGTATATTCAGAAAAATATTCTACAACTTTATAATATTCTTGAAAATTAGAAATCATAACAGTTTGCCCTAAAGAGCAAAGTAATTCGGCTCTATCCATAAAATCACGTTCATCTATTTCTCCATCAGAACGTAAGTTAGAAAGGGTAATTTCAAAAATAAATAAGGTATTATCTGGATCAACCCTGCTTTGGCTTAAAAACATCTCTAAAGATTTTTTATACATATCCATGTTAACTTTTGTAACTGGTCTAAAACTTCCTCTTAAAGCAAGAATATTTTTTTTGTATAAAATTAAGGCAGGTAATATGTTGTTTCCGTCAGGTCCAAACATAACGGCATCTGTCATTCCGTTTTTTACTAATTGCAAACTCATTAATCTGTTGTCTACATTTGCAAACCTAGGACCGTTAAAGTTAATAGTATCAATTTCTATTTGGTCTTTATCTAAATGGTCATATAAATAACGAAGTAATTTTTTTGGGTTATTGTATTTATAAAACGCACCATAAATTAAATTAACTCCAAGAATACCTAATGTTTCTTGTTGCAATTTAGCATCGTTTTCTTTAAATCTAATGTGTAATAAAATCTCGTTATAATCTTCGTTTGGTTCTATCTGAAATTTAACACCAACCCAACCGTGACCTTTAAATTTCTTTGTAAAATCTATTGTTGCAACAGTATTTGCATAACTAAAAAACAATTTGTCAGGATGTTTTTTTCTGTCTAAACGCTCTTCCATTAATTGCACTTCGTGCATTAACATTTTTTTTAATCTATTTTCTGTAACATATCTACCGTCTTCTTCAATTCCATAAATGGCATCACTAAAATCTTTATCATATGCAGACATTGCTTTTGCAATAGTTCCAGATGATCCGCCTGCTCTAAAAAAATGACGAACAGTTTCTTGTCCAGCTCCAATTTCAGAAAATGTACCGTAAATGTTTTCGTTTAAGTTAATTCTAAGAGCTTTATCTTTCAGCGAAGGAATCTGCTCAATAGCTTTATCTCCTTTAATTGTTATCTCCATACCTATTCTATCCATAATATAATATTACACTTTGCAAAGTTAACAAATATCATGCCTTTAAGAAAAATAAATATTACTATTTTTGTAAAAATTATAATCTTGAAAGTATATTTTTTAGGAACAGGCACATCTCAAGGAATTCCAGTTATTGGAAGCAATCATTCTGTTTGTAAAAGCAACGATTTTAAGGATAAAAGACTTAGAGTTTCTGTTTGGATAACTTGGAATGATAAATCGTATGTTATAGATTGCGGACCAGATTTTAGACAGCAAATGCTTAAAAGTGGTTGTACAAAAATTGATGGTATATTGTTTACACATGAACATTCTGACCATACTGCTGGATTAGATGATATAAGACCTTTTTTCTTTAAACAAGGTAATATTCCAATTTACGGTCATGATAGAGTTATAAATAATCTTAAAAAAAGATTTGATTATATTTTTGAAACCGAAAACAAATATCCAGGAGCTCCATCTGTAAAAACGTATAAAATTATTGAGAATACAAGTTTTAAATTAAACAATATTAATGTAGAGCCAATTAATGCAATGCATGGAGACGTTCAAGTATTTGGGTTTAAAATAAAAGATTTTGTTTATTTAACAGATATAAAAACAATTCTAGATTTTGAAATTGATAAAATTAAAAATGTAAAAGTATTAGTAGTAAATGCTTTAAGAGAAGAGCCGCATAACACACATTTTAATTTAACCGAAGCTTTAGAGTTTATTAAAAAAGTAAATCCAGAAAAGGCATATATAACTCATATTAGCCATTTACTTGGGTTTCATGAAGAAGTACAAAAAAAATTACCTAAAAACGTATATTTGGCATACGATAATCTAGAATTAACTATTTAATAATTTAAAATGAAAAAATCACTTTACCTTTATTTGTTTATAATATCGGCATTATTTGCGTTGTTTACCTATGTTTTTTATAGCAAACAATTAAAATTTGAAAAAGACAGATATGCTATTTTAAAAACAAAAATGGCCGATAGTCTTAACGTTGTTAGAACAGATCTTTTTGATGCAAAATATTTTACTTTAGAAAGTAATGATAATGCTCAAAATTATTTAGAAAAATATTCTGTAGATAAGCTTATACCACATGTAACAGCTAGAATTATGGAATTAAACGATAGTAAAGAGGGTAATTCTTTGGTGGATTTTGAAAAAATGGGAACCCAAAAATTTATTATTAATAAAATTCGGTTTTTAAATCATAGATGGATAATTGCAGATTACAGCAATGGGCAATTATGGGGAGAAGTTTTAATTCAATATGCAATAGAAGAAGATGAGAGTGTTACTTTAAAAACAATGCAATCATTTTTATATCCTGTTCAAAAATAAAATTTGTATTTTTATTAAATTCTATATAGGGGAGTTCTATAAATTAGCTGATAGTTATTTTTGAGATTATTTTTGATAGATTTTTCTTGATTTTATATTCAAATAGTTGCCTATTTGAATATAAAATTAGGGAAAAGATGCAAAAATAAATCAAAAAGAACATCAGTTAAAAATTATTGTTTTATGAAAAACTAATTTATAGAACTCCCCTATACTAAAACAAAGAATAAAAAGTTTTAAAAGTTTAGATAAAAGAAGTAGTATGAGATATATTTTAATGGTTTTTGTTTTAACAAGCATCTTGTCTTGTAAAAAGTTAGATAACGAATCTGCTATTTTAGAAGAAAATATGCAACAAGAAAAAGTTAAAGACACAACAAACTCTGTAGATAAAGATGTTTATGGCTGTCTAACATCTGCGGGTTACATGTGGTCTAAAACTAATAAAGAGTGTATTAAAGTGTATGAAATTGCTTTTTATCTTACTCCAAAAAACAACCCAACAAACGAATTACAGACTTTAAATGCCTATTTAATTTTTGATTCTAGTGGTAATGACGCAGAAATATATTTACCAAATAGTATCGAGTCTAAAATATTTAAGAGAAACAAGATAGAAGACCCTTGGATTTTTGAAGATTGGAAACTTACAAAAAACAATGGTTTTGTATTAAAAAGAAATAACGAAACCCTTTTTGTTGGCGATGAAGAAAAAGGAGCCAAAATAACAGGAAGCGATAAATATGAAAATTAAAAAAGGGACTCAAATTTTATGGAGTCCCTTTTTTTAATTATTTAATAACCAATTTTTAAAATCGTAAAAATTTTGAGGCGAAACGCCATGACCAATTGGATATTCTTTATACGTTACATCTATATTTCTATTTGCTAAAAAAGCGGGAGCTTTATTTGCCCAATCTATTGGTATAACTTGATCTACAGTACCGTGAGATACATACATTTTTAATTTAGAATGATCTAGTTTATCAAACCCTTCTACTATTATTTCTTGATTTAAATATCCGCTTAAAGCAATTACTTTATTTATTTTTTCTGGATAAGATAAAGCAATGGCATAACTTAAAATGGCACCTTGGCTAAAGCCAATTAGGTTTATGTTGTTTTTATTAATTGGATATTTTAAAGTTATTTCTTCAAGAAATGATACTATTAAATCTCTAGATTCTCTAGCTTGACCTAAATCTGAAAATTTTGTAGCATTTGCATCAAAATTAATAGAAAACCATGCATAACTACCATGCATTAAAGAATGAGGAGCTCTTACAGAAATTATATAATAATCTTCGGGTAATTCTGGTGCAAAAGAAAACAAATCTTCTTCGTTACTACCATAACCATGCAACAATACAATTGCAGGATTACTTTCTAAAACTTTTTTTGGTTCTCTAACTATGTAATGTAAAGGCATGAATTATAGTGATTTAAAAAATTTCTGAAAAAAAGCTCCTAATAACGGAATCTCTTTTTCTTCTTTATTTAAAGCACTTATAAATCCATAAATCCATAAAATAAAAAAGCAGATATAAAAAGAAGAAGATACCATCCAGCTATCAAAATATCCAATTAGATATCCAAGTAAAAAGAACGTAACAAAAATTCCGAGTGCTTGTCTAATATGAAAACTAGCAAAAGAACTTTTGTTTTCGTTGTTCATAAAAATGGCTATTACAGATCCAATAATAGTTAAGTAAGCTATTATAGCTGTGTTTTTTTCGTGGTCGTTATTTGTTTCCATATTATAAATGTATTTTTCCGTTATTAATTACACCATAAACCTTGCCTTTTAATTCTCTATTTAAAAAGGCAGAATTTTTAGATTTAGATAAAATATTTTCTTTTGTATAAGTCCAATTTCCTTCGGGGTTAAATAAAGTTAAATTGGCTTTTTGGCGTGTATTTATTTCTGAAGACGGAATGTTAAAAATCTCTTTTCCGCTATTTAATTTAGTAATAATTACATCTAGAGGCAAAATTGTGTTTAATGCACCAAAAGCACTCTCAAGACCAATTGTGCCATATTTGGCAAAATCAAACTCTATTTTTTTATTTTCTATATCAATAGGGTTGTGGTCTGTTGTAATTATATCTATAGTATTGTCTAAAACTGCATTTATCAAGGCTAAACGAGTATTTTCATCTCTTAAAGGAGGTAATACTTTGTATCTTGAATCAAAACCTTTTAGAACTTCATCATTTAAAAATAAACTATAGATTGCAACACTACATGTTACTTGTAAACCATTTGCTTTAGCTTGTTTTATAAGCTCTATAGATTTTATAGTAGAAATTGTTGGAAAGTGTATTTTTCCGCCAGTATATTCTAATATGTATAAGTTTCTTGCTATTATAATTTCTTCGGCTAAAGCAGGAATTCCTTTTAAACCTAATTGAGTAGAAACGAGTCCTTCGTTTACAACACCTTGTGCTTTTATAGATGCATCTTGACTAAATGCAAGAACCAAACCATTAAAATCTTGTGTATATTGAAGAGCAATTTTTAATAAATTAGCATTATTTATACTTTTATTATAATCTCCAAAAGCAACAGCTCCAGCATTTTTCATATCAAATAGCTCTGCTAAATCGTTTCCTTCAGACCCTTTAGTTAAAGCACCAACTGGGTAAATATCGGTTGTGTTATTTTTAGATTTTTCTTTTACAAAATTTACCTGAGATTGATTGTCTATAATAGGATAGGAGTTAGGCTGCAAAGCAACACTTGTAAATCCGCTTTTAGAAGCTACTTTTAAACCATTTTGTATGGTTTCTCTATCTTCAAAACCTGGTTCGCCAAAAGAAACAGAGCTATCAAACCAGCCATTAGAAACATGTAAATTATCTAGTTTAATTTCTTCGGAGCTATTTATGTTGGGTAAATTTTTACCAATTGCTTCAATAGTATCGCCTAATATATAGATATCTACAATTTGATTATTAAAATTGCTTTTAGAATCTAAAATTTTTGCTTCTCTAATAATTAGGTTCATTTTATAAATTTTTGAATTAATATTTCTAGTAAAATAAACAATAGTGCTAGATAAATAAACCATTTCCAGATTACATTGTTGGTTCTATTAGTATGCAAAGTGTTAAAAACAGTTTCTATAGAGTTTACTACGTTTAAATCTTTAAATAATTTTTCTTCGTATAAAGATAAATTACTTTCTGTTCTTAAGTAATTAAAACTTATATTTTTTATATTTTTATTTTGTTTAATTACATTGTAATTACCAGCTACTATAGGGTTTTCATTAAAGGTTAGTTTAACTTTACTATTTAATATTTGTTGAATTGGTATAAAGCTTTGTGTTTTGTTTTTTACTTGTAAAATTTCATTTTTAGATAAAGTCTCATCTATAACAAGTATATTTTCGTTTAAAATATGTAAAGCATCAAACCCAGATTTGTTAGCAGTTTGTGCCATGTTATAAAACGTTGGTACAATTAGTGGAGAATTCTGAAAGTTAGAATTTTCTTTATTTAAAGCTCCAGAGAAAACATATAAAACCCCGTTTTGTTTATTTATAGCTGTTAAAAAAGAGGTTTGATTCTCGTATGTTAAAACTTGCGGAAAATTAGAGTTTAAACTAAAATTAGATTTTGTATTTGGATATTGAAAATTGGTAACTTGTTTTTCGAAAACTGCTTTATATAACGGATGATTGTATAAAATTTTTACAACCTTATTGTCTATATTCTCTAGATTTTTAAACTGAAAATTTCCGAATTTAGAAAAGAATAAATTTAAGTTTGAAACATTAGATTTTATAGACGGAATTACAATTAAATTGCCTCCTTTTTCTACAAAAGCATTTAAGGTTGTTTGTAAAGCGTTTGAGATATTTTCTATTTCGTTTAAAATAATAGCATCTTGTTTTTCTATTAAATTATAATCTAAGTTGCTTATTTCTATATTTTTATAATCAAATTCATCTTTAGTATAAATACGCGATAGAAAATTGCTTTTAACTATTTCTCCAATACTTAAAACATTAATTTTTTTAGGGTTACTAATACTAAAATAAAAAGTATTATCGTATTCTAAGGCATTATCTTTTATAGAAACATAACCTTGAATATCTTTTTTAGGAAGTGTGAATTTTATGATTTCAGAATTAGAATCTAATTTTACTTGAGTTCTAGCAATTAATTTATCTTGATTAAATACAGAAACAGGAATATCCTGATTTGTAACTCCGAATGAGTTTAATTTTACATTAATCTCATAAAAATTATCTAAAACTTGATGCAAATAAACACTATCTATTGCTATATTATTTTTTTGTTCTGCTTTATAAATTATAAAATACGGATTAATATATTTATCTATATTAGACAATTCTTTTTGGGTTAAATTAACACCGTCTGTAATAAAAAGCACATCTTTTTGAACCGAAACCGAGTTAGATTTAATTTTAGAAATTATTTGATTGATATCAAACGGATAAGCACTATAATTTAAAGTTTGTAATTCTTTTTGATTAGATTTTATGTTGGTATTAAAATAAGAGTCAGAATTTGTTAATAAAGTAAACTCTTGATTTTCTGGTGTGTTTTCTAATAATTCTTGAACAGCCCTTTTAAGTAATTCGCCATTTTGTCCTTTGGCTTGCATGCTAAAAGAATTATCTAATACAATAAAAAGTTGATTGTTTTTAGAGCTGCTTTCTTTTGCTTTAAAATAAGGTTGAGTAAAAGCAATAATAATAAATGTTAAAAGCAATAATCGGCAACAAAGCAAAAGCCATTTTTTAATCTTTGAACTTTTTCTGGTTTGAATAGAAATTTCTTTTAAAAACTTAAGATTTGTAAAGTATTCTTTTTTAAACCTTCTTAGTTGAAATAAATGCACTATAATTGGAATAACCAATAAGAATAGGAAGTATAAAATTTCTGGATTTTTAAACTGCATTTATATAAAGTTTGTCAAAAATAACATACAATTATTAAAAAGTAGTTATCTAGAACAATTATTTTTTCTTCTTTCTTCTTTTATTTTGTTCTCTTAGTAAGTTTCTATTTACAGAGCCAGAAACTTTCTTTTTAGTTATAGATGGTCCGCCAAGATTTACTTTTTTATTTTTTTCTTTCTTTTCATGAAAAGAAGCACCGCCTTCTAGTTTTGGTTTTTTAGTTAAGAATTTTACTTTCTGTTTCTCTTTTTCAAAATCCAAAAGTCTATCTGCTATTTCTATTTTAGGAAGTTCAAGAAAACAAATTTCTTTATTCATAAGCATTTCTGCTTCTACTTGTATTTCTTCTTCTTTTGGGCTAATAAAGCTTATTGCAGTTCCTTCTTTATCTGCACGACCTGTTCTACCAATTCTATGTATGTATTGTTCTGGAACTTCTGGAAACTCCATGTTAATAACATGAGTAATATCAGAAATATCTAAACCTCTTGCCATTACATCTGTTGTAACAATACCTCTTAGTGTTCCTGCTTGAAAACTGGCCATTGTATTTAATCTGTAATTTTGAGATTTATTAGAATGAATTAATCCAAACTCATTTTCAAAATCTTCTTCAAGAGCATTAAAAACTAAATTGGCTGCTTTTTTATTATTAACAAAAAGTAAAACTCTATCCATACCTTCTGTAGTATGTAAAAGTTCTTTAATAAGATTTACTTTAGTTAAAAAATTTGGCACTTTATATCCTAGTTGAGTTATTTGCTCTAAAGGAGTTCCAGAAGATGCTAAAGAAACTTCTTGCGGAAACTCAAAATATTCTTCTAACATAACATCTACATCATCTGTCATTGTTGCAGAAAATAAAATATTTTGTCTTTTATTTTTTAGCATCGAAAGAATAGAAGTTACTTGAGATCTAAAACCTAGATTTAAAATTTCGTCAAATTCGTCTATTATTAATTTTTGTACAGAATCAAATCGTATAACATTATCTAAAGCAAGATCCATTGTTCTTCCTGGAGTTCCAACAAGAATATCTATACCTTGATAAACAGCTTTTTTTTGAGTGTTAATATTTACACCTCCATAAACGCCAAGCGTTCTAATAGACATGTATTTGGTGAGTTTTACAACTTCTTCTGCAATTTGTACAACAAGTTCTCTAGTTGGCACTAAAATTACAACACGTGGAGTATCTGTTTTTTCAAACTTCCATTGTTTTAAAATAGGTAATAAAAACGCAAACGTTTTACCAGTTCCTGTTTGAGCAATTCCCATCATGTCTCTACCAGAAAGAATTACTGGCATTGCTTTTATTTGAATAGGAGTTGGTGTAACAAAACCTAAATCGTCTATGGCTTTTTGTAAAGAAATTGGTAAATTTAGGTCAAGAAACGTACTCATTAAAATAATTTTTTGCAAAGGTACGTATAAAGAAATTAAAAGTTTTCAAAAACACCTAAGCCAAATAAAGCAAAGTCGTATTTAACGGGGTCTTTTTTATCTAATAATCTTAAATTAGTATCTAATTGATTTAGTGCTTTGCCATCGTTTTGTTTTCTTTGCAATAACTCTAATTTTCTTGCAACGTTTCCAGAATGTACATCTAACGGACAAGACAGTTTACTTGGCGAAATATTTTTCCAGATGCCAAAATCTACACCTTTGTTGTCTTGTCTTACCATCCATCTTAAAAACATGTTTATTCTTTTTGCGGCCGAATTATTTAAAGGGTCTGATACATGTTTTTTAGTTCTATTTAAATGATTAACTTCAAAAAAGTGCTGTTTTAATTTACTGATGCTTTGTTGTAAAGAATCGGCTTCTTGATGTTTTGTAAAAATATTTTCTAATCCGTTATGGTTTACATAAATATGTTTTAATGCAAAAATAAAGGTTTTAAAATCTTGACTGTTAAAGGTTCTATGAACAAAAGGGTCTAATTTTTCTAGATGATATTCTTTATGAGTCATAATAAAATCATACGGAGAATTACCCATTAAATGCATCATATTATGAGCATTTTTAATTATCATTTTTCTGTTTCCCCAAGCTATAGTTGCAGTTAAAAACCCAGCAATTTCTATGTCTTCTTTTAAATTAAATAAATGCGGAATTTGAATTGGATCGGTTTCTATAAAATTAGGGTTGTTATACAATTCTACTTTTTCGTCTAAAAACTCTTTTAATTCATTAAATTCCATACTATTTAACTTCGTGTAAAATGCTTAAATCTATGCATCCAGAATCTTTATCAAACAAACCATCTTTCATGATAAGTTTTCTATCTGCCATATTTGCTAAAGTTTCGTTATGAGTTACAATAACAAATGTTTGACCAAATTCGTCTCTTAATTTAAAAAATAATTGATGCAAATTTTCTGCAGATTGAGTATCAAGATTTCCAGAGGGTTCGTCTGCCAAAATTACAGCAGGCTTATTAATTAAAGCTCTAGCAACTGCAACACGTTGTTGTTCTCCGCCAGAAAGTTCTGCGGGTTTATGGTCTATTCTATGCGATAATCCTAGATATTCTAATAAAATTTTCGCTTCTTTTTCTGCTTCTTTTTTTTCTCTACCAGCAATAAAAGCCGGAATACATACATTTTCTAGAGCTGTAAACTCAGGCAATAATTGATGAAATTGAAATATAAAACCTAACTCTTTATTTCTAAATTTAGACAGTTCTTTATCGTTCATACCGATAATGTCTTTATCATTAATTAGTAATTTAGAAATATTTGTAGAATCGGGTTTGTCTAATGTGCCTAAAATTTGTAATAGTGTAGTTTTTCCAGCTCCAGAAGCTCCAACTATAGAAACTATTTCGCCTTTTTTAATTTCTAGATCAACACCTTTTAAAACGTGTAGTTTGTCGTAATATTTATGAATATTTTGAGCCTTTATCATTAGTTGCAATTTTAGCAAAGAAACAAAGTTTTTAAACAAATTCAATTCATTTTAGATGATAATGCGAATCAAGGGTTGGAATGTCATATATTGTGCCGTTAGGCACTACATATCGGTAGAATTTGAATTTAAAATTTGTTAGTGCCGTAGGTACGCAACTTTTTATAGGAATCTATTGCTGTCGCAATAATCTACGGCATATTTCAACTCTTGATTCGTATTGATAATTAAATTACAATGATTTGTTAAATAGTTTTATTTTTCTTTTTTAAAGGGTAATTTTGAACAATATGGAAAAGTTAAATAATATATTAATTATTGTATTTTTAAGTGTTGTCCAAATTTCTTGTATTTCTCAAGAAAGGAAATCGTTATATATTAATGTTAAAGACCCAATTAAAATGAATGTAGAAAACGGATTAGAGTTAGCCTCTTTTGCTGGTGGATGTTTTTGGTGTACCGAAGCAATTTTTCAAGAATTAAAAGGTGTTAAAACTGTTAAATCGGGTTATATAGGTGGAGTTGTTAAAAATCCAACTTATAAAGATGTTTGTAATGGCACAACGGGACATGCAGAAGCAATTCAAATAAAATTTAATCCAAAAGAGGTTAGTTTTGGAGAATTACTCGAAATATTTTTTGCAACACATAATCCAACAACTCTAAACAGACAAGGCGATGATGTTGGAACACAATATAGAAGTGAAGTTTTTTATTATAACAATCTTCAAAAAGAGATTACTCAAGATTATATAGATTTGATAACAAAAGAAAAAACATTTGCAGATAGCATTGTTACAAGAGTTTCTCCAGCAAGTGATTTTTATGAAGCAGAAGATTATCATCAAAACTATTATAGTAGTAATAAAACACAATCATACTGTCAATACGTTATTACACCAAAAATAGATAAATTTAAAAAGGATTATCAGCAAAAGCTTAAAAAATAACTACAGGTATAGATTCTGCTAAAAAAGACACTAAAAAAAGTAATTATTTTTTATCAAAAAAATCTACAATAAAACCTAGTTTTAATTTTTCTAACATTTTTTTCTCAAAGTTCCAGAAAAAAGAAAATTCACCAAATAAAAACCCTATTAGTACAAGAAACACTTGGTAAACAGGAAAAATAGTAAATAACCTTATTGGCCAATATATAAAACCTAGATTTTCTTTAGTTAAACCTATATAGTTAGTTATTGGTTTAGATAAATATGCAGCTGTAGAACCGGTTATTGCAAATACAATAAAGATAATAATTAATTGAGAGTTACTAGAAACTCCCCAACGTTGTTTTAATTTTTTCATTCTAAATATATTGCTGTAAAACTACAATATTATGGCCTTACAACAAAACCTCCGAGTCTTTGTTTGTAATTTATTTGAAAATACACTAAATAATTATAAAGCATATAGTTTACCTCGTAGCCATAATCTAGACTTTTTTGATAATCTATATTTTGCATATATAGGTAAGAGTCGTATTGCATGGGTTGCATAACTCTATTGTTGTATTCTGTTGTCCAGAACTTATTTCTTGCCTCAAAATATTCTTGAGAATAATAGCCTCTTTGTTTGGCATTACTAACTAGCCAAGCGTTAAAACCAGGTTCTATAATTATTATTTCGTATTCTAATTCTTTATTTTCTATTCTAATAGTATCGCTAACAACATTTATATTGTTATTAGATGAAATAGTTTTATTAGTTGTAGAACAACTTAATAATACAACTAAGAATAGCACAAGAGATATAATAGTTTTCATGTTGTAAAGTTAACAAATTAGTAATAAAAGTATTAACAAAAATAAAGTCAACTTTTAAAGTTGGGTTATAAAAATTATTTTTCTGTTTTTAGTAAGCTAATAATTTGTTCTGCAAGTTCTGTACCAATTCTATCTTGCGCCTCTAAAGTTGCAGCACCAATGTGTGGAGTTAAAGATATTTTAGGATGCATTAATATTCTAATTTCAGGAGTTGGTTCGTTTTCAAAAACGTCTAAACCAGCAAATAATACTTTTTTTGAATCTAAAGCTTCAATCAATGCCACTTCATCAATTACACCACCACGAGCACAATTTACAATGCCAACATTGTCTTTCATCAATAAAAACTCTTCCTTGCCAATTACATAACCTTCTTGTGCAGGAACGTGAAGTGTAATAAAATCAGAGTGTTTCAAAACATCTTCCATTGGTTCGGTTTCAAACTCTACATTGATGAATTGTCCGTTATAGAAATCTACTTTTACTTCGGCATTGTCCACAAATTTATCAGCAGCAATAACTTTCATTCCTAATCCTAAAGCTATTTTAGCCACTGCTTTACCAATTTTACCAAAACCAATAATACCTAATGTTTTGCCACGCAATTCAATGCCGTTAGCATAAGCTTTTTTCAGACCATCAAAATTTGTATCGCCTTCTAAAGGCATATTTCTATTAGAATCGTGTAAAAAACGAGCTCCAGTAAATAAATGAGCAAATACTAACTCTGCAACAGATTCAGAAGAAGAAGCTGGAGTATTTATTACATGAATACCTTTTTCTCTTGCATAAGTAACATCTATATTATCCATTCCAACGCCACCACGACCAATTATTTTTATACTTGGACAATTATCTATTACATCTTTTTTAACCTTAGTAGCACTTCTAACTAGAATTACGCTAATTTTATGAGCGTTTATAAAATTTATAACTTGTTCTTGAGCAACACGAGTTGTAATGACTTCAAATCCAACTTTTTCTAAACTTTTTATTCCGCTTTTAGAAATACCATCATTTGCTAATACTTTCATTCTATTTCTTTTAAATTATTGTTTTAAGCTTTTTCCTGCTATTTGCTAAATCTTTTTATTTAAAAAAATAAAAAGGATATCGCTTCTATCAGGGCTATTAAATTTTGTTTTCAAGTTCTTTCATTACATCTACTAAAACCTTCACACTTTCTAGAGGTAATGCATTATACATAGATGCTCTATAACCACCAACAGATCTATGTCCGTTTATTCCAGAAATTCCTGCATTTTTCCACATTGCGTCAAATTGAACCTGATGTTCTATATTATTTAATAAAAAAGTAGCATTCATGTTAGAACGATCTTCTTTAACAGCTGTACCATAAAACAATGGGTTTCTATCTATTTCTTTATATAAAAGACTTGCTTTATTATTATTTATTTCTTCAATTGCCTTTATTCCTCCAAGATTTTTTAACCATTGTAAAGTTAATAAAGATGTATAAATTGCAAAAACTGCAGGTGTATTATACATACTTTCTTTAGCAATATGTTGTTGGTAGTTTAAAATATTCGGAATTATTCTATCGGTCTTTCCTAAAATGGTTTCCTTAACTACTACTAAAGTTGTTCCTGCAGGACCCATATTTTTTTGAGCTCCAGCATAAATTAAATCAAATTTAGAAAAATCTAACTCTCTAGAAAAAATATCAGAACTCATATCGCAAACCAAAGGCATGCTTAATTTGTTAAACTGTTTTATTTGAGTACCAAATATTGTATTGTTCGATGTACAATGAAAATAACTTGCATCATCTGGAATTTTGTAATTTTTAGGAATGTAATTATAGTTTTCTTCTTTAGAAGAAGCTACAACAACTGTTTCACCAAAATTTTTTGCTTCTTTTATTGCATTATTTGCCCATGTTCCGGTATCTAAGTAGGCGGCCTTACCGTTAATTTTCATTAAGTTATACGGAACCATTAAAAACTCTAAGCTAGCACCACCATGTAAAAAAAGTGCTTGATATCCTTTATTTTCAAGACCTAAAAGTTCTAGAGCTAAAGATCTTGCTTCATCCATTACAGCTATAAAATCTTTACTTCTATGCGATATTTCTAGTATAGATAATCCAGAATTATTAAAATTTAATACTGCTTGCGAAGCTTTTTTAAAAACTTCGTTAGGTAAAATACAAGGACCTGCGCTATAATTGTGAATTTTCATTTTTCTAGTTAATGTGTTTGTGCAAATTTCGTAATAATGAGTTGTATTTACTATTTAAAAGTGTAACAAATTATAAAGTATTATTAACAATATCGATATAGTTATAATTTTAATAAAAAATCTACAGTATCTACATTATCTGCATAATCCCATAAATTAGGTTTTTGAGATTCACCAAATGCTATACTATTTTGTGTTAATTTATTAGAAACGATACATTGTATTAATTCTGAATCGTTTTCAAGTTTTAATAAAACGCTCTCTAAATCAGTATAAAACTCATAAAACACACTCGAAATAGGAGAGGCATAACTCCCACCTTCTTTTAAAGTCAAAAAACCATTATCTAATAATTTAAAATTGCTCATCAAGAAAACCGCCTTGTTATAATCGTAATTATTTGCATACTTTTCGTAATAAATAATGTCTTGATATTTAAAAATAGCATTAAAGAACGTATCAAAATTGTAATTTTTTGGTATAAATATTTTAGATACATTTCTGCATCCTAACCCAAAATATCTAAAAATATCATTGCCTAAGGCTATTAATTCTTCGTGTGTTTCGTTACCTGTAAGTATTGCAACAGAGTTTCTGTTTTTTCTAATAATGCTTGGTTTATCTTTAAAATAGTATTCAAAATAACGAGCAGTATTATTACTTCCAGTTGCAATTACAGCATCAAATTTTTCTAATTTACCTTCAACAAACTCGATTCTATCTTTTAAAGATTCATCAATATTTATTAAATATTTTGCTAGAAAAGGCAATAATTTTTGATCGTTGCTAGATGTTTTAATTTTAACATTATGTCCAGTAATTAAAACAGAGATAAAATCGTGAAAACCAACTAACGGTATGTTCCCAGCTAAAATTAATCCAACTGTTTTAGGGGTTTTTGTTTGAGAATCATATTTAGACATCCATTTGCTTATATTTACTTCTGTTAAAGCTTTAGCCCAAGAATCTATTGCAAACAAAACTTCTTCTTTTGTAAACCATCCGTTATGAGATTGAGATAAATCGATTAATTTTATAAAATCTTCAAAGAATATATCATTAAATTTTACTTCTATATTTTTAGTATAACCAGTGTCTTTAAATTGATTTAAAAAGCTACCTAATTCAATAAAATATAAATAATTGTTAATTGAGTTCATTTCAATTTGTTTGTGAATGGTTTAGATTGTAATTTTGGGCAAATTTAAAATAAAAAAGGCAATGGCAATCATTATAACAGACGAATGTATAAATTGTGGAGCATGTGAGCCAGAATGTCCGAATACAGCTATATATGAAGGAGCTGATGATTGGAGATATAAAGATGGTACAAAATTGTCTGGAAAGGTTATACTAGCAGATGGAACAGAAGTAGATGCAGATGATGCACAAACTCCTATTTCTGACGATATTTATTATATAGTTCCGGGAAAATGTACAGAATGTGTAGGATTTCACGACGAGCCTCAATGTGCAGCTGTTTGTCCGGTTGACTGTTGTATTCCAGACGATAACCATGTAGAGACTGAAGAGGTTTTGTTATCTAGGCAACAATTTTTGCATTCAGAATAAAAATTTAATATACTAACAAAAAGGAGAACTGATTAGTTTTCCTTTTTTTATGCATAAAAAAAGCTGCTTAATCAAAAGCAGCTTTTCTATTTTAATATTTTAGTTTAAATTAAAACTTGTAGTTTAAAGATAAATTCAACATTGTACCTAATTGACTAAAGTGGTAACCATCGTAAGTCATTTGAGAATAACGTTGGTTAAAAGTAATTAAGTTAGATTGGTTTTTAACTTGAGCAGGACTGTTTAAGATAGCTTGACCAGCAGCATTTTCTGCAACAAAGTTCCATTCAGGTAAAACATTTAATAAATTGTTTACATTTAAAGAAAGAGTTAATTTTTCTGATGCAGAGAAATTAATACCTAAATCTGTAACAATTTTTGGAGTAAATTCTGTTCTTAAATTAGAATCCATACCATCTTGTTTAAATGTGGTTTTTCCAAAATAAGTATTGTTTAAAGAGAATCCAAACTTACCAACTTCATAGTTAGTACCTAAAATCCATTTAGTATCTGGTCTAGAAGAAAACATTAAAGCATCTTGAGTAGCTCCAAAATTAGCATTTGCCAATGGAGATATTCTTTTGTTTTCTAATGTAATGTTTCCAGATAAGTTAAATCCTAATGTTCCAGTTCCTAAATCGATGTTACTGTAATTAGCAACAAAATCAAGACCAGAAGTTCTTGAGTCAAAAGCATTTTCAAACCATGCAACATTACCAAATTGAGTAGCAACAACATTACCCAAGATAATTCTGTCTTCAACTTTAATATTGTAGTAATCTAAAGTAAAGTTAAAATTAGCAGATGGTTTAGCACCAACACCAATAGTAATATTAGTAGATTTTTCTGCATCTAATTTTTGAACACCTATTAAACGAGCTTGTGGAGATACATTGCTTACAATTCCACTAACTTGAATACCTTGACCTGGTACAAAAGAGTACTGAGATTTTTGAGTATAAATTTGGTGTAAAGTAGGAGCTCTAAATCCAGTAGAAAGAGAACCTCTTAAAGTTACTTTATCTTCTGAGAATTTATATCTAGAACTTAATTTCCAAACAGTAGCCGAACCAAAATCAGAATAATCTTCGTAACGTAAAGTACCGTTTAATAAAAAGTCTTCAGTTACATCATAAGCAAGATCAAAATATCCACCTAAGTTATAACGGTTCCATTCTCCTGAGTTTTCTGGTCTGTTTCCAGCAAATGAATCAGCACCAATACCTTCCCAAGAAGCTCTGTCACCTTCAATAGTTGTAAAAGTTTCAGATCTAATTTCAGAACCAAAACCAATACTTACTTTATCAGATAAAACTTTAGAAATATCTAAGTTACCAACAATGTGGTTAAAAGATGTTCCGCCTGGTTTAAAAAAGATAGGAGAATTTTCTTGATAAACATTTTGATTGTCAGAATCTAAAATAGAAGATCTATTATGAGAATTTTCTACAGAATAAGTTTGTTTGTTACCACCAATAGTTAGAGAAGCATCGGTGTTCCATCCATTTTTAGTTTGTTTGTAACCTAAAGTAGCGTTATAATCGTTAAGATCTCCAACAAAAGTTGGTAAATAACCTACATAAGATCCATTTGGACCATTAGGAAAAAAGTTAGCTAAATAAGGGAAAGAAGAAAGAGGTCTCCAATAAGGAGTTCTGTAATTAGCAAAAGAGTTAACTTTTTTATACACATAAGCTGCATTATAATAAAGTTGAGAATCTTCTGTAAAATCAACACCACCATTAACTAAAAATTTGCGGCAGCAGTTTCTGGCGATCCATTAATGTTTCCAGCATCTGGTTTTAAAGCTAAGAAAGATTGAACACTTGATAAACTTGCACCAAAATCTGCAGCTTCACCAGCAGCATCAACAGTACCAGGTCTGTTTGCTAAACCAACTTTAGAAAAATCTACAGTATAGTTAACAAAACCTTTATCGCCAACAGTAGAACCACTGTTTAAGCTAATACCTAACATTTCTCCATCACCTTCAGATGTAACACCAGTTCTTATTGTAGTAGAACCATAATCTGTTCTCTTTTTTAAGATAATGTTCATTACACCAGCAATTGCATCAGAGCCATATTGAGCAGAAGCTCCATCTCTTAAAATCTCAACTCTTTCAATCGCATCTATAGGAATAGCAGAAATATCTGAACCAGTTTCACCACGTCCTGGAGATGTTTGAACATAAAGTAATGAACTTAAGTTTTTACGTTTACCGTTAATAAGAATTAAAGTTCTACTTGGTCCCATGTTTCTAATTTCATACGGGTCAAGTAAAGAAGTTGCATCATTTACAGGAGTTTGAACCGTGTTAAATGATGGAATTTTGTACTGTAATGCCTTGTCAAAAGTAGCTTGTCCTGTAGAAGATATCTCCTTAGAAGATAAAACATCTACTGGTAAAGCAGAAGTTGTATTACTTCTTGGAGCAGTTCTAGTACCAACAAGAACCATTTCGTCTAGTTGAGTACCACCATCTGTTAATTGAACATTCAGTTGAACATCAGCATTGTTTTTAACGGATACATTTTTTGTAGAAGATTTAAAACCAAGATAACTGTATGTTATTTTGTAATCTCCGTTAGATAGACTTACATTGTAAGAACCATCTGCACCTGTTGAAGTTCCTTTATTACCTGGAGAAACTTGAACGTTTACCCCAATTAAAGCTTCTCCATCACTACTTGTAACTTTACCGCTAACGATTCCTTGACTATAAGAAGTGAACCCAGCAAATAGTAATGAAAATAAAAGTAAATAATTTTTCATAATTTATTTTTTTTTAGATTAGGATACAAACATCTTAAAAAAAAGTTAATAGTATGTATTAAGTGCTGTTTTTTTTAATTATTCTTTGAGTATTTGTTAATTAGTATTATTATTTGGTGTATTTATGGAAGGGTTAGCAAGATGTTGTTAGCAAAAAAATAAAAAGAAAACATAAAAAAATAAACACTTTATTAATTGTGTAATAAAAGAGTATATTTGCAAAAATTTTTCAAGAAATAAAAATGAAAGCAGGAATAGTAGGATTGCCAAATGTTGGAAAATCAACACTTTTTAATTGTTTATCTAATGCAAAAGCACAAAGTGCTAACTATCCGTTTTGTACAATAGAACCTAATATTGGCGTGGTAAATGTACCAGATCCAAGAATTAATCGATTAGAAGAATTGGTAAAACCAGAAAGAGTTCAAATGGCAACTGTAGATATAGTAGATATTGCAGGTTTAGTTAAAGGAGCAAGTAAAGGAGAAGGTTTAGGTAATCAATTTCTTGGAAACATTAGAGAATGTAATGCAATTATACACGTATTACGTTGTTTTGATAACGATAATATTGTGCATGTTGATGGAAACGTGAACCCAATACGCGACAAAGAAACTGTAGACATAGAACTACAGTTAAAAGATTTAGAAACGGTAGAAAAACGTTTAGAAAAAACAAACCGTGCAGCTAAAACTGGCAACAAAGAAGCTCAAGTAGAAAAAGCTTTATTAGATAGAATTCGCGAAGCTTTATTACAAGCAAAATCAGCTAGAACAGTAGTTCCACATAATAATGACGAAATAGATTTACTGGAAGAATTTCAATTAATTACAAACAAACCAGTATTATATGTTTGCAATGTTGATGAAGCTTCTGCTGTAACAGGAAACAAATACGTTGATCAAGTACGTGAGTTAGTAAAAGACGAAAATGCAGAAGTAATAGTACTTTCGGTTGGAGCAGAAGCAGATATTACAGAACTAGAAAGTTACGAAGAACGTCAAGTATTTCTTGAAGACATGGGTTTAACAGAGCCAGGTTCGGCAGTTTTAATTCGTGCAGCATATAAATTATTAAACCTTCAAACTTACTTTACAGCAGGAGTTAAAGAAGTAAGAGCTTGGACAATTAATGTTGGAGATACAGCACCAAAAGCAGCAGGAGTTATTCATACAGATTTCGAAAAAGGCTTTATTCGTGCAGAAGTTATAGCTTTTGAAGACTATTCTAGCTTAGGTTCAGAAGCAAAAGTAAAAGAAGCAGGAAAACTAAAAGTAGAAGGAAAAGAATATATAGTTAAAGACGGAGATGTAATGCATTTTAGGTTTAACGTGTAGAGAAAAAATAGAATATAGAAAATAGAATATTGAGAATAGACGAACTGTTGAAGAAATTCAGCAGTTTTTCATTTAAAAAAACTTCGTACTTCCGATCTTTTCGCTTCCAACTTTCATTGTCAAAAACATTATTAATAACTTTGACAACTATACATTTCAAAAATCCTTTGATTTGCATATATTAGCAAAAATTCGACACATCCAAAATGCAAGAGGAAAATATATATAACGAAGACAATATCCGTTCACTCGACTGGAAGGAACACATTCGTATGCGTCCCGGAATGTACATTGGTAAACTAGGCGATGGCTCATCTCCAGACGATGGAATTTATATTCTGCTAAAAGAAGTCATCGACAACTGTATCGATGAGTTTGTAATGGGAGCTGGTAAAACCATAGAAGTTAACATAAAAGATAAATTAGTTTCTGTAAGAGATTACGGTAGAGGTATACCATTAGGTAAAGTTGTAGACGTAGTTTCTAAAATGAATACAGGCGGAAAATACGACTCCAAAGCATTTAAAAAAACGGTTGGACTAAACGGAGTTGGTACAAAAGCAGTAAATGCATTATCTAATTATTTTAGAGTAGAATCGGTTAGAGATAATCAACAAAAAGCAGCAGAATTTTCTGCAGGAAATTTAGTTCTAGAAGAAAACGTAGAAGAAAGCACAAAAAGACGTGGTACAAGAGTAGCATTTATTGCAGACGAACTTATTTTTAAAAACTATAAATATAGAAATGAGTATGTAATAAAAATGCTTAGAAACTACTGTTATTTAAATACGGGTTTAACCATTTATTATAATGGAGAAAAGTTTTTCTCAGATAACGGATTAAAAGATTTACTTATAGAAACTATTTCAGATGAAGATATGGTTTACCCAATTGTTCACTTAATAGGAGATGATATAGAACTAGCAATAACACATAGTAAATCTCAATATTCAGAAGAATACCACTCATTTGTTAATGGACAGAATACCACACAAGGTGGTACGCATTTAAATTCTTTTAGAGAATCTATAGTTAAAACAATAAGAGACTTTTACAACAAAAATTTCGAAGCATCAGATATTAGAAAATCTATAGTTTCTGCAATAGCTATAAAAGTAGAAGAGCCAATATTTGAGAGTCAAACCAAAACAAAATTAGGTTCAACAGATATTGGTCCGAAAGGCCCATCTGTTAGAACTTTTATAAACGACTTTATATCTACAAAACTAGATAACTTCTTACATAAAAATCCAGAAATTGCAGAGGCCTTGTTACGTAAAATTTTACAAGCAGAAAGAGAACGCAAAGAACTATCTGGAATTAGAAAATTAGCCAAAGATAGAGCCAAAAAATCAAATTTACATAATAAAAAGCTACGTGATTGTAGAGTACATTTAACAGATGGTAAAAACCCACGTAGTTTAGAGAGTACACTTTTTATTACCGAGGGAGATTCTGCATCTGGATCTATTACTAAGTCTAGAGATGTTAATACTCAAGCCGTTTTTAGTTTAAGAGGTAAGCCTTTAAACTCGTATGGAATGACTAAAAAAATTGTGTACGAAAACGAAGAGTTTAACCTATTGCAAGCCGCTTTAAATATAGAAGAAGATATGAGCGAATTGCGATACAATAATATTGTAATTGCAACCGATGCCGATGTTGATGGTATGCATATTAGATTGTTGTTGATTACCTTTTTTCTGCAATTTTTCCCAGAATTAATAAAAGAAGGACACCTTTATATATTACAAACGCCATTATTTAGAGTAAGAAATAAAAAAGAAACTATTTATTGTTATACACAAGAAGAAAAAGTAGATGCAATAGAAAAATTAAAACCAAAACCAGAGATAACTCGATTTAAAGGTTTAGGAGAAATTTCTCCAGATGAGTTTAAGCATTTTATTGGTAACGACATTAGATTAGACCCAGTTATGTTAGACAAAGCAACATCAATAGAAAAATTATTAGAATTTTACATGGGTAAAAACACGCCAGACAGACAAAAATTTATTATCAATAATTTAAAAGTTGAATTAGACGTAGTAGAATAATTAAGATTTAGTAAATAGTTTTTAGCTATTAACGATTATATATATGAGTGAAGACGAAGAAAACATAATTCCAGAAGACGATTCGCAAGACGAGAACAACGATTCGTTAGACGAAACTACCGACGAAGGTTTTGAAGATATAGAAACATCTGGCAATCATTTTTACGAAAACGAAGAAAATCCAGAAGAAACCATTACCAAAGTTACAGGAATGTTCAAGGACTGGTTTTTGGATTACGCTTCTTATGTAATTCTTGAGCGTGCCGTTCCTGCTATTGAAGATGGTTTCAAACCGGTGCAACGCAGAATTATGCACTCGATGAAAGAACTTGACGATGGTCGTTACAACAAAGTAGCGAACATTGTTGGACACACGATGCAGTATCATCCTCACGGTGATGCGAGTATTGGCGATGCGATGGTTCAAATTGGTCAGAAGGATTTGATTATCGACACGCAAGGAAACTGGGGAAACATCCTCACGGGCGATAATGCCGCAGCTTCTCGTTATATAGAAGCTCGAATTAGCAAGTTGGGTCACGATATTTTATTTTCTCCAAAAATTACCCAATGGGGACTTTCTTATGACGGACGAAGAGC